>Ga0307374_10013547_pt1 | contig 11260 bp, 14 predicted proteins | sample OX3MG_FD_202532 | JGI IMG/M metagenome (GOLD analysis project Ga0307374, IMG submission 202532) | Soil microbial communities from Risofladan, Vaasa, Finland - OX-3 | ecosystem: Environmental > Terrestrial > Soil > Coastal area > Acid sulfate soil | place: Finland: Risofladan, Vaasa | collected... | reverse complement strand
GGTTTGGGATTAGCGGCGGTGGTACTCGCGGAGGGTGCGTTACTGAGCGGCTTCGAGGCGACCATGTCGCAGGCATACGGCCCGGAGGCGCGCGGCGGAGCCAGCAGCGCGGACGTTGTCATCTCCGACAATCCCATCGCTCACCCGCGCTTCGAGCAACCCGCTCTTCTGTTGATACTGAATCAAAAGGCATGGAGCCGCTTTGCCCGGCAGATTTCAGAAAACACGCTCGCGTTGATTGACGCACAGCTTGTTCATCCCGCCGAGGTTGTTCCCCGGCTGATCGCGCTGCCGTTCGAGCAGATCGCTCGCGACGAACTACGCGAGAAGATCGCGGCCAATATGATCGCTGTTGGCGTGATCGCGCATCTCACCAGGCATATCTCTCTGGAGATGTTAGAACGAGCCGTAGAATCGCGCTCGCCCGAGCGGGCGCGGCGTACGAACCGCGAAGCTGTGAGGCGAGGGTGGGCGCTCGCGTCAGCGACTATAGCGAATGCGTGAGAGGCGATTTATCCACACAGGATAAACTCGCGCAGACAGCGGTGCAGCGGTTCGATGCCGTCGCGAGTGATACACACGAGTTCGCCTACCTACATGTGTAAACGTCAAGAGGATAGTGGATCATCCTCACATTTGGATAACAGCGCTCGCTTGTTTACAAAAACAAGGAATTGAATGAGAGCGGAGGAAGCGCAGATACGCCAGCAGTCCGAAGAGCAGGGAGAGAAAGACGATTACACAGCGTGGAGAACCTTCATGTTCCTGGCTCAATCGCTCGCGCCGCTTGTTGGTTCGCTGGGAGAAGCTGGATTCGACCTACCCAGCCTTCTTGCATCTGGCTTGTGGCCCCATCTGTTTTCAACACTGCGACCACTTTCTTCCTCTACAGGTTTCCGAATAAGCTCTTACTGGGAACAGATCAGCAAACACACTATCATCAAAAATGGTACCTAAAGTATCTCGCAAACGTAGATAGCGATTTCCCTTGGGAAAGCATGCCTTTGCAATACGTGCTGTTTCTTCTGGTATCACTCCTATTTTCTCTGTCGGCCTGGGAAGCGGCTCCGCCGATATTTCTTTGAAATGGTCTCACGCCGACCCACAGGCCCATCGAAGCCAAATTAGTCTACACATCGATAGAAACAAACGAGCATTATACGCTCTTCTTGTCCTGCTCTTCAGTAAAACGGGACTGGGCTACCCATCTTCCGACCAGGGCAGCCTCCTCAACCGAAAGCAGGATTGCTTCTGGATGGGCAGCGAGAAACACCGAGGCGGCTGGTTCCGACTGGAAAAAGAGAGACTGGTAACAAAAGGTGTCGCGGACACATTGACTGCGCTCGGCTGGCAGGATCAGTGACATGACACTGCCAACAGGAGTCAGATCTTTGACGCCATCTTCAGGGGTGGCAACAAAGGTAATGCGCTGCCCGGTCTGCGCACAACTCGATTGGACCTGTGCCTCCGCGTGCAGAGACGGGGGAAATAGGACGGTATCAAAGGCACACCAGGTATAGAGTGCTTTCCCATCAATCTGTAGCTGATGAGTTGTGGGGAGCAGCGTCACTCCCCAGCCGACGATGTTGCCATTCTGATCAAACTCGGTATCTGGGAGATGCGCCAGGCGTTGCTCCAGTTCGTCCTGACTGAGCCGGAGCGAGACTTGCAGATCAGCTTTCGTGACCGGTTTCCCGCGCGCGACCTGCTGAATAATTGGGAGACACAGGTCTTCCTGCTCACATTGCAACAACGCTGATAAGTGTTGAGCAATTGTTTCGAGTGGCGGATGCTGCATCGGTTTCCTCCCTTTTCTGCCTGTTCTCTTAACTTGCACAGCAACTGAGCCGGTTCACATCTTTGGTAAAAGAGAGAGCAACGAGCTTGAGCGCCTCGGCCATTGTGGGGTAGACATGCACCAGATCGATGAAGTCGTCTGTGGTCGCCCCAAAGCGCAGGGCCATCGCCGCTTCACCGATCACTTCCCCCGCGTTCATGCCAAGCATGGAGACGCCCACGACGCGACGTGTCGGGCGTTCGAGTACCATCTTGATGACTCCGCGCGTATCGTGAATGGCCCCGGCTCGTGGTACCACGCTCAGGGGAATGACATTGCACTCGCAGGCGATGCCGGCTGCATTGGCCTCCTCGTCGGTCATGCCTACCACAGCGACCTGGGGGTCGGTGAAGATGGTGCGCGGGATAACTGTGTGATCGACCTCGCGCAGCGGCTCCTCGGAGAGCGCATTGTGGGCGGCGATCTTGCCGTCATGCGCTCCAACGGGTGTTGCCATCTGGCTCCCGGTTTCTCGCCCGATCACGTCTCCAGCAGCCCAGATGTGGGGAACGGTCGTGCGTAACGTGCGATCAACGCGCACGGCTCCAGCCCGATCTACCTCGACTCCCACCCGCTCCAGGCCGATCTCCGGCGTGTTGGGGCGTCGCGAGGTCGCCACCAGGAGTTTTGCCGCTGTGTACGTTTGCTGGCTCTCGTGTCGGAGGACCGAGAGGGTGACGTCTTCTCCCGCCTTTCGTACACCACGCACCTGCGCTCCAGTGACGATCCGCAGCCCCTCCTTCTGTAATATCTCGGTGAGAGCCTCGGCGATTTCCGGCTCGTAGCCGGAGAGGATTGTTCTGCCTCGGCTGATAAGCGTGACCTGGGTGCCGAAGCGGGCAAACATCTGGCCCAGTTCGAGCGCGATGTAGCCGCTGCCCAGGATGAGCAGCGAGTCGGGTTGCTCGCGCAGTTCAAGCCCCCAGGGGTCATCAGCGGAACTCAAGAGGTCACTCGTGAGGTACGGCACATCCGAGAGGCCCGGCACAAGAGGAATGGCAGGCTGAGAGCCAGTCGCGATCAGAATTTGCTCTCCAACCAGGCGGCGCGTCCCATCGGCGCCGCGCACCTCGACCTCATGATCAGAAACCAGTCGGGCTTGACCGGGGACGATCTGGATGCGTTCGGGATCATCAAGAAGGCTCTCGTACTTGTGGGCGCGGTACTCCTGAACGATCTCATCTTTCTGGGCTACCAGCTCTGCCCAACTGACCGGTATCTGCACTGGGGATAGACCCGGATAGCGAGGATGAGCGGCATGGTAGACCAGCCGCGCCGCTTCAATCAGGTTTTTGGAAGGGAGACATCCCCGGTTGGCGCAGGTGCCACCAACGGTGCGATATTCGGTCATGACGGCGGTTTTGCCGAGTTCTGCAGCATGCAGTGCCGCAGCAAAAGCCGTCGAGCCGCTTCCCAGAATGACCAGATCATACTGTACCTGGATGGACATGGGTGTTATCTCCTGGTTGTCATCGGATCATCCCGCAGGAAGCAATGCCGGTCGCGTGGTCGCGTATGACCGCTCCACCAAGCGCCAGGATCTCGTGTATACGGGGGTCGGCAATGCGATAGTAGACATGTTTGCCTTCTCGATAGGGCTGCACGAGTCCACACCAGCGTAAGCATCCCAGGTGTGTCGAGATGCGGCCTTGTGGAGCGCCCACGGCTGCGACCAGTTCACTGACCGTGCGCCCAGCCTCTGGTGCGTCGAGGAGCAAGTGCAAGAGACGCACGCGAGTCGAGTCTCCAAGCACCTTGAAAAAACGGGCATAGAGTTCAGCCTGGCTGGCCTCCTGTACTCCATCTGCTTCTCTGGCCGGAGGAGCCATATCCGGTGACGGCGCAGGAAAAGGAGCGCCAGTCTGCTCGGAGAGTTGTTCCATAGGTCATACCTCTTCTCTAGAGCGCAGAGATATCAAATTACAATGATATACGAATATACTGATAGATATACCATAGGTTTTGTGGTTCGTCAAGAGAAACGAAAAACTCTTTCCTTGACAGTTCATCGCTCTTTACGTATGCTAGTAACTACAAAAACGAAACCGGCTTCTTCCATTGCGTGGTTCTTGTGACGCTGGAAAACCTGTCTTGACAGTGAGATAGCACTTCGGAAAGCGCGAATGAGGTGAACCGGCTCGTGTGCTTCCTGTAAACGGGAAGCGGCTCCTGCGTGTTACAGGTGAGTATTTTGCAAATTGCCGCGCCTCTATTTTGAAAGGAATGTCTGCGCATGCACATCTCTTCTTCACCCTCCCAGCAGACGATGGTGTCACCAGAACGCGATGCGGCGTCCAGGGTAGGCGTTTCGCCTGTCGTACTCGGCGAACCAGGTCTGTTCCTCCTGGCGTTGGTGCGGATCTTCTTTGGACTGCTCTGGTTCCAACAACTGGCCTGGAAAATGCCGCCGACCTTCGGTGGTCTGCGCAGCTACGTCCTGAAGGAGGCTGCATATACCTTCGTACCCGGCTACAGCGCAATCCTCAAACACGTCTTTCTCACGCGCTTTCTCCTTCTCGGCGCAGGCGTCTGGAGCGCGGAACTGCTCGTTGGCATCAGCCTGCTCTTCGGCCTCTTCACTCGCCTGGGCGCGCTCCTGGCGCTTGTCCTCTCCATCCAACTCTTTATCGGACTGGCCTTCGCTCCTGGCGAGTGGTATTGGACGTATGGGATGCTCGTCTTGCTTGCCCTGGTCTTTGTCGCGCTGCCCGCCGGTCGTCGCCTGGGCCTGGATGCGCTGCTCGCGCCGCGCTGGTATGCCGCCAGAACACGCCATCGTCTTGCACGGCTGCTGGCATGGTTCGTGTAGGAAAAAGGAGAGGCAAGAGATGGCTCATCTTCGTCGTGGGGCCGCGGCTGGACTCCTTGCAGGCTTTGTCGTGGCGCTGCTCTTCTTTGTCGATTATGGACCTGGGACCAATCTCTCGACGATTGCCCACTGGTTTGCGCTTAGCGGATCGAGCCTGGACAAACTGGTCGGTTTTGTCCTCCTGCTGGCGGTGGGAACGCTGTTCGGGCTTGTTTTCGGGGCCGTGTGTGGACGGCGCCGCCTGACCATGAGCCAGAGCGTGCTGGCTGGCCTCCTCACCGGCGTGGTCTGGTGGGTAGTTATCGTCTGGCTGTTGGGAACCATCATCCGGCACGGGCAGCAATCCTTGTATGGTGTGATGCTGTTTCTTATGAGCAGCCTGCTGTATGGACTGGTGCTGGGGAGCCTCTATGGACAATGGTCAGGGTGAAACGAAAGGCATGTGGACGAATCACGCGTATAAACAGCGAAACGCGCCCATTCTTGCCCAGAAAGACTATACCGCTGGATGGGTATCGAGATTGTCACAGGCTCATCACGCAAGCGCATCGCCAGGATTCCTTTTGGACAGACGGCGCGGGCGATACAGGCTGGTTCTTCTGGAATGCTTCCCAGTTCTCTGTCGTACATGGACATCGGCATCCTCCTTACGCTGCTTCTCTTCGCCGCTTTTTTTCGCTACTCTACCACTTCAGTATTTTTTGCATTCGCCAGCAAAGTCTTTAGAGGCGATGGGTGTGTGCTGTTCCTCATCCTTTCTCTTCTTCACCAGCAAGGGTGATCATATATCCATAGGTTTTGACGTTGGTGATTTGTATTCCAAGCAGCGCGATCTTCAGTCGCAACGTAGAAATCACGCGGATAACGGCTCGCCGATCCACATCTGGCAGGTACAGACTATCGACGAACTGTGCGAACGAGACGGGGGTGTTGGGTGAGCGAAGCAGTTGGGCCGCGATTCGATACTCCAATGGTGTACAGGTGATGGCTTGCACGCCGTCCACGATGAGGACGTGCTTTTCTGGATCTCCGTGCAGGCGATGCCCATTGATCACCCCGAATTCAGTAAGGTCGCGCAGTCCACGTCCCTGCGTGAGCGATTGACGAATCGTGCGCTGGTTCATGACGGTTGCTCCTCGGCTAGGAGGACATAGCCCCGCCGTTCCGCGCAGTACAGTGCCAGTCCATGTGGCTCAATCATAGAACGAATCTGGCTGAGGTGCTTCCGAAGCCGGTTGGTCAGCGTGCTATCCCAGGCGCGGTCATAGGCGTACCTGGCAAGAGCCTCGTGCGAGACAACTCGGCCTTGCTGCTCCAACAGGCAGGCAAGTAACTGAGCTTGAACTGGTGACAGATGCAGGCGATAGCCGTGTAGGACGATCTCTGGCGTACCTTGTGGAGGCAAAGCTATTTGGCTGTGATGATCCATAGATGTTCTTCCTCCTGGCTCAGTGGTTATTGTCGTTGCCCAGTGTGGAGAAGCGGGTCTCGCGCGCTGCAAAGCCCAGGCGAAGTTCACTCTGTGGACCGTTGCGGTATTTGGCGACAATCACATCCGCTGTTCCTGGCCGATCCGACCTGGATGTGCCATCGGGCGCGTAGCCGGCATAGTACTCATCGCGGTGCAGGAACAGGATGAGGTCCGCTTCCTGCTCCAGTTCCCCGCTATCTCTGAGGTCGGACAATTGGGGGATTTTGTCGGCCCGCATCTCCACAGCGCGGGAAAGCTGTGCCAGCGACAACACCGGGACGTCAAACTCGCGCGCGATCTGTTTGAGACCGCGCGCCACCTCCGAGACTTCCTGCACGCGGTCGGCATAGCGTTTGCCCGTGTCATAGGTCGCGGTGAGTTTTTGTAGGTAATCAACCACCACGAGATCGAGGTCGTGTCGAGTCAAGAACCGCCGGATCGCGCTGCGCATGGCGGTGATGGTGAGACTGGGCATGTCGTCGATGTGCAAAGACGCGTCCAGGATGCGTCCGCTCACCTCAATGAGGCGCGCCTGCTCCGCTTCGGAGAGCCGCCGTTTCCAGATGCGCGCGAGATCGATCTTGGTTTCCATCGCCAGGAGCCGATAGAGCAGTTGCTGCCGGCTCATCTCCACCGAGAAGAACAAGACCGATCGTCCGTAGCTGATGGCGGCGTTGCGCGCTATCGTGAGGGCCAGCGCCGTCTTACCCATAGCCGGGCGTCCAGCCAGCAAAATGAGATCTGTGCGCTGGAATCCGGCGGTGAGTTCGTCGAGGTGGGAGAGGCCGCTTGGCACGCCCGTAATCGCCCCTGCGGTTTCCTGAGATGTTGTCAGAGGAGCCAGGACATCGTTCAGCACAGTCCCAACGCTAACCGGTTCGCGCACGCCATGCTGGCGCTGTGTGGCGTTGAAAATGACCTGCTCGGCCTGCTCGGCAGCATTCTCCGCTTCCGCATAAGCGAGGGCTGCAATCTGGCCTGCCGCCTGGATGAGCCGGCGGCAGAGCGCTTTGTGCGCCACGATGCGGGCGTAGTATTCGACGTTGCTGCTGGTGGGAACCGCGTTGACCAGGGAGGTGACATAGCTGGCTCCGCCAATCTCGGTCAGCTTCCCATCGCGTTCGAGAGCATCACAGAGCGTGATGAAGTCAGCAGGCGTTCGGCGAGCCGACAGGTGGATGATAGCCATGTAGAGCGTGCGGTGGGCATCGCGGTAGAAATCGTCGGGACCAAGCCACGGTTCGACCAGCCCGATAGCATCCGGGTCGATGATCAGGCTGCCAAGCACAGCGCACTCGGCCTCGACACTGTGCGGCAAGTGTTTTTCCATGTTACACTCCTAGCGATGAGATAAGAGAATGACGAGCCGGGCGCTCTGGAGACAGAATCTTGAGTGGCTGCCCGGACGGCTGAAACACAGGCCGCCCAGAGACACCGATGATGGGCGTGCGGTCGTTCGCTTGCTCTGATGTAAGTGTGACGGCGGTTTCCCTCGCCACTCTGCGGTCGCTTGCCTGAAGTCGAGCGAGCAGGCGTGTGATGCGAAGCTGCCCATGTTTTTCGCGCTCGATGAGATGGGTCAGGTGTAAGTCGCCGAAATGGGCTTTCCACCAGTCATCGTGACACGCATCGTAGAGTCGTTCGAAGCAGGCGAGATCAAGCGGGAGATGGAGATCGAGCAATTGACGGGCGGCGGCAAGCTGGCGCGGGCGTGCCTGCGTGTCATACGACATGCCGCGTTTACGCTCAACAAGCGCCACCAGGGACTGAGCTGACAGGGCCGGTTCCTGTGGAGGCGTGCGAGCCTCTTGCGATGTGGTATTGGGAGCCGCCGTTGGCAGAGCCTGCTGCATGCTCTGTTCCTCGCTGGCGGATAGAGCGGGTTCCGGTGGCGTGCTACCAGGTTTCTCGCACTTTCCCGTCTCATTAGAGAGAGCGGGGGCATCGCTGTCGTTGTTGCCACTGACTCCGGCGGTGTTTTCCAGCGCGGGCAGGATATCTTGCTCTTGTACGACCTGTGAGATGGTGCAGCTTCGATGCACCGGAATGCGCGCGACTCCTTCGTCGGAAGGACGAGCAGGTTGGGAACCAGAAGCAGCAGGAGCGGCCTGGGCATCGTGTCTTGCGTTGCTCGTCTGCTGCTGTGATGATTCCTGTGGGGAATCCTGTAATGATTCTTGTGTTGTCTCCCCATGTGGGTAGTTCGCTGTACCCATCTGGGGAGAGCGTATACTCAACTGAAGGGGGTCTGTACCCAGGTGGGTAGCGTCTGGGTCGGGAAGAGACGTCCCCAATTGGGGAGTAGCTGTACCCGTGTGGGTAGGGTCCACCGTCGGTTCCGGTTTCGCTTTTTTAGGAGCAAGAGAGGGAAATGGGGGAAGAGTGATGAGCAAATCGCGCACCACCGGTCGATTGATGCGATACTCATAATCGGAGTAGCGCGGATCGCGGTTGGCTCGCTGTTCCAGCACCTGTTTCTCGTGGATCAGATAGTGCAAGGTGCGGATCACCGTATTGTAGCCGAGCGCACCGCCGGACTCACGAACGAATTGGGTATAGGACATGTACACCCACATGCGCTCTTCAATGGCGGCAGGCGTCAATGGCGGCAGGCCATTGGTGCGTCTCTGCTCGATCTCAGCCAGCACCTTATCGCGTAAATACTCTTGCCAGCGAAAAATAATCTGGAAGATGATGGCCGCCGCTTCCCGCTTGTCCAGCACATGCAGGACATCTTCGCGGAACGAGATGGTGCGATAGTTGGCGCTGCGTTCTAGCCCCTCAAAGCTCAAAGCGGGAGAGGCTGAGAGGTCAAGCGGTGATATGCCGCGAACGGGACGAGTCATAGGGAAATTCCTTTCTTCAAAATACAGATGACAAACAGCAGCAAGTCGCTACTGTGCAATGCACAAAAGGGCGCCCTGGAAGAGGTGCTGTGGATAAAGTAAGAAAGCGACGTGAAGAGATAACGCGGCTGCAAACAGCGGTAGAGACCGAGAGATAGGTGATGCTAAAGCAACCATAGGCTTCGAGTGGTCGAGCAAACACAAAAGGAGGGAACGCAGTACGATGAACCTCACCTGAAATGGTGACGTCGAGGCGACCACGGGCCGCTGCGAACGTTTGCTGGAGGTGCGAGTGGCGATAGTTCGACTGAGTGCTGTGAGAGGCGAGTTAGTGTCCGAGAGGGCTACGGTATAATACATATCAGGGCAGGAGAAGAAAAAGAGATTCATGAAAGGTATTTCTTATAGCCATTGGCTCATAGCGCAAAGAAGAGTAGCAGAACTGACGTCAGAAATACCTCCTTCTGCCCTGGTCATCTCTCATCTCTTGCTTCATCTAGTTCTCGACACTCCTGCTAGCCTGGAAGAAGCCCGGAGCGGATGAGAGAATGCATTCTCCGCGCATGAAGGCGATCAGGAAGGAGGGAGTGGGATGATGGGACTGCTCAATGGCCTGAATGACGGCCTCGTGGTCATAATCGACGCGCCGCAATTGGATGTGGTAGCCATGCTCGTTGGCATCAAGAAGCGCGTAGGTTGCCTGCAAGTCCGGCGTGACCGGATTGCTGACGCTGCCGAGATTGATGACATGGATCTTGCCCACCTGACAATCCAGTGGCACATGCGTATGTCCGACGATGACCACATCTGCCTCGCAGCCAGTTAGTCGTTGCTCCAGTTGCTCATCGCTGTGTCTGGGCTGAATACCAGGCCAGTCGTCCCTCCCAGGAGAAGCATGAACGCCAAGCAACCGTGTCCCATCCGGTAAGGTGAAACGAACTGCGAGCGGCAAATTCGCGAGCCAGTTGAGCCAGCCTGCCGCACTGAGATAGCCCCTGCTCCAGGAGAAGCTTCGTACCGCTTCGACGATCTCGGTGAGCAATGGTGGATCTTGCAGGGCTTTCTCCGGTGGTACCGGGAGATCGTCTGTCACGACATAGCGATCCGTATTGCCGCGAGTGAAACTGGCATGGGGGAGGGCCGCCAGTTTCTCAAGCGGCGTCAGCGGGTCGTAGCCAAGAGCGGAGAAATCCCCCAGCGCCCAGTATGCATCAACCTCACCCTGGCTCTGGATATCAGCCAGAACTGCATCCAGGGCCAGAGGATTGCCATGAATATCTGAGAGAATGGCGGGACGCATCAGCAACTCCTTTGTTCATATGTGCGAGACCAGGAACTTTTGCTGTATTCTCTCACAGCAGAACGGTGAGTATTCTCTTACGCTCATTGTACCGCGCGATGTTGCCGATCTATAGTAAAGACATGGCCTGCCTGGTCATTCGGCACACGGAAGACCAGATCGCTCATGATATCGATCCAGGCCCCGTCCCTCGACCGATCTGCTCGTGCTTGCGTGTACCGGGCGAGCGCAGGCTCTGCCACGTTGCCAAAGATCCGCCCGAGCTGCTCCTCATCCACCTGTGGCCCTCCGCTCATCAGCGCGAACAGTCGCCATTCATCGCGATTGGTCCCCGCCAGGATCGCTACATTGGCCGCTGACGCGCGATTATGGCTTAGGGATGCTGCGGCAGTGTCTCACTGTCGATCACTGGGCTGTAAGCCCGGATGTCGCCGAACTCCCGTCCCATCTCTGGATGAATAGCATCTTTCCCTTCCGCAAAATGCTGGCCCCTACCCACAACCATACAGAGTTTTACAACAGAGTCGCTTCTATGATATACTTCTGGCGTATCGTCAAGCACGAAGCCTTCAATGGGTTTGCATAGGAAATCCTTTCCTGGAAAAGGAGGAAGTGGCTCTGATGCTCAAAACACAAGCGGCGACCGAACTTGCGCGGTTTCTCGCCCATCATCCCACTCCTGAACAAATCGTGGCTTTCCATCCGTCTTCCGAGGTGGCTGAACGAGCCTACGAACTCATCCATACTGAGCGTGAGGGAACGCTGGCCGAAGAGGAACGCCAGGAACTGGAGAGCTATCTGGTCATTGAATATCTGATGGAGCAGATCAAACTGGAGGCCCATCGACAATTAAGACAGCAGGCATCATAAGGCGATGACCAGAAAACCCTCTGTCCCCGAACGCTTACGGCGTCAGGTACAAGAGCGTGCGCAGGGACGCTGTGAATACTGCCTCGTCCACGAATCAGATATGTACTATCCGCATGAAGCCGACCAT
>Ga0307374_10013545_pt1 | contig 11261 bp, 9 predicted proteins | sample OX3MG_FD_202532 | JGI IMG/M metagenome (GOLD analysis project Ga0307374, IMG submission 202532) | Soil microbial communities from Risofladan, Vaasa, Finland - OX-3 | ecosystem: Environmental > Terrestrial > Soil > Coastal area > Acid sulfate soil | place: Finland: Risofladan, Vaasa | collected... | reverse complement strand
ATCCAAGCTGAACCAGTCCCCGCCGACGACAGTCGGGGAGCGCCCGGAAGGGCCCTGGATCGGGTTCTGAGTTGTCATGGCTGGCGGCGAAACGTCACCCGCCAGTCACCTCCTCCGATCTCCTCCGGCTCGTAGGAGAAGCCCTGCGAGGAAAGGACACCTTCGAGCGGGACCGGCTCGAAGGGAGCCAGCACCACTAGATCCTCACCGTCGGGAAGCGAAGACACCGCCGACATGATGGTGTCGAATGGCTCCCCACCCGATGCGATGATCGGACGAGCATCCACGGTGGCCATCGTTTCCTCCAATCTTGTCGTATCGACAGCGATCCTATCGAAGAAGGCACCATTATTCCATGGTGTGCTAGATATATTTCAGAGGTAGCGATTGACCTGTTATTCCGCTGGCAACTAGAAGTATGGTTAGGCATGGCTGATTCCATCAACAGGGTCAAGCGGGACAGCGATGCCGACTGACGGCGTTTGGCAGGGGCGACCTCCGGGGCTTCCGGGTACAGTGCCGCCGCCGTCTGTGCCGATCAGTTTCCTTGCGGCAGCTTCACTGGGCCTGATCGCTTGCGGCGCGGCGTTGATATGGGCCAGAGGAGCCGCCCCGGCCGATCCGACCGCGGACCAAGTTGTCGCGGCGGCGCATCTGGGGATGCTCGCCACCCTCTCGATGGGTGTCCTCGGGGCGCTGCACCAGTTCACGCCCGTCGTGACCGGTCGTCCGCTGCGTTCGGTGCTTCTGGCACGACTGACCTTCTTGGCGTGGCTGGCGGCGGCGTGGGTCCTTCCACTGGGGATTGCCGTCGAACAGGAGAGCGTGGTCGAGGTAGGCGGAGCGCTCGCGGCAGTGGCGATCGCTCTGCTGGTGGTGAACCTTTCCAGTGCTCTGTCCACCCGGGGCAAAGGAGCGCCGGTCGTGGGCCTGCGCTTCTGCCTCGCTGGTTTTGTCGCCACCGGCTGCTTCGGGGTCCTGTATGTGGCGGACCGTCGCGGGAACTGGTTCGACCTGTCCGGACACGTCGTGTTGGCGCATGCTGTGGTGGGCCTGTTCGCGTGGCTGGGCCTTGCCTATGTGGCCGTGTCGCAGAAGCTGTGGCCGATGTTCTTCCTCGCCCACGTGCCCGGACGACACCGCGCCGGCCAGGTGGCGGTGTGGGCAGTGCCGATCGGGGTGGCGCTCCTCTCTCCGGGTCTGCTCGCCGGCCTGGTTCCTCTCGCCGCGGCCGGCGCGACGGTGCTGACGGTGGGGCTGTGTGCCCACCTAGTCTCGCTCCTGACCCATCTCCGCCACCGCAGGCGCAGCAGGGACTTGCATCTGACATTCGTGGTCACATCGGCAGGCTGGCTGGTCGTGGGAGCCGCGCTCGCTCTCGCCGCCGCCGTGGTGCTCCCCGGGCACGAACATGTCGGCATGGACCTTGTCGCGGCCGCCGTCGCCGCGTTCGGTGGATGGCTGCTCGAGGCGCTCGTCGGTCATGCCTACAAGGTGGTTCCCTTCATCGCCTGGTCGGCGCTTCGAGCCAAGGGAATCTCCAACGGGCCCACCGGTAAGCCGCTGCTCTTCGCCGACTTGTATGACCACAACTGGGCGTGGGGCACTTACGTGACCGTCACGGGCGGGATCGCTTCGCTGAGCGCCGGTCTCGGGGCAGGACTTCCGGCGATGATCGCACTCGGTGGCGGCCTGTTCATAGCTACCGGACTGGTCACAGCAGCGAACCTGTCGGTCACACCAGCCCGGATGCTGAGCACAACGCCCGCAGGCCAGCCGGCAGGCGGCATAGCCGCCAATGTCCCCGCCGCCAGCTGAACCGACCGAGGTTCTCCGGGCAGATCTCCTCGCACAGGCCATCTCCTGTGCAGAGATCCTGGTCGATCCAAACCTTCATCAGCGAGCCCCTCTCGTGTCATACGCAGGAATGCCATGCGGTCGCATCACCACAGCCCCAGTTCCAATCGAGCCTCCTCAGAGAGGCGGCTCATGTCCCAGGGTGGGTCCCAGACCAGTTGGACGTCGACCTCGGCGACGCCGCGCAGCGAGAGCACCTTGGCTTGCGCCTCTTGGCGCAGCACGTCGCCCATGCCGCACCCCGGGGCGGTCATCGACATGTCGATCTCGACCCGGTGGCGTCCGCCGTCGAGTGGTGTGACATCGCAGCGGTAGACCAGGCCGAGGTCGACGACGTTGACGGGGATCTCGGGGTCGTAAACGGTCCGCAGCGTTTCGATCACCTGCTCCGGCTCGAACTCGGCGCTCGCATCGGGAGTAGCGCCAGAAGGCTCGTCCACTCCGAGCGCGTCGGCGTCGCGGCCGTCGATGCGGGCGAGCTGCCCCCGCGACGTGTGCACGGTGAAGCTGGTTCCCAGCTGTTGGACGATGAGGACCAGGTCGCCTTGGGTGAGAAGAGTGGCTATACCGGTCGGGATGAGCGTCGCCGGGCAGTCGCGCAGCAACTCGATGGGATCGGACTCACTCACCTGGCTCCTCCCGAAGAACCCGACTCGCCCTCGACCGCCTGAAGGTGGGTCGTAACGAGTTGCTCTGCTCGCTCGCGGATCGGACCCTCGACGAACCGTTCGAGCACCTGGCGGGCGAAGCCGGAGATGAGCAAGCTCCGAGCTGCCCATTCGGGTATACCCCGCGAGCGCAGGTAGAACATGGCGTCGGTGTCGAGCTGGCCGACCGCCGCCCCGTGGGTGCAGGAGACTTCGTCGGCGAAGATCTCGAGTCGTGGGCGGGTGTCCACTTCGGCAAGGTCGGACAGAAGAAGGTTCTTGTTTGTCTGCTCGGCATCGGTGCCCACTGCACCCGGGTGCACGATCACGTGCCCGTTGAAGATTCCGTGGGCAGCCGCGTCGACGATGCCTTTGTAGAGCTGGTGGCTGGTGCATAGAGGAGCGACGTGTTCGATGCGCACGGGGTTGTCGTGGCACTGCTCGCCCGAGGGAAGGTACAGGCCGTCGAGATCGACGGTGGCACCTTCTTGTTCGAGGCGGACGTGCACCTCATGACGGGCCACGCGCGACCCGACCGCGACCAACCGCGAGCTGAAGTGGCTCTCAGCGCCCGGCCGGACGTCGAGGGTCGACAGGTGGAACGACCGATCAGATTCGCCTTGAAGCCTGTAGTGCTCGAGCCGAGCACCGCGACCCAGCACCACGCCGGTGTGGGCGTTGGTCACGTATACGCCTTCACCGGTGCCGATGTAGGTTTCCACGACCGTCGCGGAGCTTCCTTCGCCGGCAAACACGACGATCCGAGGGCTCGACACCACCGCGTCCTCTGCGGTTGTGCTGATGTGGGCTATCTCGATCGGCACTGCGACCGAGACACCGTCGCCGAGCTCGACCACGCAGCCGTCGACCGCTAGAGCCGCGTTGAGGGCTTCGAACGCGTGCAGGTATTTGTGGCCGGGAGCCGGCCAGTACCGCCGCGCCACGAAAGAGTCGTCGGTGATAGCAGAGCCAAGTGGGAGCACCCGAGTGCCGGCCGGCAGGCTGCCGAGACGGGACAGCTCGGGCGCGAACCGTCCATTGACCATCACCAGTCGGTGGCCTCCGAGGTCCGGGATCGCCAGACCTGCCAGTCCGCTTGCGGGCAACGGACCATCCCACCCGGCGGGGCTGAGCGGCAGGCCCAGGAGGGGTTCGAGGTCCAGGTAGCGCCAGTCCTCGTGCTTGCGCGTGGGGAATCCGTGGTCGGCGACCCATTGCGTCGCGTCTCGGCGGACGGCGGTGAGCCAGGTCGGCTCCCCACACATGGTCGGCACCCCCAGACGCGCCACTTCGTCGAGTGTGTGGCCGGCGGTGAGAGCGACCGGCGCGCTCACTTCGTAGCCCCAACGGGTTCGGAGATCTCACCGGTCTCGCTCGAGAAGTCAGCGTATCCCGCCGCCTCCACCTCGGCTGCCAGTCCGGGCCCCCCAGAGCGGACCACCCGGCCGCCTACGAGCACGTGGACTCGGTCGGGGACCAGGCAGTCCAGGAGGCGTTGGTGGTGTGTGATGACCAGGGCAGCCCGGTCTGCCCGGCGAAGCGCGTTCACCCCGTCGGCCACGACCCGTAGGGCGTCGATGTCGAGACCGGAGTCGGTCTCGTCCAGGATCGCCAGGGTCGGTTCGAGCACTGCCATCTGGAGGATCTCGTTTCGCTTCTTCTCGCCGCCGGAGAAGCCTTCGTTGACCGAGCGGCTCATCAGGGCCCGGTCCATTCCGACCGCCCGCATCTTCTCCTGCACGAGGGTGAGGAACTCGCTCGGTCCCACCTCTTCGAATCCGCGTGCCCGGTGCAAAGCGTTGAGGGCGGCGCGCAAGAAGTACATGTTGGTGACCCCGGGGATCTCGACGGGGTGCTGGAAGGCGAGGAACACACCCGCGGCGGCCCGTTCCTCGGGGTTGAGGGCGAGCAGGTCCGCGCCTCGGTAGAAGACCCGTCCGGAGGTCACCTGGTAGGGGTCGCGCCCGGCGAGCACATGGGCGAGGGTGCTCTTGCCCGACCCGTTGGGTCCCATCACTGCATGAACCTCACCGGCTGGGACGGTGAGGTTCACGCCGCGCAGGATCGTCTTGTCGCCTACAGCGGCGTGGAGGTCTTCGATGACCAGCATCAGCCCACGGCTCCTTCCAGGCTCACCGACAAGAGCCGCTGGGCTTCGACAGCGAACTCCATCGGGAGTTCCTTGAACACTTCGCGGCAGAACCCGTTGACGATCATCGAGGTGGCCTCCTCCTCGCCGATGCCGCGTTGGCGGGCGTAGAACAGTTGGTCTTCGCTCACCTTCGAGGTGGAGGCCTCGTGCTCCACCCGCGCGGAGGGATGCTTGACCTCTATATAGGGGAAGGTGTGGGCGCCGCAGTCAGGCCCGATCAGCAGCGAGTCGCAGCGGGTGTGGTTGCGAGCTCCCTCGGCCGAGCGCAGTATCTTGACCAGGCCGCGGTAGGTGTTCTGGCCGTGCCCCGCGGAGATCGCTTTGGACACGATCGTGCTCTTCGTGTCCTTGCCGATGTGGATCATCTTGGTGCCGGTGTCCGCCTGCTGATGGTTGGCAGACAAAGCGACGGAGTAGAACTCCCCGACCGACCCGTCGCCCTGGAGGACGACGCCAGGGTACTTCCAGGTGATGGCCGAGCCGGTCTCGACCTGAGTCCAGGAGATCTTCGACCTCGCCCCGGCGCAGCGCCCCCGTTTGGTGACGAAATTGTAGATGCCGCCCCTGCCGTCGGCGTCACCGGGGTACCAGTTCTGCACCGTCGAGTACTTGATCTGCGCTTCGTCCATCGCGACCAGCTCGACCACCGCAGCGTGTAGCTGGTTCTCGTCGCGCATGGGCGCAGTGCAACCCTCCAAGTAGCTCACGGAAGCACCTTCCTCGGCGACGATGAGGGTGCGTTCGAACTGGCCGGTGCCGGCCGCGTTGATCCGGAAGTAGGTGGACAGCTCCATCGGGCAGCGCACCCCCTTGGGCACGAAGCAGAACGACCCGTCGGTGAACACCGCCGAGTTCAGCGCGGCGAAGAAGTTGTCCCGGTAGGGGACCACCGAGCCGAGGTATGCCCGCACCAGTTCGGGATGGCGTCGTACCGCCTCGGAAAAAGAGCAGAAGATGACGCCGGCCTCGGCCAGCTTCTCCTTGAACGTCGTAGCCACCGACACGGAGTCCACTACCGCGTCGATCGCAACCCCCGACAGGCGTTCCTGCTCGGCGAGAGAGATCCCCAGCTTGTCGAACATGGCCCGTATCTCGGGGTCCACCTCGTCCAGGCTCGACCGGGCCGCCTTGGGTTTGGGCGCCGCGTAATAGATGATGTCGTCGTAGTCGATCGGCTCGAAGCGCAGGTTCTGCCAAGCCGGCTCGCTCATGGTTCGCCACGCCCGGTAGGCGCGAAGCCGCCAGTCGACCAGCCAGTCAGGCTCGCCCTTCTTGGCCGAGATCAGCCTGATCACGTCCTCGCTCAAGCCTTTCGGCGCGAGATCGGTGTCGAGATCGGTGCTGAACCCGTACGCGTACTCACGTCGAGCCAGCTGCTCGAGCTGCGCTGAGGCCGAGCTCATCGACCTGCACCGCCGGCCGGCCGGCCTATACGCACCCGCCACACGGTCGGGCCGTCCTCCAGCACGTCCCAGGTGTGCTCGTCGGGGTGCTCGGCTTGGAACTGGTAGCGAAGCGGCTTGGGGTCGTGGTCGTTGACCAGCACGAACGCGATCCCGGGGGAGAGCGCACCGTAGGCGGCGAAGATCTTCTCGTGGCGCTGCGCCGGCGCCAGTGCGCGCACATCCAGCTCCGCCTCACCGCTCTCTACAGCCGGGCGAGGAACGGACCTGAAGCTCACCGGCTCCGCCGTGGCCGACCGCACGAGACCGTGCAGCGCGGCGGTCACCCGAACGGCCAGGTCGGGCCTGGGGGTGCGCAGCGCCGCCCACGCCGAGGCAACCAAGCGGCAGGCGGTGTCGCCTTGGCCGGCGCCAGCCAGGCCGTCAGCCGCCTTCAACAGCAACCCGAGAAGGCTCGTCTCGGTGTCGGGCACCGCAAACTCCGCCGTGGTGGTCTCCCGCTGAGCTGCCTCGGTCAGCCGATGCATCTGGACCAGCAACCCGGCCAAGTCCACAGCCGGGTCTCCTTCGAGCGGGGGAAGGATCAACTCGTTCTCCTTGGCCACGTGCCCGGCGAACAAAGAGCCGATGGCCTCCGCGATGGCGGCCGCGTCAGAGCGGCTCTCCGCTGTGGCGAGACGCTCGACCGACGCCACCAGGTGGCGGTGCTCGTCGACCATCCCTGCCACCACCTCGTCGAGGTCGGGACGGGCCCTCGCTGCTTGGTAGATGCTGTGCTCCTCACCGACGGCATGAGGCAAGACCTCCTCCGCCAGGTAGGTCACCAGCTCACCCACCGCCGGCTCACAGCCGCCACCGGTATCCACCGAGGCTCGTACAGCACCGACACGCCGCTCGACATTGTCAACCAGGCTTCGATGATGCGCCAGCATCGCCTGGAAGGCTTCACTCTCGGTCACGGTCACCCTAAGCGCTCCTTGCCTCCGTGGACCTCGAACGGCCCTGATCTCACACCTAACTGTATCTCTAGTTCATGCTAGAACAACAGAAGAACCCCGGTTCAGACGTCGGCCGCAGAGTTGCACCTAGCAGAGCGACTCGCCGGCGGGCTCCGCGGGCTCATGGGCGCCATCACCGCGGCCATCGTGGTCCTCGCCGCTGAGGTGGTGTCTCGCTGAAGCTGGTTTTTTCATCGGGCGCTAGAACGGCGCGTAAGGTTGATGTCTGCTCGGGGGTCGCCTAGGGCCCCCACGACCTTCTGGAGGGTGATGGCGCGCCATACCGAACAGATCTCCGAAGGACGCAACGGCAAGCTGGCTGAGACGGGCCTCGTGCGGGCTGCTCGGTACATCCAGCCGGGGGTCGAGTCCCCCGACGGGCGGGAGGTGCATCGCCGTGGGGGCCGGCGGGCGGAGGAGTTCTACCGGGAGCGGTGGCGCCACGACAAGGTGGTCCGCTCTACACACGGGGTGAACTGCACCGGGTCTTGCTCATGGCAGGTGTACGTGAAGGACGGGATCATCACCTGGGAGACCCAGGCGGTGGACTATCCCTCGGTCGGCCCGGGGTCGCCTGAGTACGAGCCGAGGGGCTGCCCGAGGGGGGCGTCGTTCTCTTGGTACACGTACTCGCCGGCAAGGGTCCGCTACCCCTATGTGCGGGGGGTGCTGCTCGAGGCCTTCCGGGCAGCGAAGGCGGCCCACGGCGGTGACCCGGTGGCCGCCTGGGCGGAGCTCACCGGTGATCCCGAGCGGGCCAGGGCCTACAAGTCCGCCCGGGGCCAAGGAGGCTTCGTGCGGGCCACATGGGCGGAGGCCTTGGAGCTGGTAGCCGCCGCGCACGTGCACACCGTCGCCGCGTACGGGCCGGACCGCACCGCGGGCTTCACCGTCATCCCGGCCATGTCCATGGCGTCCTACGCGGCGGGCACCCGCTTCTACTCGCTTTTGGGCGGGACGATCCTGTCGTTCTACGACTGGTACGCCGACCTGCCGCCCGCGTCACCGCAGGTGTTCGGCGACCAGACCGACGTGCCCGAGTCGGCGGACTGGTGGAACGCCAGTTACCTCATCATCTGGGGCACGAACCTGCCGATCACGCGCACCCCCGATGCCCACTTCATGGTCGAGGCCCGCTACCGGGGACAGAAAGTCGTGGTGGTCTCCCCGGATTACTCCGACCACACCAAATTCGCCGACGACTGGCTGGCCGCCAACCCGGGCACAGACGGAGCCCTGGCGATGGCCATGGGGCACGTGATCCTCAGCGAGTTCTACCGGGACCGCCAGGTCCCCCGCTTCGAGGACTACGCCCGAACCTACACGGACCTCCCTTTCCTGGTGACCCTCCGGGAAAGAGACGGCGCCTACGTGGCCGACCACTTCCTCACCGCTTCCGACCTGGGTCAACAGAGCGAAGGGGCGGAATGGAAGACCGTCGTCATCGACGAGGCGAGCGGCGCGCCGGTGGTGCCCAACGGTTCTATCGGGTTCCGCTGGAACGACGAGGGCAAGGGCCGCTGGAACCTGCGCCTCGACGGGATTCGCCCTGCGCTCACCTGCCACGGGCGGCCCGGCGCGGAAGCGGTCGAGGTGGGCCTACCCCGCTTCGACACCGGTGACGGTGCGGGCGGGGCGGTGATGCGCCGCGGCGTGCCGGCGCTGCGGGTCGGGGGCCGGCTGGTGACGACGGTGTTCGACCTCGTGATGGCCAACTACGGGGTCGCTAGACCCGGCCTCCCCGGGGAATGGCCGTCCGGTTACGACGACGCGTCCGTGCCGTATACCCCGGCGTGGCAGGAAGCCATCACTTCGGTGCCGGCGGCGGCGTGCACCAAGGTGGGACGCGAGTTCGCCCGCAGCGCGGAGCAGTCAGGCGGCCGGTCGATGATCGCCATGGGGGCGGGTACCAACCACTGGTACCACTCGGACCAGATCTACCGGACCTTCCTTTCCATGCTCATGCTGTGCGGCTGCGAAGGAGTCAACGGCGGGGGATGGGCGCACTATGTCGGCCAGGAGAAGGTGCGCCCGCTGACCGGATGGTTCACCCTGGCGTTCGCGTTCGACTGGGTGCGCCCGACGCGGCACATGCCGGGCACCCCGTTCTGGTATCTGGCGACCGACCAGTGGCGTTACGAGGGATCCCGCGCCGATCTCTTGTCGAGCCCGCTGGGGGCGGGGCGCTTCGCCGGCAAGTCGGTGGCGGATCTGAACGCGTATGCGGCCCGCCAGGGCTGGCTGGCCTCGCACCCGGCGTTCGATCGCAACCCCCTCGACCTTGCCAACGAAGCGGACGCAGCGGGCAAGAGCGTTGAGGCGTTCGCGATCGACGAGCTGAAGTCCGGGCGCCTGCGCTTCGCCGCGTGCGACCCGGACGATCCGGCCAACTTCCCGAGGGTTCTGACGGTGTGGCGGGCGAACCTGCTCGGCTCGTCGGGCAAGGGGCACGAGTACTTTCTCCGTCATCTGCTGGGCACCGACAACGCGGTGGCCGCAGCGGAGTGCCCTCCCGACCAGCGTCCCGCCGACGTGGTGTGGCGGGAGGAGGCGCCGGTCGGCAAGCTCGACCTGCTGGTCGACGTGGACTTCCGGATGGTCTCGACGGGCATCTACGCGGATGTGGTGCTGCCCGCGGCGACCTGGTACGAGAAGCATGACCTGTCCTCGACCGACATGCACCCCTTCGTGCACTCCTTCAATCCGGCCATCGCCTCGCCGTGGGAGTCGAGAAGCGACTTCGAGCTGTTCGGCGACCTGGCGGCCGAGTTCTCCCGCCTGGCCGAGGGCCGCCTGGGCGTGCGCCGGGACGTGATGGCGGTACCGCTCGGCCACGACACGCCCGACGAGTGCGCCCAGCCGGGTGGTCGGGCTTTGGACTGGGCGGCCGGGGAGTGCGAACCGGTCCCGGGCCAGACGATGCCCCGCCTGGTGGTCGTCGAGCGGGACTATCCCCGCCTTGGGGAGCGCTGGCGTGCACTCGGTCCACTGGTCGACGACCTAGGGGCGACCACCAAGGGGGTGAAGCTGCCGGTGGGCGACGAGGTCGCTTGGCTGGCCCAGCGCAACGGGACGATACGCGGCGGGGTGGCTGACCGCCGGCCCCGCATCGACCGGGACGACCTTTTCTGCGAGGCCATCCTGGCCCTGTCAGGGACCACCAACGGGAAGCTCGCGGTCGCCGGTTTCGAGCACCTGGAGGAGCGCACCGGCGTCGAGCTCGCCGACCTGGCCCATGAGCGGGCGGGCGACCGCATCACCTTCGCGGACACGGTCACCCAACCCAGGCCGGTGATCTGTTCGCCGGAGTGGTCCGGCGCCGAGTCCGAAGGCAGGCGGTACGCGCCGTTCACCATCAACGTGGACCGCCTCAAGCCCTGGCACACCCTCACCGGCCGCCAGCACTTCCTGCTCGACCACGAGTGGATGGCCGAGCTCGGCGAGATGATGCCGGCCTACCGGCCCCCGCTCGACGTGGGCGCCATCTTCGGCGACCAGCGCCAAGTCGGCGCGGACGGCGCCCAGCTGGTCGCTCGCTACCTGACCCCGCACTCGAAATGGTCGATCCACTCCGAGTACCAGGACAACCTGCACATGCTCAACCTGTTCCGCGGCGGCCCGGTGATCTGGGTCAACGACCTCGACGCCGGGCGCATCGGTGTGGCGGACAACGACTGGATCGAGGCGTACAACCGCAACGGCGTCACCGTTGCCCGGGCCGCGGTCACGCACCGGGTCCCGCCGGGCACGGTGCTGATGTACCACGCCATCGACCGTCACCTGCAGATGCCGGTGTCGGAGACTTCCGGGCTGCACGGCGGCACCGACAACTCGCTCACCCGGGTGGTGATGAAACCGACGCACATGATCGGCGGGTACGCACAACTGTCCGCCGGTTTCAACTACTACGGGCCCACCGGGTCGCAGCGCGACGAGATCGCGGTGATCCGCCGCCGTTCCCAGGAGGTCGAGTTCTGATGAGGATCATGGCCCAGGTGTGCATGGTGATGAACCTGGACAAGTGCATCGGCTGCCATACCTGCTCGGTTACCTGCAAGCAGACCTGGACCAACCGGCCCGGGGACTGAGTACGTCTACTTCAACAACGTCGAGACCAAACCGGGGCTCGGCTATCCGGCCCGCTACGAGGACCAGGAGCAGTGGAAGGGAGGCTGGACGCTCGACCGCAAGGGCCGGCTCACCT
>Ga0307374_10013543_pt1 | contig 11262 bp, 7 predicted proteins | sample OX3MG_FD_202532 | JGI IMG/M metagenome (GOLD analysis project Ga0307374, IMG submission 202532) | Soil microbial communities from Risofladan, Vaasa, Finland - OX-3 | ecosystem: Environmental > Terrestrial > Soil > Coastal area > Acid sulfate soil | place: Finland: Risofladan, Vaasa | collected... | reverse complement strand
CGGCTTTCGCCGTCCTCGCCGGCTTGCGGATCAAGTCCGACGGCATCCCACCCGAGTTGGGCTCTCCTGCCGACATCCTGGCTCACTACGGCCTGAGCCCGTGATTGCCCTATATCAAAACGTCAGCGTATGGTGTCCCGACTTGATGTTCCGCCGCCCTGACCGTATCATGCACCACGTGGACAGATCAGGAGTGTGCCGTACTGGACCGTCCTCAGTTTGACCGCGAGGTCCACGATGCCCTTGCTCATTTGTATGATTATGCGTATCTTCAGGCGCATCCACTGATCGCGCTAACCGGCCCCGCCGGTCCGAACGCGTCACCTGGGCGCACTCTGCACCAGATTCTCCAGGGTGCCATCGACGCGCTGAAACCACCGGACGATACATACTTTGCGTCCCCGTTCTGGCGGGCGTATCGCTGCCTGTGTCTTCGCTACCGGGAAATGCTGAACATGCCTCAGGTGGCAGACGAACTGGGGATCGGTCCGCGCCAGTGTCGCCGAGCGCATCACGAGGCGATGGAGGCGATCACGTCCGCCCTCTGGCGGCGATACATCGCCATCGAGAGTGCATCGGATCGTGCTGCGCTCTCCACTGCTGATCCGCCCACCAATCAGGAATCGTCAGCTCAGCTCGAGACGGAAATGGCCCGAATGGTCGAGGATTCTACTCACGAAATGACGGACCTTGTTGGAAGCATCGATGGCATCCTGATCACTCTCGAACCATTGGCGAGGGTGCGCCGCGTACATCTCTCCTCCGCCCTCACTCCGGGTGTTCCTCCCGTGGCGATCAACCATTCCTCGCTACGCCAGCTGCTTCTGGCGGCATTCCAACACGCCATCGATTGGGTACAAGAAGGGCAGGTGGTGGTGACTGCGGTCACCGGGAAGACGTTGCCCGGCCCTCCGATCGGCAAGCGTGTGACTCTCTCGATCAACGCATTTCGATTCGTGCCACTCCAGGCGCGAGGCGATGCCACGGCGTCTCCTCATCTGGTCGTTGCTCGACAACTCATCGCGTCGTACGGAGGAACCGTGGAAATCGCCGGCGGCGATGAGCGGCTGTCACTATTGTTGGCTCTCCCGACCGGTCGGCTCACCGCGGTGCTGGTCGTTGACGATAATCCCGACGCGCTGCGCCTTTACCGTCGCTATCTCGGCGCCGGTAGGTACCTCATTCTCGAGGCCAGTAGTGGTCCGCAAGCGCTCGAATCGGCGCTGACGGCAGGCCCCGATGTCATCATCCTTGACATCATGATGCCGGTCCAGGATGGCTGGGAGATTCTGCAGAACCTGCGTGGCCATCCGCTGACGCGAGAGGTCCCCGTTATCGTCTGCTCGGTGCTTCCGGAGGAGGATTTGGCGCTGGCGCTGGGAGCGGTTGCCTTCCTCCCCAAGCCTCTGAATCAGCAACAGCTCTTGACTGCGCTCGATCGCTGTGCGGTGAAGACAACAGCTCATCCAGAACGTGTTTGAGACAGCCCAGTAGCTCTCCGGTGCCCAACCCACCCTCGCGGGTGATCGTGGTTACCCGACAGCCAACGCCGCCAATCTCGTAACCCAAAGCGGTCACCACGATGACTGGCGTGTTCGCCACGTCTGGCATCATCCGGAGGCGAGCCAGGAGGTCGTAGCCATCCATGTTGGGCATCGACAGATCCAGGACCAATGCATCTGGTCGTTGCTCGTGTAACATCTGCAGCGCCTCCTCGCCGGCATAGGCTCGGAGTACGCGATAGCGTCGCGACGCCGAGCGGATCATCTGGGCAAGCAGTTTCACCATGCTCGGATCATCATCGACAACCAGCACACGCCGGACGTGTCTACCCAGGTGATCCAGGGCCGCGAGGAGCGCCTCGCGAGACACCGGTTTCACCAGAAAGTCGGCCACGGCCAGATCCTCTGATGCCTCATGACGGCCAGCCATGGAGCAAGCAATCACCGGCATCCCGGGCGGGATTTTGGGAAGAGGTGGCAGCGTCGGGCCGCTTGACGCCTGCGGTGAGCCGACGACGATGACTGCATCGACCGTGGTTTGGCGAAGTAGCTGGGATCCACCCTCGGCGTCGGGCACCGACAACACTTGGTATCCATCGAGGTGCCGCTGGAAGATTCGGTCGATGCCGGGATCCTCGCCGACAACCATGACGGTTGGCACCGGTTCGTCTTGATCCGGGAGAAGCCGGGCCCAGGTCTCCCAGTCACGACGGATCGTCTCGCTGATAACGTGTGAGTGCAATGGAATCGAAAAGAAAAACGTCGTGCCCTTACCGGACTCGGACTCGGCCCAGATCGCGCCACCGTGAAGCTCGATGAAGTGCTTGCTGATTGCCAAGCCCAGTCCGCTGCCGGAGTTGCGGCGTCGGATGGAATCATCCAACTGTCGAAACTCCTCGAAGACCTTTGTCAGGTCGTTCGGGGCGATGCCGATCCCGGTATCCGCGACGGACACCACCACGTCATTACCCCGACGAGTCGCCGAGATCCGGACGCCCCCGGTCTCGGTGAACTTGACAGCGTTCGCCAGCAGGTTCATGAACACCTGGCGAAGGCGCGCACGATCTGCGTAGATTCGCGGTAATTCGTCTGGTAAATCGGAGACGACGGTCAGATTCTTCCGGGCGAAGAGCGCTTCGACCGCCCGGACGCCCTCGGCCACCACCTCTGGAAGCACGATCCATTCTTTGTAGAGTCCCATGCGTCCAGCATCGATCTGGCTCAAGTCGAGGACGTCGTCGATCAGACTTGCTAAATGCGTGGCGTTGCGGTGAATGGCCTCGACGTCTCCCCGGTAAGCAACCGGTAGCACCTCGCCAGCGTAGACGTTGGGGGCGTTTGCCACCATGTCAGCGAAGCCGACGATCAGGTTGAGCGGGGTTCGTAACTCGTGACTGATGTTCGCGGCAAACTGCGACTTCAGTCGACGGGCCTGTTCTGCCGCTTCGCGGGCTCGTTCGAGTTCGTGATTCACCTCCTCCAAACGCTCGTAGGCCTCGTTCAAACTCTTGAGCGTTCGAGTGAGTTGCCCTTGTTGTTTCTGCAGCTCCTGTGTCACTTGGAGCGCCTGGACGTAGCTACGCCAGGCCCATTCGAGGGCACGGCCGAGCGGGTAGGACGTGATCCAGGCGAGGATTGCCGTGGTCCAGATGAGTCCGAGCATGCTGAGATCAAGCCAGTCGATTGGGTTGCCCAGCACGGCCGGTTTCGTGGCCACCAGCGCCGCGCTGAGCGCGGCTGCGGCGATGTACCCTCCCCGCGAGCCCAGTAACGCGGCCACAAGAATGACGTCGATCACGAGCCAGGGTGCCACCGTCTGGGCTGGGTACAGGTTCACCAGAGCGGATAGGATCAACCCGAGACCAAGAGTGAGAGTAATCGAGGCGGCACGAATGCCCAGGCGACGCGCCCAGAAGGCGATGGCAGAAACGATCGCGACGGCCACGATAGACGCGGTCGAGATGCCCCACGACGGCAGGAAAACTGTTGGGACAGCCAGCATGGCCAGCAGGACCAGGGCATCGCATCCGAGGACAGCGTAAATAGCGAACCGAAGCACGTCATTCCGAAGCTCATCGAGATCGTCGAGTCGATGACGCGCCTCTGGATCCCATTCCCTCGCAGCCATTCGTTCCCTCCGCCGTCCAGCGCTTCTCTGATCTCCGGTCGCACCCCGACCAAAAGCAGGAAACCATCGCTAAGTCTACATCCTCAACACGGTGCTGGCCCGGCCGATCATGAACGAGACCCTGTTCCCACGTCGGTTGGTGACTTGTTTTTACAATGCGAACGGGCCCCGATCGCTTGGCGTCGACACGCCGTTTTCGCGCCGCGAGAGTCCGCCCGAAGGTAGCACCACCTACCTTTGGAGTCGAGGCATGAACGCCGTTGACAGGTGTCCCCGGAAAGAGTACGCTGCGGCCAGTAGTCTTGCGGGAGGCAACATCTACGGTCATGGCAACGCCTACACCGCGCATCTTGCCTGCATGGCACCACAATGATGGTGCTTGATGGTCGCCAGGTTGATAGAACGCTGGTTAGCTTGTAACACGTGTGGCGCACGTTTTCCCTTCGGGCCGATGTTCGAGGGGTGTCCGAATTGTGACCTCAAACCGATTCGAGCGCCGCTGGAGGTACACTTCGATCTGGATGCAGCCTGGAAGTCGCTCGACAAGACAGTACTCCAGGTAGCTCGCGGAAGTATCTGGCGCTTCGCACCGTTCTTACCAGTCGCTGACCCTGACCGCGCCGTCTCACTCGGCGAGGGCGGAACGCCTCTCCTGCATCACCCGTCCCTGAACGATACGCTCGGCGTTCCGAATCTCTTGCTCAAGAACGAAAGCATGAACCCGACGTGGTCGTTCAAGGATCGCTTCAGCAGTGTCGCCGTCAGCGTTGCTCGTGAGCTCGGCTATGCGAAAATCGTGGCATCCTCGACCGGCAACCACGGCGCCTCCGCCGCCGCTTACGCCGGGGCGGCCGGGCTCCGTTCCCTGGTTCTCGTTCCCCGCGAAACTCCGATGATTTTGCGCCAATTGATCGAGGCGTACGGGGCCCGGGCGGTGGCGACCGAATGGCACGGCCGCGGTGGACTGGTGACCATACTTACTCGGCAGCACGGTTGGTTCCCAGCGACGGGTTCGCTGCCGGACCCCATCGGCACTCCATTCGGCCTCGAAGGCTACAAGACGATTGGCTACGAACTCGTTCTGCAGAGCCGAGAAGCGCCGCCCGACTACGTGCTGACCTCAGTGGGCGGTGGTGATCAGCTCTACGGGATCTACAAGGGGTTGCGTGAATTTCGGGATCTTGGGATTGTCTCCGCCGTGCCACATATGGTGGCCTGTCAGGCTGAGGGGGCTAGCCCGGTCGTGAACTCCTTCGAGCGCGGTCTCTCACGTGTTGCCCCCGTCAAGACGGCGTACTCCATCGCAACATCGACCCGCGAGGAAGTCGCCGGCGATCATGCGCTCCGTGCGTTGCGCGAGTCGGACGGGTTGGGGGTCCGAGTCACGGAAGAGGAGATTCTTGCAGCAATGCGAACACTGAGTCGTCAAGGCATCGCGGCCGAGGCCGCGTCGTGTATTCCGGTCGCCGCGGCCAGGAAGCTGATCGTCGACAAACGTGTCCCGCCAACTGCTCGGATCGCGTGCATCCTAACGTCCACGGGAATCAAGTGGCCCGAGCAGCTGGCGCTCCTTGGAAGCGAACCAGCAAGCGTTGAGCCAACACTGGATGCTCTCGCCTCAGTGACCGAATTGTAACGATCAGGCCCTCATGCTCATGCTATCAATCGCGGCGAACGGATCTAAACATGATAGCTTGCCTGGCCGAGACAACTGCTCTGCCGGTTCGTCGCAATTCAGGATGAGGCAAAACTCTGGGGCGCTTCCGTTACTCGAAAGCCACCGGGTGACATCGTAGGATCGGGAGCATCAGGGACTGAACCTCCGCTCATTTCTTGATGGGAGAGCGGGATTGCCCCATCGTTGACGTGCTATGGCGGAGATGGAGATTCGGAGCGAGCAGATCGACGACATCCCTCTGTTGTCGCGGCAGATGGAGGAGATGAGTATCCCCGCAGTGTTGGACGTAGTGATCGAGGTGCATGGCACCGCAGCGGGCTGAGTGTTGGCTGGCTGGCGTTCATCGTGTCCTAGTTTTAGTTTTACGAGACATGCTATTCACGCCGCTGGTTCAGCAGGGTGAGTGTGCGTTTGCGGTGCGACCGATAGGCGGCGGCTTTGCGGGTGCGCTGGTAGGCCAGCAGGTCCAACGCCGCCGGCAGGTCGAAGGTCGGTTGGGGGAGAGCCGTCGTGAGGAGCATGCGGACCTCGGCGAGGCTCAGCCCATTGGGCGCGGGCGGGAGGAGAGTCGGTGCAAACGGGTCGGCGGTCGGCGACGGTTCCCCTCGCGTGATCGCAACCACCGGCGAGGGCTGCACTGGCTGCTTGTGGGCCCCCCTCTCGCTGGTTCAGCCGGCGCTGCAGGCGAACCAGGAAATGATGGGCCAGGATGACCATGGTCATGTGGTGATGCCAGCCGCGCCAAAAGCGGAGTTCGTAGTGGTCCAAGCCCAACTCCCCTTTTCCCTCGGCGAAGCACGCCTCGATCGGCCAGCGCATCCCGCTGACCCGCACCAAGACGGTCAGCGGGGTCTGGGCGGGGGCACAACTCAGGTACACCTTCAGTTCGGGTTCCTCGGCCGCAGCACTGACTTTCCGGCGGAACAGCACCCAGACCTCCGGACCGGGCAGGTCATCGCGCACCGTGACCGCTCGGATCGCCGCGAAGTCGGCCATCAGCGGCCCTTTGCTCCCTTCGAGAACCCGACAGCGCTGCCAGCACGCCGCGGGAATCTGCGCGGCGTAGGCCTCCACCCGCACCTTGGTCGGGCTCGCCGGGTGAAGGCGGGCGCGGCGGGGAGCCGGTCCCTTGCGCGTGGGGGTCTGGGGCGGAACCCAGGAGTACGGGCGCGGGCGCACGGTGTGCCCGTCGGGTTCGACGAGCGGCCAGACCTGGGTGTTCTGGAGCACCTCGACCAGGTACCACAGGCCGGTCGCGGCGAGGCGATCGAGCAGTGCGGGGGCATCGCCGAACCCTTCATCGCCGACCACCCACCGCGCGCGCAGGCGTTGGCCTTTCCGGATGTCCTCGACCAGTTCGGCGGTCAGGTCGTGCTTGGTGCGAAAGGGCGTTCCCTCGGGAATCCGACACGCCTGCCAGCGTTGCCGATACGCGTCGGTGAACCAGCGGGCGGGCAGATAGAGACGTCGATCGAGCAGGGTGTAGCCCTGGCGGCTGGCGTAGCCGAGGAAGACACCCGCCTGGCAGTTGTCCGTCTTGCCGCTCTGCCCGCACCATTGACGCGCTACCCCGGCAGAATGCCTTCCCTGCTTGGGGAAGTCGCTCCCGTCGATGATCAGGACCCCGTCCTCCTCCCCGAGCGTCTCGTCAACCAAGCGCTGATGCGCGGCCAGGATCGCCGCATCGTCCCAGCCGCCCGCGCCGACAAACTGTTGCAGCGCCCGCACCGTCCGCCCCGCTCCGTCCCCGGCTCCGAACAGGCGCAGGGCGATCGCCTCGATGTTCTTGCGCGGAACGTCGGCCGTGAGCAGGCCACGCAGGTAGGCGTCGGCCCACACCCGCTGTTCGCTCCGCCGAAAGAGCGGGGCAAAGATCGCGTGATAGGCCGCCAGTTCGGCCGCGAAATCGGGGATCTCGGCGGCGGTCAGCGTCCGTTCCGTCGGCAATGCGTCGGTCACATCAATGGTCGGGACCGTGGGTGCGGGCATAGCGATGAGAGTTCCTCCCTGAATAAGATGGTGTGAACCTATATCATATCCGATATATCTCTCGTTGTAAAACTACGCGATCGCCTGGGTGACCGAGTCGAAGGTCGATGGCCACATCGTCCGGGGCATCGTTCCTTTCGGCGTCGGAGTCGCCAGCGCGCCGGTAGCGGGAGCCGCCGAGGGCATCGCCGCGGGAGCCGTCTCCGGGTCGCCGCTGGAGATGGTCCTGCGCTGGCTGACCCTGTTGTCGACGGCCGCGCTCGCCGGGGCGGCCGCGTTCTGGCTCCTGCAGGACGCGGCCAGCGCCCGTGACCCTGACTCGAGTGCGCCCAGTCGGGTGAGCCGCGATCAACTGCGGCTCGCCGGCGCGACCTGGGCCCTGTTCGTCGCGAGCAACCTGGTCCTGCTGCTCAATCAGGCGTCGCTCGCGGTCGGAGTATCGCTGCTGGGAGCGATCGGCGCCCCGGCGATCCATGTCGCGACCGAAACGCAGTACGGCCAGCTCTGGATCGTCCGCGTGATCCTGGGTCTCGTCCTCGGCGCGCTGCTGGTCTCGCGTGGCCGCGTCGCCCAGCGCCTCGCCCCGGGCACCGTCGATCGGGCTGCCCTGCTCGTGGGTGGCACTCTCCTGCTCTCGATCTCGCTGTCGAGCCACAGCGCGGCGGTTGGCTCGCTCACCCCGCTGGGCATCACTGCCGACTGGCTGCACCTGGCCGCGGTCGCCATCTGGGTCGGGGGTTTGATCCAACTGGCCGCGCTCGTCCCCTCGCTGACGTCGGTGGGGAGCGCGGCTGAACGCGCGAAAGTCCTCGGCGGCGTCGTCCCGCGCTTCGCCGTCGTCGCGGGCGTGGCCCTCGCCGTGCTTGGCGTGACCGGCCTGGGCGAAGCGCTCTTCCACGTCGGCACGCTCGACAATCTGCTGAATAGCGGGTACGGGCAGGCGCTGCTGGTCAAGATGCTGCTGATCCTGCCCTTGCTCGCCATCGCCGCGATCAATCACTTCGTGATTCGCCCGGTCTTCCTCGCCGGGCGCTCGAAGGCATCCGCTGCGATGCTCGCGCGTGTGCGCGAGACCGCGGCGCTCTTCAAGTGGACGGTGCGCATGGAGGTGCTCTTCGCGGCGGCTGTCGTCGCCGCGGCGGGCGTGATGACCAGCTTGAGCCCGGCGCAGCAGCCCGGCAGCGCGACCGCCGGGCCGCTGACCCTGAGCGAACCGGCCGGCAACCTGCAAACGACGCTGACGTTGTCGCCGGGCCGCCCCGGGCCAAACAGCTACGTTGTCTCGGTCCGCGACGCGAGCGGCCAGGTCGTGTCGAACGTTCAGCAGGTCAGCCTCCGGTTCACCTACCTGGACAGCAACCTCGGGGTGACGGAGATCCAGCTCGCGCCGGGGAGCAGCGGGCGGTTCACCGCGCAGACCAGCGACCTGGCAGTCGCCGGGCGCTGGCAGGCCGAGCTTGCCGTTCGGCGCGCGGGTCAGGACGACGTCATCGCCGAGTATGGCTTCGACGTGACGCCCAATGGGGCCAGCTCGCTGGCGAGCAGTGGCCTTCCCCTGACGGTGCAGTTCTACGAAGGACTGCTCATCGTGGTGGTCGGCCTGCTGTCGATCGCGCGCGGCGTCTGGCTGCGGCGGCGGAGTCTGCGGCGCGCCGGGGCGATCGTGCTCTGCGGCGTCTGTCTGGGCGGAATCGGCGGCTTCCTCAGCGTCCGTGACGTCCAGCAGGCCCAGGCCCAGTCCGCCGCGAGCACACAGGCGCTGGCCCACCCGCCAACGGCCCAGTCGGTCGCCAATGGTGCCGTCGTGTTCCGCGCCAGCTGCGCCATCTGCCACGGCGTCGACGCGCGCGGCGACGGGCCGATGGCCCAGACGCTGAGCCCGCCGCCGTCGAACCTGATCGTCCACGTCCCACTCCACCCCGACGGCGACCTCGAAGGCTGGATCGCGAACGGCTTTCCGGGCTCGGCCATGCCCGCGTTCCAGGACAAGCTGACCGACCAGCAGCGCTGGGACGTGCTGAACTACCTGAAGTCGCAGGTAAGCGCGGCGAACCAGGCGTCGACGACCGGCGGTCAGGGGTCAGCAGGAGCGCCGGGGCTAACGACGGTCAGCCCGGTCGCGGCGACCAGCGGGACCGCCCCGCCCGGCGCGACGAGCGCTGCCCCCGCGGTGACGGCTGTCCCCGCGTCCCCAACCGCTCTTCCGCGACCTCCGACTCCCACTCCAGCGCCCACACCGACCGGCGGCGGCCTCGCGCAGCAGCGCGCCGTGGGCGACGTCGTCGCCAGCATGCAGATTCAGCCGCACATCTACGACCCTGCCGACGTGGAGGTCCGCTTGACCGACCAGACCGGCCGGCCGCTGACCGACGTGCGAAGGGTCGACGCGCAGGTAGCGATGGCAGCGCTGCACTACGCCGCGCCAAACCCGGTGCTCGCGCTATTTGCCCCGGGGATCGCCGAGGCCGACGGCATCCCGATGGACATCTGGACGATGCGCCCGGACGGAACGAATTTGCGGCAGATCATCCACGCGCTCGATCACTCGCCATCGCCCGCCTGGGCGCCGGATGGCAAGTGGATCGCCGTCGGAGGAGAGCTCAGCCTGTCACTGGTGGACCCGGGCGGGCAGAGGACCGTCCAGCTCGAGAAGAACGCGCGCCTCAGCGGCCTTGCCTGGATTTAATCTTGGCCACGGTGAAAGCGGCACGGATTGGCTAGATTTGCTGCGCAAATCCAGCCAATCCGTGCCGCTTTCACCGTGACCAGGAAATTTGCTACTTCGTCCAGCGCTCCTCGATGCGGCCGAGCTTCCAGACGCCGTAGGAGACGGCCCAGGTCACCACGAACAACGTGACGATGACGTAGCCGATGGTGCCCAGGTCGACGCCGGCGACCGAGTCCCAGAAGGGACCGGACAGGTTGAACTCGGACTGCACGATCGAAAGCAGCTCGACGGTCCCGATGATCAAAGCGACCGCGACCGAGAGACCGGTGACGGTGATGTTGTAGTAGATCTTGCGGACGGGGTTGGAGAAGGCCCAGCCGTACGCCTTGGTCATGAAGGCGCCGTCGGCCGTGTCCATCATCGACATGCCGGCGGCGAAAATCAGGGGCAGGCAGACGATCGCGTAGAACGGCAGGCCGGTCGAGGCGGCCCCGGCCGCGAGCGCCAGCAGCGCGATTTCGCTGGCGGTGTCGAAGCCCAGACCGAAGAGAAAGCCGATCGGATACATGTGCCAGCTCGCGCTCACCGTTCGTGAGAGGCCGCCGAAGAAGCGATTCATGAAGCCGCGCGCGTCGAGTTGAGCATCCAGTCTCGCCTCGTCGTAGGTCCCCGTGCGCATCTCGCGAAACACGCGGACGATGTCGACCAGGATGATCAGGTTCAGGACCGCGATCAAGTACAGGAAGATGCCCGAGACGCTGGTGCCGATCAAGCCGCCCAGGCCCTTCAGCGCCGTGTTGTCGCCGGTCACCTGGATCGCGACCTGCTGCGCGGCGAAGGCAAGGACGAGCGCCAGACCGAGCACGACGCTGGAGTGGCCCAGCGAGAAGAAGAAGCCGACGCCGAGGGGCTGCTTGCCATCGGCCAGTAGCTTGCGCGTGGTGTTGTCGATCGCCGAGATGTGATCGGCGTCGAAGGCGTGGCGCAGGCCAAACAGATAGGCGGTGAGCCCGACGCCGAGACCGAGCGCGGCCGGGTACTTCGGCGCGACCATGAAAATCAGCGTTCCCCACCCGACCAGGTGCAACAGCACGATGATGGCGTAGAAGCCGCCCAGTCGTCGCCACTCACTGCCGGTGAAGGCCCGTCGGATGTCTCGCCGTGGCCGGATCGCCGTCGCAATCATCTCCACGCCTCCGCGCCAGTTCGCGCTACGTCATTGTACCAAGATCGCTCTCTCTTGCAAAGCATTGCATCTAAAAAAGGTGTCTGAAAAGTGTCAGTCGGTGGTAGATTT
>Ga0307374_10013542_pt1 | contig 11262 bp, 7 predicted proteins | sample OX3MG_FD_202532 | JGI IMG/M metagenome (GOLD analysis project Ga0307374, IMG submission 202532) | Soil microbial communities from Risofladan, Vaasa, Finland - OX-3 | ecosystem: Environmental > Terrestrial > Soil > Coastal area > Acid sulfate soil | place: Finland: Risofladan, Vaasa | collected... | reverse complement strand
GTGCTCTGGTAGGGCGTGGTCCCGGGCAGGAACCACTGCACTTTGCCGGCGACCGTGTACTGGAGGAGTCCGGGTGGCTGCGCGAACCACTCGTTGCCAGGGCGCTTCAGGTCGACGTTCAACGTCCACTCCATGAAGGCATGCCAGACCGGGGCGGCGATCACGCTCGCCTCGAGGTACTGGGCCATCGGGCTGAAGTTGGCGTTGCCAAACCAGAAAGCGGTGGCCACCGCCGGGGTATAGCCGAGCGTCCAGCCATCGCGATAGTCATCGGTGGTGCCGGTCTTGGAAGCGACCTTATGGTCGGGCAGGGTCAGGTTGGAGCCGAGACCGAAGATCATCGCCCGGTTGCGGTCGTCGGACATCATCTGCTCGACGATGTAGGCCACGCGGGGGTCGATGACCTGCTTGGCGCCCGAGCTCGGGTCGAACTTGTAGAAGGGATGGCCGTCCGCGGTCGTGATCGAAGCCAGCGAGGTCGGCTCGTGGAGGACGCCCTGAGCGGCCAGCACCGACGCGCCGGTCGCCATCTGGAGCGGAGTCTCGCCCCAGCCGCCGAGCGTCAACGAGGCGCCGTAGCTGGAGAGCGGGTCGTTGTCCGTGAAGTGCTGGCAGGCCGGCGGGTCCTGGCAGTGCCAGGGAGGCGCTCCCATCGTGCGCGCCATCTGGGCGACGTCCGCGGGCCCGTTCGGCAGCCCGAGTTCGACCCGCACCGCGGGGATGTTCAGGGAGTTCAAAAAGCAAGCCTGCAGCTGGCAGGTGCCGTGCAGGCTACCGTCGTAGTTGGCCGGCGTGTAAAGGGGCTGGCCAACTCCTTGGGGGACCGAGATCCGCTGGTCCGGGACCGGCGACACCATAGTGAACTTCGCGCTCGCGATCGCCGCCGTGTACGTGTAGATCTTCATCGACGATCCCGGGTTGCGCGGCGGCCAGACGGCGAAGTTGTACTGCCCACCGTTGGCGTTGGGATCGGCCGATCCGACCATCGCCAGGATCGCGCCCGAGTGAGGATCGATGGCGACCATCGCGCCCTGGTGCACGTTCCCCCAGCCATACCGGCTGACCTGGGCCTGGATCAGCTGCTGCGCCTTCTGCGTCATCGCCCAGTCAAGGGTGGTGACGACCCTCAGGCCGCCACCGTAGGTCACCGCCGACCCAAACCTCGAGACGAGCTCGGAGGTGACGTAGCTGACGAATCCCGGGTCCAGGATCACGTTCGCCGGGAGAAAGATGTGGTTGGGAGCGCTCAGGTCCTCGGCCAGGGCGATGGCCGCCTGGGCGGCGGTGACCATCTTGGCTCGCACCATGGCGTCGAGCACCTGGCCCTGGCGAGCCTTGGCCACGGAGGCGTCGTAGAACGAGTTGCTGTAGCTCGGATCGCGCAGCAGCCCGGCCAGCATCGCGGCCTGGGCCAGGTCGAGCTTCGCGGTGGTGGTGTGGAAATAGATCTTGGCGGCGGCGGCGCTGCCGTATGCGTCGTTGCCGAAGAACACCGTGTTGAGGTACATCTCGAGGATCTGCCGCTTGCTGTAGGTGCGCTCGACCTCGACCGCGAGCAGCGCTTCCTCGACCTTGCGGCTGAGCGATGGCTGGTTGCCGACCAGCGTCAGCTTGACCAATTGCTGGGTGATCGTCGAAGCGCCCTCCACGGGGCTGCCCGCCCGCAGGTCCACCGCGGCCGCGCGGAGCAGGGCGCCAGGGTCGATCCCCGGCTCCGAATAGAAGTTGTGGTCCTCGATCGCGACCGCCGCCATGGGCAGGTACTCGCCCATCGCGCTCAACGGCTCGTAGTACTGCTGGTGACCCGAAGGATGAATGTCGGCGAGAAGAGTGGTCCCATCCGACGCATAGAGCAGCGTGTCTTGGGTCATGGGCACCGCCGCGATCACCCTGACGTCGGGTAAGCCGTTGATGTAACTCGTGACTCCTGGAGACGTGGCCAGGAATGTAGCCCCGACGACGATCGCCACCAAGCCGACCTTGGCCGCGGCCGGCACCACCCACAGGCCCGCCAGCGGCGACGGGTTCCAGGGGCCTCGCTCCCTGTAGATGCCGGCGCGCAGGAGGCGCCCGTCTTTACGTCGCGGCCTTGCAAGCTGGCGCCCGCCCGAGCGGGGGATGGCGCTCAACGCAGATCTTCCCTCCGGCCGGTACCGGCCCTGCTGCTAAGCCGTCCCCGCACCGTCGCCAGGTCGGCGGAGTTGAAACGCAGTCCCCTGCCTTCTTGCGTGCATGGGACCCGGCCCGCGCGGGCCCAGCGATAGAGCGTGGCGCGGGAGACGCCCACGTACTGTGCTGCGGTGCCCGCATCCATCAACGCGACGTGGCAGTCCGGAACGGCCGCGCGGAGCTGGACCGGCGGCCTGGTCCGCCGCGTGTACTTCACCACCCACCAGTCACCGAGCCGTGGATGAGGCTCCTGTGCCCGTCGCACCACCGAGGCGAGGCGAGCAGCGATCCCGGCCCAGGCGAGCGCAACCACGCCCACCGTGAGGATGGCCAGGCCGGGCTCGTGGGCCGAAACCCAAGTAGCGGCCGGACCCAGCGCGGAGTCGAACGTCTGCCCCGCCAGCGTGAGCGCCGCGCGCGCCAGCGACTCGCTGAGCTGGATCGACTTGGCGGTTCTGACGCCGGCCAGTGCGGATAGGCACAGCAGGACGAGCCCCACCCACAGGGCCAGGTCGAGTCCTTCGGGCAGGTCGCTCACGACGGGTAGGCGCCGACGCAGAGGTGTGATGCTCAGGATCACGAGGACGAGGGCGACGGCCATGATGACCAGGCGCAGGTTGGTCGGCATCTATCGATCACCGCCCCGATTCAGCCGGCCGGAGATGCTCGGCATCACTCCTGACCCGTCACAGCTGCATTTTGCGACTGCTCGGAGATATGCGAGTCCGAGCTTACTACCCCCAACCACCGGATGACCGATCTACGCTCCCGCACGCCGAGTAACAATCTCAGCAACTTCGCGCGGACGTGGAAAGCGCCCGCAAGTCAGGGCAGTTTCGGCTTGAAGACTGCCGGATGCACCCCGTGGAACAGCAGCTCGGAGTCCGGCCGCCACAACCCGCATTGCAATGTGCGCGGCGAGCCTCCAAGGTGAAACTCCGCCAACTGATGACAGGTGAGCGCCGCCATCGATGACGAGGGAAAGACTGGTCTTCGTGTCCTTTCGTGAACTCTGGGAACCGTCCGTTTCCGGGAATGCGTGATCCAGCTGTGATCCAGCGAAGTCCCGATCAGTCGAACAAGATGCTTGCTGCATCTGGTCGTTGGGCTGGACAGAATCCTGCCGAAGTCGCGCGCCGATCGTTTCAGCCGTCTCCTGCCGCCACGACGCCAGACTCGTACGCCAGCACCACTGCCTGCGCACGATCGCGAAGCTCAAGCTTTGACAGGAGCCTCACCACGTGGGTTTTGACCGTTGACTCACTCAAGAAGAGTGTCTCGGCGATTTCCGAGTTCTTGAGCCCTCGCGCGACCAACTTGAGAACCTCTGATTCGCGAGGCGTCAATCGGCCCAGTAGAGAGGCTGTGGCTGCCGGTAAGCGAGACGCTCGCATGAACTTTTCGATTAGACGTTTGGTGACGCTCGGAGCGAGGAGAGCATCGCCATCCATGACTCCCCTCACCGCCTCGATCAACTGAGCGGGTCTCACGTCCTTCAAGAGGAAGCCGCTGGCTCCATCACGAAGTGCCTCGTAGACGTACTCATCTAGATCAAAGGTGGTGAGAATCAGCACCTTGGTGGAATCACCGAGGCCCACGATGCGCCGCAAGGCTTCAAGTCCGTTCAGCCTTGGCATCCTGACATCCATCAGGACGACATCCGGATGGTACTGATTGCACGCGGCCAGAGCCTCTTCCCCATCGCCTGCTTCGGCCACGACCTCGATGTCTGCCTGCGACTCAAGGATCATTCGGAGGCCGGCTCGAACAAGGGCCTGGTCGTCGGCGATCACGACCTTCACGCTGTGTTCTCACCGCCCGACTCCAGGTCAAAGGGCAGCCACGCGCGAACGTTGAACCCTCGCTCGACTCCGGGACCCACTTCGAGGCGACCACCGACCAAGCCAACCCGCTCCTTCATGCCCGCGATGCCGCGACCAGACGAGCCACTCGCGGTGGCGGGTCCATCGCACAAGACTTCGATCATGACTTCATGGGGCCGGTATTCGACCACCACACGCGTGATCGCCAAACGTGAGTGCCTGAGCGCGTTAGTGAGGGCTTCCTGAATTACACGGTAGCCGGCGAGTTCGAGTCCTGAGGTAAGAAAGCGAGCGGTGCCCCTGACCTCGAGACTGACGGGCAATCCTGCTTCTTTAATCGTTTCGACGATGGCGCCTACGTCGGCGAGGGTCGGCTGGGGATCTCGATCACCGCCGCTGTCACCCAATACTCCAAGGATCGTTCGCAACTCTTGCATCGCCCGCCGACCAGTCTCCCCGACTGCCTCCAGAGCACCAATTGCGCGATCGGGGGTTCGCTCAACTACCTGGCGTGCAGCTCCAGCCTGGACGACCATCAGGCTCACACTGTGGGCGACGACGTCGTGGAGCTCCCGAGCAATACGGGCTCGCTCCTCCGCCTGAGCTACCGCCAGCGATAGCCGCTGTTCTGTCTCCAACCGGCGGGCGCGTTCGGCCATCGCGTCGGCTTTGGCCCGGCCCTGCCGCATCAACGCACCCAATGTCCAGAATGCAAAGAGAACCGCGAAGGGCGCTATGAAGGTGGGGATCGACGGTATTACTCCCCCGAAGGCGACGACCACGACCACGCCAAGAATCGCCACCTCCAGCAGGCCGACGAGCCGACGCCTTTCGTGGGTGCCGACCGAGTATGCGGCGACGACGGCGCAGGTGCTGTCGACGTAAGGGGCCTCCCTGGAGAGCGCCGTACCTGCGAAGACAACAGCCATCACCAGCAGCGGCCACCGCCGGCGCCAAATGAGCGGGATAGTCACCAGGAGAATGAGGGGAGCAGGTCGATTTGATGGCACGGGGTTCGACTCGAGCCAGATCTCAACGACCCCAGCCGCAGTCAAGACGGCAGCAAGCGCTACATCGCCGCGCCGGTCGATCCAATCTGTCAGCCGGTCCCGCATATTCGCAGTCCCCGCCACAAGGGGCACTCTAGCCTCCAGGTTCTGGCTTGGAGTCATCCTGCAGATGTACTCGGACCGTGCGGCGGGACGACGCCCAGCCGAATTTCCGCTCCCAGATCGATGCCGAACGGCACCACGGGCTGACGACAGGCCGAATTGGGCCGCTCATCCTGAAGTGCGCTGTGATCGAAGTTCGAGATCTAACCAAGCGGTACGGGCAAACCGTTGCCGTCGACAAACTGACCTTCGCGGTCCATCCCGGCCAAGTCACGGCCTTCCTTGGCCCGAACGGAGCGGGCAAGTCGACAACGATGCGAATCCTCCTCGGGCTGGCTCGAGCCGACGAGGGATTTGCCCGCATCGATGAGCTCACATATTCGCAGTTGCGTCAACCGCTGACGCGGGTTGGAGCGTTGCTCGAAGGCTTCGGCCCCAATCGTGGCCTCAAGGCCTTCAACCATCTGCTGTGGGTAGCGCAGACCAATCGGATCGAGCGACGCCGAATCCTCGAGGTGCTCGAGATGGTTGACTTGGCGAGCGTCAGCCTTCGGCGAGTGGGTGAGTTCTCCTTAGGCATGGGCCAGCGTCTCGGCCTTGCCGTCGCGCTCCTTGGCGACCCGCCGGTTTTGGTGCTCGACGAACCGTCTAACGGCCTTGACCCCGAAGGCATTCATTGGCTCCGCCAATTCCTACGCCAATTGGCGGCTGACGGCCGGACCGTATTCGTGTCCAGTCATCTGATGGCTGAGATGGCTGTGACCGCAGATCACCTGATTGTGATCAACAAGGGCCGTCTAGTCGCAGATACCAGCACCGCTGAATTCATCAAACGCAATTCCAGGAACTTTGTCCGAGTCAGAACGCAGGAGTCGGAACAGTTTCGTCGGCAGTTGTCGGCAGCTGGGATTGCGGCCGTGCTCGCACAAGACGGCAGTGTCGAAATCAGCGGCGCGAGCGCGGCCGACGTGAACCAGCTGGCCGTTGCCAACCACCACCTCCTTGACGAGTTGAGCACCCAATCAGCTTCCCTCGAGGAGGCGTTCCTCCGCCTCACGAATTCTGCGAACGAGAAGGCACGATGATCAAGGACCTGGTGGCCGCCTCACGTGCGGAATTCACCAAGCTGAGGTCGATGCGCTCGACATTGGTCACACTGTCGCTCTTCTTTCCAATCAGTATCGGTATCGGTGCACTCGAAGGCTGGTCAGTCCGGGGTGCTATCGCATCGCACAGCCCGATGCTTATACCCGACTTTAGTGCGGCGCAGGCTGGTTTCGACGGCGTTCTGATCGGGCAGCTTGCCTTGATCGTCTTCAGCGTTCTCCTGGTTACCAGTGAGTACGGGTCGCGCATGATCGGGCTCTCGCTGCTCGCAGTTCCGCGACGCGGCCATTTCTACGCAGCGAAGATGATCGTGGTGGGGTTGGCGGCTGCGGTTGTGGCAATTCCGGCAATCATCCTGGCCTACATGGCGACTGAATCTGCGCTCGGGCCGTACGGTTCATCACCTCTCGCATCGGGAGTACCGCGCGCCATGCTCGGCGCGGTTGGCTACTTGACGTTGATGTCCGTCTTCGCTGCGGGCATAGCTGTGATGGCCCGCAACCCGATCGTACCGTTGGCCACGTTGCTTCCGTTGGTGCTCGCCGGCTCACAGATCCTCTCGATCATCGGAGCCACTGCATCGCTGGCTCGCTTTCTGCCCGACCGAGCGGGCATGCGGATGCTCGCGGTCAGCGTCGGCAGTAGCGACCAACTGAGTTCGGTCGCGGGGTTCGCCGTGATGTTGGTCTGGGCCGCGGCGGCCTTGATAGGCGGCTATATTCTGCTTCAACGCCGGGATGCTTAAGCGACACCCATTTGATGCGTGCTCGCCGACCGCCTGTCCCAGCAAGCGGGTCAGTGTTCGACTCCCCTTGATCGGAGTCGATGAAAACTAATAGAGAGAGTCCGTCCGGACAAATTGCCGACCGGGAACCATTTGCCCTCGCTCGGTCATGGTGCGCCGCGACCGCCCGTCGTGCCGGGACCACCGTCAACTCTCCGCAGAGTCAATGAGTACGGACAGTCCGTCAAGTACCCGCTGTAGACCAAAGGTGTAAGTATGGCCGGCGCTGTAGGCAGTGCCATGAGCAGCACCCGCCGCTGAGCCGACCCGAGCGGCAATGGGATAGGCGTCCTCGTCAAGGACGCGGGCGAGCAGGGGTCCGCTCGTCGTCCACCACTGCATGTCATCCATCGCGCTGCCCTGCTGAACGGCCCTGGCGTCAGCAGCTGCACGTGCCCATGCCTGCACGAAGCCAAGTAGGTAAGTGAGCGAAGCGTCCATAAGGACATCGTCGAGCCCCAGACCTTCGAGCGCTAATAGTTCGTGCTCATATTTGGCCATCATTCCCGGACCGAGTGGCGGCCGAATTATGCGCACTAAGCGCGAATTTCGGCGGAGGCCCTTTTCGGGGCACTCCCACATCATCCGGGTGCAGTGTGCTACCGGCGTGCTACACCAGGACAGCCACGTTGTCACGTTAACCACGCTTTTGTTGTGCGGTCTGAGTTCAGAATCTGGTCGGGGTCCGGGATTTGAACCCGCGGCCTCACGGTCCCGTCGAGCTTGTCGCTTGGTCGGGCAAGCGAACCAATTAGTTCCGAGGCTACTAGTCGGACGGAAACCGCGCCATGCGCCTCCAGAGGGGAGCGGGTTACGGCGTCATCCGTTTCAAAATGGTGAACTTCATGTCGGTGTCCGCCACCACCAGGCCGCCGAAGGAGAAGCCGCTGGCGCCCTGAACGTTGAGATCGCCCTCGGGCACGCCCGGCATCTCGAAAATCTTCTCCACCTGGTACTTGGCCGCGATGGCGGGGAACTCATCATCGAGCGATTGCAGCTCCCACGGCCGCATCACCAGCCAGTCCGGCTGCAGCGCTGCGATCAGATCGGGGATCTGGCGATGAGCCGGCGGCAGCGCTTGCAGGGCTCGCACCGACACCTTTGATGTGAGCCCCGGATAGTCGTACAGCTTCACGTCGCCGTCGTAATAGGCGATGTAGCCGGACGACTCGGAAAACACGGATTCTCCCGGCGTCGCGTTCTCCTTGAGATACAAAGCGACGTTCGTGCGGACCTGGTTCTCCACCGACTGGATTCCCGATTCGACCATGAAGCTGAAGGGCATGTGCACGGCGAAAGCGACGCTCAGTGCGACTGCCAGGGTCTTCGGAGCGACAGGAAGCTTGATCGACATCCGCTGCATTCCCAGTGCCACCACGACCATCAACACTCCGAGGAATGGCGGCAGATACCACTCGTAGTAGAGGATGCCGGGAATGAAATAGACGCGATACGCGAAGAACAGGCCGAGAAACGCGAGGATCGGCCACACGTCGCGCCGATTCCACGAGCCGACCAGCCCGAGCACGAGAAAGTAGGCCATCACGATCGCGACCACGTCGAGCACCGGCCACGGAACTGGAGCTGAGACCGTGTACCACACCTCCTTGAACGGTTCGAGGTGATAGATCAGGATCACGACTTGGCCGATGGTGCTCTGACCGAGCCAACTGAGCCAAGGCAGGATCGAGCCATTGGCAATGATCGGAGGCGTCGGGCTGATCGTCGCCTTGGCGATGATCGTGTTGGGAATCGGCGATCCGTAATAAGCAGTGGTGAAGACCACCCACGGAACCAACAAAGCGGCCGCTACGCCCGCCGTCAACAGCGCACGTCTCGCATTCATAAATGCCATGTATGCGAGAGCCGGTGCGACCCAGAGGACGAACTCTGGCCGGGCCAGAGGAGCGAGGCCAATCCAGATGCCCGCCGCGACGAAGTCCTGCCGGTGCACGTGACAAACGCCCGCGAGAAGAACAGCGACCGCGACCTGCGTCTCCATCCCCGACATGCCGTAAAAGATCATGTTCTGGTCGAACGCGAGGTATGCGAGCACGAATGCGGTGGGAAACGTCCCGATCCCCAGGTCGCGACAGATCAAACGCGCATAGAGGAGCGCGACGCAGACCGCCGCGAGAGATGCAAGACGGATGGCGAAAAGACCCGCTCCCTCGCGGATCAGCTCGCCCACCAGGGGAATCAACACGCCCAACGCCGAGGTGAATCCGTGTATATGCCCTTCACCCGGGTGGTCCACGAGGCCAAGCCCCAACGGCACATTGCGAGCGTGGGTGATCGTGATCAGCGCGTCCTCGAACATCCGGTTCGTTGCGACCCAGAACGCGATTCGAGCGATCAGGGCGCCGGCCATGAAAGCCAGGACCAGCGGATCTCGGTAAGCCTGGCGAAGGACTTTACAGAGCGCGGCTTCGTGCGGAGGTACGGCCTGTCCTTCCCGCTTGGGCGCTAGCGCCGGCTCAGGTTCAAGGTCCTCAACGACGGCCATGCCTGATCTCCATGCGGGACTGACGGAGCGTAGCCGAGTGATCGCTAGACATCAAGTGCTTATATCTGAGTGTCGGTCTTGTCAAGACGGTCCGCGGGAGTCCCGCCGCGAGGGGTGACGGAAGTTCTCGGCCTTTCCGAGATAGCTATGACCAGGTGGGATACCGGCTCTGGATCCAATGTCACGCGATCGGCGCACCTTGCCCGGCCCGTCAAATGACAGGGCCAGATCCAGCCGTTCGCACGGCGATGAGGCATGGGGGACCAGGAACAACCTTGGATAAGCATGGGCAACAGGGTGCAGAACGGATCCATTGCCGAACCCGCTCTCCAGGTTGCCACCTGCCGTCCCTTCATTTGTCCCGTAGGAGGCGCGTCTAACCGAAACCAGAACTTGGCCTCCTGCCTAACTTAGCGACTGGCCCGTCGCGCTTAGCCGAAGGCTCAAGCACAAATCCGACGAGTCCAAGAGCAATGACGCCAAGCAACGCGGATTGAAACTCGAAGCCTCGGGAGCCAGGGATTTAAACCCGGGGCCTCACGGTCGCGAACCGTGTCGGTGCCGTGTCCTCCGGTGTCCGACAGGCTACCGCGTCGTCCTCGCAAATACGAAATCGACCAGGCTGGTGTCCTTTAGTGACCCCCTAGAGCCGTGCGGTGCCGGGAATGCGTGATCCATCTGTGATCCAGCAACCGCTCCGGATCAGACCAAATGACAGCTCGCTCACGGTCAGTCTATGCACGTCAAAGCGAGGGCCGGTTGGCATCCGCTCCTGACCACACGGTCACTGAGAGCCACCAGGCAGGGGGTCAGTCCGAACGCGCCTCCAGGGGTTCGTCCGCTTAAGACGGCTGGCGTTTTCGCCACCACAACGGCTTCACGACCTCGAGCAGAAAGAGCAGAACGGCGCCGGCGCCAACCGTAACCGCGAGATCGTCAACGTGGAGCGGCCCGAAGCTGAACAGTCCGCGAGCGAACGGCCATACGAGCGACAGGCTCAAGACTGCAACGACGGTAACGACCACTGCCCCGAGAGCAGCATTCGGTCGCCGGAATGCCGTCATGAGCGACGCACTGAACGAGCGGTTTACAAAGATCAAGCCGACTATTGCCACAACCAGCGAGAAGAACGTCAGCGCTCGAACCTCAACCTCTGGCATTCCTCGCTTGAGTGCCCCGAGGAAGATGCCGGCGACCACCACAAACGCGAAGGCGCCCTGCAACAGGCTCCATCCGATCCACCGACGCGAGAACAGCGGCTCATTTGGATGTCGGGGTGGGCGACGCATCACATCGCCCTCCTCCGTCTCCGCTTCGAAGACCAGCGAACACACAGGATCGATCACCATCTCCAGGAACGCGATGTGGATGGGTCCGAAAAGAATAGGCAGACCGAACAGCAGCGGTAGCAGCGCGAGTCCCGCGATCGGGACGTGCACGGCAAAGATGAAGCCCATCGCCTTGCGCAGGTTGTCGTAGATTCGGCGTCCTAGCCGGATCGCTTTGACGATCGATCCGAAATCGTCGTCAAGGACCACGATCGACGACGCCTCGCGCGCCACATCGGTGCCGCGTCCGCCCATGGCGATACCGATATGCGCCGCCTTGAGCGACGGCGCATCGTTGACGCCGTCACCGGTCATGGCGACGATCTCGCCGGCCGCCTTCAACGCCTGGACAATCCGAAGCTTTTGCTCCGGCAGGATCCGCGCGAAGACGGTCGCCGTGCTCACACGTCGAGCAAGGTCAGCGTCGCTGAGC
>Ga0307374_10013540_pt1 | contig 11265 bp, 5 predicted proteins | sample OX3MG_FD_202532 | JGI IMG/M metagenome (GOLD analysis project Ga0307374, IMG submission 202532) | Soil microbial communities from Risofladan, Vaasa, Finland - OX-3 | ecosystem: Environmental > Terrestrial > Soil > Coastal area > Acid sulfate soil | place: Finland: Risofladan, Vaasa | collected... | reverse complement strand
GCCGGTCAATGACTGGACAAGGACCAGCCTCGATTACCGGATGCCGGATGGCTCCAAGGCTTTATATTTCAATAGGGTGGATCTGGCCGTATTCGATATTTTCCTTTTGAAAAGGAAGGATGCTTCGGCGGATTATACCGATGCGGTTATCCGGGAGGCGGAGAAAAAATACAGCAGTTATTCTCCCGGTCAGCTTGATCAACTGGCATCAGTCATCATGTTCGGCATACCGGGGGAGGTAAAAATGACCCTGGATAAAATGCGGTATAAGCTGGCTGCCTATCACGGAATGGATCATCAGTCCCTTCGGGAAAATCTGAAATATTTTTTAAGCCAGGTCGTCCCTGTGGCTGGTGAACTCGGCATCAGGATGGCCATCCATCCGGATGACCCTCCTTTTGACATTTTCGGCCTTCCGCGGATAGTCAGTGACGGGGAAGACCTGGAATTTATCACCAATGCAGTTCCCCATCCCAGCAACGGTATTTGTTTTTGTACCGGATCCCTGGGAGTTTCTCCCGATAATGATCTGGTGGAAATGATCCGGGCCCTGGGGACCAGGATTCATTTTGTGCATTTTAGGAATACCAAAAGGGATCCATATGGAAACTTTGTGGAAGCCGACCATCTGGGAGGCGATACTGACTTATATGCTGTTATGAAAGAAATCCTGGATATGCGCCAGCAGGTGAATGTCCCCATTCCTTTCCGTCCAGATCATGGACACCAGATGCTGAGCGACCTTTCAGTTTCCACAAATCCGGGTTATTCCTGTATTGGCCGGATGCGCGGACTCGCAGAACTCAGGGGAATGCAGACCGGTATACTGAGGTCCATGGGTTGGTGAATTCACTTGTGGATCACCAGTTTTCCGGGCACCTGAAGGTGTATCGGCTTCAGCAATTCAGCATCAGGCTGAAGGATATTTTTCAACAGCAGCTTAATGGCTTCAATGCCAATCTGGTAGGAATTCTCATCCACTGAAGCTATGGGCATATGATCCAGGTATTCCAGGAGGGGCAGGTTCCCGAATCCCACAAAATCAATCTTATCCAGCAATTCAGGATGGTTTTTTTTGAGGAAGGCAATCGCTTCCAGAGAGATATAATTTTTAAAGGCCAGGATCGCAGTCGGGGCATTGTCCATGCTGGTGAACTTCTGCATGATGATTTCCGTGGAATCGCGGGTCAGATCGGACTGCATGACCAGCTCTTTGTCATAGGGAATCCCGTTTTTCCTGAGGGCTTCTTTATAGCCGGCATGCCTGGATTCGCTGGCACCCATATTATCAGGGCCCTTGATATGGGCAATCCTTTTATGTCCTTTCCCTAACAGGAATTCCGTCGCCTTTATGGCTCCTACCTTGTTATTGGTGCTTACTGATACACAGGCCGGATCTTTTAAAATACGGGCTACATACACTACCGGAATACCGAGGGATTTCAGTTTCAGGAAAGGAGAAGTATCCTTTGTATTTTTAGTGACCGTGACGATAAGTCCATCTACCCGGTTGCTGATCATCATATTGATGATCTTCTTTTCGAGTTCAGGGTCTTCATAGGACTGAGAAATGATCACATTGTATTTCTCCTCCAGGGCTACTTTTTCTACCCCATTGATGGCCAGTACGTAGAACTGGTCCAGCAGGCTGGGTATGATCAGCCCAATGGTGAAACTCTTGCTTTGCTTGAAGTTCCGGGCAGCCTCGTTGGGAATATAATCCCATTCCAGAGCCAGTTTTTTAACCCGTTCAGTGGTGAATTGTCCAATACTGGGGTCATCATGCAGCGCTTTGGAAATGGTGGAAAAAGACATGTTCAACTTCTGAGCCATATCTTTTATAGTAACTCCTTTTTTCATTTTTCCCCCTTTTTCCGTTTCACTTATGAAAGATAAAAAAAAAATAACGTTGTAGCAAAACATTTCAAACGTTGTAGTAGCTGAAAAATGCCATTAGGCCGTGTTCCGCCTTGATTTTCCGGTATTTAATGGATTATCTTGGACTTCGTACCAATCTTTTCTAACCATATAAAACCACAAGCACATGCCCAAAAATTTACGATTGATAAAGCAGCTTACGGGGTGCTTTTGCATTTTACAGACACTGATTCCGATAAGTTTGTATGCCCAGCGACCAGTGATTTCTGGAAAGGTATTCGATGTGGCAACCAATAACCCGCTGATTGGAGTAACCGTGTCACTCAAAGGTACGCAGACTGGGACATTTACCAATGTTAACGGTTCTTATCATCTGTCAATCCCTAATTCAGGGGACACTTTGGAGTTTAGTTTTCTGGGATACCTTAAAAGAGATTTTGCCGTCCGGGAGCGCCGGTTCATCAATGTGGGCTTGAGTGCTACCCGTCAAAGCCTCAATGAAGTCGTGGTGGTTGGTTACGGCACCCAGCAGAAAAGCGATGTTACCGGTTCCATTGTCACCCTTAAAGGCAGCACCATACTGCAGGTACCCTCCCCAAACCTGATCGCCGGACTTCAGGGTAGGGCTTCGGGTGTGGATATCGTTTCCAATAGTTCCAATCCGGGGGCTATTCCCCAAATCAGGATCCGGGGTGATCGCACCCTGACAACCACAGCCAGTGCTGACGATGCACAGAATGGACCCCTGGTGGTGGTGGATGGGATACCATACAGCGGCAATATCAATGACATCAACCCGGATGATATAGCGAATGTCAGCATATTGAAGGATGCTTCGGCTACGGCCATCTATGGATCCAGGGGGTCAGGCGGGGTGATCATCATCACTACCAAGAGAGGGACACCGGGCAGGCAGGTATTCACTTATAATGCCTATTATGGAGTAGATAATATCACGGGGGAATATCCGGTATTCAACGGACCGCAGTATGCTGCCTATAAGACGGCTGCAGCTGCCGGCAATAATGTAAATCCCGGGACCAATGCCTACGGACTGACCACGGCGGAGGCAGCCGGACTGGCCAAGGGGGTATCCACGGACTGGCAGAAACTGATCTTCAGGCAAGGGTATACAGATGATCAGGAGATCAGTGTGGCCGGAGGCAATCAGGCCATCCAATATTCCATGGGTGCAGGATACTACAAGGTGCAGGGTGTCGTTCCAGGCCAGAACTTCACCAGGTATTCCATTCATTCGACCATTGATGATCAGGTCAACCGGCATATCAAGATCGGCTATACAGGCATCAATTCCATGGAATATACCAATTTCGGAGGAGGGGATCCGGTAGGCGGACTGGTCAGGCTCAGCCCCCTGACTGCGCCCTATAATGCAGATGGGTCCATTAATTTGTATCCCCAGATCGGAGCTTTAGATGCTAACGTAGTCAATCCCCTAACCCTTATTACGGATCAGCAGGCCATCGTGAACAATGACCGGAGGCTGAACACTTTTAATAGCTTGTACGGAGTATGGCAGATCATTCCGAACCTGAAATACCGGATCAATGTGGGTCTGAATTACAGTCAGGATCAGTCCGGGACCTATTTCGGACCCAATACTTTTGCGAATGGCAATGCCACCGCCTTATCCCAGGCCAATGAATCCGTGGGGAATTCTGAGTCCTATTCCGCCACTGTGGAAAACCTGCTGATATTCGATAAGACCTTCGCTGGGAAGCACCGCCTCACATTTACCGGTTTGTATAGTGTGGAGAAGGATCATACCCAGAGCAGTGGCATCTTCGGTACGGGTATTCCTGCAGATTATATTCAGAACTATAACCTCAGCCTGGCTAATACGGTCAATGCATCAAATTCGTCATCAAATCCCTGGAATTATGCAGACCGGGGTCTGATTTCCTATATGGCCAGGGTAAATTATTCCTTTGAGAACCGATTCCTGCTGACCGCTACCTTAAGGACAGACGGTTCTTCCGTACTTTCGGTAGGCAACCAGTATTACACCTACCCTGCCTTTGCCGCAGGATGGAACATGACCAATGAAAGGTTCATGCAGCACATCAAAGCCATCTCTTACCTTAAATTAAGGGCTGGTTGGGGCATCACTTCCAGCCAGAGCATCAATCCTTACTCCACTTTGGGTGCTTTGGGGGTTGATTACTACAATTTCGGCCCCGGTACGGCAGGTCAGAACACCGGTTACCTGGTGCAGACCCTGGGAAATAAAAACCTGAAATGGCAGTCCACGGCAGAATTAAACCTGGGTGCAGATTTCGGGCTATTCAATAACCGCATTACAGGTTCTATAGATGTATACAATCAGAATACCAATAATATTCTGCTATCCGAGAGTCTGCCCCCCAGCAATGGAGCGGGGAGTACCATTGTCAATGCTGGAAAAACAAAAGGACATGGTTTTGAAATCAGCGTAAGTTCCCTGAATATCCGTACCCACAGCGGGTTTACCTGGAGGACGGATGTCAATGTTTCTGTAAACAGAAATGAAGTGGTGGCTCTTCAGAATCCCACCCTATTAGCAGATATCGGAAATGGCTGGTTTGTCGGTCAGCCCCTGTCGGTCATTTACGATGTCAAGAAAATCGGCATCTGGCAGACTGCGGATTCTACGCAGGCAGCAAGTTACGGAGAGAAACCGGGTATGATCAGGGTGCAGGATGTAGGTACGACTACAGATGCAAAAGGTAATCCGAGTGGCGGACCAGATGGCAAGATCAATGCAGCTGACCGGCAGATCATCGGCAACTTTGAGCCGAGATGGACCGGCGGCCTGACCAACACCTTTTCTTATAAGGGTATTGACCTTACCGTGGTCATGTTTGCCAGGATGGGCATGATGGTGGTGGTTCCTTATGTCATGTCCGATGGGGGTGCCCAGGGCTTTGACTTCTTCAACAACAGCCGGAATAACAGCCTGAAAAGGAATTACTGGACCCCAAACAATCCGACCAATGCATTTCCTCAGCCAAACGCCGCTACGGACTATACAAACTATTCCTCTACCTTAGGTTACGTGGATGGATCCTTCATTAAAGTCAGGAGTATTGATCTGGGTTACACCATTCCCCCTAAGGTCCTGGAAAAAGCAGGGATCAGTTCACTGCGGGTATACCTGACCGTCGCTAATCCTTTCATACTCTATTCCCCCTTTGTGAAGCAAGGCTACGGGCCGGATCCTGAAGGGAACGGATACGGAGGAGTAAGTACTTCAACAGTCGGAGGAACCCCGGTTCCCGGAAGGGCCATTACTGTCAATCTGAATACACCACCGACCCGCCAGTTCAACATCGGGGTAAACCTGCAATTCTAACGGAATTAAAATAGCTAGTCATGAAACTGAAAACAAAAATATACTTCATATCCTCGGTTGCGGTCTTGCTGACCTTTTCCAGCTGTTCCAAATTATTAGTTGAACAACCTCGGTCACAGATCACTCCCCAGTTTTTCTCCACCCCGGGTGGTATCCTGGGGGGCATTGCAGGAGTCTATTCCGATATGCGCAATCTCTGGGGCACGGAAGGCTTTCTCAACATGTGTGTGGGAGGCACGGATGAAGATTTGGTCGGAGGAAGCGGCAATCCCAATTTCTTTACCTATAGCATCGTGAACAGCGATATTGTGGGTTTATGGAATATTGCCTACCAGGATATCAATACCCTGAATGGAGTATTACAGTATGGGGCAAGCGCCAACCTGGATTCTACCACCAAGAACCAATATCTCGGACAGGCTAAGTTCCTGCGCGCTTTTTATTATTTTTACCTGGTACAGACTTATGGACCGGTCCCCCTCCACCTGAAATTCATCACTGTGCCCTCCACCGCAGATTCCCGGGCACCTATCGCAGATATATATAACCAGATCATCCAGGATCTGACCCAGGCTTCCACTGAACTGGCCCCCGTACCCACAGCACCTTTCCTGGGTAAACCGGCCACACAACCTACTGCCCTTTACCTGCTGGCCAAGGCTTACCTGACCAGGGGATGGTCCAGTGCAGCACAGGCATCGGATTTTGATAGTGCATCCACTATTGCCAGTAACCTGATCGCCAATGCATCCATCTATGGCCTGGGCCTCTGGCAGGATTATGCCAATGTGAATAAACCCGGTAATGAATATGGGGAAGAGTCCCTGATGGTCATTGACCATCAAAATAGCCTGACTTATGGAGATTATACCATCGGCACTTATGCCAGCGGTCCCAAGGAAAACAAATCCTGCTTTTATTTCCGGCCAAACTATCCTGCAGTCAATGCGAATTATCCGGCCGGGGGCGGAGCCGGGGTGATGACCAGGGATATCACCAACGGGCGCCCATTCATCCGGGTAAGACCCAATGGACCCTACCTGCTGAATGAAGCTTTTGCCGATCGGATCAATGATTCCCGCTGGGACAATACCTTCCAGACGGTCTGGATTGCCAATACTACGCCGGCCGTGGTTACCCCGAGGGGAACCCTGATCCCCGGAGTGGATACGGCCATCTGGACCCCGCCTTATGAAGTGTCTGCCGCCGAAAGGGCTTCTTTCCCCGGGATCATTTTCACCCCCGACGGAGAGGGAGACAAGGACAGCAGCTGGTCACCCAACATGTTCCCATCCATGAAAAAGTATGATGATCCCAACAAGGTGCAGATCAACGATGCATCCACCAGGCCCTTCATCATTTTCAAATTTTCCGAAGTGTACCTGATTGCCGCAGAGGCTTATTATAAACAGGGGGATCTGGTAGATGCAGCTGCCATGCTTAATGTGCTCAGACAGCGGGCAGCTTACCGGAGTACAAATACGGCTGCGCAGAATGCAGCTGCAGTGACAGCGATGACCATCGTACCTTCCCAGGTAACCCTGGATTTCATTCTGGACGAACGCACCCGGGAGTTGTATGGGGAATATCAAAGGTGGTGGGATCTGGTGAGGACCAACTCATTGGCTGAAAGGCTCCAGAGATTTAATCCCCTGGAAGCATATCCCGGTTTTAGCAAGGAACCTACAGATTATGTGCTCAGGCCGGTTCCCCAGACTGAAATTGACCTGGTCACTTCCGGGCCTCCATTCCCCCAGAATCCGGGATATTAAGCCATAGACATGGATTTTCTGGTTGAATAAATGAAAAGAAGAATGGGTCAAACCATTCTTCTTTTCTTCATTCATGGGGAATCAATGGTTATCCGGGCAGGCGCCGGGCCTGGGCTTGAACGCTGATGAACATCCCGGATTCGGGGAATTCATATACCATAACCAATTTATATTCCGCCCTAAATATGTGGAATTTCTGCAAAAATCCGCACCTGAACCCAAAACACTTATTGCTGTTTACCCGGTCACGGATGATCAATCCGGGTGAATCAGGATAATAGACCTTGGAGCGCCACCTGGCTGCTGCTGCACTGGTTTTCTTTTTATAAAAGGGCAGCTGAAAAAGTTGCATCTGGGACAGCAAACTGAGCCGGTTCATGGCCAGTTTAACCCAGGGGAGTTGCGGGGAAAGGGGAACAAACCCTATGGGATGGTTATATTTGTATTGATGACATTTTAATACAGATCACCTTTAAATACAAAAGATATTATGCCAATATTAACAGGAGAAACCACCTATTTCCCGGGTATCGGAACCATCAGTTACGAAGGTCCGCAGAGTGACAACCCGCTGGCCTTTCACTGGTATGATGCAAACAGGATTATCGCCGGCAAAACCATGCAGGAGCATCTGCGGTTTTCCTGTGCATACTGGCATTCTTTCTGCGGCAACGGTTCGGATCCTTTCGGAGAACCCACCCATGTATTTACCTGGAACCGGATCCAGGATCCCTTAGCCAAAGCAAGGGAAAAAATGGACGCCGCCTTTGAATTCATCACCAAAATGGGGATTCCGTTTTATTGTTTTCATGATATGGACGTGGTGGATTTCACCCGGGATGTGCCCGAAAATGAAAAACGCCTGGAAGCCATTACCAGGTATGCGAAGCAGAAACAGGCCGCCAGCGGGGTAAAACTGCTCTGGGGCACCGCCAACCTGTTTTCCAATGGAAGATATATGAACGGGGCAGCCACCAATCCGGATTTCCATGTGCTTGCCCATGGGGCAGCCCAGGTCAGGGCCGCCCTGGATGCCACCATTGCCTTGGAAGGGGAAAACTATGTATTCTGGGGGGGGAGGGAAGGGTATATGAGCCTGCTGAATACCCATATGAAAAGGGAGCGGGATCACCTGGCCATGTTCCTCCAAAAATCCAGGGATTATGCCAGAAAGCAGGGGTTCAGGGGAAATTTCTTCGTAGAACCTAAACCCTGTGAGCCGACCAAGCATCAGTATGATTATGATGCTGCCACAGTGATCGGGTTTTTGCGGGAATATGACCTGATCGGTGATTTCAAACTGAATATTGAAGTGAACCATGCCACCCTGGCCGGGCATACTTTCCCTCATGAGTTGCAGACGGCCGCTGACGCAGGACTTCTTGGAAGCATGGACGCCAACCGGGGAGATTACCAGAATGGATGGGATACGGATCAGTTCCCCTGGAACATCAACGAACTGGTGGAAGCAATGCTTGTGATTCTGGGAGCAGGGGGATTCAAGGGAGGTGGGATCAATTTTGACGCGAAGATCCGCAGGAACTCCACTGACCCCGCAGATCTATTTTATGCCCATATCGGGGGCATGGATGCCATTGCCCGGGCCCTGGTCATAGCCGAGGATGTACTGAAAGAGGGTAAGTACTCCCAGCTGCGCAGAGAAAGATATGCCTCCTTTGATCAGGGCAGCGGCAAAGCCTTCGAACAGGGCAGGTTGTCCCTGGAAGATCTCCGGGAATATGCGATCAAACACGGTGAACCTGATATTAAAAGTGGTCAACAGGAATTATTCGAACTGGTGATCAGCAGATTCATCTGAGATAATCCATTAGCCTACTTTTTCATTCCATTATACAACAGCCAGGATATGTCAGTCGTGAACGCATTAGTGGATTCAAACAATTCCGGGTACCGTAAGGGTAATCCGTATTATATCACCCTGCTTACCATGGTGGCTGCCCTGGGTGGGTTATTATTCGGGTATGACACGGCCGTCGTGAACGGGGCGGAAAAATCCCTGGTGGATTTTTTCATTTCCCCCATGATGGGGTCTGGCCATGCCCATTATGCGGCTGCCATGATTTCCCAGTACACCGGATTGATGATCATTGTGCTTTACGCGGTTACCCTGGTTATTTGCGGGCAGATCATCCGCTTACTGGGTTTTAAAAGGGGGGGGATCTTTGTTGTTTTGCTCCTCACCTTATTGACCTTTTGGGCCCTGGGGTTTGCCCGCAGGCCCATGCCTGAAAATAGCGGGGCTTTGCAGGATACGGCAAATGCCATCAAGGGTTTTCTGATTGCCAGTGCACTGATCGGGTGCATCATCGGGGGGGCTTCAGCAGGGTTCATTTCCCGGTCCCTGGGCAGGAAGAATGGACTTTTTATCGCAGCCATTGCTTTTTTCATTTCAGCGATCGGTGCGTGGAAACCGGAAGCATTCAATTTTTTTGGCACCCTGGACGCTTATTCTTTCGTGGTATACCGGATCATCGGCGGGATCGGGGTGGGCATTGCATCCATGATTTCTCCCATGTACATTGCTGAAATTGCGCCTGCTGGTGTCCGGGGCAAACTGGTTTCATTTAATCAGTTTGCCATCATTTTCGGCATGCTGGTGATATACTTTGTTAATTATTTCATTGCCCGTCAGGGAAACGAACAATGGTTGGTCACGGAGGGTTGGCGCTGGATGTTCTTTTCGGGATCCATCCCTGCCATAATATTCTTTTTACTCTTATTTTTTGTTCCGGAGACTCCCCGGTACCTGGCCATGAAAGGCAGGGATGATCTGGCCCTGAACGTATTGGGTAAGATTGCGGGAACGGAAAAGGCACCATTGATTTTGACTGAGATCAAAAGCACCATTCACGAAAAGCGTGCTCCCTGGCTATCCTATGGGTTCCCCGTCATCTTAATCGGGATACTGCTTTCGGTATTCCAGCAGTTCGTCGGAATCAATGTGGTCCTTTATTATGCAGGTAATATTTTCCGGAATATGGGGTCTTCCACCGATTCATCCCTGCTATTAACCATCATCGTAGGAATTGTCAATCTCCTGTTCACCGTCGTCGCCATTTTAACTGTGGACAAATTCGGGCGCAAGCCCCTGATGATTATAGGTTCAACTGGGATGGCCCTGAGCATGTTTGCGCTGGGTTTTGCCTTTTACCTGGGTAAGCTGGGTGCGGGAGCCCTGGTGTTCATGCTCCTGTATACTGCATCATTCGCCATGAGCTGGGGTCCGGTCTGCTGGGTACTCCTGGCTGAAATATTCCCCAACAGCATAAGGGGAGCACTTTCCATCGCCGTGGCAGCCCAGTGGATCGCTAATTGGGTGGTGTCGCTGACTTTCCCGATGCTGAATGATAACCGCTGGCTGATCGGGACATTCCATCATGGATTTTCTTACTGGATATATGGGGTAATGGGAATATTATCTGCCCTTTTCATCTGGAAGGCAGTTCCTGAAACCAGGGGGAAGACCCTGGAGGAGATAGAAGGATTCTGGAAGAAAAAACCCCTGGCTGAACGATGAAAATACCGGATATGTGGAATAAATCCGATGACTTCCGATCAGGTATACCTGGACTGTCCGGCATGGGACCCCAGCAAAAGGGGTATTCAAAAAATTAAAACCACCTGAACAATGAAAGCGATTTTATTACGGGTATTGGGAACCTGTCTTGCTGCCCTGGTGGTCATAGCCCTGGTTTACAATAACGCATTTGCGCAAATGGCGGATTTCCGGAAAATGACCCCAATACAACGGAGTGCCTTTTTTGCAAAGATGTTTGCAGGCGCCCGTAAGGACAGGGAAAAGATGATGGCGGAACTCCATATTAAGGTACCCGATAACCTTCCACCTGATTCGACGGATCCGAACCGGCCAAATCACCTTACCCAGCGTCCTGGTTCCAGTAACTGGTATGATGACACCGGTAATATTTATGTGAGGTCTGAATGGGGAAACTGGTCCAACTATACAGAATCAAAAGCGGGAGGGTATATTCTGCCTGATCCCCTGAAGCTCAATAATGGCAGGATGGTTACCCGGGCTGCCGACTGGCGGAAGTATAGAAGGCCAGAAATATTGCATGATTTCCAGATTGATGTGTATGGCCAGATTCCGCGACACCCCCCAAAAGTAAATTTCCAGGTTATCCATACCGATAGCCAGGCCCTGGGAGGGCTGGCCATTCAAAGAAACGTGGTAGGACATATCGACAATTCCGGTTTTCCTGCTGCCAGACCCAGCATTCC
>Ga0307374_10013537_pt1 | contig 11267 bp, 7 predicted proteins | sample OX3MG_FD_202532 | JGI IMG/M metagenome (GOLD analysis project Ga0307374, IMG submission 202532) | Soil microbial communities from Risofladan, Vaasa, Finland - OX-3 | ecosystem: Environmental > Terrestrial > Soil > Coastal area > Acid sulfate soil | place: Finland: Risofladan, Vaasa | collected... | reverse complement strand
AGCCGTAGCCCGACGGCGGCCCCCCAGGCGGCCGCCGTCGCGCGCGGCGCCCTGCCCGAGGTGGCCCTGCCGGCCTTTGGCGTCGACCCACCGAGGGACGAGGCGCATGGCGATTTCGCGTGCAACCTGGCGATGTTGCTGGCCGGCCCCAGCAACCTGCCGCCGCGGGAGGTGGCGCAACGCCTGCTCGAGCACCTATCGCCCCAAAGCGTGGGTGATCTCGACCGGGTCGAGATCGCCGGACCGGGCTTTCTCAACTTTACGCTCCGTGAGGGCTGGCTGGCCCCGGTGGTCCACGAGGTGCTCGGTGCCGGGCGGGACTACGGCACCAGCGCCCAGGGTGCCGGGCGGCGCGTGCTGGTGGAGTTCGTCTCCGCCAACCCCACCGGCCCCTTGAACGTCGTCAACTGCCGGGCGGCCGCCTTCGGCGATGCCGTGGTGCGCTGCCTGCGCGCCGTGGGCTACGTTGCCGAGGCCGAGTACTATGTCAATGACGCCGGTGGTCAGTTCCGCCGCTTGGGCGAGTCGCTCGAGGTCCGTCTGCGCCAAGGTCGGGGCGAGTCACTGGACATCCCCGCGGGGGGCTATCCCGGCACCTACCTGATCGACCTCGCCACAGCGTACGCTGACGAACACGGCGTGGCCATCCTGGAGGCACCGGCGGAGCAGCGCACCCAAACCCTGGCGCGGTTCGCGGTCGAGCGCATCCTGAGCGGACAGCAGGCGGTGCTGGAACGCTTCGGGGTCCACTACGACCACTTCTACCCGGAATCGGAGATCCGGGCCGCACGTGGTCCGGAGCGCGTGGTGGACGCCCTGGTGGCCGCGGGGCGGACGATGGAGCGGGACGGCGCCCTGTGGCTATGCTCCACTGCCGGCGGGGACAATGATGATCGCGTGCTCCGCAAAAGCAACGGGGAGTTCACCTATCGGGTCCCCGACATCGCCTATCACATCCGCAAGTTTGAACGCGGCTATGATCGGCTCATCGACGTGTACGGGCAGGACCACCACGGCGAGGTGCCGGCGGTAGTCTTGGCGCTGCAGTGGCTGGGCTATCCGGTGCAGCGGCTGGAGGTGCTGATCACCCAAATGATTCGGCTGATCCAAGGTGGCCGAGAGATCAAGATCAGCAAGCGCGGCGGCACATTCATCTCCATGGCGGAGTTCCTGGACGACGTGGGCGTCGACGCGGCGCGCTTCCTCTTCCTCATGCGCACCATCGACAACCACCTCGACTTTGACATCGATCTCGCGCGCCAGCAGTCACAGGAGAACCCGGTCTATTACGTCCAGTATGCGCATGCCCGCATCTGCAGCATCCTCAAGGCACAGGCGGGGGCTGGCCCCGCGGGCGCGCCCGACCTCACCTTGCTGCGCCATCCGGCGGAGGTCGCCCTCTGCCGGAGCCTCGGGGCCTTCCCTGACGAGGTCCTGGCGGCCGCGGAGGGGCGGGCCCCGCATCGGCTCACGATATTCGCGCGTCAGGTGGCGGAGCGGTTTCATGCCTTCTACGCGCAGTGCCGCGTCTTGGGAGAGGCCCCCGAGGTGGTCGGCGCGCGACTGGCCCTGTGCCGGGCCACCCAGACCGTGCTGCAGAATTGCCTTGACCTGCTCGGCGTCACCGCTCCGGAGCGCATGTAGGCGGAGCGCGTGCGCCCGCCTGGAACCAGGCCCTTCCCGCGCCCCGGCAGCCGTCTCCGGAACCACTGGACAATGGCCGTGGTCGGTCCGATAATGTCGGCGTTCGAGGGTCGTCGGTCACCGAACCTGCAAAGGTGCGGCCGGGGACCGTCGCAAGCCCGACCGGCCGGCCGGTACCGGCCATTTGGCGAATCGCAAGGGAGTGGCGCCTCCTGCGTTAAGCTGGGGTTGCCGGCGCAATGCCGGCCATGGAAGCGGGGCGGAACGCCTTCCGCCCGCCACCGCGCCGTCGGCCATGGGGCCGCCGGCCACCGCTGGCGAACCCGTCCACCGGGTTTACGCGCAGAGCCGCACGCCCGGACCCGCTGCGTGGTGTAGACGGCGATCCACGGCACCCAAGGACCCCTCCGGCAACGCTGCATCGTTGCACCAGTCGGGGGGCTGCATCCACCGCCGTGCGGAGGGGCCGCGCCTCTCCCCGCAGCCCGGTTCCGTTGGCGTTCCGGTTGTGTGCGTGCGGCTTCCCGAGCCCAGCGACCGTCCCGGACGCCCCCATCGCCCTCGCGATGGATGGGCAGTCTGGGGCCGGCCCACCCCGAACCGCGAGGAGCGCGCCGCCATGCGGCCTTTTCAGGATGTGCCCTTGTGGAGCAACGTTACGCCAGAACAGTGGAATAGCTGGAAGTGGCAGATGTCCCATCGGCTGCGGACGCTGGCGGATGTCGGCGCCGTCGTCGATCTGACGCCCGAGGAGCGCGAGGGCATCCTGCGCGCCACGTCGGACTTTCCGTTGTCGATCACCCCGTACTACGCCTCGCTGATGGATCCGCACGACCCTGCCTGCCCGGTGCGCCGGCTGGCCGTGCCCACCTCTCACGAACTGAATGTGACCGCGGAGGAGCGCGACGACCCGCTGGATGAGCAGGCGGACGCGCCCGTACCGCTGATCACCCACCGCTACCCCGACCGCGTGTTGTTCCTCATCACCGACATGTGCTCGATGTACTGCCGACACTGCACGCGGCGCCACTTCACCGGTGAGTTCGGCCACGCGGCCCCGAAACCGCAGATCGATCGGGCGATCGACTACATCCGCGAGACGGTGGCGGTCCGTGACGTGCTCATCTCTGGCGGGGACGCGCTCCTGGTCGGTGACGACTGGCTCGAATACGTCATCAGCCGCCTGCGGGCGATCGAGCACGTGGAGATCATCCGCCTGGGCACGCGGATGCCCGTCGTCTGTCCGCAGCGCATCACGCCGGAGTTGTGCGCCATGCTGCGCCGCTACCACCCGATCTTCCTGAACACGCACTTCAACCATCCCAAGGAGATCACGCCCGCCGCCGCCGCCGCCTGCGCGCTGCTTGCCGACGCGGGGGTGCCTCTGGGCAACCAGGTCGTGCTGCTGCGCGACCTGAACGACTGCCCCGTGGTGATGAAGAAGTTGATGCAGGAGTGCCTGAAGATCCGCGTCCGACCTTACTACATCTACCAGTGCGACCTCTCGCCAGGACTCAGCCACTTTCGGACCAGCATCCGCAAGGGCATCGAGATCATGGAGATGTTGCGCGGGCACACCACCGGCTTCGCCGTCCCGACGTTCGTCGTGGACGCCCCGGGCGGGGGCGGCAAGATCCCCGTCATGCCTAACTACGTGCTGTCCATGACCGAGAACAAGGTCATTCTGCGCAACTACGAAGGCGTGATCGCCGCCTACACCGAGCCCCAACACCCCCACCGCGAGGAACTGCCGTGCCCGCTGTGCGCCACCGATCACAGCCAGCTGGGCGGACTGGGTCGCCTGATGTATGGCCAGGAGCGCGCCCTCGAGCCGGCCGGGCTCGAACGGCGGCAACGCGCCCACGGCGGCCACTCGCACGCCCTCGAGGGTGTCGGTGCGCGGCACCAGCAGGGTGGGGGTCACTCGCAGGAGGAGGCAGCCGCCGCCGCTGACGGCGCCGGGGCGCAGCGCACGTTCGTCCCGCTGCAGGGGCTCGTGACCAACGGGAGCGGGGCGGGGGTTCGGCCGAGCCGGGCGGCCGGTGACTGACCGCCGCGGCCGGCCCGCGCCCTGTGGGCGGTCACCGGGCATCCGTCCGGCTACCCGGCGGCCGCCCACGTGTGCGCGATTTCTTGACGACGATTTCCCCGGGCCTGTACCATGGGCGAAACGGTTGGCCCCGCCACTGCACCCCCAGACCTTCGGGGTCTTCTTTTTGCGCGGGGGCGTGGCGCACGATCGGCCCGGGAGGCAGGAGGCCATTTGGCCAAGTTCGTGTTCGTGACCGGGGGCGTGGTCTCCGGACTCGGCAAGGGCATTACCGCCGCCTCCATCGGCCGCCTCTTGAAAAGCCGTGGGGTGGCGGTCGCCATCCAAAAGATCGATCCATACCTGAACATGGATCCGGGAACGATGTCGCCGCTACAGCACGGGGAGGTCTTCGTCACCGACGATGGGGCGGAGACCGATCTGGACCTGGGGCATTACGAACGCTTCATCGACGAGAACCTCGGCCGGGACAACAACATCACCACCGGGCAGATCTACCTGTCGGTCATCGAGAAGGAGCGCCGCGGCGACTTCCTCGGGGGCACCGTGCAGGTCATTCCGCACATCACCAACGAGATCAAGGCCCGGATCCGCAAGGTCGCCGCGAAGAGCGGCGCGGATGTCGTCATCGCGGAGGTCGGCGGCACCGTCGGCGACATTGAGAGCCTGCCGTTTCTGGAAGCAGTGCGGCAGCTCCGGGCGGATGTGGGCCGGGAAGACACCGTCTTCGTGCACGTGACCCTGGTGCCCTACATCGCCAAGGCCGGAGAGCAGAAAACCAAGCCCACGCAGCACAGCGTCAAGGAGCTACGCAGCATCGGCATCCAGCCCGACGTGATCGTGGCGCGTTCCGAGCGCCCGCTCTCGCGGGAGATGCGGGACAAGATCGCCCTCTTCTCCGACGTGGCCTCCGGGGCCGTCATCGAGAACGTGGACGTGCAGACCATTTACGAGGTGCCGCTGCTGTTGGAATCCGAGGGCTTGGGCGACCTGCTGGTACGTCGGCTCGGACTGCCCGAGCGTCCCCCGGAATTGGACGACTGGCAGCGGATCGTTGAACGCATCACCGATCCCCGCAAGACCGTCACGATCGGCTTGGTGGGCAAGTATGTCGACCTGCACGACGCCTACATGAGCGTGGTCGAGGCGCTTGGCCACGCGGGGGCAGCCAACGACACCCGCATCGACCTGCGCTGGATCCATGCGGAGCGGGTCGCCGAGCACGATCCCGACGATCTGCTCGGGCATTGCGACGGCATCCTCGTCCCCGGGGGCTTCGGCCCGCGGGGCATCGAGGGCAAGATCGCGGCGATCCGCTATGCCCGGGAGCAGCGCGTGCCGTTTTTCGGCCTCTGCCTCGGCCTGCAACTCGCGGTGATCGAGTTTGCGCGCCACGTCTGCGGGCTGCCCGAGGCGCACAGCACGGAATTCGCCCCGGACACCCCTGTGCCGGTGATCGACCTCATGCCGGAACAGAAAGACCTGCGGCGTCTCGGCGGCACGATGCGGCTCGGCGCTTTCCCCTGCCGGCTGCTCAAGGGGTCGCTGGCGGAGCGCGCCTATGCGTCGCGGGAGGTCAACGAACGGCACCGCCACCGGTTGGAGGTCAACGGCGCGTACGTGGAGACGCTGGCCGCCCATGGGCTGGTCCCCAGTGGCGTGTGGCCCAAGGCCGACCTGGTCGAGATCGTGGAGCTCACCGAGCACCCGTGGTTTCTCGCCACGCAATTCCATCCCGAGTTCAAATCCCGCCCGAACCGCCCGCACCCGCTGTTTGTCGCCTTTGTCGCCGCGGCCCTGGGGTATCGTGCCCAGCGCGCGTCGCGACGCGGCTGAGGCGCGCGGTGGGCGGCGCCGCCTGGCCCAGCGCGGGGCCGGCAAGGACGCGCTGTGGGCCGCGCCGCGGCGCATCCCGGCCGGCCGGCGCCTCTCCGCGCCCCGGGCCGCCGGCCCTGGTCGGGGGGGCACGGGGCCGCGCTTGCGGAGCGCGCCGCCGCAGACGTGGCAGACGCGACAGGATTTGCGCGTTGTGGCGGCCCGCCAGGCGTCCTAGAGTGGGCCTGGAGGTGAACGCTGTGCAGCGGGCGACCGGCATCCCGGCCCCCTGGCAGGCCGCGGTAGGTCCGGCCTGGGTAGAGGTGGACCTCGACGCCATCGCCGAGAACGTTCGCGCGACCATCGCCCTGTTGCCCGCCGCCTGCCGCCTGCTTGGCGTCGTCAAGGCCAATGGCTACGGCCACGGCGCCCTCGAAGTTGGCCGCACCGCGCTCCAAGCCGGGGCCGCCGGCCTGGGCGTCAGCACGGTCGTGGAGGGGCTGGCGCTTCGCGACGGCGGCATCCTGGCCCCCGTGCTCGTCTTCACGCCGCCATGGAGCGCCGACCTGGACGCCGCGCTGGAGGCCGGCCTCACCGTCACCGTCGTGTCGCTGGAGCACGCCCGCGCGGTGGCGGCCGCCGCGGCGCGCCGGGCTGGGTCGGCGGTCGCCCACATCAAGTGCGACACGGGTATGGGCCGCTACGGCTTCGACCCCCAGGCGCTGGCCGCCGCCGCCGCCGCCCTCGCCGACATGGACGGCATTCTTTGGGAGGGCGTCTTCACCCACTTCGCCCGCGGAGCGGATGCGCGGTCGGCCCGCGTGCAACTGCACCGCTTCCTGGCCGCCATCGGTGCCGCGGAGAGTGGCGGCCTGCGCTTCTCCATCCGTCATGCCGCCGCAAGCGGCGCGACCATCGCCTTGCCCGAGGCACGCCTGGACATGGTACGCGTCGGCAACCTCCTCTACGGCGAGCGGCCGGCCGCCGGCGGATCCCCCGTGCTGCGCCGGGCGTTCGCCCTCAGGGTGCAGCCGGCGCAGATCAAGGACCTGGTGGCGGGGGCGACGGTCGGCTACGGCTCGGAGTGGCGGGCCCGGCGTCCTACCCGCATCGCGGTCCTGCCGATCGGCTACGCCGATGGTCTCGACCTCGTGCCGGCCGGTCCCTACCGCCGACCGCGAACCCTGGTGCGCGCACTCGTGCGCGCCCTTCTGGGCGCGCTTGGGTTGCACCGCCGCCTCGGGGCGGCGATCGGTGACATCGAAATGGGCGGGCGGCCCGTACCGGTGCTGGGCCGTGTGGGCATGCAGCAGGTGACCGTCGACTGCAGCGCCATCGCCCCCGAGGTCGCCCGCCTGCCGGCGACGATCCACCTGCGCCCCACGACGGCAGGGGCGCATCTGGCCCGAGTGTACCTCCGTGACGGTGCCGTCGTCGGCGCCAGCACGACCCTTGGAAGTCTGCGTCCCGAAGCGCCGGCCTCACCGGCGGAGGCCTGAGGGCACCGCGCCGCCTCGCCGAGGCGAATCCTGGGGCTTTGTGTCGCACATCCGGGGCGCACGGCGACGCCGGCGCGAGAGGAGGTCTCTCGCCGAGGCCGAACACCCCCCCCACCGGGCGTTGCGACGCACGGGACGGGTGGTGAAGACCAGATGGCCGTGGCGGGGGATCTACCTGCGCCCCTGGCATTGGTGGTGGAGGATCGGCCCAGTATCCGCCAGCTGCTTGAGGTGGCACTTACCCAAGAGGGGCTGCGGGTGATCGCGACCGCGACTGCGGACGAGGCCCTGGCCGTCGCTATCACCGAGCTCCCGGACATCGCCCTCCTGGACCTGTTGTTGCCCGGGCGCCGCGGCGATACCCTGATCGCCGCCCTGCGGGCGTTGCCCAACGGCGCCCTGCTGCCGATCATCGTCCTCTCGGGTATCGAGGGCGTCGGTGCCACCAGTCGAGCCGCCGGCGCCCAGGGCTTCCTGGCCAAGCCGTTCGACCTGCGCGAACTGATCGCCCTCGTGCGCACCCATCTGCGACGGGCGGCCGCCCCCAGTACCACGGCCTGAGGGCAGCCGTCGGCCATGCGCCGTGGCCCCGCAGGTCGCGGACGGCGACCGCGGCGCAACGACCGCCGTCCCCTTCAGAGCAGGGGTTCCAGCGCCTGGGCCACGCCGTCCTCATCGTTGCCGGCCGTCACGACCCCAGCGGCCGCCCGCACCGCCGCGGGGGCATGGGCCATGGCGATGCCGCGGCCCGCCCAACCGAGCAACTCCAAGTCGTTTTCGCTGTCGCCGAAGGCGACGACCTCAGACTGGGCCACGCGGAGGCGGGCGCATAACAGCCGCATCGCGGTGGCCTTACTGGCTCCCGCCGGCAGGGTCTCGTAGAACGCGGGACCCGTCCGCACCCACTGGCCACCCTCGATCACGGGCACCGACGGGTGGGCCGTGCCCTCGCGCAGGATGAGGATGATCTTCCATGGGTCAGGTTCCATCGCCGTGGCGTCGGCCACCACCGTCGGGGCCTCTTCGCCGACCTCTCGCAGTGCCGCCGCGACCGCCGGAACCCCCCAAGTGGGCTCTGTAAAGACGCCATGCGGTCCGCTGATCGCCCGCGGCACGCCGTGACGGGCCCCGAACGCCAAGGATCGCCGGACGCCGGTGTCCGGGATTCGGCCCACAGGGCGCTGCCGTTGGCCACGATGTGCGGCCCGTCCAGATCGAGGCGCGCGGCGAGCTGCCGGATCGCCCACGGGGGCTTGCCGGTCGCCAGGAGCACGCGCCAGCCCAGCCGCACGGCCGCGGCCACGGCGGCCGCATTGCGTTCCGAGAGCGTGTTGTCTGAGCGCAGCAGGGTCCCGTCGACATCCAAGGCAAGGAGCCGTCCGCCCGCCGTCCCGCTTCCCCCTCCCGTGCCATCCGGGCCTCAGTATGTGGCCCAGACGTCCCGCCGACAACGGTCGGCCAGGGCGACAGCCAGCCCAGGCCCGCAGGACCACGCGCTGCCGGAGTGGAATCCCGGGGCCAGGGGGGTGCAGCGGCGGGGCAGGCCGCAGGGCGGCGCCTGGCGCCAGCGGCACAACCCGCCGCTGCGGCGGTGCAGGCCGCGGGGCGGCGCCTGGCGCCAGTGGCCTCCCCCTCTGCGGCCGCAGAGGTTTCAGCCGATCCAGCCAATGCTGTAGGGGGATGACGGGATGTCCGGGTTCCTCGCTGGTAAGCGCGCGCTCATCCAAGGGGTCCTCAACCACCACAGCCTCTGCTGGGGCATCGCCGAGGCCATGGCGCACCAGGGCGCCGAGGTCTGCCTGACCTATCAGAACGAGCGTTTGCGCGAGGGCGTCCAGGAGTGTGCGGCGACCCTCCCCGGGGCGTGGACGCTGCCCCTGGACCTGCAGCAGGATGACCAGATCGCCCAGGTGGCGGCGGAGGTCGGCCGGCGTTGGGGCACGCTGGACGTACTCGTCGTCGGTGCGGCGTTCGCGAAGAAGGAGGAACTGGACGGGGAGTTCCTCAAGGTCACCCGCGAGGGGTTCCATCTGGCGATGGATGTCAGCGTCTTCGGCCTCATCGCGATGACCGCCGCCTGTCGCCCACTGCTGCAGGCCGCCGGGGGCGGCTCGGTCCTGACGATGACCTACATCGGTTCCGAGCGCGTCGTGCCCAACTACAATGTGATGGGGGTCGCCAAGGCCGCGCTGGAGGCCTCCGTCCGCTACCTGGCCAATGACCTCGGCCCGGAGAACATTCGCGTCAACGCCGTCTCGGCTGGGCCCGTCCGCACGGTGGCCGCCAGCGGCGTCAAGGGGGTGGGCGGCATGATCGGGGATGTGGCGGACCGCTCGCCGCTGCGCCGCAAGACCGACCGCACCCAAATCGGCGACACGGCGGCCTTCCTGGCCTCCGACCTCGCCCGGGGCATCACCGGGGAGATCGTGTTCGTCGACAACGGCTTCCATATCGTGGGGATGTGAGCGCCTCGGTCGGCCAAGCGGGGCGCACGCAGGTCGGTGCCCGGCAGCGCCCCCCCCACCGTGCGTCCCCGCACCGCTCAGCCGCCGTTTTGCGGAGAGGCCGCGGCGCCGCGCGAGCCGCCCGACGGGCCGGCGTCGCGCCAAGGGCCCGTGGCCCGCAGCATCACGAGGCTCTCCAGGTAGATGGGCTCGCCGCCCCCACCACGGGCGAGCAGCACCAGGCGACAGGAGCGGCCCTCCCGGGTCAGATCGCAGACAACCCGGCTGCGGTCGATGACCGCCAGATCCTGGCGACCGACGCGGCGCAGACCACAGAAGCGACCGACCCCGAACGCCAGCGCCCGGCCGACCAAGCGGGCGCTGGCGCCGCGGCACCCCGTCGGCAGTTCGATGCGACCCTCCACCAGACTCACCGACTGCACGGCGAGCAGCGGGAAGGCGATGACCGACCGTCCCACCTGCAGCAGCGCGGCGCCTTCCTCCGGCCACACCCGCAGGCGGCCCCTGCCGGCATGCGGGAGCGCCGGGTGGCCGCCGGCGTACCACAGCGGCAGCGCCCGGACGCGGGCAGTCGCGCCCTCACCGGTGGTGCCGACCAGCCCCGCGCGGCGAGAAACCGCATAGGCGGGCCAGAGGACCCACAGCCAGGCGGCGGCGGCGACCACGATCAACGTGGGGTAGCGGATGGCTGCGGCCAGCGTGACGCCAAGACACATACCCCGCGCCAGCAGTCCCACCAAGGGCAGATGCGCAACGGCGGACAGCCGGCCGCTGAGTCCGGGCCTCCCCGGATCCGACCGACGTGCGGCGGACTGCCGGCGGGCTCGTGGCAGCCGGCCCGGGGGAGAGTCGCCGGGAATCTGCGGATGCACGCACCCCTCGCCTCCCCCGCGGGGATTGGGCAACACGGTCGTGCCCGGCCCAGGAACGCGACGCCCGACCGTGTTGGGGCAACTGAGCCTGGAGCGGTTGTGCCACCATCATACTCCATGTGCCCGCCGATGGGTCTGTGCCGGTGCACGACCGCATAGGACCGGGACCGCGCGACTGCGCTGGTCGCGGCGGGGGTGGCCGGAGTAGGTGCCGCTGCGGCCATTCTGGGACTGCGCATCCTGCTGGTGGGGATCGAGCGTGTGCTGCTGCGCCGCCTGGGCGAGCATGGCGCACCGACCGAATGCGCAGCGGCCTTCTTCGCCATCGGCGCCCTTATCCTGCTGCCCTTTGCGGGCCTGGGGCACCCCCGTGACTGGTCATACCTGCGGTTGGCGATTCCCAGCGGCTTGGTCTATGCCGTCGCTTACTGGTTCTATGTCTCGGCGCTTGTCGGCGGCGATGTGACGGCGGTCGCGCCGCTCGGTGCTACAGGCAGCCTCTTTGTGGTCCTCCTCGCCGCCCTGCTCCACGGCGAGCCGTTGAGTCTCGCCAAGATGGGCGGCGCCGTCCTGATCGCGGGCGGGTCGGCCCTACTGCAGCGGCGGCAGCCGGGGGCCGAGCGCGCGCCCCCCGGCCGCCACCGGCCCCGGGTCTCCCCGTCGGCCGCCCAGATGCTCGCCTATGCGGGCCTCACCGCGATCACCCGCATGCTGGACAAGGCCAACGCCGTGGCGGCGGGGTCCGCGCCGGCCGGCACGTACGGCTTCACCGTGTTTGCCGTTGTGGCCCTGTGCGAAGGCGGCCTGCTCCTGGTCAGCGGCGGACTGGGGCGTCTGCCGCGCCTGCTCCTGCGCCAGCCGGTGGTAGCGCTGGCGGCGGGCGCTTGCAACGGTGGCTCCTTCCTGCTGCTGCTGCTGGCGT
>Ga0307374_10013536_pt1 | contig 11267 bp, 4 predicted proteins | sample OX3MG_FD_202532 | JGI IMG/M metagenome (GOLD analysis project Ga0307374, IMG submission 202532) | Soil microbial communities from Risofladan, Vaasa, Finland - OX-3 | ecosystem: Environmental > Terrestrial > Soil > Coastal area > Acid sulfate soil | place: Finland: Risofladan, Vaasa | collected... | reverse complement strand
ATACGAGCAGAACAATTACCGTCTGCTCGACGCCCGTGATGGCTGGAATTACTTGGCTGTTCCGATCACCCTCAACAGTGTAGGAGTATCCTAATGTTACTCAAAGACGCTCTCCTCCGTGATCCATCTCGCTACGACCTGGTGAATAACGGCCAGGCGCGTATCCAAAACGAATCCGCCGACGAAAAGATGCTGGAGCAGCTCCGGGGCGAACTATCGAGCTTCGTATGCGAGGGCCAGTATGCCGACGGCATGGCCCGAATCCTTGAGTCCTTTCTAAAGGGACGCACGCAGGCGAGTCAGCAAGCAGCCTGGGTAAGTGGGTTCTTTGGCAGCGGAAAGTCTCATCTGCTTAAAATGCTATGCCACCTTTGGCAAGATACTGAGTTTCCCGATGGTGCGACCGCGCACAGCCTTGCTCCCGATCTTCCGCAGGATGTCCGCAGCGCCCTTCGTGAACTCGACATCGCGGGCCGCAAATCCGGTGGACTATTGGCAGCCGCGGGCACATTGCCGGCTGGCACGACCGAAAACGTTCGCCTTTCGGTCCTGGGAATTCTTCTTCGTGCAGTCCAGCTTCCCGATCAATATCCACAAGCACATTTCCAATTGTGGCTCGAAGAGCACGGTTACTTTGACAAGGTGAAATCAGCCGTTGAGGCTGCCGGCAAAGACTGGCGGAGAGAACTGAATAGTCTCTACGTAAGCCCGCTCATTGCCAAAGCACTCATGTCCTGCGACGCGCACTTCGCATCGAATGAAGCCGAAGCTCGGGAGACGCTTCGGAAGCAATTTCCACCTCGCATGACGGACCTCACATCCGACGAATTCCTGACCATGTTCCAGCGCGTCCTGAGGCGTCACGGGAAGGGCAAGCTTCCATGCACGATTCTCATTCTGGATGAAGTGCAGCAGTACATCGGAGACTCAGAAACTCGCTCCGTTCTCATTACCGACATTGCGGAGGTCCTTGCCAAACAACTGGACAGCCAGGTGATGCTTGTCGGTGCCGGTCAATCCGCCCTGACTGGAATTCGACTGCTGAACAAGCTGATGGGTCGCTTCCTGATCCGAGTTCAGCTCTCTGACACAGATGTCGAGACCGTTACACGAAAAGTGCTCTTACAAAAACAACCTACGGCCCGTGCGGAAGTGCAGAAGCTGCTCGACGAAAACGCAGGGGAAGTCTCACGTCAGCTCCAGGGCACCAAGATTGCGGAACGAGCAGATGATCAGACAATCGTCGTGGATGATTATCCCCTTCTGCCGGTTCGCCGCCGATTCTGGGAGAACTGCTTCCGCCAAGTGGATACTGCCGGCACGCAGAGCCAGCTTCGTTCACAGCTCCGGATCATTCACGATTCGGTTGCCAAGCTGGCGAACAAGCCCTTGGGGGCCATCGTGCCTGCTGATGACCTATATGAGGCGCTCGCGCCCGAGATGGTCACTACTGGGGCCCTGCCGCGCGAGATCAACGAGCGGATTCTTGCGCTTGGTAAAGACAATACCGCTGATGGTCACCTGCGTCAGCGCATCTGCGGGTCAGTTTTCCTGATCGGCCAGCTCAAAACCGAGGCAGGTGCAGACACTGGGGTTCGCGCCACAGCTGGTCACATCGCCGACCTTCTCGTAGAGGACTTGACCGCCGATAACGGCAAGCTTCGCGCAGACGTTGCGACCCAACTGGACAAACTGGCCGACGAAGCGGTGCTTATGCGTGTCGGAAACGAGTTCCGACTTCAGACAGAGGAAGGAAGAGCCTGGGACGAAGAGTTCCGAAAGCGGGAGACTAAGTTCAAGGCGAATGCAGCCGATTTTGACGAACAGCGGGATCAACTCCTTTTTGCGGCGGTGGCCGAAAACCTTAAGGGCGTGAAACTGATCCAAGGACAGGCCAAAATCTCCCGTTCGCTGGTGATTCACCGCGGTCAGGATGCACCCGTAGTCTCGGGTGAAGCGGTTCCAGTTTGGATTCGGGATGGGTTTTCCTCGATGGAGAAGGCCATGACTGATGCCGCGATTAAGGAAGGCATGGACAGTCCAATCATATTCGTATTCATTCCTAAGAGGTCTAGGGAAGACTTGTTGAATGCGATGGCCGCATACCACGCGGCGGAACAGACCATCAATACTAAGGGCACTCCCGCACTGCCGGAAACCAAGCAAGCCATGCTCAGCCGCAGAGACTTGGCAAAGGAAAAACAAGAACAACTCGTTCACGACATCGTGGGGGCCGGCAAAGTCTTTCGCGGGGGCGGAAGTGAAGTGTTTGGCGTAACCTTGGACGCAAAACTGAAAACTGCCGCGGAAGATTCCCTCGTGCGCCTCTTCCCAGAATTCGGTAAGGCTGATGCGCCAGCAGCGGCCTGGGAGAGCTGCATCAAGCGGGCCCGTGCCTCTCACGAGCAACCATTCCAGCCCCTCAAGTACGAAGGGCCTATCGAACAAAACCCAGTGTGCCAGCAGGTTCGCAAGACGATCGGGTCCGGTAAGACCGGCACCCAGATCCGCAAGGAACTCGAATCCGCGCCCTTCGGGTGGTCCCGGGATGCTGTGGACGCCGCCCTGATTGCGCTGCACAGCGGTCAGCAACTGATCGCTACTCTTAACGGCGCTCCGGTGGAGCGCGGCCAGCTCGATCAGAACCGCATTCCGAAGACAGAGTTCCGTTTAGAAAAGACCACCGTCTCTTTAGACGACCGACTCAAGGTGCGGAAGCTCTTCCAGCTTCTGGACATCGGGGGCAAACCTGGTGACGAAGGCATCAAAGCCCCAGAGTTCATTCGCGCGTTACTCGCGCTGGCAGGGAGCGCCGGCGGGAATCCGCCAATTCCTGCGCCCCCAGCAACTGCTTACATCCTCGATATTCAAAACCAGGTCGGCAACGACCAACTGGCCTCACTCCGAGACCAGATCGACACCATCACAGCCTCTATCACTTCCTGGAAGAATGCGAAGGGACTGATCGACAAGCGACTACCGGCATGGCAGGTGTTGGAACGGCTCTCGTCGCATGCTGCCGGGATTGAAGATGCCGGCGAAGCGCGAAAGCAGATCGACGCCATTCGCGCGCACCGCCAACTTCTGGATGCAACAGATCCCGTGCCCGCACTCCGAGCAATTCTCACCGACCTCTTGCGTCAGTCTTTGAATAATGCCCATGACTCTCATGAGGAGGCCCATGCAACAGGCCTTGCCCAACTGGAAAGCAACCACACTTGGCAGAAGCTAACAAAGCCACAGCAACAGAAGATTCTCGCCGATGTTGATCTGACTACACCGGTCAAACCGGATACAAGCACTGACACAACGATCTTAGCTGCGTTGGACAGTCGCAATCTGGCCACCCGTAAGGCCGAAGGTGACGCTGTTCCTGGTCGGATAGCGAATGCCCTGAAGACGGCGGCAATTCTGCTCGAACCCAAAGTCCGGCCGGTCACCATCGAAAAGGCCCTTCTGAAGACACCCGAGGATGTCCGCCAGTGGGCGACTCGCCAGGAAAAGACGCTGCTCGCCGCAATCGAGAACGGTCCTGTACAGGTGCAATAACCATGGCTTCATTGACCAAAGACCTCCGCCGACAACTCGAAAGAACGGTTGCCGAAGCTCGGAAGATTACAGAAGAAGGCGCTGAGCAATCGCTTCGTCGTCTCGCTGTTGATGTTTCTCGCCCTCATGACGCCCTGACCCCTGAAGAAAAGAAGTTCCGCGTGAGCTTGCGCGCACACGCGAAGCAACTGGGCGACCGACTGGATGAGCGGCCGACGCGCCTTATACAAGCCGTAGCTTACGAACATTGGCACCGACTGTTGTTTGCTCGATTTCTGATTGAAAACAACCTGCTGCTTCATCCGGAACATGGCGTTGCGCTTTCGCTGGATGAGGTAAAGGAAATCGCACTCGGTGAGAATCGCGACTGGGTTGAAGTGGCTGCGGAATACGCGCAGCGCATGTTACTCCGCCGGGTGTTCCAACCGGGAGACCCGGCGCTCCGAGTCCCACTGCCACCTGAAAAGCGACTGCAACTCGAATCTACCCTGAGCTCCTTGCCGCGCGAAATGTTTCTGGCAGATGACAGCCTCGGCTGGGTGTACCAGTTTTGGCAGAAGGAGGCTAAGGAGGCGATTAACCGGTCTGAGGTGAAAATTGGCGCCGATCAATTAGCACCGGTGACCCAGCTTTTTACTGAGGACTACATGGTCCTCTTTCTGCTAGAGAACACGCTCGGAGCCTGGTGGACGAGACGGCGGGGCAAACCCGAACTTCCCGGGTACAAGTGGACCTACTTAAGGCTGAATGAAGACGGCACACCGGCAGCTGGCACATTTGATGGCTGGCCCACAAAAGCAAAAGACATTCGTGTTCTTGACCCATGCATGGGCAGTGGGCACTTCCTCACTTTTGCGTTGCCGATTCTCGCGAGGATGCGGGTTGCCGAGGAAGGGCTATCGTTAACAGATGCTGTCTCCGCAGTCTTGCGCGACAACCTCTTCGGACTCGAACTTGACCCACGATGTAGCCAAATCGCAGCCTTTAATCTGGCATTGACCGGTTGGAGACTTGCGGGGACACATTTTGATATCCCGCAACTAAACCTCGCTTGTTCAGGATTGGGCATTAACGCCAAAGAAGAAGACTGGGTGAAATTAGCCGGCAAGGAAGTGCGACTACGCGAAACGATGGAGAAGCTGTATGAACTGTTCAGACAAGCCCCTGTCCTTGGCAGCTTAATCAACCCAATGTCCGCGGGAGGAACCCTTTTTGCCGCGCACTTTAAACAAGCGCGGCCCTTGTTGGAGCAGGCACTCGCCGCAGAACAGAGTGACGATGCCACGGATGAGTTGGCAGTCGCGGCCCAAGGTGTAATCAAGGCTGCCCACATACTTGCCGAACATTTCACGCTTATTGCTACAAACGTTCCTTATCTAGGCCGCGGCAAGCAGGACGACAATCTCAAAGAATATTGTGACCAGCATCATCCAGTTGCAAAGTCTGATTTAGCAACTTGTTTCTTGGAACGGTGTCTCACATTCTGCGACCGTGGTGGAACCACGGCGATCGTGACGCAACAGACCGTTCTATTCCTGACGACGTATGAGGCGTTGCGGCGTCAGCTGCTCACCACGGCGACATGGAACCTCATTGCACGCCTAGGTGAACACGGATTCGACAGCTCCCAGGCTGCAGGTGCATTCGTAACGTTGCTGGTAATTTCTGGACACAAGCCCTCCTTGGATCATCAATTCGTTGCAATCGATGCATCGGAAGAAAGTACACCTTCAGAAAAAGAGGCGAAGCTGCGGACGAGCGGGTCGATTCTGTTAAACCAAGCCTATCAGCTCAAAACACCAAGTGCGAAGATTGTGCTAGCCGAGCCCGCCGCGCATCGTTTATTGGCCGAACGAGCGAGCTCATTCCAAGGGATCAAAACTGGCGATGACCAGCGTGTCCGCAGATTCTTCTGGGAATTGCCAATCGTGAGTGACCGGTGGCGCTTTTTCCAAAGCACAGTCCTCAAAACCAAGTTATTTGGGGGGTTAGAGGCCATCATCGATTGGAAAGACGGTGGCGAAGGATTAGCGAGACGACAGGGACTGGGGGCATGGACTAAGCCCGGCGTTATGGTAAGTCAGATGCGGGAACTTCCGGTCGCATTGTATCTTGGAGACGTCTTCGATAGTAATGCCTCGCCAATTATCCCCAAGCGGCCAGACGATCTGCCAGCGGTCTGGGCGCTTTGCTCATCTTCTGAGTATGCAGCACTGGTTCGTAGGGTAGATCGTTCGTTGAAACCAACAAATACCAGTTTGGTCGAAGTTCCGTTCGATTTGGATCGATGGAATCGAATTGCGACTGAGAAATTCCCTCATGGGTTGGCCAGTCCAGCCTCATCTGATCCCACCCAATGGCTGTTTGAGGGACATCCATGTAAATCAGATCAGCCGTTGCACGTCGCTGTCGCACGACTTGTTGGGTACCGCTGGCCGCGGCAAACCGGATCGAGCTTCCGGGACTGCCCAGCGCTTAGCCCAGATGGCCTCGAAAAACACGCCGAGGCGGACGGTATCGTCTGCCTGACTTCTCTTGCAGGGAAACCTTCGGCCGCGGACCGCCTCCGTGCCCTACTCACCGACGGCTACCATGAAGAGTGGTCGGCGACGAAGCTGGCCGAGCTTCTGGGTACCTCCGCGTCACTCGAAGTCTGGTTGCGCGACCGATTCTTTGAAGAGCATTGCCAGATCTTCCATCAACTCCCTTTCGTCTGGCATATCTGGGATGGCCGCAATGACGGATTTCATGCTTTGGTGAACTACCACAAACTCGATCACAAGACGCTCGAAAAGCTGATCTATTCCTACCTCGGAGACTGGATCAGTCGACAACGTAAGGATTTGGCAAGCGGCGTGGAAGGTGCCGACGGACGGCTTGCCGCGGCGGAGCATCTCCAGAATGAGCTCAAAAACATCCTGGAGGGAGAATGCAACAAAGACAAAACCCACGGGTATGACGTTTTCGTACGATGGAAGTCGCTGAGAACACAACCGATTGGTTGGGACCCGGACCTAAGTGACGGCGTGCGCATGAACATTCGGCCTTGGATTACGGAGGCGCGTCTGTATCGCGCCACTAAGCCAAGTATTTTGAGAGTGACCCCAAACATCAAGTACAGGAAAGATCGCGGGAAGGAGCCGAAACGCGATACGAAGGATTTTCCGTGGCTCGACGGAACGGGAGATCGCAATAACGACATTCATCTTAGGCTAAGTGATAAGCGGCACGCGCGAGGTCTGGCATGAAACTGCTCAACCGAATGCGCGAATCACTGGCAAAGGTAGTGCGTGTACCGGAAGGCCAAGCTATGCCCGTTGCCATTGTCTGGACCGATGCCACCGGAGAATGGCTGCCACTTGCACCCATGATGCGTGAACTCGTCCAGGAGTTTTACACGCTGGGAGCTTTTCGTCCAAAAGAGCGGACCGGGCCTGCGATCTGGCTCAAGTGCATTGTGGATCGTACACTCCCCGAGGCTCCGCCGCCTGGAGTCGTCCCCATTCTTTACCTACCTCACGTCAGCCGCCAACTACTCCGCGCTGCTGCCGATTGCCCGGCCCACCTCACTTCGCTTATTGAGTTGCAGTACCGTGGCCGAGTCTGGGAATACAAGGGTCGAGACTGGACCGTGATGGGCTTCTTGATGTCTGCCGAAGGTCTGGGCTTAGACATCGCGCAAGACCGGCGCACGGAGGAGGCACTCGGCCGAGCGCTACCGCTTTTGGTAGATGTAGACGCGAGTAGTCTTGCTGGTCACCGACTTGACGCGGACGATTTCGACCGACTATCCGTCGCTGATCCTGTGCGCGATTTCTTGCAATGGCTGAACGCGCCCGAGCGTTTCGAACAGACGCAGGCCGAGCGTTGGGTCGCGTTCAGGAATCGGTGCCAATCCGAGTTTCAGGTTGATCCGGCGGACGGACCCGATGTAGCTGCAACGGCGCTCGCCCAGGGACGGACGGCATTAGAGCCAGTTTGGTCCCGGTTCTGCGAGTCGCCGGCGGCATATCCCGGGATCGCAAAGCGGTTGCGTTCACCCTCCAGCTTGGCGATCGAAGCCGACCGGAATCCGGCGGTAAATGATGCTGAGGAGGGCGACCTCAGGAAAGCCTTGGAGTCCCTGGCCGGTGTTGAACAGTCATCCGCCGCTGCGAAAGTGTTGGCGCTGGAAAGCAAACATGGTCCACGTCGCAAGTGGGTTTGGGCGCGAATGGGACAGAGTCCTTGGGCGATGGCACTCGAACGATTGGTCACGCTTGCAAACCTGTCTAAGTCGCCGGTAGGCGGAGCCACTGTCGAAGCGGCCGCCTCAAATTACGCGACAGACGGGTACCGCTGCGACCAAGCTGCCCTCGACGCTCTGTCGCGGTTCCGGGAAACTACGCCCGACTCGCTAGTCATGAAGCGAGTTGTGCGTGCGCTTTATGAGCGCTGGCTCGATTCCTCCGCGAGACACTTTCAGGATTTGGTTCAAAAGGTCGGCAAACTTTCCCCGGCACCGATTACTGGTGAACGAGATGTTTGTGTGTTGTTTGTTGATGGCCTACGTTTCGATGTCGGTGCACTTCTAGCGGCAGAATTGGAACAGCGGGGCCTCATTCTGCGTCTTGGCTACAGGCTGTCTACTCTTCCTACAGTCACTGCGACCGCGAAACCCGCAACGATGCCACTCGACATTGAGTTGCACGGAGAATCGGGAGAGGACTTCGCACCCTTCTTCGGCACCAAAGTGGCCACATCTTCAGTGTTGCGCGATGCAATGGCGCAGCGTGGAGTCGATATCCTCGACGGTTCTGAGAATCGATTCTCAAGTGGAGCGGAAGCTGGAGGTTGGGCGGAGTGTGGGCAGATTGACGCCTACGGTCATGCTCACCCGGATGACTTGCCAAAGCGTTGCCTAACCGAAGTCATGAACGTTGCCGACAAGGTCGTTCAACTCCTGGAGGCCGGCTGGAAGAGAGTGTCCGTCGTGACGGATCACGGATGGCTCCTCATGCCAGAAGGATTGCCGAAGGTGGAATTGCCGGCATATTTTGCAGCAACCAAATGGTCGCGTTGTGCTGTTGTGAAGGGCGACCCTTCGGTGCCGTCGTATTCCTGGCAATGGAATCCGCACGTGAGGATCGCCTCACCGCCGGGAATTGCAAGTTTTCGTGCAGGCGAGAAGTACGCGCATGGCGGGGTGAGTTTGCAGGAATGCGTGGTGCCGGAGATTGTTGTCGAGCAAGGAATCGAAGCTGTCAGAGCTTCCATCGTCTCAATCGAATGGCGCGGAATGCGGTGCAAAGTGAAGGTGGATACGAATGATCCGAAGCTGCGTGTGGATTTGCGCACAAATTGGAAGCAGGCAAGTTCCAGCCTGGTCGCTTCCGTCAAGGAAGTTGGCAGTAGTGGCGAAGTTAGTTTGGTTGTCTCAGATGACAAGTATGAAGGCGCGGCGGCAGTGGTGGTTCTGATGGATCTCGCCGGCGGCGTACTGACACAAAAGACGACTTCTGTAGGAGAGACGGCATGATTTTAACAATGGATGCTTTAGATCAACTAGCCGCATCGGCATACGATGGGTATCTCGTTCGTAAGGATTTGGTACGCAAATATTCTCGGCAGTACCCTGTTCCGACGTACGTGGTCGAATTTCTCTTGGGTCGGTATTGCGCGAGTACTGATGAGCACGAGATTCAGGAAGGGCTCGCGATTGTTGAGAAGCAGCTCCAGGATCGTACGGTTCGAACCGGCGAGGAGGAACTTTTCAAGGCGCGGGCGAAGGAACAGGGCACGATTCGGCTCATCGATCTTATCAAAGCGCGCCTCGACACCAAAAATGATTGTTACTTGGCTGAGTTGCCGAGCCTGGGACTTCGGGACGTCCGCATTGATGACGATTTGGTGCGTGATAACGAGCGGATGCTAACGGATGGTTTCTATGCAGAAGCTACGGTTTCCTACGATGGGATCGTCGCGCAGGAGAATGGTGGCCGGCCATTCAAAGTCGACGCTCTCAGACCGATTCAACTCTCGAAGCCAGATGTGCTGGACGTCTTAGCGGCGGGGCGCGAGAAATTTACGACGGAAGAATGGAAAAACCTCCTGATTCGCTCCGTCGGTCTAGAACCGGCTTCGTTGGATGAACGAGCAATGCAGGTGGCACTCTTGAGGATGGTGCCTTTCGTCGAACGAAATTACAATTTTGTGGAATTAGGTCCGAGGGGAACTGGTAAAAGCCATCTCTTCCAACAGATCTCGCCATATTCCCACCTTATTTCCGGCGGCAAAGCAACGGTGGCAAAGATGTTCGTGAACAATGCCAATGGCCAACGCGGATTAGTCTGCCAATACGATGTCGTCTGCTTCGACGAAGTGTCGGGAATATCTTTCGACCAAAAAGACGGTGTCAATATTATGAAGGGTTATATGGCATCTGGGCAGTTTAGTCGCGGTAAGGAAAACATTCGTGCCGAGGGCTGCTTGGTCATGGTTGGCAACTTTGATGTTGATGTGGAACAGCAGCAGCGGATCGGCCACCTATTGAGCCCATTGCCACCCGAAATGCGGAACGACACGGCATTCATGGACCGACTGCACGCTTTCGCCCCGGGTTGGGACTTTCCAAAGGTCAGTCCCGAGCAACTCTCCGATCACTTTGGATTTGTGAGCGACTTCCTGAGCGAGTGTTGGTCTAAGCTCCGCTCCTCAAACCGTGGAAACATTCTGCAGAATCGAGTTCATCTCGGGGGGGCATTGAGCGGCCGCGATCTTGAAGCCGTTACTAAGACGATCAGTGGACTAATCAAACTGCTCTTTCCTAAACCAGAAATGGCTGTACCAGATCCAGATTTAGAATGGATCGTCCGGCTGGCCCTGGAATCGCGTCGTCGCGTTAAGGAACAGCAGAAGCGCTGCTTCAAGAGCGAATTTCGCAACACTCACTTCAGTTACACGCTAGGACCTGATGGAGTTGAGCAGTTTGTTTCCACACCAGAGTTGCACAGCGACGAAGCCATAGAGACTGACCCCCTTCCCCCCGGGCAGGTGTGGGCGGCAAGCATGGGCACACCGGAATCCGGTCCAGGGCTATATCGGATCGAAGTTACTTCCGGGCCTGGTGGCGGCGTGAAAATTTTAAACCAGCCCCCGTCCCCCGCTTTCCGCGAGAGCGTCAAGGTCGGCGAACAGAATTTATATTCGCGATCCAAGGAGTTGGTTGGCGATCGAGATCCCCGCGAACATGAGTTCTCAGTTCAAATGCGGCCTATGGACTCCGACAAGAATGGCGGTGGACTGGGATTACCGGTGCTGGTGGCCCTTACTGGTTCGCTCCTCGGAAGAAATACACGTGGAGGTACCATCATCGCGGGCAGCCTGAATCTTGGCGGTTCAATTGACTTGATCCCCAACGCCATTCGGATCGCAGAACTAGCGATTGACAAGCAGGCCCAGACACTTCTAATGCCTGTGGCAGCACGCCGGCAGTTGAACGATTTGCCTGACGAGCTGTGGACCCGAATCAGCATCGAGTTCTACAAGGATTCGCCTGACGCTGTATTTAAGTCCCTGATGGAGTGAGTGCTGAGCCGGAGCTGTCGAATCGCCAGGTGGAAAACATCATTTCGTGCGAACGAAACGTCCGGACGATCAAACTCGAATTCCGATCGCCGCTGTGACAATCGCTGTGAGTAATTGGTGGATGGAGACCGATTGGTCGCTTGAGGCTTCAG
>Ga0307374_10013535_pt1 | contig 11268 bp, 9 predicted proteins | sample OX3MG_FD_202532 | JGI IMG/M metagenome (GOLD analysis project Ga0307374, IMG submission 202532) | Soil microbial communities from Risofladan, Vaasa, Finland - OX-3 | ecosystem: Environmental > Terrestrial > Soil > Coastal area > Acid sulfate soil | place: Finland: Risofladan, Vaasa | collected... | reverse complement strand
AGTCGTTCTCATTGATCTCCCCTAAGCGTGAATTAGGAAGGACGGTGCGATGATCCCACAGGCACACGGTTTGGCAAGTCCAGGCCAGGCAGCACAAGGAACTCGCTGCAAGCTTGCAGTTGCTATGGCGCAATTCCTCGCGGCCGGGCTTCTGTTGTCGCTACTTTCCGCAAGTGCGTGGGCGGCGGGAACCGGAACAGCGTCAACCGCGAGCAGCGGATTGCAAGCGGTGGAAGGGGCGCTCCAAAGCGTACAGGGAAATCTGCAGGGCATCGGCTCGCAGCTATTCACCTATCTCGCGTTCATCGCACTCGTGTGGTGGGCTGCGCAACTAGTGCTTCTCGGCGGCGACTTCACGAACACCTTCGGCGGGTTCATGCGGACCGTGTCTATTTTGGGCTTCACTTACTTCCTCATGCTGCCGTATGCCGCTGGCCAAACGCCCCTGGTGTGGTTCGTTGACAAGCTCACCACCGCCGTCACGAGCACGCTCACGGGCAACCCGACCGGCGACGTCGCCGGCATCGCGAGCAGCGCCTTCAGCAGCCTGTATTGGATGATCGGGTTGCTCATGCAAGCCCTGATGAAGCCGTTCAGCTCCTCGCACGGATTCCTGGGCGGCATGGAGGCGATCGGTGTGTTGTTCGCCAACCTCCCAATGGTGCTGTTCCTGGGCCTCGCAATCGTCTTTCTTTGGTTCGCTGGCATCACGCTTTTTGTGATGGCTACGATCGGGCTGATCATGTTTAAGGTCGCCGATGTGTTCGCGCCACTTTTCGTTCCGTTTCTTGCCCTGCCCGTCGTCAGCTGGCTTTTCGATGGGTGGCTGCGGTTTCTGCTTTCGGCTTCGATGTACAAGATCGCCGGGGCCGTGATCCTGCTGTTAGGTAGTGCGGTCATGCAGAGCATGGTGCCGCTCCTGTTGTCGGGTACCATGGATTGGGGCCAGGTGACGATAGGCGGCATGGTCGTGGCCGCGCTCGCGTTTTCCCTCCTGTACATCATGCTGCAACTACCAAACATCGCTCACGGCCTGATCAGCGGTCACGCCACGGTGCAGATGCAACGCATGATGGGCTCGGTCGCTCGCAGTGGACAGCTCGCGGCAGGGGCCACGCTCGCGGCGGCAGGCTCCGGGCCTAAGCTGATCGAGGCAGGAGTCAGTGCAGCGAAGGGCAGCATTGAAGCGGGCAGGGCCGCCGCCAAGTACGCGCGCGGTGTCGTAACTGGGACGGCCGTGGCCTATGCCGTCGGCGGGGTTGGGGGGGTGGCGAAGGCGACGGGCCAGTCCGGGCTGGACGGGACAGGACGCCTTGCAAGCGGCGCGCTGAGCAGCTATCGCAGGGCGAGCGAGGCGAGCCGGCGCACGGGCCTGAACATCATGTCGCGCGCGCGAAGAAGGTAGCCTCTAACTTGCGCCCCGGCCCCAAATCCGCTACGAGGAAAGCCAGATGCGCCTCCCGCTCCCGATGCCAGAAGACCCTGAGCTCGGGTCATACATCGAGGCTCGCTACGCGAGCTCTCCGGAGCAATGGAGCGAGCTTGAGAAGCCCGCATTCCCGAGAACGCGCGACGGGTTCCTCGCGGCGCTGCACTTCTTCTACCAGAACAACCCGGTATTTTTCATAGGCGGATGGGTGATCACAGCGCTCGCGTTGGTGAACATCGCGTATCGCGCGCTGAGCGCGGTCGTTGGCTGAGGAATGTCGGGCCGAGCCGTGGAGAACGTGCTTGAACTGTCGGTCGACGAGAGCTGGCAACCGAGCATTACGCGCGTGTTTGGCTGGGATGTGCATAATGTCTTGCTGATCGGTGGCACTGACGAGCGGCTTCATGGCGCCGTCAACATGCTCGACGAGGTCGGTGTGCCTTCGCTTCGCATGCCGCCCGGGAAAGGGCGCGGGCGCGTCGCCGTGCGCGCCTCCGGCAGCTTCAACGTGCAGACACCGTAGGGCGTCATCCAAGACGTATCGCATCGCTACGGCTGTCTCATGCAGGGCTGCGATGGGTAGGCGCACGTAGTCAATAGGGCTTACGAGTGCATCCTCAATCGCCACGAGTAACCACGTTTGCATTGGTTTGGGAGGCGCGACCAGCCGGTTTCGGCCACGAAGCGACGGTCGCCAGTGTTGCTTCGAACGGCAGCCGTTCGGCCATTGCTGTCGCTGACATCCGAAACATCAAGCGGCCGGTGTCCAGCTGCTTGCTGACGTTGGTTAGGATTTAAATTTGAATGAGCGCTTTCTACGGAGCCGGAGGACGGCATCCGACCCACAGCGGACCTGACGCGTCGGCGCAGTCCGTCGGGTGAGTTGCGTGATTAAGCTGGAACGTACGTCAACCTGATCGTGTCCTCGCCAATTGGATCGCTGGCCACAAGGCGGAGCGGCGGCCGGGGACCGGCGAAAAATGGCGTGCCGTGACCGAGCACGAAGGGGCGGAAGTAGAGTCGATACTCATCAACAAGACCAAGGTCGGTCAGGCTTCGGGCCAGGTCTGGTCCGGCGACGTCAATCTCCCCGACGAGCCGAGCCTTAAGCTCACCCAGCACGGTCCCGACGTCATTCGGGACCAGCGTGGCGTTGGGGCCGACTGACGTCAATGTGCGCGACACGACCCACTTCGGTTGGCTTCGCCACGCCGCCGCGAAGTCGAGTTCCTCCGCGTCCCACTCGGGCAGGTCTTTGTCCCAATAACGCATGATTTCGTACGTGCGGCGACCATACACACTGCCGGATAGGTCGCGCACGTGCTCTACGAAGTGACGAAAGAGCGCGGGGCCTGGCCGCATTTCCAGGTGGTCGACGTAGCCGTCCAGGGACTGCGACAATCCGAAGATGAGCTTCGCCATGCTGCAAAATCTCCACCCAAGGGTCTTCAGAATAGCTTGAGCTGCCGTTACGCGAAAGTGAGGTTGGACACGATCTGCGCGCCGTATTGTCAATGTAACCAATAACCCGAGGTCCGCTTTTACCCGGGAGCGGCGGTTCCACATAACCGCTGAAAGCAGGCGATGGCAAAAACAGGCGGATTGACGTAGGTCTGCTTTGCAGCGCTGTGCTCAACGGGTGCTCCCTGCCAAAAGCGAACATCGATCGACAAAGTCGTCCCGAACGGGGCGCTTGAGCAGTTGCAGCACTAAAGGATCTCATTGAGGCGCTCAACACCGCATGGAGTCATGGCGAAATCCATTACGGCTTGCGGAGGGCTGCGCAAGGTACCTCGGGACCAGAACAGGAAGTCCACGGCGTCGACGATTCGGTCCCGTGCGAGGTCGCGGGGCCGGCAGCAATCCGCGTAGCGTCGGTCCTGCCCACACCCGCAGTGCTCCTCCGGGCTAATTTCCAACAAGCGCTCGTAGGGAAGGTGGACGGCCTGTGGCCCCGGCCACCTTCCAAAGATCAATAGATGCAAGTGTCTAACTGCCCATACCGAATACAGATCAATAAGGGCGATGAGCGGTTCGCCGAAGCCCCACGTGCCATCGGATGGCTCATAGGCGCATATTGAGCCGTCTGGGAAATTGGTGTGGCGCGGCCCGATCCAGGCCGGCCGTGCGAGAGGATCTCCCCAGAACGCCCAGCTGCGGATGTAGGCCTCTGCGTAGCAGATTCCGAGGAGGAAGAGTGCATGCTGGCGCAGGCCCGGAATAAGCGGGGACGGTACCCACAACCACATGCGCTCCTCCTGCATCCACACTTGGACGCCTGGGTAGATCGCTTGCAGCGCACCTACTTCCTGCTCGTAGGCAGATCGAGCCAGTGCGCCGACGACCGATGCGGCTTTACCGGCCGGCCCGGGTCGTCCGGACGGCCGTGATTCCCAGGATTGCCGGGGTTCCCATGGCCTTGGGCGGGATACTCGCCGCCGTGGCCCGGGTTGTCCTGGTTCCCGTGGTCCTTCTCGTCTTTGTCTTTCGACATCGCTTCTCTCCGCGCCCTGATCCAGGGGAGGTCGAGGGGACTCGCCGGGCGTCACGAATCCCTCGTTTTTGACTGTCGGAAATATTCCGGCGTCCAGCTGGCTGCCAATCTCGAGCAATAACTGCTTTGCTTGTGCATCCACCGCTTGACCCCTTACATTTCCGCCTCGTAGCACCGCGCTCGAGTTAGCCCGGTTCTTCCTTCGCCGGCTCCGTCCTTCCGCGGCCTACACAAATAAAGGCTCCAGCCAGCGGCATCTGCGGACACGAAGAAATTTCTCTTAGTGATGTCCGCAGATACGGGCTGCGGAGCATTTCTAATCAGGAGGGCACGTGCAGGAAAACGGCTTGCCTGAGGACGTCATCAAGGACGCGCTCTCACCCGATGAGGTGAAGGCAGCGCTGAATGGGCTGACCCCGGCAGATATAGCGCGGCTTAATCGGGCGGCCGCATTCTTCTGCACAATCAATGGCTTCAATCAACCCAACGACCTCCTGCAGGAGGCGCTTACCCGCGCACTCGCAGGGAAACGCAAGTGCCGCCGCGACCTTGCTTTCGTCCAGTTCCTTTGTGGCTCGATGCGCAGCATTGCGAACGCGGCAGCCAAAGCGAGCAGGCGCTCGCGGATCGATCCGTTTGCCGAAGTAGACGATGGGGAGGACGAGGAAGAGCTCAGCGCCGAAGCTGTGGAGCTCATCGACCCCGAGCGGCTGGCGGCAGCGCGCGATGCTCTGCAGAAGGTGAATGAACTTTTCAAGGACGACGAGGAGATCTTGATCGTCATCGAAGCAATGGCCTCAGGCCTGAAGGGCGAGGAACTTCGCCATTCGCTCGGCTTGAGCAAGACCGACCACGAAACGATCCGAAAACGCATGCATCGACAAAGCAAACCCTTCGCGAAGCTTTGGAGGGAAAAATGAGTACCCAGAAACGTTCTGTTGTAGAGCAACTCGACGCGCTTATCGACGCTTACCTGGAAGATCTCCAGGAGGTGCCCGAGTCGGAGCTGCTCGCCGATCCGACACAGGTCGAGACGCAGCGCTTGGCCTTTGAGAAACTGGTGGAAGCCGCGACCTTGGAGGCCGGCAAGCGTCGGTTGGCGTATGCGCGGCGTGCGCTCGCCAAGAAGCCTTGGGATGCGCGGCCCTTGGAGCCAATCGACCTTGCCGAGGCACGCCGCTATATCGCCGAAGCCGTGAATGACGCGCGCATTACACTAGCGGCACGGGAACTTGCCGAAATGCCTGACGAAGATGTGACGCGTATATATCGTCAGTTGAAAGAGCTTGAATCGACTCGAACCCCGAGAAAGGGTTGAGCCGTGGCCGAGCACCCTGCGGAGGCGCGAATCGCCGAGCTGGGAATCAGCGACCCCAAGGACATCGATGTCGATGCCATTGCGTACGACGCGGGTGTGGAGGTCCGTTACGACAGCCTAAATGGCTGCGAGGCGACCCTCGTCGGTGTGCGAAACCACGCTATCGCAACTATCCAGAAGCAGGCGAGGCGCAACCGACAGCGCTTCTCCGTTGGCCACGAGCTCGGGCATTGGCATCATCATCGCGGCCAGTCGTTTCGCTGTCGAGTCGATGACGTCTCCATCAACCTCGCGGGCAAAGACAAACCGAAGGAGCGTGCAGCCGATAAATATGCAGCGCACCTGCTTCTGCCAGGGCAGCTCTACATGCCGCTGATCAAACAGATCAAGACGCCTTCGCTCAATGATCTCAGCCTTATTGCGCGGGACTTTGACTGCAGCTTGTTATGCACCGCACTGCGGCTCATCGACGTCAATACCGTTCCCGCCATCCTAACGTCGTACGACCGAAACGGCATGCGCTGGTTCCTCCGTACGCCAGACGTACCCGCAAGGTGGTACCTCAAGGACCACTTAGACGAAGACAGCTTTGCCTATGAGCTTCTCACGTCCGGCAAGACGCAAGCGGGCTTGCGCAAGTCGAGCGCCGACACCTGGTTCACGAATGCCGACGGCGACGACTATGAGCTACGCGAGCATTCTATGGAGGGTTTTGGTGGAGAGATACTCACGCTCCTCCTCCCAGGCAACGCGATGCTTGACGCCCCCTATGATCCCGATGCATTCCCAAAGCGCTACAACGAAAATGGGGCCTACACTCCGAAAAGACACGATAAGCGATGACGCGCCCCGCCAATACCTGCTTTAGGTCGGGTGCCGTCCGTCGCGACTGACGAAAGCGGCCATTTACGTGGCGTGCTATATCAACGTCGGCAAGCTCCGCAACACCGGACCTTCAACTAAGCCAACGCCATTGGCGCCTCTGGCCGAAAAGCAGAAGTCCGCTCATCGGCCACTGCAGCCGTTCGACGAGATGGCCGCCTTGGGCGGCAATACGCCGGTAAGCCGCCACTCGACAACGACATCGTCCAGAACGGCAGCTATTCAATCTGGCGAGCGTACACTTTCGAGCCCAAACAGCGACCGGGCGGTAGCCGTACTTCCCGGCTAGAGTATTCTTGAAATCCGTAGGTCCCGGTGTTACTCAGACGGGGACAAATTTGGCCGGCCAAATACGTACTACGTTCTGGAGAGTCGAATGTCACACCGCGAGGACGTCTATCGCTTGCCGCTGCAGCTCGGGCCGCCGTCGCGCGCGATGCTTCACGAACACTAAGTCGACTACTGAACGTTGAACTAAACCGCTTCGCGGTGGTGATCTGAGCTTCGCCGTCCGGCGGAGAGAATTGTGCGGAGGTGATAGAGGGTCGCGCATGGGGAGCAAGAAGGCGTCATCCGGTGGGAAAGCCGAGGCGGCCGGCGGAAACTACGAAACGCTCGTTGCCGCGTGGTACTGCACACGCCTCTTGCTCGGGCGCGTGGCACCGTCACTGTTCGATCTTCCAGCCTCGGCGCGCATCATTGCTATAGCTTGCCAAAGCAACGAACACGTCGATGATGTCAACTGCGATACCTCGGACAGTGGAAAGATATTCGTACAAGCCAAGCGTAGCGTTTCACTCAGCGAGCAAGAGACGTCGCCCTTGGGCAAGGCATTCAAGCAGTTTGTGCAGCAGTACAGGACCTGGACTCACGCGGGCGCGAGCGCAGGCACAAGAGTACTTGATATAAGCCGCGATCGGCTCGTGCTTGCTACCCGCAGCGGCAGGTCGCGCAAAATTGTTGAGATGCTGCCGAGGATGCTGCGGGCTCTTCGGGATCAATCCAACCAGAATCTGCTCTCCGACGTGCAAACCTCAGAGCAGGAGCGCGAGGTCGCGCTAACCATCGAAGGACACATTAAGCGCAATTGGGTCGAAGAGTACGAGCGGGAACCGTCACCATCTGAAGTCGGTTCTATCCTGCGTTTCGTATGGATTCAGACCCTTGACGTAGAAGAGGGCGAGCGGGATAGAGCGGACGCACTCGGTCTCATGCGAGCGGCCGTACTTGCGGATGCCGCACAGGCAGACTCCGCATTCTCGGAACTCGTCAGGCAATGCGCAAGGCTGCGAGCCGAGCGATCAGGTACGGATGTGCCGGCCCTGCAAGCGACGCTCGCCCGGGTCGGCGTCAGATTGACCGCCTTGCCGGACTACCGCGCGGACATTGAAGCGCTGCGGAAATGGACCGCGGTACAAGTCCAGAAGGCGCCGCGCTTCACCCGTCTACTTGAGTCCACGCCTAATTCGATGCTTGAACGGGAAATCTGGCCCACATTCCGGGACGGGGCAACTGCGCAGTCCTTTCTGGTTGTCGGCGATCCAGGCGCGGGCAAAAGCGGGCTAACCTACCGTCTCGCGGCCTATCTTGTGGGCTCCGGCACCGATGTTGTTTTCATTCCGGTTGACATCCTTAACGTTGATGACTTGGCGGGTCTGCGCGGCGAGCTGGGGATCTCACGTTCACTGGCCGAGGTGCTTCAGAACTGGCCAGGGCCCGGCAAAGGCGTGCTCATCATTGATGCACTCGATGCAGCGCGAAAATTCGAGACGCAGACGGTACTGAAAGAGTCAGTCGAGCAGGTTGTGCGGCTTGCCGGCGGCCGCTGGAATGTCATCGCGTCGGTCCGCAAGTACGACCTGCGGCATGGAACGGACTGGCGTCGGGCCTTTCAGGGGGAGCCGATGTCCAATACCATCCGCGACAGGGAATTCCCTTACGTGCGCCATCTTTCTATTGATCGTCTGTCCGATCAGGAAATTGCGCAAATCACCGCGTTCTCGCCGCAGCTTAACAGGTTATTTCTTGAGGCAAACCCTCTACTTAAGCAGTTGCTGCGCAACATCTTCAATCTGCATCTACTTGCGGAACTGATTGCGCAAGGCGCCGTTGCGTCCGATCTCATAACGATACGGACACAATCGGAACTCCTTGACACCTACTGGCAGCATCGCGTCCGCCGGAATGATGGCAAACACGATGTGCGTGAAGCTGTCCTCACGACGACCATCCAGGAAATGGTTTCCCGGAAATCACTCCGAGTCTTCCGCGCGGATATTCGCGACAAGCTGAATTCGGACGCGCTTGTTGATCTTGAGCGCAACGACATTCTACGGGCTGAGGAGGACGCTCGCGGCGCAAACGAAGACGTGCTCCTCTTCAGCCATCATGTTCTCTTCGACTATATCGCTGCTCGCCTACTGTTCCGTCGCGGCAGAGACCCTGCCCACATCGTGGAGCTGCTCCGCAGTGACCGCGCCATGACCTTGATGGTCGGGCCAAGTCTCACGATGGCCTTTCATGATGTATGGGGCAGTGATCCAAAACGCGCACCATTTTGGGAACTTGCATTCGCAATAGCCCAAGAAGCCGCGCTCCCACAGGCAGCCCACCTGGCTGCCCCGATGGTTGCCGCCGAGTCGGCCGTAGCACTGAACGACTTGCGTCCACTTCTTTCGTGGCTGGACGAGTCGAACCCGAGGCGAACAGTCGCCGAAGGGATCATGCAACATCTTATCGGGGCCATACTCGTTCGTCACAAGAGCGGCGTGATGCTCGTCGGACCTTGTGCGGGTCCGTGGATGGAGTTCGCCGAAGCACTCTGTGCGCTCGGGACAGCGGCGCCGATGTTCGCTGCCAAACCCTTGGTCGCAATTGGAGCCGAGACGCCTGGCCGACTAACGTCGGATCAGATCGGACCGGCCGGGCTGGCGGCGCGGAAACTACTGGAATATGGATTATCGAGACAACCGCGGCCAAGCCATCTGATCATCGCGGCGATCACCGCCGCCGCTAAAACGATAGCGTCCGATGTCCCGGCGACGTCGCGCATTCTTCGTCGCCTAATCGAGCCCGCGCACCTGGCAGAGTTCGGTCACGAGGAATTGCGATGGCTCGCGAGCCAGGTGCGAATACTGGCGCAGCATGACCTCCCGCTGGTCGTGGACATCTATCAGGCTGCCTACGCGTATCAAGACGAGCGGTCGGACGAGAAGACGAACATCAGCAACAGTGCCATCCTTTCACTGACATCAAACCGGCGCCAGGATTACCAGTCCGCCTGGTATCAACTCCAGGAAGCGGCGCCCCAATTACTCAAAGAACACCCGGTTGAGGGAGCCCGGGCAATTGCGCGTGCGATGGGAGGTTTCGTCGAGCGCAAGCGCCGATCGGCCGCCGACGAAACGCCGAAAGCACAGCCATTCACCATCCGGGGAAGGACAGCGCAATACGTCGCCGATGCGAGTTTTATTTGGTACAGGGGCGGCTTTCACGAACCGCAGGATGGTCCAGCGCTGCTAGAAAAATTCGAAGCATTTCTGTCGGGACTGGCAGTGGACGCGAATGGGGCATCGCAGCTTGAACACATCATCGATGAGCTTGCTGGGGAGGCAGGGCTTGCGGTTCTCTGGGGAAGTCTTCTTGTCGCTGGCGCGGAAGACCCGGCGACGTTCGCGGCGATTGTTGCACCGCTGGCGGCCGCAATACCTGTATTGACGGGGCCGGATACACGACACGCCGTCGGCAGGTTCGTTACGGCCGCCTATCCTCACCTGAACGTTGCGCACCGAGAAGAAATCGAGAGTGCTGTGCTCAGCGTGGCTGACGATAGGATCAAAAGGATACTCGCGCAGTGCATTCCCGAAGCTCTTGCAGCAACCGAGAACATGCGGAAGCTTCACCAGGCGATGCGCGCCGGTGGCGAGGCTCCGGCCAACACACCGCCTTGCCAGATCACCACGTCATCCCGTCCATTTGACACGGACGCGTATCTGCGAAGTCAAGGCGTTAACACGGACGGCCCGGTTGGCCGCGTCATCCGCGAAGCCATGCGGCGGGTAGAAGGGCTCCCGCAAGATGTTCAGGGTCCACAGATTACGCTGGATGTTGCCAAAGCACGACTTACTGCAATTAATGGCCTGCGCACTGTCCTTGAGAAAAGACCAGGAGGGGCCGCCGACCCGGTCCTTTATGAGCACGCCACGGGAACCTTGGCGGACGCTGCAATGCGCACGACACTCGCGGACGACAAGGTCATCGGCGATGCCGGCATGCGCCGCGACCTGATGGCGGCACTGCTGTTCAGCGCGAAGTCGGACAATCCGCATTTCGACGCGGAAGTGGAGGCAGACTTCCATGAAAGGGCCTCATGGGGCGGTCCGTCCGCTCGAACTGCGGCGGCGCGCGGGCTTATGTGTCTTGTTCGCTTCGATTCAACCCCTGAGACAACGGCGCTGGATGTAATCCGCCGGCTGGCACGCGATTCGGTCTGCCACGTTCGCCTTCAGGTCGCTGAGAACCTGCACCTGCTGAACAGGGTCGATCCCGAATGGATGTGGGCGGAATACCAGCACGTGCTACTGAATGAGCCAACGCGGGCAGTGGTCAGTGCTACCCTGGAATCTTTGCGGCGGATTGCCTTTCTCGACCTGCCGCGGACCGTGTGGCTCGCGAAGGCCGTCTTATCGCGTTACTACCAGCAGTCCGACCCTGGAATGGAAGCCTGCCGCGCGACAGCCTCATCGCTCATCGCCGATATATACATATGGACCGACAACGCAGAGGCACAGGAATTCTTCAGCGCGCAGATGGCAGACTTTCCGGCGAACACGCACCTTTTAACCCAATGGGCGTTTCGATACTCCGGCAATTTGCTTATTGGAAGCATTACCGACCCCGCCGACACAAACAATCGGGCCCGTGAAAAGAGCGTCGGCTTTTACCGAAGTCTCCTTGACGCAAGCTTCTCCGCTGCCCAACAGCTCTGGACGGCGCATGACATTGCCAAGTCTGGCAGTTGGCCAGAGTCGGGGAGGGAAAAGCTGCGTGAGATGTTCCGCGTCATGGACGAGATTACCATGCGGATCTACTTCGCCGCGGGGGCGGACAATGACGGTACGACCGCCGCTACAACCCCCAAACGGA
>Ga0307374_10013533_pt1 | contig 11269 bp, 9 predicted proteins | sample OX3MG_FD_202532 | JGI IMG/M metagenome (GOLD analysis project Ga0307374, IMG submission 202532) | Soil microbial communities from Risofladan, Vaasa, Finland - OX-3 | ecosystem: Environmental > Terrestrial > Soil > Coastal area > Acid sulfate soil | place: Finland: Risofladan, Vaasa | collected... | reverse complement strand
GCGGGCTCGATGGAGCAGCACGGGCCGCACCTGCCCTTCCAGACCGACACCCTGCTCGGGACGGCCCTGGCCGAGGCGGTCGCCGCGCGGCTGGGCAACGTCATCGTCGGGCCGACCATCCCGTTTGGCGTCTCGACGCACCACATGGCCTTCCCCGGCACGATCACGCTCGACACACCGACCTTCAAGGCGGTCGTGCGCCAGTACGTGGAGAGCATGGCCCACCACGGCTTCCAGACGGTCCTGGTCGTCCCCAGCCACGGCGGCAACTTTGGTCCGCTCAAGGAGCTGCTCGACGAGACCGGCGGCCGGATCGACGGAGCCCGCTATCTGCCGTACACGGACCTGATGGCCTTTATCCACCCGATGGTCGTGGTCGGGGAGCAGGATGGGATCAGCGCGGAGGTGGGCGGCGCCCACGCCGGAGAGGCCGAGACGTCGCTGGTGCTGTCGCAACGGCCGGAGCTGGTCCTGATGGACCAGGCCGCCGAGGGCTACGTCGGCACGTTCGACGAGGCCGCCTCGCGCACGGTGTTCGAGCGCGGCATGACCGCGCTGACCCAGAACGGCATCCTGGGCGACGCCCGGCCGGCGCAGGCCGAGCGGGGCGTCCGCTACCTGGACGCGATGGCGGACATGCTGGCCGATTACTTCCGGGAGCGCCTGCCCTCCTGACGCGGCGGACGTGGCACGGCGGATGGGGCGCAGGTGCTGCCGGCACCGGAGCATCCGTGCGGCGCTGAACCGGCGCGTTATAGGACGCAACCCGCTCACGCGTGCTGAACGAGGAATATGACTGCCAGAGGCGAGTTTCAACCCTGCCCGGCGTGAGGCTAAGCCGTCGCGGGTGTCACGAGCTCGGGCGTGCGGAACTTCTGGATGTACTCGTCGAAGCTCCAGGTTGTGAGGAAGCGCGCCGCCGCCGACCGTCCCTCCTCGTAGAGCGCCAGCACGCGGTCGCGCGGGAGGTCGAACTCGGTGCTGCGGACGCCGAGGCTGGAGATGGCGATCGTGCGGGCGTAGTCGGCGTGGTCCAGGGAGAACCGGTCGTGGGCGTCGAGCGCGAAGTGGACCAGGCTGCGGAGGAAGTCGACGTCACGGTGCAGCCCGTCCAGGTGCCACCGGTCGGCCGGCGCGCTCGCCACGACCGCGGCACGCGGGTCCGGTTCGACGAAGCGCAGCCCGAAGGTCGGCCAGCGCGGCACGCTGTCGCTGTCGAAGAGCCAGACCGGGAAGTTCGAGAAGAGCCCGCCGTCGACGATCAGGTGCTCGTCGCCGGTCTCGGGGTGCCGCACTCGGACCGGCTCGAAGAAGAGGGGGATGCTCATGCTCATGCGCACGGCCAGGGCGACGTTCAGGTCGTCCGGGTCGATTCCGAGCAGGGTAGCGTCCTGGGGCAGCACCAGCGCGCAGCTCTGGCTGACGTTGGAGGCGATGACCTGCAGCGCGTAGAGCGGGGCGGACCGTGGTTGGTCCGGGTCGACGTAGCGCAGGTCGCGAAACGTCTGGACGCCCTTGGCCGCCAGCAGGTCCTCAAGCCACTCCAGCAGGACCTCGCCTTTGTACATGCCGAGGTCTGTCAGCAGGCTGAACGTCGGTAGAAGCGGCAGGCGGTGCGACCACTCCCCGTCCTCGAAGCGGCGGAAATCGAACTCGCTCAGGATGGCGTACAGCTCGGCGGCACTGTACCCGGCGGCGACCAGCGCGCCGACGATGGCGCCGGCGGAGTTCCCGGCGACGCGCTGTGGCAGGTACCCCTGCTCCTCGAGGACGGCGAAGCTCCCGACCAGGCCGATGCCCCGCATGCCACCGCCCTGGAAGACGAGATCGACGAATCTCGACCGGTCTGTCCCGCCGGATTGCTCTGCCGTCGCGCTCATCGCATCACGCCCCTCACCTGTGCCCGTCGCCAGCATCGATGCGCGCCGCGGGCAAACGGCTGCCCATCGTCGAGAGGAGTCCGTCCGGTCTTTCTCCGAGGTTGCGCGCAGTGTACCACGACAGGTGCCCGCGAACGCGACGCGGGCGCGGCGCTCCCAGACGAAGAGGCGGGTTTCAAGCCCGGCCGGGACGGAGTGGGTAGCAGGGTGTGAGGCGGGCGACGGACGACGGGGCGCGGTTGACACCCTCCCCGCGCGAGGGCTAGAGTCTGGCTTGGGTGCCCGGGTCGAGATGGCCGGCCGATCGCGGGTCGCGTGGGCATGGGGGAGCGTCGCGGTGGGAATGGTGCAGGATTCGATCAGGGACCGGGCCGGGCTGGAGCGCAAGCTGGCGCTCGACACCTACAACGTCGACCCGACGCGGGCGCACATCCGCATCATCGACCACGACGTCTGCCTGCAGTGCGAGCGCCAGCAGTGCATCAACTGCTGCCCGGCGGCCTGCTACGCGCCGCAGCCGGACGGACGGGTCCTCTTCTCCTACGAGGGCTGCGTCGAGTGCGGCACCTGCCGCATCGTCTGCTGCGAGTTCCACAACGTCGAGTGGACCTACCCCCGCGGTGGCTACGGCGTCCAGTACCGCTTCGGCTGAGCGGCACGGCCGGTTTCCGTCTGCGGGATCAGGTGCCCAACGCGGTCCGCGACACTGTCGCGTCGCCGTCGACCGGAGCTACCGCGTCACCGACGTGGATCACCCCGCCCGAGAGGATGCCGGCGCGCAGACCGCCGCGATGCACCAGCGGCGCGTTGACCGCCTTCCCGGTCAACTCCTCCAAGTGGACGCAGGGCTCGCAGAGGCGGACCCCCTCGCAGAGGACGTCACCGACGGTGAAGCGCGCGCCCACGAGCGCGTTGAGGCGCAGGCCGCGCGTTGTGAGGTTGCGGCGCGTCTCGGCGGGCGCCAGGACGATCCCGGTCTCCCGCGCGAGTGCCTCCAGCACCTCAACCTCGATCAGGGTCAGCTCGCGGCCGCCGCCCGGCAGCGGGCGCTGCGAGTAGTAGCCGTTACCGGCCTGGTAGCGGTCGCCGGCCAGGCCCGATCCAGCGAGCGCCCGAGCTTCCGTCACCGGCTCCATCGGCCTGCCCGCTCCCGACGTGATGAAGATGCCTTCCACGCGACCCGCCACGCTCCCCTCCCCTTCGTCACCGACCGCTCGCGCCGGCCCCGTGTTCCCGAACTTCCGGCACGCCCGCATTGTGCCAGCTGCACGGGCCACGCAGCGGTCCGCGGGATCACCGCGACGGCGAATCAGGTTGGCTCACGGGGCGGGCTTCGTACCGGTCGGCCGCCGGGGATTGCGGCGCGTGGCTGCGCGGGCGATGCTTGGCCCGCCCCGGCAGCCGGGCGGCCGTCGCGGGGGCGCGGCGGCGGATCTTCGATGCCTCGCGGATGGGAGCCCGACGGTGTCGCCCCTGGCCCTGGCGCTGATCCTGGTCGCGGCGGTGATCCACGCCAGCTGGAATCTGCTGGTCAAGCGGGTCGACGGCGGCCCGGCCTTCGTCTGGCTCTTCGGCACCGTCTCGGCCGTGATCTACGCGCCGCTCGCCGTCGCCGCCTTCCTGCTGGCGCGGCCGCACCTGGGCGCGACGCAGTGGGCCTTCATGCTGGGCAGCGGCACGCTCCAGATCGTCTATTTCCTGCTGCTGCAGCGCGGCTACCGGGTCGGCGACCTGTCGGTGGTCTATCCGCTGGCCCGCGGGACCGGACCGCTGCTGGCGACCGTGGGGGCGATCGCGCTCCTCGGCGAGCGGCCGGGTCCGGTCGCCCTGTTCGGCGCCGCGCTCATCATCGGCGGGGTCTTCGCCCTCACCGGCGGCCCGCGGCTCTTCCGCGATCCGAGCGCTCACCGCGGCGCCATCTTCGGCGTGCTGGTCGGCGTGGTGATCGCCACCTACACGCTGTGGGACGCGCACGCCGTCAGCGCGCTGGCCATCCCGCCGCTGGTGCTCAACTGGGCTCAGGAGATCTGCCTGGCGCTCGCGCTGGCCCCGCTCGCGGCCGGGCAGCGCGATGCGGTGCGCCACCTCTGGGCCCGGCACCGCGGGTCGACGCTCGCCGTGGGCGCGCTCAGCCCGCTCGCCTACATCCTGGTCCTGACGGCGCTGCGCTTCACGCCGGTCAGCTACGTCGCGCCCGCCCGCGAGATCAGCATCCTGATCGGCACGTTCATGGGCGCCCGGCTGCTGTCGGAGGGCGAGCTCAAGCGACGGCTGCCGGCCGCCGGGGTCATGGTCGTCGGGATCCTCGTGCTGGCGTTCGGCTGATCGGGCGCGCTCCCGGACACGATGGCGGGGCCGCCCGTTGGGGCCTTCAGGGTGGGTGACGCCTGGACAACGGCCGGGGACGGGCTCAGTCTGGCTATTCGGGCGCGACCACCGTGTCGACGGTCAAGCTCCGCCGTACGAGCGCGATCAGGGCGTCGAGCTCGAAGGGCTTCGGCATGATGCCCTCGATTGGCAGCGTCCGCGCCTGGGTGAGCAGGGTGAACCCGGCCGACAGGGCGATGATGGGGATTCCGGCGGTGCCCGGGTCCGCCCGCAGCATCCGGATCGCCGTCACGCCGTCCATCACCGGCATGCGGAGATCCATGATGATCAGCGCGGGCTGCAACTCACGCGCGGCCGTGACGGTGTCGCGACCGTTGGCCACCGCGTGTGTCTCGTACCCCTCAGTGTCCAGAATCTCACAGATCAGCCCGCGAATGCTCGCGTCGTCGTCGACGACCAGAATCGGCTTCACGCTGCCCCTCATTGCCTGCCGGGAAATACCGCTCCAACCTGAACTGGTGGTGCAATCGCCGTGCCACCGACATGTCGCTGTCAAGGGTCCGGGTGGGACTGGTGGCCGGGCGCCGCGGAGGCCGCTCGCCTCGCCGGTCCGGCTTGCGCCGCTCGTCCATTCGCCGTACGCTCACCAGCCCTTCGTGTTCGCCGGGAACGCCAACGGGGAGCGGCACGCGGCGGCAAGCCGGAAGCGCGGACAGGACCCGCGCCGGGTACAGCGGGGCGATTCGCTGCTTCGACAGCGGTCACGCGTAGCAAAACCCGGAGAAGGCTCTGAAGGCATGAAAGGGAAGTGCCTCCGTGGAGATCCTGCTCGCCTGGGCCGCCTACCTGACCCTGGGCGTGGCCTGGCTGGTGTTCGGCTGGTCCTGGATCGCCTCGCGCCTGCCGCGCCCCGCTCGGTTGGCTATCCTGTGGTTCCTGGTCGGGGTATCGCTGGTGGCCCTCGCGGTGAGCGCCCAGGTTCCGCACGACTACCGGCCCACCGACCTGACCGAACTTGGCCGGGCGGGCGCCGCGCTGTTCATCGAGCTCATGGTGGCCGTGTCGGGAGGAACGGCGGCGCTGGTGGCCCTCGGCCGGAGGAGCGCGGACGCCGCAGGCCTGCGCGCAGTTGGGACGTATCTAGCGGGCGTCGGGCTGGTCCTGTACTGGATGCTGGATGGAGAGGCGAGCCTCCAGGCTCCGTGCCTGCTCCTCGTCGGCACGGCCATGGGCGCGGCCGCGGCTTATCGGCTGGCCCGGCTGCCCCGGTACCTGTCGGTGGCAGCGGGCCTGGCGAGCGGCCTTCTGGTCATGCTGGCCGCCGAGACGCTGCGCAACCTGCGGCTGAATAGCCATGGCAGCAGCCCTGGCGCCGCGCCCCGATACGTGCTGCTGCTGGCGGGTATCGAGGCGACGATACTCCTCCTTGGCGGCGCACTCCTGGCGCGTCGCCGTGGGCGCGCACTCGCCGGTCCCGTTCGCCGTGCCGGCCTGGGTCTCGCCGGCACGGGGCTCGTGCTGGTGCTTCGCGGGCCGGGCGAGTGGCTGCCCCACGCGAACGCCGGCTCGACCACACTCTATGGTCTGCCCCTCACGCTGCTGGTGGTCGCCGTGGGCCTGGGCATCGCGGGCTGGCCCGCCGGCGCCCGTCGCCCCTGGGACTGGCGTCCGGCAGGTTCTGGCCAACGGTACGCCCTGGTCATGGTGCCGCTGGTGGTGCTGCCACTGCTGCTCGCCGGGCTCGTGGTCCTCTGGCATCCGGCCCCGGATCGCTGCAGCGTGGAGCAGTACGCGCAGACCTCGCCGCTCACGCCCGCGGGGCCGGCCTGGGCCTCGTCACCCGACCCTGCCTCGCCTCGCGGCGCGCCCGATGTCGCCGCGTTCGACCGAGTCTGCCCGTATCGCACCGCCGGCCCAGCCCAGCTGGCCTACGCCATCTATCCCACGTGCAAGTGGGCACCGGTGGACGCCAACTATCCGCTCGTCCAGGCCAGCGGCATCCTGCGCGAAATTGACGTATCACCCGCGGACTCGCCGTGGCTCCACACGAGCCACGACGTCGAGTTTGACATGGCGGTCGATCCGGCCTCGACCTGGCTCGTGCTTGGCGGTGGTGGCCCCGGCGCCCTCCTGCACGTGGAAGCGGAGACCGGACCGTTTCCGGCCGCCTACCGGCCGGTGGCCGGTGAACGGGTGACGGTCGCGGGCCGCTGGATCTTCGACTGCGGGCACGACGGCTTCACCGAGATCCACCCGGCCGCGGTCGTCGCCAGCGAGCGGGACGAGTGGCGGACGGAGCTCCAGGGCAGTCCGCAGCAGGTGCGGGTCCTGCGAGTGTGGATGAATAACGCGCCGGGCTTCGTGGACGTGCCGGCGGCGCCGTTCGACACGCAGGTCGCGCTTTCCACCAGCGCCATGGACCCGGGAGCGACGCCCATCGTGCGGGTGGTTGCGGGCTCGCCGGCTGCCGTGCGCTGGAGGATCGAGGGGACCGGCTCCGGCACGCGCGTCGCGGTACACCTCGCGCCGCCTGCCCAGAGCGGATCGGCGTACTTCGAGCTGCTGCTCGGCTACCGGGACGGACCTCCTCCGCCCGGTTCGCTCGTGTCGTATACGGTCACCTTCGATCGACTCGCCGTCCGGGACGACCTGCGGGATCAGGCTCGTGACACGGCGCGCGCCATGATGGGCGGCATACCCGTCGACCTGATCGACCCGCAGCTCGGGCTTCCGGGCACCGGCCACTGGTACATGGACGCCATCGTTGACCACGCCTGGCGCAGTATCCTGGCTGATGCGCCGGTAGAGAGCGGCGGCAGCTACTCTCTTGCCGCCGTGCCGCCGGTGCAGGCCCTGGCGCCGGGCGACGAGGATCTTCTCCTGGCGATCACCGGATACGCCGAGAACGACCCCTCCGACGGCGTTCAGCTGGCCTCGGGCAGGGTCGACGGTGGGCCGCTGCTGGAATGGGAAGCCGGCCGGCCGGCCGATCTCTGCGGTGCCGGTGAGCAGACCTTCACGCCGCCTCATGGCGCGTGGACCCTCTCGTACCACGTCAGTTGCGCAGACCCGCCCCATGCGTGAGGAATGACGATGCCGCTCCCCCGCGCTCGCTTTCAGCTCTCGATACGGGACAGGCGCGCGCTCGAGGCGCTCGTGCCGATCGTGTGCGAACCGGATGCCGCCGAGCGTGGCATGAGCGAGCCCTCTTTCGAGGGAGGAGCGAGCCGCGAGACGGGGACGGAGCCCATCCTGCGGCACGCGGAGGCGACGCTTGCGTCCTTCTCCAGGGGCCAGCGCAGCGCCATCCTGCTGAGTCTCCGCGTCTTCGAGCTTCTGGCGGCCCTGCGCCCTCCCTTCGGGCGACCGTTCTCGCGCCTGCCCCTGACCATGGCCCGCCGTCACTACCACGCCTGGTGGTCGTCGCGGCACGCGCTGGCGCGCGGCACGGCCAGGGTGCTGAAGGGGCTGCTGGTGCTGGCCCACTACGAGCAGCCTGCCGCGTACCGCGCGCTCGGCTATGACCCCGAACCGTGGATCGCCGGGACCGCGCAGCGCAGGCTTCAGACGTGGTCGGCCGCGATCGCGCGCCACGAAGCCCTCGTGCTCGCGCCCGATCCGCTCGTGCCGGCGTCTCTACGGGGAACCCGCGAGCCTTCAGCGCGCCTCTCACCGCGCGTGCATACCCGCCGCGATTTCCCGGGCGGGGAGCTGGAGTGTGACGTGGTGGTCGTCGGGTCGGGCGCCGGGGGCGCCGTGATCGCGTCCGAGCTCGCGGAGGGCGGGCTGGACGTGATCGTGCTCGAAGAAGGCGGGTACCACCGAAGCGAGGAGTTCACGTCAGAGGCCACTGCCATGGTACGCAAGCTCTACCGCGATGGCGGCGGGCAGGCGACCATCGGCACGCCGTCCATTAGCTTCGCGGAGGGTCGCTGCGTGGGCGGCTCGACCACCATCAACGGGGGGATGTGCTGGCGCACCCCTGACCGGGTGCTGGAGCGATGGCGCAGCGAGGATGCCGTCGAGGCGATCCTGCCCGACCAGATGGAGCGCTACTTCACGCGAGTCGAGCGCTTCGTCTCGGCAGTTCCCCAGGACCCCGGCAGTATTGGACGCGACCAGGAGCTCCTGCGCGTAGGCGCTGAGCGTGAGGGCTGGCGCACCCTCCCCAACATCCGCAATCAGCTGCACTGTGGCGGCTGCAACAACTGTATCTTCGGTTGCCCCACCGGGGCCAAACGCTCCACGCTCGTCTCCTATATTCCCAGGGCACTGTCGTTCGGCGCGGAGGTGTTCGCCGACTGCCACGTCGAGCGCATCACCATGCACGGCAAGCACGCGACCGGGGTTAGCGGCCACCTCGTGGAGGAAGATGGGGGTCCGGGAGCGCGCTTCATGGTGCGGGCCAGGCGGGTTGTGCTGGCGGCGGGGGCGATCCAGACGCCCGCGCTCCTGTTGCGGTCGGCCGTCCACTCCCCCTCGAAGCGCATCGGGCACAATCTGACCCTCCACCCCAACGCTCCAGTCACCGCGATCTTCGACGAGGCGGTGGAGGGCTGGAAGGGCGTGCACCAGGCCTACCAGGTGCGCCAGTTCCAGGACGACGGGATCATCATGGCTGCGGTCAACCTTCCCCCGCCACTCCTGGCGATGGCTATCGACCGCTACGGACGCCAGCTGGCCGAGGTCATGGGGCACTACAATCAGATCGTGAGCGCGGGCGTGCTGGTGGAAGACACCGCCGCGGGGCGCGTGCGCCTGCTGCCCAACGGGCGGCCCGCCGCCCACTACAACCTTTCCGCCGCCGACGCCCTAACCCTGGTGCGCGGCACGGCCCTGCTGTCCGAGCTGCTCTTCGCCGCCGGCGCGCGGCGGGTGATCGTGCCCTTCCAGGGCGCGCCCGACCTCGTCGGGGCAGACGACGCGCGCAGGTTGCGCGACTCGACGGTGCCGGCGCAGGCCATGAACCTGAGCACGGTACACGTCATGGGCACGGCGTGCATGGGTGGCGATCCGACCCGCCACGTGTGCGACTCCTACGGGCGGGTCTACGATACGGATGACCTGTACGTGGCCGACGCCAGCCTCTTCCCCTCGCCCATCGGCATCAACCCGATGGAGACGATAATGGCGCTGGCCACGCGCAACGCCGAGCGCATCCTCGAGACGTGGAGCCCACGAACGTGAGCACCGGCATGAGCGACAAGGCGCGGGACATGCCGTCGACGGAGTTCCTGAGCGTGGCCAGCCGCACCCCGCGCCAGCTGGAGGAGTTCATGCGGCACGGGCAGATGCCGGATGCCGATGCCCTCACCGGCTGGGAGTACCGGGGCATGAATCTTGGAGTGGGGGCCAGGCTGCTCGGTCTCCGGAAGTTCATCAAGGGCTTCTGCCGAGGGGGCGCCGGGGAGGTGTTCGGCTACAACGTGCGCGCCCGGCAGAACGGGCCCGGCGAGGCGTGGTTCGTCAGGCTCACCGGCGGAGAGCGGCGGCGCTTCGGCTTCTACCGGGTCCTGCCCGTTGATCCGCAGAGTCGTGATAACGCGTACCTGAATGCGCTCCTGCTCGACTACGGCCAGGGAGGCAACGGTCGCCTGGCGATCACGGCGGCCCTGCGCGACTACGTGGTGCGCGTCAGTCCCGGCTCCGACGACCTGCTGCTCGGCAAGGCTTTCCTGGCCATCGGCGGTCTCCGCCTGCGGATCGGCTACTTCCTGCTCGAGCGCCAGTGCCAGACGACCTGCTGATCGTACCCCGCGATTGGCTGCCGTAGCCCAACGGCGAGTTCGGCGGGCGTTCGCGCTTTTCCGGACGCTCGCGCGCTCCACGCGGCCGCGCGAACGCGCCGCTCAGCTCGCGTGCGACGGCCTGCGGAGACATTCGGGCCGGGCCGGGTCATCGAACCGGCGCCCACTCGTATCGCACGTCGGGCTCGTTTTCCTCGTTGCGGCCCTCCGTGTATTCCACGGCGCGGAACCCCTGCGCTTCGTAGAAGGCTCTGGCGTTGGCGTTGCGCTGAAACGTCCAGAGCTCGAGCCGTCGCGGGCTCAGCGCTTTCGCTTTCTCGAGTAGCGCGAGTCCGACGCCTCGCCGCTGCCAGCCGGGCCGCACGTACAGGTGATCGAGGCTCTCGCCATCGATCAACATATAGCCGACGACCTGGCCCTCGCGGAGAGCCACCCACCAGGCGGCGGGTCGATCGCCGACGACACGAGCGAAGTACGCCCGCGTCTCGTCGTCGGTATGCGGCCGATGGAGGTACGGCATCGCCTCGCGCCGCGCGGCCAGGTGAATCTCCGCAATCTCCTGCGCGTCAGCCGATCGTTCGGCCTCCCGGAGCTCCACACCCGCAGTCATGCTCCCCCTCCCCTCTCGCACAAGTGCGCGGCGCCTCATTGTGCTATGCCAGTTGGTGGCGGTGTGACCTTCCCCGTCCGGACGTCCTTCACGTCCGCGCAACCGGGACGGCACGGGCAGGCGGACCACCGTGCTGTTCTGCTGAACAGATGGGAATCTCTCCGCTACTGAGTGAGCGTTGACACACCTCGAATCAGGAGAACTACGGTTCAGAGCATGATCGAGGAGCGCGGCGTTACAGCATTCTGCAGGACGCAAGCGCCTGCTCGCCTGAGACCGCCCCTGCGATCCGGGTGGCGGGGCAGATCCCGACTGACGGAGCGGCGATCTGCCATATGAGTCAGCTGGCCAAGAGGATCCGCCTATAGGTCCGAATGGTGGCGGCCAACTTGGCGGAGCAGGAGTTAGAGGAGGAGGCGGCGGTGGAGATTCAGGACGCATGGCTCCTGTCGGCGCGGATCGGCTCGCCGCACGGTTGGTCCGGAGGAGGACAGCCCCTCCGGGTTCGCCTGAGAGGAGTCTAGACATGGCGACGACGACGGAGAAGGCAGCGGCGTTCGCGGCGATCCAGAACGCCCACGATCAGCTGCGCGCCAAGACGGGGCAGCGGGTCGAGTTCTCGACATGGGGGTCGCAGCGGCGACAGATCGAGGAGATAGTCGCATCTGAGCTGAGGTGGACTCCCGAACAAGTTCGCCCGCTGG
>Ga0307374_10013532_pt1 | contig 11269 bp, 9 predicted proteins | sample OX3MG_FD_202532 | JGI IMG/M metagenome (GOLD analysis project Ga0307374, IMG submission 202532) | Soil microbial communities from Risofladan, Vaasa, Finland - OX-3 | ecosystem: Environmental > Terrestrial > Soil > Coastal area > Acid sulfate soil | place: Finland: Risofladan, Vaasa | collected... | reverse complement strand
CCGCGCAGCAGCTCAACACCGCACGCGCCAAGCGCTTCCAATCCATCGACCGTCGATCCAAACCCCCAGCCTGACTCAACCACCGAAACAAGACCCCTTCAGGCTCATACCTGAATTAGAAAAGACTCCCGGGCGCAACCGGCTCCCAACCGCCGTCGATCATAGAGACGAGGGCGGCACCGGTATACACTGCAAAGTTCTCCGCTTAGACCTTGTGGGCAAGTGCTCAAAAACACCCTGCACCTCGGGCATCCGCTCGGGCTGATACTGATGGTATTTTCGGTAGCCTACATGGCGCCGATCAGTCTGGCCCTGGTCGAGGACGACGGTAGCCTGTGGGCTTTTCTGATCTGTCTGGCGCTGAATTTCTTGATCGGCCTGCTGCTGTGGATGAGTACGCGCCGCCATCGACGTGAGCTGAAGACACGCGACGGCTATCTGCTGGTGCCGCTGGTGTGGATCCTGCTGGCCGCTTCGGCGGCGGCGCCGTTGATGCTGGCGATTCCGGGGCTGTCGTTCACCGATGCCATGTTCGAGACGATTTCCGGCGTCACCACCACCGGCGCCACCGTGCTGTCCGGACTCGACAAGCTGCCCGATCCGGTCAACCTGTGGCGCTGCGAGTTGAGCTGGATCGGCGGGCTCGGCGTCATCGGCCTGGCGATGGCAGTACTGCCGCTGCTCGGCATCGGCGGCATGCAGTTATACCGCGCCGAAGGCACCGGGCCGATCAAGGACGCCAAATTGACCGCGCGGCTGACGCAGACGGCAAGCTCGCTGTGGCTGCTCTACAGCGGATTGACCGTGGCCTGCACGCTGTGCCTGCGCTGGGCTGGAATGGATTGGCTGGACGCCGTGTGTCACGCATTTTCAGCCTTGTCTCTGGGTGGTTTCTCCACCCATGACGCTAATATCGGTTACTTCAATTCGCCCGCTATCGAAGTGGTGCTGGAAGTGTTCATGCTGCTGGCGGCGATCAACTTCGCCACTCATTTCCTCGCCCTGCGCAAACGCAATCTGCGCAGCTATCTGCACGATGTCGAAGCGCGCACGATGCTGCTGGTGGTGCTCGGCAGCGTGCTGGTGGTGGCGGCGTATCTGCGCTTAGACGACGTCTATGGCAACAACCTCACCGCGCTGCGGCACAGTGCTTTCAATCTGATTTCGATGGCCACAGATTGCGGATTTGTCAGCGTTAACTACGGCGCTTGGCCGCTGGCGGCAGGCTTGTGGATGCTGCTGCTGTCGTGTGTGTGCGCATCTGCCGGCTCGACCGGAGGCGGCATCAAGATGTTCCGCACCCTGATCCTGTTTCGCCAGAGCAGCCGTGAGCTGCGCTCTCTGGTCCACCCCAGTGCGGTGTCCTCGGTCAAGGTCGGCGGGCAAGTAGTCAACGACCGCGTGGTGTCGGCCGTACTGGGTTTCATCCATTTCTATGCGCTGAGCGTGGTCGGCCTGACGTTTTTGCTGATGGTCTCGGGCATGGACTTCCTGTCCGCTTTCTCGGCGATCATCGCCACCATCAACAACGCCGGCCCGGGCCTGCACATGGTCGGCCCGGCGGCCAATTACGCCGGCCTGACCGATTTCCAGACCTGGGTCTGCGCCGTCTCGATGCTGCTGGGACGACTGGAGATTTTCATGCTGCTGGTGCCGCTGACGCCGGCGTTCTGGGGCCGCTAGCCGCAGTCCGGATCAGACGAATCCAATGCCCACCTGAAACAGTTTCTCGAGCTCGCGCGCGTGGCGCTTGTCGACCACGAACAAAATCACGTGATCGCCCGCTTGAACGACGATGTCGTGGTGCGCGATGACGACGTCTTCACCGCGCACGATGGCGCCGATGGTGGTGCCGGGCGGCATCTTGATCTCGTCCAGCCGACGGCCGACAACTCTGGAACTGCCGCGATCACCGTGCGCCACCGCTTCCACCGCTTCGGCCGCGCCGCGCCGCAGCGGATGCACCTTGACCAGGTCGCCGCGCCGCACCAGCGCCAGCAATGCGCTGATGGTGGCCTGTTGCGGAGAGATGGCGATGTCGATGGCGCCGCCTTCGACCAGTTCGACGTACGCCAGCCGATTGATCAGGGAAAGCACCTTGCGCGCCCCTAGCCGCTTGGCCAGCATCGCCGACAGGATGTTGGCCTCCTCGTCGTTGGTGACGGCGCAGAAGATGTCCGTGTCTTCGATATTCTCTTCCTTCAGCAACTCCTCGTTGGCGGCATCACCGGCCAGTACGACGACGTGGTCCAGCGCATCGGAAAGCTGCTGCGCGCGTTTGCGGTCGCGCTCGACGATCTTGACCTGTACTTTGCTCTGCAGCGCCGCGGCGAGGCGGTAACCGATGTTGCCGCCGCCGGCCAGCATCACCCGCTTCACCGGTTTTTCCGTACGCCGCAACTCCGCCATGATCTCGGGAATATGGGGACGTGCGGCGATCAGGAAGATCTCGTCGTCGGCCTCGATCACGGTATCGCCTTCGGGTAGAATTGGCCGGCCGCGGCGGTAGATTGCCGCCACCCGCGCTTCGACGCCGACCGGCAGCCGGCTCGGTAACTCGTGCAACTGGCGTCCCACCAGTGTGCCGCCGTAATACGCACGCAGGCCGGCCAACCGCACGCGTCCGTCGGCGAAATCCACCACCTGCAGCGCGCCCGGATGTTCGATCAGCCGCTGGATCGATTCCGTCACCAGCTGCTCCGGACTGATGCACATGTCCACCGACAGCGCGTCGCGCGCGAACAGCGCATCGCCCTCGCGCAGGAACTCAGCAGAGCGTACGCGGGCGATCTTGACCGGCGTGTGAAACAGGATGTGGCCGATACGGCAGGCCAACATGTTGGTCTCGTCGCTACCGGTGACGGCGATGATCATGTCGGCGTCGTCGACGCCAGCGCGGCGCAGCGTCTCCGGAAACGCGGCACGGCCACAGACGGTACGGATATCGACCCGTTCCTGCAATTCGTTGAGCGCTTCCATGTCTTGGTCGACGACGGTGATGTCGTTGGCTTCCACCGCCAGGTTTTCCGCCAGCGTGCTGCCGACCTGACCCGCGCCGAGAATCACAGTCTTCATGGGGCGATCTTCATGGGCGCGCTACGCTACGCGGGCGAGCACGCGGACGCAAGCTGCAGCCTCATCCAACGACACATGAGTTTGGAAGAGGCAGCGTGATTCCAACGACAGATGCGCCTGAGCGGTCATTCTTGGAGAATGATCGTGACTCTCAATACTCAATCGTTGACCTCGCGGGCCGAGGTACAAGCTTTTCTGGAGGGCAGCACCGCGGTGAGCTTCCCGCCGCCCGCCGAGGCGGGCCGTTAGGGTGGGCTGGAGGCTAGGCTGCACCCGTTCCACTATAACGCCCTCAAACGGGCCGGCAACGGCGGCTCTATCGCTATGAACACATGAACACGCCTTACAAAAAACTCAAGTTTCTTCCCGACGCCGAGCGCTTTCTCAAGCCGGGTCTGAGCTTCGTCACGCTCGATATGCACGCCCTTGCCATGACCGGCAATCAGGCCGCAGACCCATTCAACCGGAAACGCGACAAGTTGTTCCAATGCATCCGCAACAAAGCGGCTTGAGACCCTACACCCAGATCGGTCAGGCTCATTTTACTTTTGGAATGTGCTGCAGTCCGCTACACGCCGCGTCACTGCGGCACATCCCCGATTGATACGGCTGGCGTCTTCACATGCTCCGGCCGCAGGCCGTAGCCGATGGCGCGAGCCCCCAGTGACTGCCCCAGCCGGCTGGCCGACAACGCGCGCACCAACAATGGTGGCCGTGGCTCGGCGCCGGCGAAGACCGGTTCCAGCAATCGCCGGTGGACTATCCTTTGCAGCGCCTGCGTCGCCACCGTCGGCATATGGCGACGGTGCTGCACCGCCTGCAGATCGGTCGCCGTTAGCTGCCTCGAGGCCAGCGGCGCTGCCAGGCGATTGGCGGTTGCCACCGCATCCTGCACCGCCAGATTGATACCGACGCCGCCCACCGGCGACATCGCATGGGCGGCGTCGCCGATACACAACAAGCCATCGCGCCACCATTGCGATAGGCGGTTGAGCTGCACGCTCAGCAGGTGCAGATCGTCCGTGCGGGTCAGCAGATCGGTCCGTTCACTGAGAAACGGCGCGAGCCGTCCCATATGCTCGCGCAACTGAGGCAACAGCGACGCGTCCGTCGGCTGATAGCTGTTCTTTGGCACCAGATAGGCGATCTGCCAGTAGCTGTCGCGGTCGATCAGGATCGCCATGGCGCGCTCGCCGACACGCGCCAGCAGCCCGGTTGGGTCGCTGGCCCGCCGCGGCAGCCGGAACCACAGCACATCGATGGGGGTGCCGAACTCGCGGGGCACCAATCTGGCCGCGCGACGCACGGCGGAACTACGGCCGTCGGCGGCGACGCTGAGCAAGGCTGGTGCGACGTGCGTCGCGCCGGCTTCGAGGTAACGCAGGCCGGTCACGCGCCCGCCGTCCGTTTCGATGCCGATGACTTCGGCGTTCATTTTCAACTGGAAGCCGGGCCAGGCCCGCGCCGCATCCGTCAGCAGCGACAACAGGTCCCACTGCGGCATCATCGCGATGTAGCGATGCGGTCCCGACAGGCGGGAAAAATCCGCGAGCCGCCACGTCCCCAGCCGGCTGCCGAACTCGAACACGTCTTCCCGGCGCTGCGGCAACTGCGCCATGCGCTCACCCAGATCCAGCTCGTCGAGCAGATTGAGGGTGGATGGATGCACCGTGTCACCGCGGAAATCACGCAGGAAGTCAGCGTGTTTTTCCAACACCAGCACGTTGAGGCCGGCCCGCGCCAGCAGCAATCCCAGCATCGCCCCCGCCGGACCACAACCGGCGATGGCGCAGTGCAAGTTCGGTCGCACCATCAGTCGCCTTGCTTCGAAGTATTACCGTTGCTGCTGCGCACGCGGGCCACGGCCTCCTGCCAGCCGGCGTAAAGCGCTTCCGCGCGCTCGGCTTTCATCTGCGGCTCGAAGCGGCTGTCCGCACTCCACAGTTCGCTGATCTGGTCCAGCCCGGTATAGACGCCGGCCTGCAAGCCGGCAAAATAGGCCGCACCCAGCGCGGTGGTCTCGATCACCGCAGGCCGCACCACCGGCACCCGCAGCACGTCGGCAAGATGCTGCACCACCCAGTCGTTGGCGACCATGCCGCCGTCGACGCGCAGCTCGGTGGGCAGGGTGGCGTCGTTGGCCATCGCCTCGAACAGGTCGCGGCTCTGGTAACAGACCGACTCCAGCGCCGCGCGCACAATGTGGGCGACGCCCGAGTCGCGGGTCAGGCCGATGATGGCCCCGCGCGCCAGCGGATCCCAGTAGGGCGCACCGAGGCCGGTGAAGGCCGGCACCAGATAGACGCCCTGTGAATCGGGGATCGAGCGTGCCAACGCTTCGGTTTCGCCGGCACTGTCGATCAGGTGCACCGCGTCCCGCAGCCACTGCACGGCGGCGCCGGCGACGAAAATGCTGCCTTCCAGCGCATAGGTCGGCTTGCCTTGCAGGCGGTAGGCCACGGTGGTCAGCAGGCGGTGTTTCGATTGCACCGCTGCATCACCCGTATTGAGGACGATGAAGCAGCCGGTGCCGTAGGTGGATTTGAGCATGCCGGGCGCGAAACAGGCCTGACCGACGGTGGCGGCCTGCTGGTCGCCCAGCACCGCGCGGATCGGCACCGCCGCGCCCAGCAGATCGGCCTGCGTGCCGCCGAATTCGCAGGCCGAATCACACACCTCCGGCAGTAGCGCCTCGGGTACGCCGAACAGCGTGCACAGCTCCGAATCCCAGCGTTGGCGGTGAATATCGAACAACGCGGTGCGGCAGGCGTTGGTGGCGTCGGTGGCGTGAACGGTACCGCCGGTGAGATTCCAGATCAGCCAGCTGTCGATGGTGCCGAACGCCAGTTCGCCGGCTTCGGCGCGCGGACGGGCGCCGTCGACGTGATCCAGTATCCAGGCGATCTTGGTGGCGGAGAAGTACGGGTCCAGCAGCAGACCGCTGCGCGCGCTCACCAAATTTTCGTTTTTCGGGCCGCGCAGGGTGTCGCAATGATCGGCGGTGCGCCGATCCTGCCAGACAATCGCCGGCGCAATCGGCTTGCCGGTTCGCCGCTCCCAGATCACCGTGGTTTCACGCTGGTTGGTGATGCCGATGGCGACGATCTCGGCCGCCTCCATGCCGGCGTCTTGTAGCGCCTCACGGCAGCAGGCCAGGGTGTCGGTCCAGATGCGTTCGGCATCGTGCTCGACCCAGCCCGGTTCGGGATAGCACTGCGGCAGCTCACGCTGCGCACTCCCGAGCTTGTGGCCCGCGCGGTCGAACACGATGGCGCGTGAACTGGTGGTGCCCTGATCGATCGCCAACAACGCGGTCATGCCTGCTCCTTCGTGATTTCCCCAGTGCTGACCATACACCGCAGGCTATAATTCAAACAATCACCGCAATGTTCATTCGAGATACCCGTGATCACCCCCGCATTCCCGGCGGCTCGTCCGCGCCGTTTGCGTCAGGCACCCTTCATTCGCGATCTGGTGCGCGAAACCCGGCTTACTCCGGCGCAACTGATCCAGCCGCTGTTCGTGGCCGAGGCGGCCGAAGTCGGCGCCGTCGCCTCGATGCCCGGCATCCAGCGCTTCGACCTCGACGGCCTGGCACGCGAATGCATTGAATTGCAAAAGCTGGGCATTGCCGCCGTCGCCCTGTTTCCGGCCATCGCGCCGGCGCTGAAAAATGCGCGCGGCAGCGAAGCCTTGAATGCAGGCGGGTTGGTGCCGCGGGCGATCAAGGCGATCAAGATCGCCTGCCCCGAACTCGGCGTGATTACCGACGTCGCCCTCGATCCCTACACCGACCACGGCCACGATGGCGTGCTGGACGATGCCGGCAACATCGACAACGATGCCAGCGTTGAACTGCTGCGGCGTCAGGCGCTGGTGCTGGCGCGCGCCGGCACCGACGTGCTGGCGCCGTCCGACATGATGGACGGCCGCGTCGGCGCGATCCGCTCGGTATTGGAGCGCGACAACCAGCCCCACACGTTGATCCTGTCTTACGCCGCCAAGTACGCCAGCGCGTTTTACGGCCCGTTCCGCGACGCGGTCGGCAGCAAGGCGGCGCTGCGTGGCGACAAACGCACCTACCAGATGGACCCGGCCAACTCTGACGAGGCGCTGCGCGAAGTGGCGATGGACCTCGCCGAGGGGGCCGACATGGTGATGGTCAAGCCCGGCCTGCCGTATCTGGACATCATCCGCCGCGTCAAGGATCGCTTCGGCGTGCCTACGTTGGCCTACCAGGTCAGCGGCGAGTACGCCATGCTGCAGGCCGCCAGCGCCAACGGCTGGCTGGATGAGCGCAAAGTGGTGATGGAATCGCTGGTCTGCCTGCATCGCGCTGGTGCCGACGCCATCCTGACCTACTTTGCCAAATCCGCCGCACAGTGGCTGCGCGACGCCTGACGTCTCCCGTCTCCCGTCTCCCGTCTCCCGTCTCCAGAACATGAGCCGCTACGCCGTCATCGGTCAGCCCGTCGCCCATAGCCGCTCGCCGCGCATTCACAAGGCGTTTGCCAAACAATGCGGGATCGAACTCGATTACGAGATCATCGAGATCGCCGCGGACGTGCTCGACGAACTCTTGTGCGCACTGCACGCGCACGGCTACGCCGGACTCAATGTCACCCTGCCGCACAAGACCGCGGCGGCGGCGCTGTGCGAAAACGTCAGCGACCGCGCGCGGCACGCCGAGGCCGTCAACGTCCTGATCCGCACCGGCAACGGCTGGCGCGGCGACAATACCGACGGCATCGGTCTGGTCGCGGATCTCAAGCACAACCTCGGCGTTGAACTCGGCGGCCGGCGCGTGCTGCTGCTGGGTTCCGGCGGCGCGGCGCGCGGCTTGCTCGAGCCCCTGCTGATGGAAAAGCCCGCCGAACTGGTGCTATCCAACCGCAGTCCGCGGACGCCGGAAGCGCTGGCCAAGCAGTTCGAACCGCTTGGGGTGATTCGCCCTAGCGCACACTTTGCCCTGAAGGGCGACCGTTTCGACGTCATCATCAACGCCACCTCCGCCGGCCACAGCGGTAGCGTGCCACGGCTACCGCCGGGACTGTTCACCGCAGACACGCTGGCCTACGATCTCAACTACGGCAAAGCCAGCGAACCGTTCCTGGCCTGGGCGTTGGATCAGGGCGCAGCGCGCAGCAGCGACGGCCTCGGCATGCTGGTGGAACAGGCCGCCGAATCCTTCCAGCTGTGGCACGGCGTGCGCCCGCAGACCCCACCGGTGCTGGAATCCCTGCGCGCTGTCGATTGAATGTTGTGCCTGGATATTGAGCAGGTTCATCGAAAACAATTCTTAAGGGCGCCACATAGGATGTAGCCTGCCCGGGATGCCGAGTTCCGGTAGGTGGCAGGAACCTACGGTGACAAATTTTGAAGAGGGATCGGTTTGCCCGCCGATCCCTCTCTTACTCAGTAGATGGTAACTCTGGACACAAGGCGCTTATATCTCATAAGGGTTTCAGGCGTGTTTTTGTCGCCTAACTTGCTGACCACTGAGTAAATATGTACAACGTCAGGCTCCACCGTCGGTTTAACACGGTTGGCTGCAGCACTTCGTTGGTCTCATATCCAATACCTCGGCACCCCTGGTAATGACTTGCCGCGCCACGCGGTCGAGGTTGTCCGAGTATCCAGCCTCCAGGCTGCCTCGATGGGAAGCGCAACCATGACAGGCAAGGAGGCTTGAGCTATCCTCGCGCGCATCAATCGACTGCAATTCCTCCTTGATTCCGGAGCCGTAATCATGAAAAAACCCGTACGCGTCACTATCACCGGCGGCGCCGGCCAGATCGCGTACTCGCTGATTTTTCGCATCGCCAGCGGTTCAATGCTGGGCTCGGATCAACCAGTGATTCTGCAGTTGCTGGAAATCGCGCCAGCGATGCAGGCGCTGCAGGGGGTGGTGATGGAGTTGAACGACTGCGCTTTTCCGCTAGTGCACGGTATCGTCGCCACCGACCAGCTCGAGCAAGCTTTCGACAACGCCGGTTACGCACTGCTGGTGGGTGCGCGTCCGCGTGGCGCCGGCATGGAGCGCAAGGATCTGTTGTCGGCCAACGGCGCCATCTTCGGCCCGCAGGGCAAGGCGCTGGCGGCGCATGCCAGCCGTGACGTCAAGGTGCTGGTGGTCGGCAATCCAGCCAACACCAATGCGTTGATCGCGCGCGAGAACGCCAAGGGACTCGACCCCCGCCAGTTCACCTCGATGGTGCGGCTCGACCACAACCGCGCGCTGAGCCAGCTCGCCGCCAAGACCGACAGCAGCGTTACCGATATCGAAAAAATGATCATCTGGGGCAATCACAGCTCCACCCAGTACCCGGACATCTCTCACGCCACGGTCAAGGGCAAGTCGGCCGGGTCGCTGGTCGATCGGGCTTGGGTCGAGTCCGACTTCATCCCCACCGTACAGCAGCGCGGTGCCGCCATCATCAAGGCGCGCGGGGCCTCGTCGGCGGCCTCGGCGGCTGCGGCTGCGATTGATCACATGCGCGACTGGGCGTTGGGTACCGACGGCAATTGGGTCAGCATGGGCGTAGCCTCCGACGGCAGCTACGGCATCAAGCCGGGCGTGGTCTACGGGTATCCGGTGACCTGCAAGAACGGTCAGTTCGAGATCGTCAAGGGCTTGAGCATCGACGACTTCTCGCGCGGTCGCATGGACGCCAGCGCAACCGAGCTGCAGGAGGAGCGTGCGGCGATCGAGCATCTGCTGGGCTGAGCCGATACTGCAGCCGGCAGCGTCTGCATCTACCCGGAGAGGATGATGAAGATCTACCACTTCCTGCCCGAGCAACCGCCGACGCGGCTGGAAATCCTGGAGCAGATGCCCGACGCCGGCTTCGTGTGGCTGGATTTCTTGCGCGAGGAAGCCCAAGGCTGGGACGCCTGGGTGGGGAAACTGTTGGATACGCGGGTCGATTTCGAGCACATCGAAGATTCGCTCAGCTCGACGCACGTCTCCTATTTCGACGGCATGCAAGATTACGACATGCTGATCTTCGAAGGGCTGGGGCCGCAGACCGAACTGGTGCCGTTGGAAACGCGGTCGGCAGCGTTCTTCGTCTTCGACCGCCTGCTGGTCACTGTGCGCGCCGCTGACGCGCCGAGTTTCGATCTCGTCGGCAAGCGCTGCGATGGTGCGGCCAACGGCAGGCTGCCGCGCAGCGCCGTGGGCCTAGCCTATCGCATCATCGACACCATGGTCGACCACTTCCTGGCGATGCGCGAGGTCTTCACCAAGCGCATCGAAACGATGCAGGATGCGATGCTGCACGCGAAGCGCAACAATACCGACTGGCGTGGGCTGATGCGTGCCCGCCGCACCGCGCGTCGCTTGGCCAGCCTGTCGGAGGATCAGTGGGAAGCGATCGACGCCTGGCGCCGCGACAGCCGCTTCGACTGGGACGACGCCATCTCGGTGCGGCTGCGCGATCTGAGCGAGCACATCACCCGGATGCGCGATCTCGCCGCCAACCTGGAGCGTGATCTCGACAGCGCCATACAGCTCAATTTCGTATTGCTGTCGCAGCGTCAGAATGAGATCATGAAAGTGTTCACCGTGGTTGCCGTGATCTTCATGCCGCTGACGCTGCTGACGGGCATCTGGGGCATGAATTTTCAGTTTATGCCGGAGTTGCACTGGAAGTATGGATATCTGATGGCGTTGGGGCTGATTATCGCCGGCGGTGGCGGCATGCTGTTGTGGTTCCGACGGCGGAATTTCTTTTAACGTGCTGCTGGGCGAAGTCGTCGGCATAGGCGCCAGTCGCGCGTGGCGTTGGCATGCGCCTAGGTGTTGCGCGACACCTGAGAGCGTATCCCACTGTGATATCGCTTCTCGGTCTGCGAGCGCAGGCAGGCTTCGATGTCTCTCAAACGCTCGCGAAACGTCAGTGGTGCGAAAGCCATGCATAGATATTGATCCAGGCAGGTGAAGCTTTTGGCCTTGTGATTACCGCCATACCGCGCAATGCATCGCTCGAATGCCTCCTCCGGCACGGCGTATTAAAACAATGCGTTATGGGTGCGCACCTATTCCTTGATGACAGAGCCGAAATCAATCTGGGCGGTTTCAAGTTCCAAGTGCAAAGAGCGAGGCATGATACTGACTGAAGTCGAAGGCCTCAGGTGTAAACAGCTCCGCAGGGCACTTATAGCCCAGTGACTTGCGAGGCCGGGTATTGAG
>Ga0307374_10013531_pt1 | contig 11270 bp, 9 predicted proteins | sample OX3MG_FD_202532 | JGI IMG/M metagenome (GOLD analysis project Ga0307374, IMG submission 202532) | Soil microbial communities from Risofladan, Vaasa, Finland - OX-3 | ecosystem: Environmental > Terrestrial > Soil > Coastal area > Acid sulfate soil | place: Finland: Risofladan, Vaasa | collected... | reverse complement strand
CCGGCTCGCTGGGAACAGCCGCTGCAATTTCCGCGCCGAGAGCAAGGCAAGGTCCTGAACCGTGCCTTTGGCGATGGCCGAGCCGAGCAGGCGATTGTACCAGCGTTGCATCTCGCGCGGCAGGAAGTGGATCAAGGGCAGATGATAATGGCTCTCGAAAGGGAACCAGTAATTGGGCGTGGTGACAAACCAACTCTTACCGACGCGCATAATTTCCTTTGCAAACCGGGCCTGCTGGCCTTGGCCGATGATGTGCTCGATCACGGCGTTTGAGAAGACCATGTTAAAAGATTTGTCGGGGAAGGGAAGCGCCCGGCCGTCGAACATCGTGTAGCGCACCCGCGGATAAAGGCGGCGTGCGTCCTGGATTTCGCGCGGGTCAATGCCGCCCGCCACGATCCGATCCGAGTATGGGTAATAATCCTCAAAGGTGTAACCGGTGAACGGCTGGCCGCTTGCGCCCACGTCGAGGATGAGGTCGTTCGGACCGGGCTGGAAAACCCTCTGGAAGAGCTCGAATTTCCTGCGCCGCGATAGCCGGCTGAAATTTTTCAGCAGCTCCTTGGATAGGCGTGGGCTCATGATTGGCTTCGTCTATCTTTCCCCGCGAACGGTTTCGGCTTTTCCCGGAAAGTTGAAGTTGTATTCAAGTTCTGCGCTCGGAGTCTGCGGGTCTTCATGGTGCAAACTCCGAACACCAGTAGAGATTACCTCGCACGCGATCATTCGCCCTGGCAAATTTACGGCAGGCTTCCGGAAGTCCCAGTTTCGTGCTGAGAGGCCTTACGGTGGAGCACGCTCTCATAAACTTCCAGGATTTTCTTTGCGGTCATGGGCATCGAGTATGGAGTCAATCGCTCGCGCCCGCAACCGCGTTTTCCGCTCCGGCAGACCTCTACAATCTTCTCGGCGATGGCCTGCGCTTCCCGCGGCACCAGGAAGTTTCCGTCGCTCTCATGAATCAAGTCAACCGCGTCACCCACATTCACACTGATGACCGGCAACTGCGTCGCCATGGCTTCCTTGGTGACGAGGGGCCCGCCTTCGGCAAGCGAGGAGACCACCAGGACGTCCGCCGCGCTCATGTAAAGCGGCATCTCGTTGTGCGGCTTGCCTCGCACATGAAGAATCTCAAGCTCGGGCACCTGCTTCCGGGCCTGCGCTACGGCCGCTTCAATCAAATCGAAGCGCTTCCGTTGCTCGGCAGGATTGTACGCGAACAGCACGTACTTCTTCTCGAGGTCAAGCCCCAAGGCTCGCCGGGCCTCCTCAAAATCGAAGGGGCGGAACAGATCGAGATCGATGCCGCACGGGATGATTCGGGCCGAGGCCAGCTTGAGCTTCCTCCGCATTTCGCGACTCTGCACAATCACTGCGGAGGCCAGGGGAGCCAGCAGAAAGCTCGACACCTGAAAGAACCGGCCCATCAGGGTGATGTGTCCGCTGCGGGTGGGCTGGCCAAGAACATCATCCCCATGAAACGTCACAACCAGCGGCAAACGATGCTGTCCGCGCGCCACCAGTCCCGCCAGGCCGAAATGGGCATGAATAAGATCGAAAGGATGGCCCTTCAGCCGGCGCCACAATTCCGGATAAGCGCGCAGATAATTCCAGCGCGAAGCCCGGCCATCGACAAACATGACCTCGTATTCCACGCCCAAAGGCCGCAACGATTCCATCTGGTCCTGGACGAAGCTGCCGAAGCCGGGATCAACCGCGGTGGGCCAGAGATTGGTGACGACAAGCACTCGATAGGAAGCCATATCTTTCAGAATCCGAAACCATTATTCACGGCCAGCAAGCCTGTTTCAACGCGGACTGCCAGTTTCTCCGGGAGATGCCCGCGAAAAACTTAGGGCTCTTCCAGACGGCCCCATAATGCCGTCAACTGGGAGATTCGCGCAGCGCGCGTTAGAAAGAGCATGGCTAGGAACACCACGGTTTCTAATCCTCCAACTTCAAGAAGGAAAACCAAATTTGCGAGGTTTGTTTGGGGCGTGCGGACCCAGAGCTTTATCCCTTCCAGGACCAGCGCCACAATGGCCAGACTCAAGCCCACCTTGAGACTCAGTATGCCGAGTGAACGGTCGAGACTCGCCCGGAGGTCGCCATAATTTCGATAAAGAGCCAGCCCGCAGGTCGCCGCCGCACTCGTTAACATGCCGAGCGGAATGCCGATGGCGCCCTGATGCAAGACAAATACGTAGAAGAAATCGAGTGCGATATTCAAACTGAATTGAAACAGGGCCAGCCGGAGAAACTGCCTGGCTTCATGGCGGGCGAAGAAATAAAAATTCAGCATCCGGATGGCCGCATAAAGGAGCAGGCTGAGCATGTAATAGAAGAAGATCTGAGACATCAACGCCGTGGACCCGGAGGTAAATTTTCCCCTCTCGAAAACAAGGCGAATAATATCGTGAGGAAAAATGAGACCAAATACGAAAGCCGGGCTTGTCAAGACCAGTCCAATCTCGAGCGTGTCCCGAAAGACTTTGCACACGGTTTCCATCTCGCGCCGCGCGAACGCCTTGGAGAGAGTCGGGAGCACCGCGGTGCCCACGCTGCCGGCCAGAACTTCCGCCAGGGCTGACATGATTCTGATGCTGTAAGCCAACGCTGTTAGAGTTCCCGCCGGTAAAAAGGAAGCGATGATTCTTTCGACGATGACGACGCCCTGCCAGGTGACCGCGGTCGTCACCTGAGCCAAGCCCGAGCCCCGCAGGTTTCGGAATGCTTCGCCCGATCCTTTCAGGCTGGCCCAGTAACGAACGGGGAAAGATATCATAAGCTGCCCGGCCAGCACCGCAAATTGCAGCAGATAACCCGCCATGTACCCGATGACGATGCTGTAGAAGCCGTACCGTTTGAAGCCGGCCAGAATGCTGATCACCACCGTAATATTCCTGAAAAAGTTGGCTGAGGAAGGAATGGCGAAACGGTGCTGGCTGAGGAGGAAAGAACGAATGGTCTCGGCGACGCCGGCAGGAATAATGATCAGGAAAAGCCATCGGGTGAGGTGAGTGGCAAGTTGTGTCTGCTCGGGGGAGAATCCGGGAGCAATTCCCCGGATCAGCCAGGGAGCCGCCAGCACCCCCAAGGCGGCGAGCGCGCTCAGGCCCACCAGGACAACATTCGCGGCGTAGCTGAGACCCCGCCAGATTTCCTCGGCGGGGTGATGAGCTTCAAGCGAAGAGTAGAACGGCACCAGTGAAAACTGACCGGTTGCGGAAATCAGATTGGTAATGATGTAAGGAACGGTATAGGCCACGTAAAAGGTGTCGGAGGCTTTGGAAAGGCCCAGCTTGGCCGCGATGCTGATTTCGACCAGGATTCCGGTCAGGCTGCCGAGGAAGGAAAACGTCGCCACCACCGTTGAACTGCGGAACATTTGGCGTTTGGAAGGCATAATACAGGGCAAAAAAATCAGCGGCGCTGTTGCTCGGTTTCGGCCCCCTCCGCCTGAGCTACAATGAAGGGTGTCGAGGCTACAAAAAGAAACATCATGAGCACCGGGGAAGTCCCAAAATTAAACTCGAAGCAGCCTTCCAGAACCAGCGCCAGCCAGGCGGCAACCGCGCCATCGACGATCCAGCGGCCCGAAGTGGATTGTTTCCGGATCTTCAAAAAGTGCCAGAGCAGCGCGCCCATCAGCCAGAGATAGGCCGCGAGGCAGGGCAAGCCGCGTTCGGCCGCGAACTGGATATAGTCATTGTGAAGGTGCGCATGATATCCGGCAGCGGGCATGACCCCCGGCGGAAGGTATTCGACATACTCCTCATTGATGTTATTTGGCCCGACTCCCACCCAGGGGTGCTTCCGGATCATCTTCAACCCGACGTTCCACATTTCAAAGCGCATTGCAATCGAGGTGTCGTTCGAAGGGTGCAGCACGGAATCCATCCGCTCGCGGACCATCTTGGGTGATGCGAACGCAAGGACCGCCACGAGAACGGGCACGAACCAGAGCAATTTGGGTTTCCACCGCGCCACCAGATAAAGGGTTGCCGCAAAACAACCTGCCCAGACCCCGCGCGTGAAGTTCAGGATAATGGAAACTGCAACGCACGCCGCGATAAACCACCAGATGGCGCGGGTTCGGGGCCGTAGGAGTAGGCAGGCTAGCAATACGACGAATACCAACATCTGCTGGCCGCCGAAATTCATCCAATGGCCCATGAAGCCCGTGATGCGAGACGAGGTCATCATGAGGTAGACGTGGTGAGGATGTTCGGCGCGCACCGCGCGATATTGCATCACGAACTGGACTGCGGCCAGAACGCTGGCGATGGCCGCCTCGAGGAACAATACCAGGTAGAGTGTTTCCAGGTGTTTCATGCCTATGATGAGGTTCACGGCCAGCAGCAGGATGACAAATAACACCAGCTTGCGAATCGCGAATCCGCCCGCGGCGGGGTTGATCGCCCAAAATGTCGAGAGGATCGTCCAGCCAATGAAAAGAGCCAGCGGAGCCTTGACCGGCAAAAAGGAGATTCGCGGATGGTTCCGGAAGAGATGGACTGCGTATGCTATTCCCGCCGCAGCCAGAAACATCTGCGCCGCCGCCAGGGAGAACAAGAGGGTCAGAATCGATAAGCTGAAGAAAATGGACGCCCAGCAGGCGGACTTCGCCGCCGGCAGGTGCAGGCGCGCTAGCGAGAAAGCATCATGGAACCTGTTCACGAAGAGGCTCGAGCCCGGCTGAAATACCTTGGTGAATTTGGGGCCGGTGTCGGGAGGCTGGCCTCCCAACTCGAGGATTTGTTTGCGCTTTGAGCCCTTTTCACACCGGAATCCTAGCAGAAAAAAGGAGAAAAGCACAGAGGGCACGGCCTGTACATCGCAGGCATCGGGCTTCGCCGTCGAGAGATTTTTTCAGATGCCGGTTTGATAACAATGGGCGAACTTGGCAGATCGAAGACGAGGTTATGCTTGCCGTTGAGGCCTTATCCAAGTCTCATGACGAAAGGTATGCTGAGAGATGGCCCAGTCTGCGCAAAGGGGGAGCTTCTTATGCGTTCGACGTGCCGTCAGCCTTTTAGAAGTTTATAATGACCCGAAATAAGAGGGAGTTCCACTTCGGAGACGAGGCTCCCATGAATGCTGAAGTTCGGGCGCCAACCGACCGGTTAGATGGTCGAAAGTAAGTGCTTGTTTTATCAGCGTTTCTTGACACAGACGGCCTGAAAGCTATAATTATATATTTGGATTGACGAGGCCGCGGTGCTGATTACCCTCCGGGAACTCGAGTTACACCGAATCTCGGTATCGAAGACTTATCCACCGGAAGCACTCGACTATCATGAGGCCGGTTTCCGCCAACTGGGCCCTCTTAAGGTGGATGCAGTGGCGGAATTGCTGGAGAAGGAGATTCGTGTTTGCGGGCATCTGTCAGCGCGATTCGAAGCTTCCTGTGACAGATGCCTGGTGCGGGTCGAGCTTCCCGTGGAGTCCGATTTCGACTTGTTCTACCGGCCCATCGCTGAGATCGCGGGGGAAGAAGAGGTAGAGATTCCGGGAGACGAGTTGAAGGTAGGCTTCTATTCTGGGGAAGGCATTGCTCTCGGTGATGTGGTAACCGAGCAAGTGATCTTATCGGTTCCCATGAAAGTGGTTTGTCAGCCGGATTGTTTGGGCCTTTGCCCTGCTTGCGGCGCTAATCGTAATATCGAACACTGTGACTGTTCCTCCGAACATGAGGATTCGCCTTTTATTTTCTTGAAGAAAATAGAGTAAACCGGGGCCGAACCGAAAACGTGCTCCCTGGCGAATGGGGCGTGGCCAGTTAATCGATGAAGGCTAGAAGAGGCGCCACGGAAAGTTTTGACCTTGCCGGGGATGCAAACCGGCGGGGGATCTTGCGTAAAGGAAATTTAAGATGCCGAACCCGAAACGACGACATTCCAGAGCGCGACGCAATCGGCGGCGCGCCCATGATCACCTAGGGAAACAGGGGCTCTCCGAATGCCCAAACTGTCATGAAGCTAAGTTGCCGCATCAGGCTTGTCCGCGCTGCGGTCATTATCGCGGGCGGGAAGTGGTTTTGGTGGAAGAAGCGGTCTGACGCAGAGGGAGTCCTGCGCAGACTTCGCTAAACCTCTTTGCCGAAGCAGATTACTCGATACCCTTTTGCCATGCACCGTATCGCCGTTGATGCAATGGGATCCGACTCGGCCCCTTCGCCTGAAATCGAAGGAGCGATTCAGGCAGTTCGGGCGCGCTATGCGGAAGTCATTTTGGTGGGTCCCCAGGACCTACTGAATCGTGAACTGAGGCAGCGGGGCGCCAAAGACCTCAAGATCGAAATCGTTCATGCCTCTGAGGTCATCACGATGGAGGACAAGGCTGCCAAGGCGTTTCGGCGCAAGCGCGACTCCTCGATACGAGTTGCCGCCCGGCTGGTCCGCGATGGGAAAGCGGCCGGATTGATCAGTGCAGGGAATACGGGTGCCGTGATGACCACGGCGAAAATTGTTCTTGGACCCCTGGAGGGTGTGGACCGGCCGGCGCTGGCCCAGGTTTTCCCTTCCTCGAAAAAGGGAAAGGCGACGGTATTGTTGGATGTTGGCGCCAACGTGGATTGCAAGCCTTTACACTTGGAGCAATTCGCGGTCATGGGGGAAATCTATTACCGGAATATCTTCGGGGTGGAAAAACCTCGCGTGGGCTTGCTCTCGAACGGGTCAGAAGCTCATAAAGGCAATGAACTGACTCGCGAGGCGCTGGCGCGGCTGAGCCAACTGCCGCTAAATTTTGCCGGAAACGTTGAAGGCCGGGATCTCTTTAACGGGCGGGTGGACGTCATCGTGGCCGATGGGTTTATCGGCAATGTCGCCTTAAAGATCAGCGAAGGGCTTGTGGACGCAGTGGCGACACTTCTTAAAGAAGCGCTTTCGAGCACGCTTTCCTCGAAAATGGGCTACATCCTTTCGCGGAAGGCCTTTCGGGATTTTAAGAAGAGGCTGGACTATTCCGAGTACGGGGGCGCTCCGCTCCTTGGGGTGCGGGGAGTGTGTATCATCTGCCACGGCGGCTCGAACGCCAATGCGGTCAAGAACGCCATCCGGGTGGCAGCGGAATTTTCGGAAGGCCGCGTTAACGAAAAAATTGAGCGCGAATTGGCCGTCGCCTCACTCAGCAAGAACTGAAAGGGTTTTCCAGGAGCCAGCATGGTTCAAACGGGCATTTTGGGCACGGGTTCGGCGCTGCCGGAAAAGATCATCACCAATTCCGACCTTGAAAAGCTGGTAGACACCTCCGACAAGTGGATCACGGAGCGGACGGGCATCAAAGAGCGGCGACAGGCCCGCCCGGATGAAACCACTTCGTCTTTATCGGTTCTGGCGGCGCAAAAAGCCTTGGAAATGGCCGGCCTTTCCCCTGAGGATCTCGATTTAATCATCTGTTCCACGATCTCACCCGATATGCCGCTGCCTGCCACCGCCTCGATCATCCAGCGGGAATTGGGGGCGGGACCCTGCTGCGCCTTTGACTTGGCAGCCGCCTGTTCAGGATTCCTTTTCGGGCTTACCGTGGTGGACCAGTTTATCAAGACGGGGAAAGCCAAGTACGCGCTGGTCATCGGGGCGGAACTGCTATCCCGGTACTTGGATTACCATGATCGCGCCACTTGTGTGATCTTTGGGGACGGGGTAGCCGCCTGCATCCTGGGGCCGACCAACTCAGGGGCAGGTATTCTGGCCTCCGAAGTGCACACCAACGGCGCCTTCGCGGATCATCTTTACATTCCCGCCGGAGGCACTGCGCGGCCTGCCAGCCGCGAGACTGTCGAAGCGGGGGATCACTACATCAAGATGCGTGGAAACGAGTTATTCAAGGTTGCGGTCCGCAGCCTGGAGGAGGTTTCGCGCCGGGTCATGGAGCAGGCGGAAATTTCTCCCGAACAGCTCGATTTGTTCATTCCGCATCAAGCGAACCAGCGCATTACTGAAGCGGTGCGAGAGCGCTTGGGCGTGCCCGTTGAAAAGGTCTATTCAAATATCAACCGGGTGGGCAATACTTCTTCGGCGTCCATTCCCATCTGCCTGGATGAATGCGTGCGCAGTGGCCGGGTCAAGAAAGGCGATTTGATCTTAATGTCCGCCTTTGGAGCAGGGGTAACGTGGGGTTCGGTCTTAGTACGCTGGTAGAGACTGGGAAGGTTTTCGGGCGCGAAGCTTGCGCCGGGCCTTGGCTTGGACCCACAATAGGTAGCTCGCGGAGAGCAGGCGTTGCCTAAGATTGCATTTGTCTTTCCGGGACAGGGCTCCCAGGCACCCGGGATGGGCCGCGAGTTGGCTGAGCATTTTGCTTCGGCGCGCGAGGTTTTCGAGCAAGCGGATACTGCTCTGGGCTTCCCACTGTCGAAATTATGTTTTGAAGGTCCGGCAGAGGAATTGCAACTGACGGCCAATACGCAGCCTGCAATCCTTGCCGTCTCGGTAGCCGCATCGCGGGTTCTGGAGGAGGAGGGTGTGCGGCCCGACTACGTTGCCGGGCACAGTTTAGGTGAATATTCGGCTTTAGTGGCGGCAGGCGCGTTCGAATTGGCCGACGCGCTGCGCTTGGTTCGCAAACGAGGTCAATACATGCAGGAAGCTGTTCCAGTCGGTCAGGGAGCCATGGCGGCGCTTTTAGGGCTTGAAGGCGAAGTGGTTGAAGAAATTTGTCGTGAGGCCGCCCAGGGTGAAGTTGTGTCCCCGGCGAATTTGAATTCTCCCCGCCAGATTGTCATCGCCGGCCACCGAGGCGCCGTGGAAAGAGCGGTTGAGATGGCGAAAGGACGCGGCGCAAAACGCGCTTTGATGTTAAATGTCAGCGCCCCATTCCACTGTGCTCTGATGAAGCCTGCTGCGGATCGCCTGGCGGCCGACCTGGAAGCGGTGCCGATGCGAAACCCGCAGGTTCCCCTGGTGAGGAATGCTGACGCAAAGATGGCGTGTTCCACCTCCGCGGTGCGCGAGGGTTTAGAGCGGCAGGTCACGGCTCCGGTGCGATGGACTGACTCAATGCGTCTTCTCCGAGCCGAGGGAGTAGACTTTTTCGTGGAGGTTGGCCCGGGAAAAGTCCTGTCAGGATTAATGAGGCAGATTGACGCGGCGGCAAAAACGTTCCAGGCCGGGAGCATGGCTTCCGCGAATGATTCGATTGCCGCTTTGCGAAGGGAGTAGCACTCGGCAGCCGGAGGGTTCTGGCCCACTGGATTTCTCATCGGGATTTCTTGTTTTGGTTTCTACTATGAATCTAGAGGGGCGCGTAGCGGTCGTCACGGGGGCGTCGCAGGGCATCGGCAGGGCCTGTGCCCTGGTTTTGGCGGAGGCGGGAGCGGACGTTGCCTTGGCCAGCCGGAATATGGAAAAGCTCACCGCGGTCGCGCAGGAAGTTAAAACCCTCGGACGAAAGGCCCTGGTGTTGGGCGTTGACGTTTCCAACCCCCAGACCGTCAAAGCCGGGATGAGCAAGGTTTTGGAAACCTGGAAGAAGGTTGATATCCTGGTGAACAATGCCGGCGTGGTGCGCGACAATTTGATTCTGCGAATGAACCCAACGGATTGGGATACCGTCTTGCGGACAAACCTGGATGGGGCCTACTATTGCATTAAAGAGGTTCTTCCCGGGATGGTGCGGCAGCGGTACGGACGGATCATCAATCTCGCTTCGGTTGTTGCCCAGGCCGGGAACCCCGGCCAGGCCAATTACATCGCCTCGAAGGCGGGCTTGATCGGTTTGACGAAGGCGGTGGCGGCAGAAGTTGCCCGGAGGAATATCACCGTGAACGCGGTCTCCCCGGGATTCATCGACACGCCGATGACCGGCAAGCTGCCGGAGGGCGTCCATGATAAATTATTGAGTGTCATTCCTCTCGGTCGCATGGGAACGGACCGGGAGGTTGCTTATGGGGTGCGTTTCCTCGCTTCGGAGGAGGCGGGTTACATTACCGGTCACGTGCTGAATATCAATGGTGGGTTGTACATGGCTTGAAGCTAACCGAAAGATGGTTTGGCCCGCATGCGGGGGGACCCTCCGGAGCAAGGGCAGTTTCTTTGCGCCGGTCAGGCCGCTTGACGGGCGCCAGGGCAAAAGTTAGAATAGCCAACCCCACGTATAGTCGTAGAGTCAGGAGGATACATTAATGGCTTCGCCAGAAGTAAAGATCAAGCAGATCATCGTTGAGCAGCTCGGAGTTGATGAAGCAGAGGTTACCCCGACGGCGCATTTTGTCGACGACCTTGGGGCCGACTCGCTGGACATCGTGGAGTTGGTGATGGCGTTCGAGGAGGCATTCGAAATCGAGATTCCCGACGAGGACGCCGAAAAGATCCAGACCGTCAAGGATGCCATCAGCTACATCGAGGCCCACGTCAAACCAGCGAAGAACTGAACTCACATGCCCCACAGGAGGGACAAAGGTTGGCGCGAAGAGTTGTGGTGACAGGTGTTGGTTTGGTCAGCGCCCTTGGGGTAGGAACCGAAGAAAACTGGAAAAACCTCCTCGCCGGCCAGAGCGGAGCCGCGCCCATTTCACACTTCGACACGGCGGGGTTTCCGGTTACGTTCGCCGCGGAAGTCAAGGGATTCGACCCCCTCGTCTTCGTCGAAAAAAAAGAAATCAAGAAGATGGGGCTGTTCATTCAGTTCGGCATGGCGGCGGCCCAGTTCGCCATGGAGCAGGCCGGGCTGAAGATCGAGCCGGAATTTGCGGAGCGCGTCGGGGTCTACATCGGTTCCGGGATCGGCGGATTCGATGTGATCGAGCGCGAGCACACGGCGCTCCTGCAGGGCGGGCCCCGAAAAATCTCCCCCTTCTTCATTCCGGCATCGATTGTCAACTTGGCCTCCGGATTCGTCTCGATCCGCTGGGGCGCCAAAGGCCCCAATTCCGCGACGTGCACGGCATGTTCTTCGAGCGCGCACGCGGTCGGCGATTCCTACAAACTGATCCAGCGCTGTGACGCGGACGTGATGATATGCGGCGGGGCAGAGGCCGCCATTACCCCCATGGGAGTGGGAGGATTTGCTTCCATGCGCGCCCTCTCCACCCGGAATGACGAGCCGGAAAGGGCCAGCCGGCCTTTTGACCGGAACCGCGACGGGTTTGTCATCGGGGAAGGAGCGGGCATCCTGATTCTGGAAGAGTTGGGGTTTGCGATCAAGAGGGGAGCCAGAATTCTGGCCGAGGTGGTTGGCTACGGAATGTCCGGGGATGCCTTTCACATCACCCAACCTTCGGAAAACGCGGACGGGGCGGTCCGGGTGATGCAGAACACGCTTCA
>Ga0307374_10013530_pt1 | contig 11270 bp, 13 predicted proteins | sample OX3MG_FD_202532 | JGI IMG/M metagenome (GOLD analysis project Ga0307374, IMG submission 202532) | Soil microbial communities from Risofladan, Vaasa, Finland - OX-3 | ecosystem: Environmental > Terrestrial > Soil > Coastal area > Acid sulfate soil | place: Finland: Risofladan, Vaasa | collected... | reverse complement strand
CGTGTGGCTCGGGGGCGGGGTCATCGTCCTGGCCGACGTCACCATCGGGGAGGACACTGTGGTGGGCGCGGGAGCGGTGGTCACCCGTGACCTGCCCCCGGGCGTCGTGGCCGTGGGCAATCCGGCCAGGGTCATCCGCCGGCTCGACCGTGGGACCGCAGAGACCCCCACCTGACCGCCCCCGGTGTCGACCACCCGGCGACGACGCGCCGCCCTACACTGCAGCCATGGGGTACGGCCACAGCTCATGGATCGCGGCGGTCATCTTCGGTGGCCTCTTCCTGGTGCGCTACCTGACCGTGCAACGCCGTCGGGGCCGTCCGCCGGGCGCCCCGGGCCCCCGGAGCCCGTTCACCGACCCCCGGTCCCGGCATTCGTCGGGGGAACCGACACACGTGTCACAGAGGGCCCACGGCGCACCCACGACCGGCATGGCGGCCGGTTGGTTCCGCGACCCGTTCGTCAGGCACGAGCAGCGCTACTGGTCGGGATCCGGGTGGACCGAGCACGTCGTCGACGACGGCGTTCCCGCTACCGATCCCCCGCCCACGCCGTCCGGGCCGCGGGACTCCTCCTGACGCCGACCGGAACCGACCCTGTCAGACACCGTTGGGCCGACAGCTGCCTGGCTGCCAGCCCCACACCCGGAGCACCGCGGTGGGAACCGTGACCGGGCAGGCCGTACCTGGCCCGGTGTTGCCCGCCGCGTACGCCGTCCACGCGCCGCCGGGCGGCTGCCGGAACACGTAGTAGGAGCCCTGATCCTGGGTCGAGACCTGGGCCTGGGTGGGATTGGACGGGTCGGACGAGGGTGCAGCCACCAACCGGGCCCCGGCCCAGTGGACGCCGGTGGACCTGTCGAGCGCTTCGTAGGTCAGGCCGGGAGCCAGTCCACTGAACTCCGAGGCCGGGATGTTGTTGAGGGCGCTGCCCGCCGACACCAGCTCTGACCTCACCTGGTCGGTGACCGGCAGGTTGACGGCGGTGGTGAGCGGCATCGTCGAGGACGTGGTGCGGGAGCCGGAAGGTCCCCTGGTGCTCGGTGTACTCGACGTACTCGACGTGGCCGGTGTGCCCGAGCACGCAGCCAGGGCCAGCGCACCGGCCACCACGATCCCCACCGCCCACCGTCGACCCTTCATACGGCGCTCCTGTCATCGTCGACGCATCCCACGACACCAGCGTGCCCGTTGCCCGTTGCCCGTTGCCCGTTGCCCGTTGCCCGTTGCCCGAAACGCTACCGCTCGGTGACCGGCGCACGCGAGCATTCTGGGACCGGGAGGTTCGCCGGCCGAGCCTGCTCACCCGGACATGCCGACCACGGGGGCGGCAAGAGGGACCGAGCCCATCGAACCTTCGAATGGGGCGGCTCCGAAGGAGAACACCCCGCCGTCCGAGGCCACCAGCCAAGACCCGCCGGCAGGAGCGGGGGCCATGCCCACGACGGGCCGGTTGAGGTGGAAGGCCCCGCCGGACACGGTCAGCGCCCTCGCTGCTGTCAGCCTTGCGATCCACGAGTGCGCCACGTCACCTACCCGGAATCCGCCGTAGCCCTCGCCCCGGGTCGTGCGACACCCCCACGGTCGTCCTGGCGGTCAGAGCGGATGCGCCCTGGCCGGTCTCGGGCTCACAGGAGTGTGATGCGACCCGAGTGCAGGCGGACCCGGACTCCGATGAGTTCGGTGGTGACGGCGGAGGCGGCCAGGTCGGAGTCCTCGTCAACCGCCACGCAGCGTCGGCCGTCGTCGGTATTGCACACGGCCACCGTGCGGGCGGGCGCCATCCCCTCGAAGGTGACGGTATAGGTGGCCACGGTGGCCTCACCGTCGTAGCCGTCGAGTGTCTCCACCACGTCGACGACCCCGGTGGCCGACGCGGCCGATGCGGCCAGATCGCCGAGCAACGGGGGTCTGCCGTCAGGTGTGCACGACCAAGCCCCGAGTCCCGGTTTGGTCAGGAGTCCGCTCACCGTCGTGACCACACCGACGGAGCCCGGCTCTGCCCTGAGGGACTCGATGACCGGGACCATCGACTGCAGGACGAAATTGTTGAACGGACCGCCGGCGAAGCTCATCCCCCCGGTGACGGTGGGGGTGGTGGAAGGATCGAGGCCCAGAGCTCGCTGCTGTACGCGGACGGCGGCCGGAAAGCAGCTGTAGGCCTCGATGATCTCGGCCGCTGCCACCGGGCGCCCCAGGCGCCTTGCGGTGGCGGCCCCCAACACCTCCATGGCCGGCCAGGTATGGGGCGCCGAGCGCCGCAACAGGGACACGGAATGTCCCGACTCCAGTCCGACCCGGGGAAAGGCCCAGCGATCGGTGGGCACACCGAGTCGCCGCGCGGTGCCTACCGAGCAGAAGAGCAGGGCCGCCGACTGGTTGACCGTCCACTGGGTGGAGTGCCACTTGTTGTACGGGAAGGCCAGCGGACGGTTGGACGGCGACGGCGTGGCGATCTCGTCCGCCTCCAAGGGGGCCGGAAATGCCGCGTCGGGATTGGTGCGGGCCACCCGGTTGAAACGGGCCCACAGATCGGCCACCTCCGACCGGTGGCCGGCCAGTGAGAGGCGATCGGCGGCCCGGAGGGCGTTGTCGATCATGGCGTACTGCTGGACGGGGTCCCAGAGGCGGTGGGCCACCTCCACCGGTTCCACTGGTGGGCCCTCCCGGCGCCGGGTGACGTCGGGGACGGCTCCGTGCTGGTCGGTCTCCTCCGCCGACCGTCCCGAGCGCTCGGCGTCGCGCGCCCACGCCTTGGCCTCTCCGCCCACCACGGCCGCCACCTCGGATTCCCCCGAGACGACGGCGGCCAACGCCTCGTTGATCAGGGTCTGCTGGGGGATGCCCAGCTCGACCAGGTGGGTCCGCGCGCCGGCCGCGCCGACCCGGTCGGCCACCAGCCGGGCGGGGTCCGAGTAGCCCCAGCTCCCCTGGGGGACGGCGATCCGGTCCACCCGGGCGAGGAGCCCGGGTGCGCCCGCGTCGGCACCGGCCGCCAGCAGGGCCAGCACCATCGACTCGACGGCCTCGGCGTCGGCACCGGCCGACCCCACCCCGACCAGCACCGGGGTACGGGGATCGAGTGACCCCGGTGCAGGCTCCCCCCCGTTCACCCGAGGGGGCTCATGCCGTCCGCCGGGCGCGCCCGGCGCGCCCGGGACCGGGGTCGGCCCTGCGCCGCTCACGCATCATCCGGCCCACCTGACGCCAGGTCACCTCCACCGCCCCGAGCTCGAGCGCCGTCCGGCGGGCGCGCTCGGGCACGTCGTAGTGGGCCTGGTGCGGACGGCCCTCCTTGTGCTGGAACCAGTCCCGGCGCATGCCCATGCGGGCGGCGAAGGCGTGGAGCTCGTCGTCGGTGTCGGCCACCAGGTGCGACCAGCGGTCGTCGACAGGCCCGAGGTGGGCGGGCTGGCGCCAGTCATCGAGGTAGACGGTCATCGCGGTTCGTTGGGGGGATCAGATGATCCGGCCCGCGTCGCCGGACCCGCTGACGACGGGATAGCCGGTCGCCTCCCAGGCCAGCATGCCACCCTCGACGTTGCGGACGTCGTAGCCGGCGCCGGCCAAGGCAACGGCGACCGCTCCCGACCGTCCCCCCACCCGGCAGATGCACACGATGGTCCTGTCGGAGGGCAACTCGGCCGTGCGGTCGGGAATCGTCCCCATCGCCACGTGCACCGCCTCCGGGGCGTGGCCGGCGTGCCACTCGTCGTCCTCGCGGACGTCGAGGAGGAAACCCCCGGCCTCGAGGAGACGCAGGGCCGCGGCCGGATCGACGTCGACGACGACAGGGCTCGGGTCGGAGGTCACCGCATCACGGTACCGGAGGATGGACGGCCGCCGGGTCCCGGCCCGTCCCCCACCGACTTCAGCCCGGAAGGTCCATGAGCTCGATGCGCACGCCGTCGGGGTCCGTGCAGTACAGGAAGTCCAGTCGGGTCGTGGGCATGTCGAACGTGGTGCGGGTGGCCCCCACCACCGTGCCGCCCAGTGTCTCGATGGTGGCGGCCAGGCCGTCGACGTCGTCCACCCGGATCGAGAGGTGGGTCAGCCCGAGCTGGTTCATCGGCCGACGTGTCCGTGCCCCGGTGGTGCCGGGCGAGAGGAACCCCAGCAGCTCGATGGTCACCCCGTCTCGCGACAGCATGCGGGATTCGAGCGCCACCCCGTCCACCTCCATGAGGGCAGCGAACTCTCCCCCGACGTGGTGGGACGCCACCGGCTCGAACCCCAGTCCTTCGCAGTAGAAGCGCACTGAGCGCTCGAGGTCGGACACGCAGATCCCGAGATGCGAGAACGTCAGATTCATTTGGGCTCCTCCTGGGTGAGGAGACGAGGATGGCACACGGGAGTAGGGGCGGCACCGCGACCGGACGGGCAGGAGCTGCGAGCTCGGCCCGGTCCCGAACTCAAGGTGCCCACTTACTTCACCGCTCCCCGATCGGCGTCCGCTCCAACCGAGTGAGGACGAGAGGACGGGGGGACGCCATGCCGGGCTCAGGGGGAGGCCGGAGCCGACGGCGGGTCCCCGTGGTCGGCCGTCCCGTCGTCGGGCAGGTGTGACCGGACGAACTCGCCGACGGCCCGAAAGGCGCGTCGGCTCCCCTCGGCCCAGGGCATGAGGATGGGGAACACGTGGAACATGCCCGGTTCCTCCAGAGCGGTGGTGTCCACCCCGGCCGCTTGGAGGTGGGTCACGAAGAGGCGGATGGGGTCCCGGAAGATCTCGTCGCTGCCGAACGAGACGAAGGTCGGTGGCCAACCCGACACGTCCTGGCTGACCCCGGAGACCACGGCCGATCCCGGGTCCCGACCATGGAGGTAGGGCGTGGTCGGGATGTTCCACGGCAGGATGTCCTGATCGGCGTTGTCGGCCACCGAGGGCTCGTCGAGCAGCAGGTCCAGTTCCGGCGAGAACAGGATCGCGCCGGCGATGGGGCGATGGTGGATCCGCCCCATGGAGTACATCAGGGACGCCACCAGTCCCCCACCGCTGGAGTCGCCGGCCACGAACAGGCGGGCCGGATCGGTCCCCCCGGCCAGGAGGGACTCCATGACCACCGCAGCGTCCTCGAGCCCGGCCGGGAACGGGAATTCGGGGGCCAACCGGAGGTCGGCCACGAAGAGCTCGCATCCGGTGCGCCGGCACAGCCAAGCCGCGAAGACGCCGTACATACGGGGTGAGGTCCCCACGTAGCCCCCGCCGTGCAGGTACAGCACGGTGCCGACCGGCCCGGTGCCCCGTGGCCGGTACCAGATGCCCGGCACCCCGGCCACCGTCGCCTCGTCCTGGTCGACGTCGAGCGAGCGCACCAACGGGGACAAGACCGCGCCGGAGAGGTCGTCGAGCACCAGCTCGATGGAGCGGAACTCGTCGATGGGCAGCGAGGTGAGATACCCCATGAACGATCGGATGGACTCACGGGTGACGGTGACGGCCAGGTTGTGGGGGAGGTTCCCGTCTCCCGACCACGGCCTCCGGAACGGAACCCGACCCAGGGCCAGGGTGAGCTGACCGGCCAGGCCCACGAGATCGGTGGCGGCGATGGGCCAGGACGATCGGGCCACACCGCGGCGGCGGCCCATCACCACGGTACGAACATCCGGCCCAACCCCAGCAGTCCGCGGGCGGTCGTCGCCGGCGGGTTCAGACCGGCTCCGCAGCCAGGGTGGCGCCCAGCTGGAGCAACTGCTCGGTGGCGCCACCCAGGGTCAGCTCGAGATGCTTGGTCATCAGGAAATACCGGTGCAGCGGGTACTCGCGGTCGACCCCGACCCCACCGTGCAGGTGGACGGCGGCGTGGACAACCCGCTGCCCGCCGTCGGCGGCCCAGAACTTGGCGATGGCCACTTCCTTGTCGGCCGGAAGACCCTCGTCGATCCGCCATGCCGCCTGCCAGGCGGTGAGCCGGATGGCCTCGGTGTCGACGTAGGCATCCGCGGCTCGTTGGCCCACGGCCTGAAACGTGGCGATGGGCTTGCCGAACTGCTCCCGGGTCTTCGTGTACTCGGCCACCAGGGCGAGCGACGCGGCGGCGGCTCCGGCCTGGGCCAGGGCCAGGGCCGCAGTGGAGCGCAGGACCAGCCACTCGATGATGGCCTGGCCCTCGTCCACAGAACCCAGCAGGGCCTCGGCACCCACCGGGGTGCCCGAGAGACTGAGGACCGCTTCGGGCTGACCGGTGTTGGTGACCTGGCGCTCGCGGCTGACGCCGGCGGCCGCCGTGTCCACGATGAACACCGCCACCGAGGCCGGTTCCACCCGGGCGGTGACCAGCACGGCATCGGCGATCATGCCCGAGGGGACGCAGGCCTTGGTTCCCGACAGGACCCATCCGTCCCCGTCCCGCTCGGCCCCCACCGACGGGGCGCCGGGGGTGCCCCCCAACTCCACCAGGGCGGTGGTCAACACGGTGTCACCCGAGACCACGCCGGGCAGCCACTGTCGGCGCTGGGACTCGGTCCCGAACCGGGCGATGGCAGCCGATGCCGCCGCCAGTGTCTCGATGGTGGGCACATAGGCCGCCGTCTTGCCGGTGGCCTCCACCAGCAGGCCGGTCTCGACGAAGCCCAGACCGGCTCCACCCACGTCTTCGGGGAGGGCGATGCCGAGGAGTCCGGCGGCGGCCAACTCACTCCACAGTTTGCGATCGAACCGGTCCCCGTCGGGCTCGGACTCGAACTGGCGCAGCCGCTCAGGGGTGGACAGATCGGTGAAGATCCGGTCGGCCAACTCGCGCACGGTCTCTTGCTCTTCGCTGAAGGAGAAGTCCATGGTGTCGTGTCCTCTTCTGTTTCGGTCTCTGTGGCTGTGGTGCGGTGGCGGCGTGCGGCGGCGGACGGGCGGTGAGTTAGCGCAGGGATCGGGGCAGGCCCAGGCCGAAGATGGCGATCAGGTCCCGTTGGATCTCGTTGGTGCCTCCGCCGAAGGTCAGGATGACCAGGCTGCGGGCGTACATCTCGAGCCTCCCGGCCAGCACCGCGTCGGGGCTACCCCGGATCAGGTAGCCAGCCTGGCCCACCACCTCGAGCATCAGCTTGAAGGCCTCCATGTAGAACTCGGTACCGAACACCTTGGTGGTGGAGGCGTCGGCCACGTCGAGGTGCCCCTGGGTCGCGGTCCATGCCACTTTCCAGTTGATCAGCTTGAGGAACTCCAACCGGGCATAGATGCGGGCCAGGTGGACCTGCACCCACTCCTGGTCGATCACCCGACGGCCGTCGGCCAGCTTGGTGTTCTGGGCCCAGGCGCGCACGTCGTCCAGGGCCCGTTCGATGATGCCCGACGAGCACAGCGTGACCCGCTCGTGGTTGAGCTGGTTGGTGATGAGGGACCAACCCTGGTTCTCCCCGCCCACCAGGTTGGCGGCGGGCACCCGCACATCCTCGTAGAACGTGTAGTTGATGTTGTGGTCACCGAGCAGGTGCATGGGGACCACCTTGATGCCCGGCGTGTCCATCGGCACGATGAACATCGAGATACCCTTGTGCTTGGCCACCTCGGGATCGGTGCGAGTGGCCAGCCAGATGTAGTCGGCCCCACCGGCCAGCGACGTGTAGATCTTCTGACCGTTGATGACGTACTCGTCGCCGTCACGCACGGCCCGGGTCTGCAGTGAGGCCAGGTCGGTGCCCGACTCCGGCTCGGTGTAGCCGATACAGAAGTGGATGTCGCCGGCCAGGATCTTGGGGAGGTAGAAGTCCTTCTGCTCCCGGGTGCCGAAGTCCATGATGGTCGGCCCCACGGTGTTGATGGTGAGCATGGGCACCGGGGCACCGGCCCGCATGGACTCGTCGAAGAAGATGTACTGCTCGATGGGCCCGAGGCCCTGGCCGCCGTACTCGGTGGGCCAGCCGATGCCCAGCCATCCGTCCTCGGCCATCTGCTTGACCACCCGCCGCATGTCGGGCCCGATCCCGTGGCTCTCGGCCAACTGGGCCTCGACCTCGGGGGTGAGCAGCGCGGCGTAGTACTCGCGCAGGCGGTTCCGTAGCGCCTGGTGCTCCTCGGTGTAGCCGATCTCCATTGCGTCCCTCCCGATCGTGCCTGCCCACTGGCGGCCCCGAGGGGTCCCACCGGGTCCGACTGGTGAACTGTAGAACTGCGAGCCTCACGGAACTGCCGGCATGCGGCACGGACGCGCCGACCGTTCCCGTCGACAGGAGCGGATGACGAGGCCGGACACGCCCGATGGTGCTGCGCTGGCAGTAGAACACGTTACATTCGCCCCGTCCGGGACGCCACCGGCCGGCGCCGGCGGCTCCGCCCTGTAGCCTGCCTTCCGATGGTGCCGGCCGGCCCTGGTCGCCGCTAGGGTTACCGTCCGGCAATTCATTGGTCCGGCCGGCCGGTGCAGCGGTGGCCGCCGCTCGCCGGCGTCTCGATCGCCCCGTCCCCTGCCACTGCGTCTCATCCACCCCAGTGCGGCACCGCCGCCGAGCCCCGAGGAGTACCTCATGCCCGAAGCCGTCATCGTCGCCACCGGCCGGACCCCGATCGGACGGGCCAACAAGGGTTCCCTCGTCGACTGTCGCCCCGACGACCTCGCCGCCCTGGTCATCCGCGAGGTGCTGGCCAAGGTGCCCCAGCTCGACCCCCTGTCGGTGGAGGACGTGATCATGGGTTCGGGCCAGCCGGGCGGTGAGGCCGGCTACAACATCGGACGCGTCGCCGCGGTGCTGGCCGGACTGCCCGACGTCCCGGGGGTCACCGTCAACCGGTACTGCTCGTCCTCCTTGCAGACCATCCGCATGGCCGCCCACGCCATCCGGGCCGGCGAGGGGGATGTGTTCGTCGCCGCCGGTGTCGAGACCGTCAGCCGCTACCAGTACGGTGCTGCCGACACCGGCCCGCACAACCCGTCGTTCGCCGAGGCCGAGGCCCGCACCGCCATGCGCACCCCGGCCGCCGGCGCGCCGTGGACACCGCTCGAAGGTGCCCTCCCCGACGTCTATATCGCCATGGGCCAGACCGCCGAGAACGTGGCCGAGTTCAAGCACGTGACCCGACAGGAGCAGGACGAGTTCGCCGTCCAGTCCCAGCACCGGGCGGTGGCGGCTCAGGAGGCCGGCTTCTTCGAGCGGGAGATCATCCCGGTCACCACCCCCAACGGCGACGTGGTCACCAAGGACGACGGGCCCCGTCCCGGCACCACCCTCGAGGGGCTGGCCGGGCTCCGCCCGGTCTTCCGCGAGGGCGGCACCATCACCGCCGGGAACGCCTGCCCCCTCAACGACGGCGCCGCCGCCGTGATCGTCATGAGCGACACCAGGGCCCGGGAGCTGGGCATCACCCCCCTGGCCCGCATCGTGGCCAGCGGGGTCTCCGGCCTCAATCCGGAGATCATGGGCCTCGGGCCGGTGGAGGCCATACGGCAGGTACTGGCGCGGGCCGGCATGACCATCGACGACATCGACCTGGTGGAGATCAACGAGGCCTTCGCCGCCCAGGTGGTGCCCTCGGCCAAGGAGCTCGGCATCAGCTACGACAAGCTCAACGTGAAAGGCGGTGCCATCGCCCTCGGCCACCCGTTCGGCCAGACCGGGGCGCGCATCATGACCACGCTCCTCAACGCCCTCGATGACACCGGCAAGACCATCGGCCTCGAGTCGATGTGCGTCGGTGGCGGTCAGGGTATGGCCATGATCGTGGAACGACTGAGCTGATCGTCCCGAAGGGGTGGACCTGTGGGCAGGGGCCTCGGCCGGGACCGGGGTCAGCGCTCCAAGAGGGGATCGGCCGGGTGGCGAACCACCCGGCCGGCGGCGCGTGCTCGCCGCCAGGCGATTCCCGACAGCGCCTCGAGGGCGATCCGATTGCCCAGGTACGCGGTGACCTCGGCGTGGTCGAAGGGCGGGGACAGCTCGACGATGTCGACGCCGGCCACGGGGAGCTCCATGGCGATCCGTCGCACGGCGTCGAGGAGCTGGCGCGGGGTGAGGCCCCCGGGCTCGGGGGTACCGGTGGCCGGGGCCGACCCCGGATCGACCACGTCGACGTCGACAGAGAGGAAGACGGCGTCGCACTCGTCGGTGGCGACCGCGAAGGCCTCGGTCAGGCAGGCGTCGAGGCCCCGGTGGACCAGCTCGGTCATCTCGTAGCTCCGCATGCCCTGGGCGGCCATCCAGTCCAGGGTCTCCCCCTCGGGCCAGTAGCCCCGCAGGCCGATCTGGAGGAAGCGGTCGCCCCTGGCCGCCCCGGACTCGATGAGCCTGCGCATGGGGGTGCCGTGTCCCACCAGGGAGCCGAATTGGGTGTCGGCGGTGTCGGCATGGGCATCGAAGTGGAGGACCGAGACCCGGCCCCACCCCACCTGGCGGGCCACGCCGGTGACGTCGGGGAGGGCGATGGTGTGGTCCCCCCCGAGGACGATCGGGACCGCGCCGGAGGAGGCGATCCGGGCCACCGCCTCCTCCAGGCGGGCCAGGGACAGCTCGGCGTCCACGGCGGGCATCTGGACATCCCCCACGTCCACCACCCCCAGTTCCACCAGGGGGTCCACGCCCAGGGCGAGGCTGGGCCGCATGCCGTCGTGGGGGAGGTAGTCGGTGGTCCGGATGGCCAGGGGGCCGAAACGGCAGCCCGGACGGTGGCTGGTGCCCCCGTCGTACGGGGCCCCGATGATGACCGCGCCGGCCCCGGCGAAGCTGGCGGGGTCGTCGAGGTCTGCCGCCGGAACCCCGGCGAAGGTGGCATCGGGTCCGTACATGTTGCCCAGGCGCATCGAACCTCCTCGGGGGTCACTGTGATTCGGCGGCACGATCGGGACCGGGCCGGGCCAGCGCGTCGGCCGCCCGGGCTCAGTCCTCGATCTCCTCGATGGCGAACTCGGGGCAATTGGCGATGGCCAATCGGGCCTTGGTCTCCAGCTCGGGTGGGACGCTCCCGTCCCCAACCACTGAGGACTGGCCGTAGTCGTCCACCGAGAAGAGCTCCGGGGCCAGTCCGTAGCAGCGGGCATGGCCGGTGCACTTCTCCTCGATGACCCGGATCCTCATGGGAACACCACCGCCAGCTGTCGGGGGCCCCGCACCTGACCGCCGGCCCAGGTGACCTCGACCCCCTCGGCCAGACGGAAGCTCGGGATGCGGGCCAGCCACTCCTCGAGGGCCACCCGCAGCTCCATGCGGGCCAGGTTGGAGCCGGCGCAGCGGTGGATGCCCGAGCCGAAGGCCACGTGGCGGTTGTGCGCCCGGTCGAGCTGCACGACGTCGGGCTGCTCGAACGCCTCGGGGTCGCGGTTGGCCGCCGGGAAGTTCATCAGGACC
>Ga0307374_10013527_pt1 | contig 11272 bp, 10 predicted proteins | sample OX3MG_FD_202532 | JGI IMG/M metagenome (GOLD analysis project Ga0307374, IMG submission 202532) | Soil microbial communities from Risofladan, Vaasa, Finland - OX-3 | ecosystem: Environmental > Terrestrial > Soil > Coastal area > Acid sulfate soil | place: Finland: Risofladan, Vaasa | collected... | reverse complement strand
ATTCCCGACGCCCCCTGGAAAAAGCACTGAAAAGAGGAGGGTAAGGTGAGTCTGGGCGAGAAGCTGGCGCGGCGGGCGTTCCTGCCGCCGTTGCCGGACCCGTACGCCGACGAGCGGCCGGGCTACAGCCAGCCGGACGCGGTGGATCCCAGCGGGTATTCGGCGGGCGATCTGCGGGGTCCGCGTGGCGACGGCGAGGTTTCGGACGTGAGCGCGCCGCGCTTGTCGCCGGTGGTAGGTCGGCTGAGCGACGCGACCTATGGCGATGACACGGTGCGGCCGGTGCCGGGTGGCGCGCTGGGCGAGGCGGGGGCGGCGTGGACGAGTGACGAGTCACGAGGGCTGAGCGGCCAGCACGCTTTTCCCGCGTCCGGTGTCGGGCGGGTGAGCGCAGCGGAGTCGGAGTTGGGCGGCGGACCGGGCATCGCCGCGCAACACGCCTGGCGGCCGGTGCCGGACGTCTACGGGCGCGTCGGCGCCGAAGGGGGCGGGGCCCAGAGGGCACCCCGGCTGGCAGCGGCGCCGCTGGAGTACACCGCCGATCGAGATACGCTGCCGCCGAGCGACTCGGCGGTGTACACGGACGTGTACGGGCCGCGGCTGCGCGAGCGGGGCGAGGATCCGGGGTAGTCCTGAATGGGCGAGTGGGCGACGGGGCGAGTGGACGAATGGGCGAGTCGGCGAATGGGCGAATGGGCGAGTCGGCGAATGGGCGAATGGGCGAGTCGGCGAATGGGCGACGGGGCGAATGGGCGACGGGGCGAGTGGACGAATGGGCGAGTGGGCGAATCCCCTCTCCGTCTCGCCTCGTCGCCCCGTCGCCCATTCGCCGGCTCGCCGTTTCGGAATTGGGGGGAAGAGTGGCGATACTGACCGAGGAGCAGCGGCACCGGTTGTCCGACGAGGACTTCGCGGTGCCGGGGAAGCGGCAGCTGCCGCTGCACGACGCGGAGCACGCGCGGCTCGCGTGGGACGAGCTGGACCGGACCGAGGGATTGACTCCGTACGAGCGCGAGGAAGCGCGGGCGCGGATCATTCGGGCGCTGCACCGGCACGGGGTGAAGTTCGGCCGGGCGATGCAGGAGAGCGAGCAGCGGACGATGGCCGGCGCGCAAGAGGCGACGGTCGCCGACGAAGCGGGGCACGTCGTCGAGGTGACGATCGCGCGGCCGGGCGTTTCCAATAATGGCTACGTCTACACGCCGGCGGTCCTGGCGGACGCGGCGGGGTTGTGGAATGGGGCGCCGGCGTTTCTGGACCACCCGACGGCGCTGGACCTGACGCGGGCGGGCTCGCGCTCGCTGCGGGACCTGGTGGGGGTGTACGAAGGCGCGCGATACGAGGAAGGCCGGGGGCTGCGGGCGCGACTGCGGCTGAGCGCGAACGACCACGGGGCGTTCGAGACGATTCGCGAGGCGGCAGCGGCGACGGCGGCCGGGCGGCCGGCGCCGCCCATCGGGATCTCGGCAGACTGGAAGCTGCTGAAGTCGGCGGCAAGAGGGCGAGCGGGCGATGGGGCGAACGGGCGGGCGCGCTGGAACGTGCATTCGATCGTGGCGGTGAACAGCGGCGACCTGGTGATCCGTCCGAGCGCGGGCGGGTCGTTTGATCGGATCCTCGAGGCGGATCGGCCGGAGCCGATCGACTATAGCGTCGTCGAGGTGCTGGAGGCGGTGGTGACGACGGGGCGAGAGGGCGACGGGGCGAGTGGGCGAGAGGGCGACGGGGCGGGGCTTGCCGCCGCGCCCGCTCGCGGTCTCGCCGATTCGGCGAGCGCGGAGCTGCAGCGGGCCGTCGACGCGGCGATGCGTCCGGTCCGGCTGGCGTTGGCGCAGGCGACGCTGGACGCGAAGCTGGGGGGCTCGGGGCTGCCGGCGGCAGCAGTCGAGCAAGTGCGGTCGCAGTTCGCGGGGCGGGTGTTCGAGGCGAGCGAAGTGGACAGCGCGATCGCGGGGATGCGGACGCTGCTGGGTGCGGTGTTTGGGCAGCAGAGCATTCGGGGCGTGGGCGCGGGGGTGCTGGACCCGGGGCAGCCGCAGGGCGTGACGCCGTTGGAGAAGGTGCAGGCAGCGTTCGACCGGTTGTTCGGGCTGGACGTGGCCGGGCACCTGACCGGCGTGCCGCGGCTGACCGGGATTCGCGAGGCGTACGTGCTGGTCACCGGCGACAAATTCTTTGACGGCCGGTATCACTGGGAGGAATCGATCGTTCGAGAGGCGAACGAGACGACGACCGCGGTGATGAGCAACGTGGTGTTGAACTCGATGACCAAACGGCTGGTGAAGGACTACCAGGCGCAGCCGAAGTGGTGGGAGCCGTTCACGATCAAGGTGCCGGTGATTGACTTCAAGCAGCAGAACCGGATCCGTCTGAACGATTTCGCGTCGCTGGCGACCGTGGCGGAAGACGGCACCTACGCGAACGTGGCGTGGGGAGACGCGCGGGAGAACTACACGCCGACGAAGTTCGGGAATCTGGTCGCGGTGACGTTGGAGATGTTCCTGAACGACGACCTGCACGCGGTGCAGCGGATCCCGACGAAGCTGGCGCACGCGGCGGTGGTGACGATCAACGAGCAGGTGGGAAATCTGTTCACCCAGAGCGCCGGGACGGGGCCGACGATGGCGGACACCTTCCACGTGTTCGACGCGGCGAACCACCAGGGGAACACGAGCGTGGCGACGCCGGGCATGGACCTGAGCTCGGCCGCCTTGCAGACGGCGATGACGAGTCTGGAGAAGATTCAGAACAGCGCCGGCAAGCGGATCGGGGTCCGGGGTCGGTACCTGCTGGTGCCGCCGGACCTGCGCTGGCAGGCGCAGGTGATCACGCAGTCGCAATATTTGGCGGGGACGGCGAACAACGACATCAACCCGCTGGCGGGGGCGGTGATCCCGATCGTGGTGCCGCAGCTGACGACGGCCTACCAGTGGTACTTGCTGGCCGACCCGACGCAGATCGAGGGCATCGAGATCGGGTTCCTCAACGGACGGGAAGAGCCGGAGCTGTTGGTGCAGGACAACCCGGCGGTCGGACTGGTCTTCACCAACGACGCGATCTCGTACAAGCTCCGGCACATTTATGGGCTGGGCTGGTTGGATTACCGAGGCGCGTTCGCGGCGCTGCCGACGAGCTAGCGGCTAGGCTCTGTTTGCAAAGCCTCACGTCGCCGCCTTGAAAGGCGGGCGAAGGGACGCTCGGCTGAAGCCGGACGGCCGCGGCGACGGGTCCCGGGACTTCAGGCCCACCGTCCCTTCGCCTGCCTTTCAAGGCAGCGACGACGGGCAAACACAACCTAGCGGCCAGGACCTAGGATCTAGGACGGAGGAGCTGGGCGAGGTGACTGGCGTCCCCTCGGTCCCAGGTCCTGTCTGCTTCGGGATCGGAGGGGGCTGGATGAGTGGTTTGGGCGTTCCGAGCGTGGCGGACGTGTGCGTGGTGTTGGGGCGGCACGATCCGGCGCGGACCATGGTGCAGGTGGAGGGAGACTGGATCCGGGTGGACCTGGGACGGCCGGCAGACGGGGTGGCGGCGGCTGGCGTGGGGCAGACGGTGTACCTGTATCGGCTGGGGGAGCGATCGGCCCTGACGGGGGAGCGGCGGCCGAAGTCACTCGGGGAGCTGCTGGCCGACTTGTCGGCGCTGCTGGCGGAGGAGTTTCGGCCGGCGGCGACGGCGCGGCCGGGCCGGCGCGCGCGGGCGGGGTAGCTGGCCTCACCCCCCGCCCCTCTCCATCGGAGATGGAGAGGGGAGACGGACCTTCTCCCCCCTCCATCGGAGATGGAGAGGGGCGGGGGGTGAGGCCGTGACCGGAGGTGCAGATGGGGATCACGCTGTTGACGGCGATGACGGCGAACGTGCGGACGGACCTGAAAGACCTGGACGCGACGCAGTACCTGTGGGTCGACTCGGAGCTGCAGCGGCACATCCAGCACGCGGTGAACGATTATCAGAAGATTCTGCCGTTGCTCGCTGCGGTGACGATCAGCGCAGCGGCGGACCCGAGCGGGGCGACGCGGCGGCAGAGCGTGGCGAGTCCGCTACCGGCAGGATACTTGTGGACCGAGCGGGTGGAGTACCCGATCGACGACGACCCACCGGCGTACCTGGTCTTTCGGGAGGAGCTGGCGGACCAGGGGACGTTGTATCTGCCGACGGGGGACCCACCGGCGGTGGGCGACCTGCTGAAGGTCTGGTACGCGAGCCTGCACACACTGAGCGCGGGAGCGAGCACGCTGCCGACGGAGCACGAGGAGATCATCGCGCTGGGGGCGACGGCGTACGCAGCGAGGGCCGCCGAGCGGTACGCGGTGAGTCGACTGAACGCGAGCTCCTGGACGCCACGGGGGTTGCGGGAGTTCGCGGACGAGCGCATGGGGGACTACCTGGCGGTGCTGGGGGCGCTTCGTTCGAGCTACGGGTCGGCGGGGACACCCCAGCCGCAGTGGGGGCAGGTGGATCGGGAGTGGTATCGACTCTGAAAGTAAGGCCACGGTGAGAACTTCCTTGACCTGCTTGCCGTGCGCAGCACAGCAAGCAGGTCAAGGGAGTTCCCACCGTGGCCTTACCATCGAGACGAGGGGGAACGGGGGTGCTGACGCTCTCGGCGACGCTGAAGGCGGCGCAGCAGAAGTTTGATGTGGTGCCGGTGGTGTCGGTGCTGGTGGGGGACGTGCCGCCGGAGGGGTTGCGGCTGAGTGAGCTGAGCCAGGTGTATAGCGGCGGCGAGGGGGACGTGAGCTTCGACGCCAGCCTGGCGTCGACCGGGGCGGTGGTCCGGGCGCGGGTGGACGGCAGCGGAAACGCGTACGCGCAGGTAGCGACGCCGGGGAACGGGGCGAGCTTCGGGGCGTGGCAGCAGTTGGCGGCGGGGACGGCGTACCCGAACGGACCGGTAGCGGTGGCGGCGATGAGCGACGGATTCATTCGGCTGTGGTACCTCGCGGCGGATGGGCACAGCATCATGGGGTGCTTCCAGGCGACGGCGGGGGCGACGACGGGCGGGTTTGGCGTGCCGGGCGTGAGCGTGGACGCGGGGGCGGGGTTTCTGGTGACGGGGCTGGCGGTGGACGGCCAGGACGTGACGGCGCGGATGTACTTCGTCGTGTCGGGGGGGCAGTTGTGGGAGCGGCACATCGGGGGCGGCGGGTGGACGGCGCCGCTGGGCGATGGCGGGGCCTACACCGGGACGCCGCAAATCGCGGCGGGGTATCGGCCGGTCAGCGCGCCGCACGGGGACGGGAACAGCTTCGTGGTGGTGACCTACGGGTCGCCGAGCGTGCTGGCGGTGCGGCAGTTCAACGCCGGGGCGGGGACGTGGGGGCCGGTGGCGACGCTGCGCACGGCGGGCGTTGGCAGCGGGTACAGTTTCGGGCGGCCGTTCCTGGCGGAGACGCGGGCAGACCAGGCGCGGCAGGTGCTGACCTGGGTGGAGACCGCGCCCACGCCGCTGGGGCAGAGCGTGCAGGTGTGCGTGACGCCGACGCACGACGCGTTGCCGGGGTCGATCGCGTTTGGGCCGCTGGCACCCGGGGTGACCTTGAGCCACGGGCTGAAGGTGCTGCGGGATGAAGGCGCGCCGCCGCTGTGGTGGTTTTTGAGCGCGGCCGGGGTGTGGACGGTGCCGGCGGATGGGACCGCGGTGGGGCAGCGGGTGAGTTTCGCCCAGGACCAGGTGGTGGAGCTGCGGATCGACCAGCCGGCGGTGAATCGGCGGGCGGAGATCCAGGTAACGGTGCTCAACGACGCCGGAAAGCTGGCGAGCGCGGGGCAGGCCGGGGCGTACCGCGGGTTGCGGGCGTGGTCGCAGGTGGCGCTGAGCCTGGGATACCACACGACGATCGGCGACGAGAGCGCGTGGCAGGTGCCGTGCTGGGTCGAAGCGATCGCGTTTCGGGACGACGTGGCGACGGGAGAGCCGTTGGCGACGCTGTTCTGCACGGACGGCTGGGGGATGTTGGACCACCTGGTGAATCGGACGGCGATCACGTTTACGAACAGCACGCTGGACGTGGTGTTGAGCTGGATCTGGTGGCACGTCTGCGGGGACCTGGACCTGAGTCCGACGGCGAGCTTGAACGGGGTGACGCTGGCGAGCTTTGTGATTCGGGCGGGGGAGAGTTTTGGGGACGCGGCGCGGCGGCTGTGCGAGCGGGCGGGGGTGGTGCTGCGGTTTCGCACGCTGGCGACGAGCGCGGACGGGGTGGGATGGGACTCCGTGGGGCAGAGTGTCGTCAGCTGGGGTGTCGGGGGCAGCGTGTCTTCGTACGGGCCGGGGGCCGGGCAGCAGCCGGTGGTGCAGGGGGACGTGGCGGTGATGGTGGCGCCCAGCGCGACGAGCGTGGAGGTGGTGGGGACGAGCACGTCGTCGCTGGCGCGGAACTGGGATGAGCAGAATCTGTTGGGGCACGAGCTGATCGCGCGGTTGGTGGACAAGACGCTGGACAGTCAGACGAAGACGGACAGCGTGGCGAGCGCCGAAGCGAGCTTGCTGGGGCCGGAGGGAAGGGGCGGTGAGATCACCACGTTGGCGAACGTGGGGTTGGAGCTGGGGGACCAGGTCGACGTGACGATCGCGAGCGCGGGGCTGAACGGGGCGGTGTTCACCGTGGCGGGCTTGCTGACGAGCTACGCGCGGGCGCACGGGCTGGTGCAGACGGCGAAGCTGGAAGGGACGAACTAATGCATAGCCCAGGGAGGTATTCGGGAATGGCTGGGTGAAAACTGGCCCACCGGGCCAGTTTTCACCCAGCCATTCCCGAATACCTCCCTGGGAAAAACACTAGGGAGGGGTGGCGGGGGGGCGATGGATGAGCTAGCGGGGCGGAGGAGGAAGGGGGAGAATCAGAGCCACTACGGGGGAGCGGGGAGTCCGCGGAAGACGCCGCCACCGCGGGCGAAGGCGCCGGCGGTGAAAGTGGTGCATCACGCGCCGGGGCACGCGCCGCCGCATCGGGGGAAGCACGCGGCGACGCACACGACGGAACCGGCGTTCAGTCGGGACTACGCGACCGTGCGGGCATTTGACAGTGGCAGCTACACCGCGACGATCAGCCTGGCGCGGAGTCCAGACGTGACGATCGCGGGCGTGCCGGTGTCGCGGGCGATCGGGGCGAGTGTGATCGTGGCGGGGCAGACGGCGGCGGTGCTCTTTTTCGATCGGCAGAACAACGCCGATGCGATGATCGTGGGGGTGTACTGAGGCGACCGGGCGACGGGGCGAGTGGGCGACGAGGCGAGACGGAGAGGGGATTCGCCCGTTCGCCCGGTCGCCGCCTCGCCCACGCGCCCCGTCGCCCACTCGCCCTGTCGCCCGGTCGCCGACACGGCGGTGAGGGGGAGGGAAAGATGATCGATCTGGTCTCGCTGGCGGGGATCGCCGGGGCGCCGCTGGTGGTGGCGCTGGTGCAGTTGGTGCGGGTGAGTTGGCCGGCGCTACCGACGCGGTACTTGCCGGCGGTGACGCTGGGGGTGGCGATTGTGCTGAACGTGGGGCTGGCGACGCAGACGGGGACGTCGGTTGGGCTGGCGTGCCTGGTGGGGGTGGTGACGGGCTTGAGTGCGAGCGGACTGTACGCGCACGCGACGGCGGCACTTCGGCCGAGCGAGCGAGTGGGCGAGACGGCGAATGGGCGAACGGGCGAGACGGCGAATGGGCGAGACGGCGAGACGGCGAAATTCGTCCCGTCGCTCCCTCGCCCATTCGCCCCGTCGCCCACTCGCCCACTCGCCGACTCGCCCGCTCACCCGCCCGCCGACTCGCCCGCTCGCCCCGTCGCCGATACGGAGGGCAAAGGTGTCTAACTTCGACAGCGCGGGGAATCTTCTGGTGGCGGAACACGCGGCGGACTGGCAGGTGACGACGAGCGGCGCCGGGCCGACGGTGACGCTGACGCGGGCGGGAGTCGTCGGCCAGTCGCACTACGTCTGTGGGGTGCTGGTGAGCTCGACGACGGGAGCGGGCGATTGGGTGTTGGCGCAGGGAGCGACGACCATCGCGCAGGCGTTCAATGGGAACAAGGACGCCATCGCCTTCGGCGAGCCGCTCCAGCTCCCGGTCGGCGCGGCACTCACGCTGACCTTGCAGAACGCCGGGACCGACGTTGGCAAGCTGACGGTGTGGGGCTATACGAAGTGATGAGGGATGCGTGATGCGTGACGAGGAGAACGGAGAACCGGGTGACGAGTGAACGACCGATGCGGGATCTGGGATGAGGGATGAGGAGAACGGGGAACTGAGTGATGAGACAACCAGCGATGAGTGATGCCGGATGAGCGATCAGGAGAATGCAGCCTCGTCCTCTGATCAGTCATCCCTCGTCCCTCATCACTTCGCGGGGCTGGGGTTGTGGGTGTGGTACTGGGACGACCTGGTCATCGCGACGGCGCGACGGATCGGGGCGAGCTACCTGCTGGTGAAGGCGGCGGACGGGGCCGCGCGGTGGGCGCAGTGGCCGGTGGCGCGAGAGGCGTGCGCGCGCGCGGGGCTGGCGTGCTGGCCGTGGGCGTACAGCTACGGGGCGCCGGAGGAGGTGGCGGCGCTGGTCGACGCGGGGGCGGAGGTGATCGTGCTGGACCCGGAGGTCGAGTATGAGCGACTCTCCACGGCGGCGCACGCGACGATCGTGGACGCGGTGGCCACGGTGAAGGCGAGTGACGAGGGATGGGTGATGAGTGACGAGGAGAACGGGGCGTCGTCTCCTCATCACTCGTCGGGTGACGCGTCACTGGTGGTGGGATGTGCCTGCTGGGCACAGCCGGCGCTGCATCCGGGGTATGGGTATGACGAGCTCGCGCGAGTGGTGGACGAGTGGCTGCCGATGGTGGCGTGGCAGGAGTGGAGTCCGCGCGACCCGGGGTGCTGGTTTGAGGTGTGGGACCGTGCGGGGCATCGGCCGACGGTGCCGTGGTTGAGTGCGAGCGGGGTGAGTGGGGTGGAGCTGGCGAACGCGGTGAGGCTGGCGATGGAGCGATACGGTGGGGCGGCGATCTGGGCGGCGCACGTGCTGACGGAGGAGCAGGTGAGTGAGCTGGAGAAGGCGGCCGTGCAGGCCGCGCGAGCCGACGCGGACTTTGCGCGGTATGCGCCGCGGACGGGGACGTGGCGGGAGGCGTGCGTGAACCTGAAGGGGATCGCGGATGACGCGCTGGCGGCGGGGCGGAAGGTGGTCGCGGACGCGGCGGCGACGTGGGGCACGCGGTAGAAGGTCTCTGAAAACGGGCCAGGGTGTGAGAGATTTGCACGGCAAATCTCTCACACCCTGGCCCGTTTTCAGATAGTCTCCGGGGGCGGTATGATAGAGGAGACGATGGCGCCAGATCTGACGCCCGATCTACCAGCCAGGACCGCTGCAATGGGGCTGATGGGAGGGCCGGTGACGAGATCCCACCCACGAGAACGCGACGCCGGTGGCACGACGCTGCCGCGCCGCCGCGGCCCCGCTGCTCTCGCACCGGTTGCCCGGGCCCTGGCGCTGCAGCTTCCTGTCGAGCAGACGGCAGCGCTGGTCGTCGAGGGGGTGCGATCGGCGCTGGGTGCGCTGGCGGTGGGGATCTGGCTGGTGGACGAGGCGCGGGGCCAGTTGCGCCTCGTCGCGCAGTCCGGACTTGGCGCGTCGATCGCACCGGCAGTGGCGGTGCTGGCACTTCCCGCGTCCGGCCCGCTCGCGCACGCGCTGCAGTCGGCCGGGCACGTGCAGATCGCCGCGACCGACTTTGCTCGCCTCGAGCCGCCTCCCATGCGTGAGGTAGCCGCGAGCGAGGATTGGCGGTCGATCGTCGTTCAGCCCCTCGTCGTGGGGGCAGAGCGGCCGGGCGTCCTGGTCGGTGGGCTCTCCACGCGCCGTCAGCTCGGCGACTCCGCGCGCACGATCACCCAGGCGTTCGCCGATCTGGGCGCGGTGGCGATCGATCAGCTCCGTCTGCGTGACAACGCGGCCAGCAGGTTCCAGGAAGCCGAGGCCGCCGCGGACGAGCTGCGAGCGATCAACGAGCGGCTCGTGGTCAGTAGTCTGCGTCAACAGTCGCTGGCCCAGATCGCGCAGAGTCTGGTCCGAGCCGCGGACGTGTCCGGCGTCGTCGAGATGGTGATCCAGCAGAGCCTCGACACGCTCGGCGCGGACGCCGCCGCGGTCTGGCTGGCCGATCCGTCGCGGCGCGAGCTCACGCTGCTCGCCGCTCGCGGCTTCAGCCAGACGGTCTTCGCCACGGCCCGGCGCGCTTCGTACGATGCACCGCTGCTGGCCGCGCTCGTCGCGCGCTCGGGCCGGAGCCGGGTTGTCGAGGACCTGGTGGAGACGCCGACGCTGAGCGGTCGATTGGACGAGGCGGAGGGGCTGCGCGGCCGCCTGGCACTGCCGCTGTACGCCGCGGAGCGCCTCGTGGGCGTCCTGGATACCGCGACGCGCGCTCCGACCCGCTTCACACCGCTCGATCTTGAGTTCAGCGAGGCGGTGGCGGACCTGTTCGCGATCGCGATCGAGAGCGCTCGCCTGCACGATCAGGTGCGCCGGCTGCTCCGACTGCGTGAAGATTTCATGGCCGCTGCCGCGCACGAGCTGCGAACGCCGGTCACGGTGATCCGGGGCCAGGCTCAGATGTTGTTAGCCGCCGAGACGATCGATCCCAGATCCCGGCCCAGCCTCGAGTCGATCGCGCGTCAAACGGATCGGATCACCCACCTGATCGACGATTTGCTGGCGAGCATGCGCGTCCGACCGGGCGACGTCGCCCTGGACCGCCAGCGCTTCGATCTGAGCGCGCAAGCGCGGCAGCAGGTCGAGACGGCGACCAGGACGTACGAGGGGCAGCCCTTGCGGCTGGTCGCCGCTGGTCCACTCGTCGTTCACGCGGACCGCCAGTTGATCGGCAACGTCCTCGGCGACCTGCTGGATCACGCCGTCCGCTATTCTCCAGCGCGGGGCGAGATCCTGGTCGAGGTGTCCGGACGCGACGGCGAGGCGCTGGTCTCGGTCACCGACCACGGCGTGGGCATTCCGCGGGATCGCCAGCCTTACGTTTTCGAGCCATTCTACGAGCCCATCGCCCCGGGCGCTCCCGGCTACGTCGGCATCGTCAGCCTCGGGCTATACCTGAGCAAGCAGATCGTCGAGGCGCACGGTGGCCGGATCGGGTTCATCAGTACAGTGGGCGAGGGATCGACCTTCTGGTTCATCCTGCCGCTGGGGGATACATTTACCCCGTCGCCCGCGGGGGCAACTCGTGTTTCAAGAGGCGGGACATGATGGATAGAGTGTGCAACGTTGGCCCACTG
>Ga0307374_10013526_pt1 | contig 11272 bp, 10 predicted proteins | sample OX3MG_FD_202532 | JGI IMG/M metagenome (GOLD analysis project Ga0307374, IMG submission 202532) | Soil microbial communities from Risofladan, Vaasa, Finland - OX-3 | ecosystem: Environmental > Terrestrial > Soil > Coastal area > Acid sulfate soil | place: Finland: Risofladan, Vaasa | collected... | reverse complement strand
GCGCTTCCTCAACATGCTGCGGGTGCTGAAGCCGACCTCGCCGATGAGCGTCGGCACCTGGATCGTGAGCGCCTACGCCCCCGCCGCGGCGCTCGCCGCGCTGACCGACCTCACGGGGGGCCCGGCCCTGCTCAGCACCGCCTCGACCGCTGCCGCGGCGACCATCGGCCCCCTCGTCGCCGCCTACACCGGGGTGCTCATCGCCGACACCGCAGTGCCGGCGTGGCACGGCGCCTACCGGGAGCTGCCCTTCGTCTTCACCTCCTCGGCGGCGATGGCCGCGGCGGGGCTCGGCCTCGTCGTCTCGTCCGCTGCGGACGCCGCGCCGGCGCGGCGCCTCGCCGCGGCCGGGGTGGCCGCCGAGCTCGCGGCGACGCTCGCGATGGAACACGACCTCGGCGAGCTCGCCGCCCCGTACCACGAGGGACGCGCCGGCCGGCTCCTCGCCTGCTCGCGCGCCCTCGCCCTCGGCGGCGGCGTGCTGGCGCAGCTCTCGCGGCGCAGCCGACCGGGCCGCCTGCTCTCGGGCGCGGCACTCCTCGCCGCTTCGGCCTGCACGCGCTTCGGCCTCTTCTACGGCGGCGTGGCCTCGGCCGACGACCCCGCGGCGACGATCGGCCCGCAGCGGGCGCGCCTCGAGGCGCGCCGCGCGGCGGCGACGGCGCGATGACCCTCTCGCCGCCGGCGCCGCGCCTCGCGGCGCCAGAGGCGCGCGCGCTGCTCAGCCTCGAGGAGGCGGCGCGGTCGGTGCTCTCGCGCTGCGCACGCCTTGCGCCGCGTCGCGTCGCGACGTCGGCCGCCGCCCAGCTGGTGCTCGCCGAGCAGATCGTGGCCTGCGAGGGCGTGCCCGCCTTCGCGAACTCGGCGATGGACGGCTACGCGTTGCGCGCCGGCGACGCCTCGGCGCCGCCCGTGCGCCTCGAGGTCGTCGAGGCGGTGATGGCGGGGGAGGTGCCGTCCGGGGAGCTGCGAGCGGGCCAGGCGGCGCGCATCATGACCGGGGCACCGCTCCCCGCGGGCGCCGATGCGGTCTGCCCCTTCGAGCAGGCTCGCGAAGAGGGGCCTGGCGTCATCGTCGTCGAGCAGCCGCTGCACGCTGGCGCCAACGTGCGCTCGCCCGGTGAGGACGTCGCCGCCGGCGAGGTGGTCTTCGCTCCCGGTGAGCTCCTCGGCCCCGCCGCCCTCGGCGTCCTCGCGAGCCTCGGCGTCGCCGAGGTGCTGGCCCACCCCCTGCCGGTGGTCGGCGTGGCCTCGACGGGGGACGAGCTCGTCGAGGGGCCCTCCTTTCGACCGCCCGGAAAGATCCGAGACGCGAACCGTCCCGCGCTGTTGGCGGCGCTCTCGGCGGCGGGCTTTCCCACCCGGGACCTCGGGATCGTCCCCGACGACGTCGGCGCGCTGACGACGGCGCTCGCGGCGGCCGCCACCTCGTGCGACGCCGTCGTCGTGAGCGCCGGGGTGAGCGCCGGGGACCGCGACCTCGTCGGCGCGGCGCTCCGCCGGCTGTGCGGTGGCGACCTCGACGAGCTGGCGGTCGCGCTGCGGCCGGGGAAGCCGCTCGCAGTCGGGCGCCTCGGCAGCGGCCCCCCGGTCATCGGCCTGCCGGGCAACCCGGTCGCGGCGATGGTCGGCCTCGAGCTCCTCGTGCTGCCCGCGCTGCGGCAGATGGCCGGCCGGGCGGTGCTCCGCGCGCCGCTGCTCGCGGCGACCACCGACGTCGAGATCGCCCGCCGCGCCGACGGCCGGGTGCACGTCGTGCCGGCGCAGGCCGTCCTCGACGAGGAGGGGCGGCTGCACGTCGTCGCCCTCGGCGCGCGCGGCTCGCATCAGCTGCGCTCCCTCGCGTTAGCGAACGTGCTCGCGGTGCTCGCCGACGGGGAGGGCCTGCGCGCCGGGGACGCGCTGCGCGTGCTCGTGCGCGGCGACGTGCCCCCGGCCGCCACCGTGCGCGGCTGACGGTGGAGGCCAGCTCCGACGCGGCGGGCATCGCCGCGTCGCTCGAGGACGACGACTACCGGGAGCTGCTGCGGCTCCGGACGGGGCTGCGCCGCTTCCAGCGGGTGAGCGAGGGGATCGCCCGCACGGTGGGCATTTCGCCGATGCAGCACCAGCTTTTGCTCGCGGTCCGTGGCCACGAGGGGAGCGACGGCCCGACGATCGGCGAGGCGGCCGCCCATCTCTTGATCCGCCACAACAGTGCGGTGGAGCTCGTCGATCGCGCCGCCGCAGCGGGGCTCGTGACGCGCGTCGCGGACGCCCGCGACGCGCGGGCGGTGCGCATCACCCTCACCGAGCGGGGCGCGGCGGTGCTCACCGAGCTGACGGTGCAGCACCGCGCCGAGCTGCAGCTCCTCGCGACCCTCTTCCGGTCGCTCGCCACCCGGCCCGACGAGCGCTGGCGGGGCGCGTCGGGGCCCGCGGCGGACGGCGCCGGGAGCTGACCGGGGAGGCGGGGCCACCGCACCGGGGCGGCGCCTGCAGCGGGGCCCGCCCTCCGCATCGCGCGGGGAGGCGCAGCTCTCGGGCGGTGGCCGATCGGGATAGGGTCCGTTTCGACCTCGGCGACCGGGAGCGAGCGACCCGCGGGGTCCGCACCCGGTCGCCCGGCGCTGGCTTCAACAAGGGGGGATCACGTGTCACGACTCAGCCTCAGCTTTGCGTTCGCCCAGAACCCGAGGACCAAGGCGCTGTTCACCGGCGCCGTCGAGCCGGAGGGAATCGACCTCATCCCCTCGGAGATCGGCATGAGCGAGCTCGCCTGGCGGCAGTTCGGCTTCCACGAGTTCCAGGTCTCCGAGCTCTCGATCTCGAGCCTCTTGATGGCGCGCTCGAAGGGCGACGACACCTTCACCGCCTTCCCGGTCTTCAGTTCGCGGATCTTCTTCCACACCTGGGTGCTCGTGCGCGAGGATGCGGGGATCGACGAGCCCTCCCAGCTCAACGGGAAGAAGGTCGGCGTCCCCGAGTACCAGCAGACCGCCGCGCTGTGGGCACGCGGAATCCTCCAGCACGAGTACGGCGTCGACCCCCGCTCGATCGCCTGGTACATGGAGCGTCCCCCGGAGAAGAGCCACGGCGGCGTGACGGGCTTCTCGCCCCCCGAGGGGGTCCGCCTGCAGTACATGCCGCGCGACTCCGACATGGGCCAGATGCTGCAGAAGGGCGAGATCGACGCCGCCCTCCTCTACATCGCGAACAACCGCAACCTCGTCGACCGCAGCACGATCACCTTCGGCGAGGGGTCCGGCGTGCGGGCGCTCTTCTTGGACAAAAAGGCCGAGTCGACCCGGTTCTTCTCCAAGACCGGGATCATCCCCGCGAACCACACCGCGGTCGTCCGCAAGGACCTGCTCGAGGAGCACCCCTGGGTCGTCCTCAACCTCTACAGCGCCTTCCTCGAGGCCCGCGCGAAGGCCGTGGAGGAGTCCAAGCGCCAGCTCGCGGAGATGGTGGACACCGCCGCGCTGCAGCACCCACAGGCGCGCGCCTGGGTGGACGACCCCTTCCCGTACGGGATCCAGGCGAACCGTGAGACGCTCGAGGCCGCCTTCGCGTACAGCTACGAGCAAGGCCTCTCCGCCCGCAAGATGGAGATCGCTGACGTCTTCTACCGGGGCGCGCTCGACCTCTAGTTCGCGGCCGAAAGGCCCTCCGGGGTGATCGCCGGCGGCCGCTAGCGTTTGGCCCATGCCCGGCGCGCGTGCCCTGTTGTTCGAGAACATCGACCCCGGCGCGAAGCGCCTTTTGGAGGAGCAGGGCTTCTCGGTCGAGCAGGTCGCCGGGGTGGTCGACCCCGAGCGCCTCGCCGACAAGCTCGCCGAGGCGGAGCTGATCGGCATCAGGTCCCAGTCCCAGGTCACCGACGGCCTGCTCGAGCGCTGCCCGAGCCTCCTCGCCGTCGGCGCCTTCTGCATCGGGGTCAACCAGATCGACCTCCCGGCGGCGACGAGACGCGGCGTCGCGGTCTTCAACGCCCCCTTCTCGAACACGAGAAGCGTCGTCGAGCTGGCGATCGCCGAGATCATCGCCCTCACGCGGCGCCTGACCGACAAGAACGCGGCGATGCACGCCGGGAGCTGGGACAAGTCCGCCACCGGCGCGCACGAGGTGCGGGGGCGGCGCCTCGGCATCGTCGGCTACGGCAACATCGGCATCCAGCTGTCGGTGATCGCCGAGAACCTCGGGATGTCGGTCTTCTACTTCGACATCGCGGACCGCCTCGCGCCGGGCAACGCGAAGCGCTGCGCGACGCTCCACGAGCTCCTCGAGTCGGTCGACATCGTCACGCTGCACGTCGATGGCCGCCCGGAGAACACGAACTTCTTCGGCAAAGAGGAGTTCGCGCGCATGCGCGACGGCGCGATCTTCTTGAACCTGAGCCGCGGCTTCGTGGTCGACCACCAGGTGCTGCGGGAGTGCGTCGAGTCCGGCAGGCTCGCCGGCGCGGCGATCGACGTCTTCCCCGAGGAGCCCTCGGCCCGCGGCGAGCCCTTCGTCTCGGAGCTGCGTGGCGTCGCGAACGTCATCCTCACCCCGCACATCGGCGGATCGACCGAGGAGGCCCAGGTCGACATCGGCCGGTTCGTCGCCCACAAGCTGATCGACTACGCGCACGCGGGGACGACGACGCTCTCGGTGAACATGCCGAACGTCGAGCTCGCGCCGCGCGCCGAGGGGAACACCGTCGTGCACATCCACCACAACACCCCCGGTGTGCTGGCGCGCATCGACGGTGTCTTCGCCGAGAACAAGGTGAACATCGAGCGCCAGGCGCTCGGGACGCGTGCCGACCTCGGCTACGTCCTCACCGACCTCGACAGCCCCTGCACCCCGGACATGCTCGACCGCCTGGCGCACCTCGACGACACCATCCGGGTGCGCGCGCTGTAGTCGCCGGCCGGGACCCTCCGGCCCCCGGCGCGCTCACGCCCGCCGCCGCCGAGGGCCGCGCTCGTCATCGGCGCAGCGCACGCACGCGGTCCAGCTGCGTGACGAGCGCCTGCACGGCCTGCAGCCGGGGCACCGCGATCCCGAGCCGCTGGGCGAGCTCGATCACGGCGCCGGCCATGCAGTCGCTCTCGAGCGGCTTTCCCGCCTCGAGGTCCTGCAGCATGGAGGTCTTGTGGTCGCCGACAGCGATCCCCGCCCTGAGGCGCCGGTCGAGGCTGACGGGGAAGGTCACGCCGAGCGCCGACGCCACCGCGGCGATCTCCCGGAAGAGCTCGCGCAGCAGGTCGAGCATCTCGGGCAGCTCCCCGAGCTCGCCGAGCGTCGACCCGGTGAGGGCGGTGATCGGGTTGAAGGAGGCGTTGCCGAGGAGCTTCAGCCAGATCTGGTCGCGCAGGCGCGCTTCGACGGGGGCCCGCAGGCCGCCGGCGGCGAAGGCGGCGGCGAGCTCCTCACAGCGCGGGGAGCGCGACCCGTCGGGCTCGCCGATCGTGAAGCGGGTCCCCTCGACGTGGCGGATCACGCCGGGGGCGACGATCTCGGTCGCGCAGTAGACGATGCAGCCGACGACGCTCGCGTGGTCGATGCTCCCCCAGATCGCCCCCGACGGGTCGACGCTCTCGAGGGTCGTGCCCTCGAGAGCTCCGCGCTCCTCGAGGAAGTACCACCAGGGGATTCCGTTCTGGCCCCAGACGGTCGTGGCGCCGGGCCGCAGGTGGCGGGCGATCTCGGGGGCGAGCGCGGGCAGCGTGTGCGCCTTCAGCGCGACGAAGGCGACGTCCGCGTCGGCGATCGCGGCGAAGTCGTCGGTCGCCAGCGGGTGCGCGGTGAACTCGCCCTCGTCGCTCACGACGCGCACGCCGTCGTCCTGCATCGCCCGCAGGTGCGCGCCGCGGGCGATGAGGGTCACCTCGCTGCCGCCGCGCGCCAGCGACGCGCCGACGAAGGCGCCGATCGCGCCGGCGCCGACGACGGCGACCCGCACGGTTACTCCCCTTTCAGGACGTACTCCGCGACCCGCCGGCGCTGCACCTTGCCGGTCGCGGTGCGCGGGATTTCGTCGAGGACATGGATCGTCGTCGGCACCTTGAAGGCGGCGAGCGATCCACGGCAGTGCTCGATGAGCGCGCGCTCGTCCGCCTCGGCGGTGAGGCGCACCGCGGCCGAGACGGTCTCGCCGTACTTCTCGTCCTCGACGCCGAAGCAGACCGCGTCGGCGACGGCGGGGTGCCGCAGCAGCACCTCTTCGATCTCGGCGGGGGCGATGTTCTCCCCGCCGCGCAGGATCATCTCCTTCAGGCGCCCCTCGAGGAACAGGTAGCCGTCGCGGAAGACGCCCTGGTCTCCCGTGCGGAACCAGCCGTCGAAGAAGGACTCCGCGTTCGCCTGCTCGTTGGCGACGTAGCCACTCGTCACCGAGGGGCCTTTGATCACGACCTCGCCGGCCGTGCCGGCGGGGAGGAAGTTCCGCTCCGCGTCGATGATCGCGACCTCCATCCCGGTCGGGATCCCGACCGAGCCCGCCTTGTGCGCCGCGGGCGGCAGCGGGTTCGAGGCCATCTGGTGGCTCGCCTCGGTCATCCCGTAGGCCTCGAGCATCGGCACGCGGTAGGTCTCCTCGCTACGGGCGAGCAGCGCGGGGGAGAGGGCGGAGCTGCACGAGCGGGTGAAGCGCAGCGTCTCGGGCGCGCCGCCCTCGTCCACCTTGTCGAGGATCATCTGGTGCAGCGTCGGCCCCGCGGAGAGCCACGTCGCGCCGTGCTCGCGCGCCTGTGGCCAGAAGCGCTGCGGCGTGAAGCGCCGTGGGACGACGATGCTGCCGCCGGAGGCGAGCGCGGAGAAGGTCGAGGCGACGAGGCCGTGCACGTGGAAGAGCGGCATCACGCAGAACGAGACGTCGTCTGGGCCGAGGGCGTAGTGCGCGGCGATCGTGCGCACCGTCGCCATCACGTTGCGCTGACGGAGCGGGACCTGCTTCGGGCGGCTCGTTGTCCCGCTCGTGTGCAGCACGATCGCCACGTCGTCGGGGAGGCCCGCTTCGTAGGGTGCCTCGGCGGTGAGCTCGTGCCCGTCGACGGTCACGGCGGGCGGCCCGCCGGCCGCTGCGGCCACCGTCGCCGTAGCGACCCCCGCCTCTCCGGCTGCGGCGCGGGCCGCGGGCTGGCTCTCGGGGAGGAGCAGCAGCCGCGGTTGCACGTCGCCGAGGTAGAAGCCGAACTCGTCGGCGGTGTAGGCGGGGTTGAGCGGGGCCGCCGCGGCGCCGAGGGCGATGATCGCGAGCAGTAGCTCGATGAAGTCCGGGCTGTTCCCGAGCGCCAGTGCGACCCGGTCGCCGCGCTCGATCCCCGCCGCGGCGAGGCGCCTGGCGAGGGTCTCGACGTGCCCGTCGAGCTGGGAGTACGTCACCGTCGAGTGGTCCTCGGGGGTGATGAAGGCGACCGTCGACCCCTTGCGGTCGAACAGTGCGCCCATCGCCTCCGGCAGTGCCGTTCGGTCCGTAGCGGTCACGCGTTCCCCTCCGGCGTCGCTGGGACTCTACCAACGGCCCCCACCGCCAGCGGCGGGCGGGGCGCCGGTGACCGGCGTCGGGCGGCCGGTGCGGAGCGACCCGCGACGCCTCTCGCGATCCGGGGACGCGCTCGCGCGAGCGCGGCGCGACCGGTCAGGTCGCCGCAGCGGGAGCGGCTGCGGCGCGACCGAACCGTCCGCTCCAGGCGCCGAGGTAGTCGGCGAACTCGGGCGGTGAGCGCACCTCGAACTCCGCTCCGACGAGGCCGAGCCCCATCGCCGGCCACTCGAAGCTGTCGGCGTTGATCGTCACGAGGCAGCGGTCCTCGTCGAGCTCCTCGACCGACGCCCAGGCGCCGATGCGTGCGCGCACGGCGTCGGCGTCGGCGTGGACGACCGCCTCGATGCGATGCGCGAGCGGGGCGTTCTCGATCCCGCTCCGGACGAAGGCGACGGCGTCCCCGCCCGGGAGCTCGCGGGGCATCGATCGGGCGCCCGTCGTCGCCGGCGAGCAGAGGCGATCGACGCGAAAGCTCCGCCAGTCGAAGCGGCCGAGGTCCCACGCCACGAGGTACCACCGCCGACCGAGCAGCACGAGGCGGTGCGGCTCGACGCTCCGGTGGCTCTCCTCGCCGTCGCGCGCCGTGTAGTCGAACTCGAGGTGCTCGCCGTCGCGGCTGGCCTGCGCGATCACAGCGAGCGCCGCGGGGTCGAGGCTCGTGAGCGCGCCTCCCCCCCAGACCGCCGGCACCGTCATCGCCGCGAGCGCGTCCACCTGTCGTCGCAGCCGAGGAGGCATCACCGTCGCCACTTTGGCGAGGGCGCGCGCCGAGGCCTCCGCGATCCCGCTGACCGTCGCGCCCTGCACCGCGACCGAGAGCCCGACTCCGAGCGCGATCGCCTCCTCGTCGTCGAGCATCAGCGGCGGCAGCGCCGCGCCCGCCGCCAGCTGGTAGCCGCCGTCGACGCCCCGCCGCGCGTCCACCGGGTAGCCGAGCTCGCGGAGGCGCTCGACGTCGCGCCGCAGCGTGCGTGGGGAGACCTCGAGGTGCTCGGCGAGCTCCGCGCCACCCCAGTGCCGCCGCCGCTGCAGGAGCGAGAGCAGACGCAGCAGCCGGGAACTCGTCGGTGCCATGGGAAGAGTCTCCCATCATTGAGGACAGAAACTGACCGCTATTGACCCTACCGTGACCATCGAGAGCGGAACACCGATGAAAGGAGCACCCGATGATGAGCACGCTGCAGACCACCACCGAGCGCGAGGACCTCCTCGAGACGCTCGCCAAGCACCGTCACTTCCTCCGTTACACGGTGCGCGACCTGACGCGCGAGCAGGCGACCGAGCGGACGGCCGCGAGCGAGCTCACGCTGGCCGGCCTGATCAAGCACGTGACCGCCGTGGAGGCGAACTGGGCGACCTTCATCCTCGAGGGAGCGCCGCAGGAGCCGCCGGACCTCGACGACGCGGCGCAGTTCGCCGAATGGCGCGACGGCTTTCAGATGCTCGCGGGGGAGTCCCTCGCCGGGCTGCTGGAGTGCTACGCCGCGACCGCCCGCCGGACCGACGAGATCGTGGCCAGCGTCGCGAGCCTCGATGACTCCCACGCGCTCCCGGTCGCGCCGTGGTTCGAGCCGGGCGCGCGCTGGTCGGCGCGGCGCACGCTGCTGCACATCATCGCCGAGACGGCGCAGCACGCCGGCCACGCCGACATCATCCGCGAGTCGCTCGACGGCGCGAAGACGATGGGCTAGTCGGGCCGAGGTGGTCCGAAGCGCCCAGCACGAGCGGCCGGGAGGCCCGTCGGTTCAGCGGTTGAGCAGGCGAGCCACCCCGAGCTGGCTGAAGAGCGGCGGGAGCGCGTCCCGGTAGCGCGCAGGCAACGATCCGATGCGGCGGGCGAGCGCGGCGTAGGCCTCCGTGCGGTCGCGCATCGGCCTTCTCGCGTCGCGAACTGCCTCCGGGCGGCCCCTCGCGACCTCGGCCACCTGCACCGGGATCGTCGAGACGACGCGGTCCCAGCGTGGTGGCGAGCAGGACTCGCGGCTCGGCCGCTCGCGGAGGAGCTCCGCGAACGACGCGCCCGAGTGGGGCCAGCCGTCGCGGACAAAGAGGGGCTTCGTGTCGCCGACGGGGATGCCGAGCGAGAGCGGGCTGACGTACCAGTCGACGTGCAGCGGCAGGCCGGACTGCAGGTAGGTCACGCTGACGAAGCCGCCTCCTGCGACGCCGTGCTGGGGCATCCGCAACGCGACCAGCGACTTCCCATAGAGCGTGTCCCCGCGGGTGAGCTCGTCGAGGAACTCGCCGACGGACTCGTCGGCGACGGTGGCGACGAAATCGATGCCGCTCCATTCGTCGGCCTCGCCTCGTGCGAGCGGCCCCCACAGCGCGAGCGCGCGGATGCGCTGGTCGAGCCGCGCGACGATGGTCGCCCGGTCGAGGAACCGTGGCCGCAGCCCTAGCAGCACCGGTGGGCCGACGCGCCGCGCGGCGGGTGGCGGCGAGGGCTGCACATCGGTCACCGCCTGATCCTAGAGGGGGGCCTCCCGGCCTCAGCTCAGCGGCCGAGCCCCATCTGCGGCTTGTCGAAGGTGAAGCCCTTCGAGCTCTTCAGCCACGGCCGCACCCACTGCCAGTCGGCGTCGGTCGGCACCTCGCCCTCGGCGAGGCGCCGCGGCTCGCGCAGCTCCTCTGAGTAGTCGGTGAGCGGCTGGCGCGCGATCGGCTCCGGGAGGGGCTGGCCGAAGAGGCGGGCGAGGTTGCCACCCATCACCTTCGCGACCGTCTCGGTGGGCAGGCCGCCGAGCGTGAGGCGCATCGTCTCGTCGGTGTAGGGCCAGGCGCCGCCGCCGTGCGGGTAGTCGTTGGAGTAGACGAAGTTGTCCGCCCCCCAGCGCTGCAGCAACAGGCCGGTGACGCCGTCCTGCATGAAGGTCGAATAGACCTGCCGCGAGAAGTACTCGCTCGGCAGCATCTCGAGGCCGAGGCGGGACTCGCTCCGGCGCGCCCCCTCGGCGCGCCAGCCGGTGAACTTGCGGTCGAGGTCCTCCAAGAAGAACGGGATCCAGCCGCAGTCGAACTCGGCGAGGAGGATCTTCAGCTTCGGGTGGCGGGCGAGCGCGCCGAAGAGGATCAGCTCGGCGATGGTCTTCTGCGCGACGTGCTTGTGGCCGTAGGCCTGACGGCCGATGAGCGCGCGCCGGTCCTCGCCCTCACGGGTCACGTAGGTGCCGAAGCCGATGTTGATGTGCATGCAGATCGGCACCTCCATCTCCTCCGCGGCCGACCAGAAGCGCTCGTAGTGCTCACCTGCGTAGGGGAGGTCGTCGGGAGGGGCGACCCAGGTGGCGACGCCCTTCAGCCCCGCCTGCTTGGTGCGGGCCATCTCCGCGATCGCGTGGTCGATGTCCCACAGGCTGATGAGCGCGAGCCCCCAGAGGCGGTCGAAGTCCTCGCTGCAGTACTCGATCATCCAGTCGTTGTAGACGCGCTCCTCGGCCTTCGCGAGCTCGACGTCGAGGGGCATCCGTTCGTAGAACTGCTGGTAGATCCCGCCGGCGGTGCTCGGGAAGAGGGTCATCGCGTTGATCCCGTCGGCGGAGATGTCGCGCAGCGCCGCCTTCGGGTCGCCGCCCCCGGCGCGCTCGTAGCGCGCCCGCCCGGGCAGCGCCCGGTCGCGGAACTTCGCCGGCAGCCGCGAGGTCCACAGGTCCTTCGGTTCGAGGACGTGCGAGTCCCCCGAGAGGCGGGTGATGTCCGGATGCGGGATGTCGCTTGTCATGGTTTCCCCTCTGTCGCGCCGCCCGGGGCCCTCTC
>Ga0307374_10013524_pt1 | contig 11272 bp, 9 predicted proteins | sample OX3MG_FD_202532 | JGI IMG/M metagenome (GOLD analysis project Ga0307374, IMG submission 202532) | Soil microbial communities from Risofladan, Vaasa, Finland - OX-3 | ecosystem: Environmental > Terrestrial > Soil > Coastal area > Acid sulfate soil | place: Finland: Risofladan, Vaasa | collected... | reverse complement strand
ACGGCCGGTTGCGGGTTGCCGCCGCGTCCGGCACCGGGCGCAAGGAACTCGAACGGGCGGAAACCCTGTTCGCCGCCGGGGTCGACATCATGGTGGTCGACACCGCGCATGGCCATTCCGCGCGGGTTCTCGACGCCGTCAGCGAGATCCGGCGGATGTCGAACTATACCCAGGTCATCGTCGGCAACGTCGCGACCGCGGCCGGCGCGCGCGCCGTCATCGAAGCCGGCGCCGACGCGGTCAAGGTCGGCATCGGGCCGGGTTCGATCTGCACGACGCGCATGGTCGCCGGGGTCGGCGTGCCGCAATTCACCGCCATCGTCGATGTCGTCGAGGAATGCAGGAAGCACGGCGTGCCGGTGATTGCCGATGGCGGCATCAAGTTCTCCGGCGACCTCGCCAAGGCGATCGCCGCCGGCGCCGATTGCGCGATGCTCGGGTCGCTCTTCGCCGGCACCGACGAGAGCCCGGGCGAAGTCTTCCTCTACCAGGGCCGCAGCTACAAATACTACCGCGGCATGGGCTCGATCGGGGCGATGGCGCGCGGTTCCGCCGACCGCTATTTCCAGCAGGAAGTCACCGACACGCTGAAACTTGTCCCCGAAGGCGTCGAGGGCCGCGTGCCGCACAAGGGCCCGGTTGGCAACATCGTTCACCAGCTGATCGGCGGCCTCAAAGCCGCGATGGGCTATACCGGCAATTCGACGATCGCCGAGATGCAGAAAAACTGCACCTTTGTCCGAATCACCGGCGCCGGCTTGCGCGAAAGCCACGTGCACGACATCGCGATCACCCGCGAAAGCCCGAATTACCGGCAGGACATGTGACCACCCTGTGGCAAAGGTCTACGACACCCACGATGCAGTGCGGTTCCGTAGAACAGCGAGTGGCGTCATCTTGCGGGTGAACAACGCCAAGACTGGTCGCCAATATGCCGCGTCCATAATAGAAAAACATGGCAACAGTCGAGTGATAACCTTCTTCACCGATGACCTGTTGACTTCTTCAATCGGTCAGCAACAGGTAGCCAGGCTAGGTGTGAGATTGGAAGCGTTGATATGCCGTGGGCCTCTCTTTCTTTCTGTTACATTCGCTCCGACTCTTGCATTTTACCTGGTGCTACCCACAAAGTTATCGGATGATACATTCTACGAGCTGTTGGGCGTCATCATGTATCTATCAGATCTAGGTGCGCTATGTTCCTACAGTCCATTGAAAGGTCAAAACGATAGCGCATTTGAACATGTTTGCGAAAAGTATGGTCTTACGGCATCTTTTGGTTGGCGGCGTGCCATCACGTTTCGGCGAATCCCAAGCATATTTCTCATGGGTAAATCAGACCACGCCTCGATTTTTGGCTGTTAAACCGCCCTGTAGAGGCATCAACCAAATGAACCCGCTCCCACTCCCGGTTGTAGGGCCACATGTTGTGATCAGAAAGATCCAGAAGAAGGATCTTGGGCCGTTCTATACGCTCGAAACGGATGAGGACGTAAAGCGTTATGTCGGCGGGCCGGTGAGAATGCCCCGGCAAGAGTGGATTGCAAAGATGGACAAAGTGCGCAAACAGGGGGGTAAGCTAACGCCCCTCGCGGTTGCCGCCAAGGCTACGGGGGCGTTTGCAGGAAGAGCAAGAACCTATCGGGCATTGGAAATCGCACAAACCTGTTGGGAAGTCGAAGTTTTAATTGCAAAGAAATATTGGGGCCAACACTTTGGGCACGAGGCGGTAGTTTTTCTGGTGGATACCGCTTTCGCCAGTCTTTGTGCAGAATCGATAATCGCGACTGTAGACCCCAGCAACACTCCAAGCCGCAGACTATTTGAGGAGCATCTTGGCTTTAGGAAAATTGACACGAAGAAGGAGACAGGGGAGTGGCAGGACGGGCACCTCGTCCTTCATTGCTTGCGAGAGGATTGGATGCGCCGTGGCAAACCGATCGCATGTTAGGCATTCCGCTTGACCCCCGGCGCGCGGATCGCCGCGGCGATCGACATCCTTTCGGCGGGCGAGGATGGCGCGCGGCCGGCTGACGGTGTCGCCGCCGATTATTTCCGCCGCCGCCGCTATATCGGCGCCAAGGATCGGGCGCAGGTTTCCGCGCATGTCTACACCGTGCTGCGCCACCGCGCCGTCATCGACTGGTGGATCGCCCGCGCCGGCAAGGGCGAGATTGCGGCAGAGGCGCGCAGCCGGGTGATCGCCTCGCTGCTGCTTGCCCCCACCCTTCCCTCCCCCGCAAGCGGGGGAGGGTCAGGGAGGGGGTGGACCGCTGACGACATCGCGGCGAATTGCGACGGCGACCGCTTCCGCCCGACGCCGCTGACCCCGGCCGAAGAGCGCCTGGCGCGCGGCCTCGCCGGCCGCAGCCTGACCCACCCCGAGATGCCGCGCGCCGTCGCGATCGATGTGCCGGACTGGCTCGAACCCCATCTTGCGGCGGTCTATGGCAGGCATCTCGAAGACGAGATGGCGGCGCTCAACTTGCCCGCCGGGTTCGATCTGCGCGTCAACCGCCTGAAGGCCGACCGCGACGGCGCGCGGCGCGCCCTGGCGGCCGAGCACATTGTCGCCGCGCCGACGCCGTGGTCGCCACTCGGTCTCAGGCTGACGCACCGCGCGCCGCTGGCCGGGACGGCGGCGTTCAAGGCGGGGCTCGTCGAGGTGCAGGACGAAGGCTCGCAGGTGGCGGCGCTGCTCGCAGATGTGCGGCCCGGCATGCGGGTCGTCGATTTCTGCGCCGGCGCCGGCGGCAAGACATTGGCGCTGGCGGCGCAGATGCGCAACCGCGGCAAGCTCGTCGCCTGCGACACGGCGGCCTGGCGGCTCGAACGCGCCGGGCTGCGGCTGCGCCGCGCCGGCATCGGCAATGTCGAGCGCCGCACCCTCTCAAGCGAGCGCGACCCGTGGGTCAAGCGCCATGCCGCGAGTTTCGACCGGGTGTTTGTCGATGCGCCCTGCCTCGGCGTCGGCAGCTGGCGGCGCAACCCGGACGGCAAATGGCGCTCGACGCCGCAGGACCTCGCCGAACTGGTGCCGCGCCAGCGCGACATCCTGCAAAGCGCGGCCCGGCTGGTGAAGCCCGGCGGGCGCCTCGTCTACGCCACCTGCTCGCTGCTGCGCGAGGAAAACGAGGCGCAGGCCGAAACCTTTTTGGCCGCCCACCCCGATTTCACGCTCTATCCGATGGCGCGCGCCTGGGAAGAGACACTGGGCGGCCGCTCGCCGGGCGGCGACGATTATCTGCGCCTCACCCCGGCGCGGCACGGCACCGACGGCTTCTTCGTCGCCGTCTTCGAACGCCACCCCATCGACGCTGTCATTCCGGGGCCTGACCCCGGAGTTGATCCGGGGGAAGGAACCCGGAATCCATGAACATCCGCCTCTGGAATATGGCTTCCGGGTTCGCCGCCGTGCCGCGCCACGGAATGACAATTCGTGGGGACGCTGGGATACAAGGCCACCCATGACCGCCAACATGACCGCCAACATGACTGACCGCATCCTGATCCTCGATTTCGGCAGCCAGGTGACGCAGCTGATCGCCCGCCGGGTGCGCGAAAACGGCGTCTATTGCGAGATCCACCCCTACACGGCGAGCGAGGCGCAGGTCCGCGCCTTCGCGCCGGCCGGCATCATCCTGTCGGGCGGCCCCGCCTCGGTGACGGTGGCGACGACGCCGCGCGCCCCCGACATCGTGTTTGCGCTCGGCGTCCCGGTGCTGGCGATCTGCTATGGCATGCAGACGATGTGCGCCCAGTTGGGCGGCCGCGTCACGCTGAGCGATCACCAGGAATTCGGCCGCGCCGTGCTCGACATCCTGGCCGAATGCCGGCTGTTCGAGGGGTTGTGGCCGCCGGGTGGGCATGAACAAGTGTGGATGAGCCACGGCGACAGGGTCGATGCCCTGCCGCCCGGCTTCCGCCCGGTGGCATCGAGCGCGGGCGCCCCCTATGCCGCGATCGCCGACGACGAGCGGCGGTTTTACGGTGTCGTCTTCCACCCCGAAGTGGCGCACACGCCGCAGGGCGGCCGGCTGTTGCGCAATTTCACGCATCATGTCTGCTGCTGCCGCGGCGACTGGACGATGGCCGCCTTTCGCAGCCAGGCGATCGAGCGCATCCGCCGGCAGGTTGGCGCCAGTCGTGTCGTCTGCGGCCTGTCGGGCGGGGTCGACTCGGCGGTCGCCGCGGCGCTCCTGCACGAGGCGATCGGCGACCAGGTGACCTGCATCTTTGTCGATACCGGGCTTCTGCGCCTTGGCGAAGCCGACGAGGTCGTCGGCCTGTTCCGCGACCATTACAACATCGCGCTGGTGCATCGCGACGCCGGCGCGCTGTTTCTCGACAAGCTCGCCGGGGTGGCCGATCCCGAAGCGAAGCGCAAGACGATCGGCGCCACCTTTATCGACGTGTTCGACGCGGAGGCGCACAAGATCGGCGGCGTCGAGTTCCTGGCGCAAGGCACGCTCTATCCCGACGTCATCGAATCGGTCAGCGCGACCGCTTATCTCCAAGGGGGCGGTCCCTCGGTCACGATCAAGTCGCACCACAATGTCGGCGGATTGCCGGCGCGCATGAAGCTCAAGCTGGTCGAGCCGCTGCGCGAATTGTTTAAGGACGAGGTGCGGGCCTTGGGCCGCGAACTGGGGTTGCCGGCGCATTTCGTCGATCGCCACCCGTTCCCCGGCCCGGGCCTCGCGATCCGCATGCCGGGCGAGGTGAGCCGCGACAAGCTCGATATGCTGCGCCGCGCCGATGCGGTCTTTCTCGACGAGATCCGCAAGGCGGGGCTCTATGACGCGATCTGGCAGGCATTCGCGGTGCTGCTGCCGGTGCGCACGGTCGGCGTGATGGGCGACGCGCGCTCCTACGATTTTGCCTGCGCGCTGCGCGCCGTCACTTCGACCGACGGCATGACGGCCGATTATTTCCCGTTCCCGCACGAGATCCTGGGCCGCACCGCGACCCGCATCATCAACGAGGTGCGCGGCATCAACCGGGTCGTCTACGACATCACCTCAAAGCCGCCCGGCACGATCGAGTGGGAGTGATTTTGGCCCTTCCGAGGGTATCCCACAGCGTCCCCTAGACCTCACTAACAAGCGGGCGATCAGCGAGGGACGCTCGCCGGCGATCGAAAAGCAGCGTGAGAAGCGCCGAAGCGCCGGCTCCTGGAAGCGAAGAGCTTTGGCGAGTTCGGCGAGAAGTGGCTGACCGCGGCGCCGATGGCGGACAGCACGCGGGCGATGCGCCGGTCGATCTTCGAGCGCGAGCTGCTGCCTAGGTGGCGCAGCCGACTGCTGACGGAAATCACCCGGATGACCTTCGGGCTCATTGCGGCGCGATCGTCGAGCGCGGTGCGCCGGCGACGGCGATCCACGTCCGCGACATCGTCAAGCAGATCTACGGCTTCGCGATCTTGCACGGCGAGAAGGTCGCCAACCCCGCTGACGATGTGGGACCGTCCTCCATCGCGACCTTCGCGCCAAAGGACCGGTCGCTTTCGCCGACCGAGATCAGGATCATGCTCAAGCAGCTCGAGACGGTGGCGACTCTACCTACCATCAGGCTAGGGATGCGCCTCTACCTTAAGACCATGGTGCGCAAGAGCGAGTTGCAGGATGCCACCTGGGATGAAGTCGATTTCGAGAACGCCGTTTGGACGATCCCGAGGGAGCGGATGAAACGTTCGAAGGCGCATAACGTCTATCTGTCTCGTCAGGTGCTCGACATCTTCATCGCCTTGAAGACCTGCGCCGGCAATTCCAGGTACGTTTTGCCGTCGCGTTATGACGCCGATGCGCCGATGTCTCGATCAACCTTCAATCGCGTCACGTATCTGGTGGTGGAGCAGGCGAAGAAAGAAGGGCTCCCGCTGGAGTCGTTCACCGTCCACGACTTGCGGAGAACGGGTTCGACGCTGTTGAACGAGCTGGGCTTTAACAGCGACTGGATCGAGAAATGCCTGGCGCACGAGGACGGCCGTTCCTCGCGCGGTGTCTACAACAAAGCGGAATATGAAGTGCAGCGCCGGCACATGATGCAGGAGTGGTCGAACATCATCGATGCCTGGGTCGCGGGCAGAAAATATGTCCCCGTGCTCATTCCAGCCTCGATGCCGCTCTTGGAGCTCGACCCAGCACTTTCACCGGCCGAGAGCGCCGTTGAGTAACGTCGGGATGTTGCGCACGGGCGATCGGCACGGACAGCCGAGAGGCCAGCCATGCTTCGATTTCGCTCAGATCCCATACGACACATCGTGGCGAGAGCGCGAAGCGTCGCGGAAACTCGCCGCGCTGTTCCATCTCATAAATCGTGCTGTCTGCGAGCGGGACCAATTCCCGCAACTGATGCCGCCGTATCATGCGCTTGATCGATGTCTGGCGTTTTGACGCCATGCCTAATCTCCCTGGGTTCCAACCGGAGGCCAATTGAAAGCAATCGCCACCGAAAGATGGAATACCTTGCGTTCGTGTATAGGTAACTGGAGGTCAATGGGATAGAGATCGGACAGATGCTGCTCCGGCTGATGCGATTGGACCTTGCCAAGGTTGGGGTCGTGGGTTCGAATCCCATCACTCGCTCCAAGTTTTCTTAGGAAAATGAGAGAGTTAAAGACGGCCCTTCGGGGCCGTTTTTGCTTACCTGGGGCGCCGCCGTTTATTGGGTAAGCAAGGGGTAAGCTCGCGAAGACCGGTTTTTGGCGTCCGATGCTGTTGTTAGCGCTGGATCTGGCGTTGCCAGTGCATGGCAACAAACGGCGAGCTCAGCCAACGGATCGCGCTTACCCCAAGGGCCGTCCGCAGGCGGGTAAGCAACTCGGGTAAGCGCCGGCGGGGAATCGCATTGTGTGAATGGATCTCCGCGATCTCGCGCACGATGGCGCGGTGCCAGTCCAATGGGCCGGGACTTACCGCTTCAACCGCGTCGGTTCCTATCGCGGTCTCAGTCCCCTTTCCGTGTAGATGCCCAGCATGCCGACAGCCTTGAATTAGCCCACTCGCTATTAAGATATATGGCGATATGCTTTAATAGCGACAAAGCTAATTAAAGGATCGCGCGTGACGGACGGAGAGAACCAAAGGCTCGGGGCCTATGTTGAAACGAGCGCGGGAGGCGAGCGCGTGCGCGCCTATGTGCCTGCCCCGCTGCCGCCGAAGCCGGCGCTCGAATTGGGCCGGTTCATGCACGTCTACGAACGCGCCATAGCTGCGGTCGGTCGCCTCGACGGCGTGACGACGATCCTGCCCTCCACGCCTTTGTTCCTCTACATGTACGTCCGCAAGGAAGCCCTCCTGTCATCGCAGATCGAGGGCACGCAATCCTCGTTGTCCGATCTGTTGCTGTTCGAAAATCACGAGGCGCCAACGGTCGAACTCGACGACGTGACCGAGGTTTCGAATTACGTCGCGGCGATCGAGCATGGCGTCTCCCGGATGCGGGGCGGATTTCCCTTGTCGCTCCGGCTGATCCGCGAGATGCACGCGATCCTGCTCAAATCGGGACGGGGCACCGCAAAGCAACCGGGCGAGTTCCGCCGCTCGCAGAACGGGATCGGCGGAACCCGGCCGGGCAACGCCCTGTTCGTGCCGCCGCCGCCGAACCGGCTGGACGAATGCCTCGATGCGCTCGAGCGCTTCCTGCACAGCGAGGATGCGGCGCTGCCCCCGCTCATCCGGGCGGGCCTGGCCCACGTCCAGTTCGAGACGATCCATCCCTTTCTCGACGGCAACGGACGCCTGGGCCGGCTGCTCATCACGCTGATCCTATGTGAGGCCGGGGTGTTGCGGGAGCCAATCCTCTATCTCAGCCTGTTCCTGAAATCCCGGCGCGACGACTATTACCGGCTCCTGCAGGAGGTCCGCCAGGCTGGGACGTGGGAGACCTGGATGGAGTTCTTCCTGACCGGCGTCGCGGAGACCGCTGAACAAGCCTCCGCGACCGCGCGCGATCTGATCGCCATGTTCGACGCTCACCGACAGCAGATCGCCGGCCTCGGCCGCGCGGCCCCATCCGCGCTCCGGGTCCACGAATTGATGCAAGCCAGCCCGATCGTCACCATCCAAACTGTCTCCGAGAAACTCGCCGTCTCTTTCCCGACCGCCAGCACGGCGCTGGAAAACCTCGCCAAGATCAGCGTCGTGCGCGAGACCACGGGACGGCAACGCGGCCGGATTTACGCCTATTCGGACTATCTGGCCTTGCTCGATCGCGGCACGGATCCGTTGCCGGCATGACGCGCCGGGGGAAATCGAAACCAAGCGCAACGTATATCGAGATGGAGGCGAACAGGGAGGGGCGGCAAAGTTTGTAGGAGGCGTCGGCGCGTATGCGGGCCGACGATGTGAATGGCGTGGATATAGAGCTTCGTGATTTGCGTTTGGCAGTCGTAACGTCACAACACCGCAGTCTGCGACAGGCGGCGGAAGCTCTAAACATACGCCAATCGACCTTGAGCCGCCGGCTGCACGAGATCGAGCGCCAGCTTGGTGTGGTGTTGTTCGAAAGGACGAATGGCGGCACCCACCTCACCACGGTGGGGCTGGAGTTCGTCGCGAGCGCCAAACGGATACTCGATGATGTGGACACGGAACTCCGGCGGCTCAGGAGCAGAAGCCGTGGCGAACTTGGCCTGTTGACGATCGGCGTTCATGCCTCCCCTTCGGCCGGGAACATGCACGCGACGCTGGTCGAATACCATCGGCGCTTTCCGGATGTGGATGTACGCACGGTCGATGGGAACCATGATCGGCTGCTTTGCGCCCTCGCGGGCAACGCCGTCGATGTCGCGATCATGACCGGCCAAGCGACGGCTTGGGACGGCCGGATGCTTCCGCTTTGGAGCGAACGGGTGATCGTGGCTTTCCCCGAACATCATCCGCTTGGCCAAAATTCAAGGATTCGGTGGGCGGATCTTGCAAACGAAAAGTTTCTCGTCCCACAGCAAGGCCCTGGGCCGGAATTGGAGGGACTGCTCGCCGTGAAGCTTCGTCATGCCGTTGGCTCCCAGCACATCGTCCATCAGGACTCTTCACCGGACAGACTGCTTAGCCTGGTCAGCGCGAACTATGGAACGCTCCTGATGTTCGAGGGAGCGATGGGCGTCCGCCACGAAGGCGTCGTCTACCGGGAAGTCTGGGACGACGACAGTCCGACCCAAGTCAATTTCATGGCGTATTGGCGGGACGCGAACAGCAATCCCGCCTTGGGGTCGTTCCTGGCGATGTTACGCGAACACTACCCCGATTTCTCGGTCGAACCGCCAGCGACCCGAGCGCTTCGATCACGACGTGCTTTGGCGAAGGCACGGTCGCCATGAATCGCTCGATCATCGGCACGATGAGCTTCGAAGGCTCGGGAGCCGTTTGGCCGGTCGTCCGGCCGAGCACCTGAGCATATGCGACGAGATCGCGATGCACGGCGGCCGGCAGTTCGACGCTGATTTTGACCGGCTTGTCGTCGGTCAGTGGCCCGAGCTTGAGCTTCGTCATGGCGTGCCTCCCTGACCGTAGGGCGCCAGCACCAGGTCACGCGTGACGATGACACGAACCGGAAAGCCCGGTCGGATGGTGAGCGTCGGCTGGATGTTGAGCTGGCGCTGCACGATCTGCTGGCCGGTCTGGCTGATGCTGTTGGACGCGCCGGAGCGGATCGCTTGCACGAGATTGTTCTCGTTCTGGCTTGTGCCGGCCTCCGCGCCGACGCTGAGGAGGGTCGAGAGGACGGCGGCCTTGAACAGCATGCCCCAATGGTTATCGACCTCGTCTTCGAGCCCCGCATAGCCTTGGGTATCGGCGCCCGGCTGTCGTTCCAGCACGATCGACGTGCCGTCCGGCATGATGATGCGCGTCCATACGAGAAGGATGCGGCTCTGACCGAAGGCAACCGAGCTGTCGTATTGACCGATCAGCTTCGCGCCCTGTGGGATCAGCAGGTAGTGCCCGGTCGGGCTGTCGTAGACGGCCTCCGTCACCTGGGCCGTGATCTGGCCCGGAAGGTCGGAGCGGATGCCGGTGATGAGCGCGGCCGGGATCACGGTTCCCGCCTGCACGACATAGGGCGAAGCCTTGGCTTCGAGACGGTCGGGGCTGACCGTTCGCTTGTCCGTTGCGGCGTCGAGGAACGCGGTCTTGCGATCCTGCATGTTCTGCGCGGACCTGGCATCGACGGGTGGCGTGGGTGTCGGACCGCCCTGCGTCGCCGTCGCCGGCGGAGCAACGAGGCCGACCGGCTGCGGCTGCTGGTTGGTCTGGGCGAACAGGCGGCTTACGCGCGCTGCCTCGGTCTCCTAGGCGAGCCGCTGGGCCGCTGGATCAGGTGTCGTAGCGGGGACAGCCGTGTTTGGCGCGGCACCGGAATTCAGGATGGGTTTGCCGAGATCTCCTGGCAACGGCGGCCCAAGTGGCGGCACTTGGCGCGGAAGGCAGGCGATCGACGATGTAGTAGTTCTGCCTGACCCGGTAGTTCACCAGCTCGGAACCGCCGGCCGGACCGATGACGAAGAGCGGCGGCATCTCGCCTTGGCGGATGCCGGACGGGAATTCGATATAGACCTTGCTGCCGTCATCGAAGGCGCGCAGCGGGCGCCAGGGCGGATTGTCACCCTCGATCGCATAGCGGAAATTGATCGAGGCGAGATCGACGCCCGTGGCGATCGGCGCCGACGCTTCCGCAGTCGCGCTTTGCTGGCGCAGCGCGATGAGCTGGTCTTCCGGGTACTGCCAGGAAACCGACGCCATGTAAGTCTTTTCGGTCGAACGGAATTCGAGCAGGTAGGTTCGGCGGTCGGTGTTGATGATGATTCGTGACGAGATCCGGTCGGGTGGGTTTGACCAAGATGTGAATCCGCTTGGTCGGACCCGCCCCGCTCTCGGTGTCGCCGACGATCCAGCGAACCGTGTCGCCCGCGGCGACGGGACCTGAACCGACGAGCTGCTCGCCTTCCTGCAAGGCGATATCGGTGATCTCGCCTGGCGCCGTGTAGGCCTGATAAAGCGCGCCCGCCGAGTAGGGATAGACCTGCACGGCGTTGATGAAGCCATCGCGCACGGGCTGCACGCGTGCGGCAGCATTCGCTCGATTGACGCGTACCTCTGGATCGGGCGATTGCGGCGGCTCCTTCCCGCCGGCCAGGGGCTTCAACTGCCCGGGCAGCGGCAAGGGCTTCGGTAGCTCGACGATCTTGACCGGCGCCGGGGGATCGACGGTGAGCTTCGCCGGCACGGCGCTGTCGTAGTTGATGTCGGGTGGAATGAATTTGTGGGCGCAG
>Ga0307374_10013523_pt1 | contig 11272 bp, 6 predicted proteins | sample OX3MG_FD_202532 | JGI IMG/M metagenome (GOLD analysis project Ga0307374, IMG submission 202532) | Soil microbial communities from Risofladan, Vaasa, Finland - OX-3 | ecosystem: Environmental > Terrestrial > Soil > Coastal area > Acid sulfate soil | place: Finland: Risofladan, Vaasa | collected... | reverse complement strand
CCAAGGGCGGTGGACGCGAGCCGCACGGAACACGCAGCCACCAGGGCGCGGCGCGGCCTGCAAACGCCGGGTTTGCAACCTTGCCGTGTTCCGCAACAGAACTAACGGGCCATCTGACCCAGGGGGAAGGCACGAAACATGATCGAAGCCGTCGAAAAGGAATTTGCCGAACTTGAAAGTATCGAGAGGAAGGAATGGCTCGAATCTCTCGATTACGTAATCCAGCAGGGTGACGCACGGCGTGTGGACAACCTGCTCGGCAGCCTGCGCGATCACGCCATAGCCGCTGGAATACCGGTCCCACCCGCTATTAACACACCCTATATCAATACCATTCCCGCAAATCAGCAACCGGTGTTTCCGGGAGACCGCGAAATGGAAAGGCGCATCAAGAGCTTGGTGCGCTGGAACGCCATGGCGATGGTCGTGCGCGCCAACCGCGATGAAGCAGGCATCGGCGGACACATTTCCACCTACGCCTCGGCTGCGACGCTGTATGAAATCGGCTTGAATCACTTTTTCAGGGGGCCGGGTAAAGACCACGATGCTGACGTGATCTTTTTCCAGGGGCACGCATCACCGGGCATGTACGCCCGGGCCTTCGTGGAGGGCAGGCTCCCGGCCAAACTCATGGAAAACTTCCGGCGCGAGCTGCTGCCGGGCGGCGGGCTTTCCTCATATCCGCATCCCTGGCTGATGCCGGACTTCTGGCAATACCCAACGGTTTCAATGGGTCTCGGGCCGCTGATGGCTGTTTACCAGGCGCGCTTCCTTCGCTACCTCGAGGACCGCGGGCTAAAGAATACTTCCGGCGCGCGGGTGTGGGCCTTTGTTGGCGACGGAGAGGTGGATGAGCCGGAAACGCTGGCAGGTCTTTCACTCGCGGCGCGTACCAAGCTCGACAACTTGATTTTTGTAATCAACTGCAACCTCCAACGCTTGGACGGCCCGGTGCGCGGCAACGGCAACATCATTCAGGAACTCGAAGCGGTGTTCATGGGCGCGCAATGGAACGTCATCAAGGTAATTTGGGGAGGCGACTGGGACCCGCTGCTGGCACGCGACCGTGAGGGAGCGCTCAAACAACGCATGGGCGAAGTGGTGGACGGAGAACGGCAGAAATATTCCGTCGAGTCGGGCCAGTACTTCCGGCACCACTTCTTCGGAGGGGATCCGGGCCTACTTGAACTGGTGAAGGACATTCCCGATGACCAGCTCGCCAAACTGCGCCTGGGCGGGCACGACCCGGAGAAGGTTTATGCGGCATACAAAGCTGCGATGGAGCACACAGGTTCGCCTACGGTGATCCTGGCTCGCACCATCAAGGGTTACGGACTCGGGGAGAGCGGCGAGGGAAAGAACATCGCTCACCAGCAAAAAAAGCTGAACGAAGACGAGTTGCGCCACTTCCGCTCTCGCTTCGCCATTCCGATTTCTGACGATCAGGTGGCGAGTATGCCATTTTACCGGCCTCCTGACGACAGCCCGGAGATACAGTATCTACATGCGAGGCGCAAGGAACTCGGCGGCTATCTTCCCTCGCGCAGCGTCACTGTTCCGCCGCTCAAGGAGCCATCCGAGGAGCTTTTCAAGGAGTTTTACGAGGGCACGAGCGGGCGCGAAGTCTCGACGACAATGGCCTTCGTGCGCATGCTCGCCAAGCTCCTGCGCGACAAGGAAATTGGCAAACTCATTGTGCCCATCGTTCCTGATGAGGCGCGAACGTTCGGCATGGAGGCGATGTTCCGGCAAATTGGCATTTACTCGCGCCACGGACAGCTCTACGAGCCGGTGGATAGGGATACCCTGCTTTATTACAAGGAAGCCAAGGACGGCCAGATCCTGGAGGAAGGCATCACCGAAGCAGGATCGATGGCCTCTTTCATCGCAGCAGGAACGGGTTACTCAACACACGGGATCAATACGATCCCGTTTTTTATTTATTACTCCATGTTCGGCCTTCAACGCGTGGGAGATCTGGTATGGGCGGCGGGGGACAGCCGCTCTCGCGGCTTCATGATAGGTGGAACAGCCGGACGCACGACGCTGGCGGGTGAAGGGCTGCAGCACCAGGACGGTCACAGTCACCTGTTCGCCTATGCCCTGCCTAACATGGTAGCCTACGATCCCGCGTTTGCTTATGAGATCGCGGTGATCATCCAGGACGGCATCCGCCGCATGTATCACGAACAAGAGAGCATCTTTTATTACCTGACGGTAATGAATGAGAACTATCCCATGCCGCCCATGCCGGAGGGCGCGAAAGAAGGCATTCTTAAGGGCTTGTACCGCTTCAAAACCTCGGAACTTAAGAACGCCAAACTGCACGCGCAACTACTCGGCAGCGGGTCCATTCTGAATGAAGCGCTCAAAGCCCAGGCGATGCTCGGTGAGAAATACGGCGTGGCTGCGGACGTCTGGAGCGTGACCAGCTACAAGCAACTGTACCGCGACGCACACACCGCTGAGCGCTGGAATGCGCTACACCCTGGCGAGGCGGAAAGGGTTCCCTATGTGAAAGCGCAGCTTGCGGATACGCCAGGAGTGATCGTGGCAGCTTCGGATTACGTGAAGGCGCTTCCGGATTCTCTGGTTCGCTGGATGCCGCGACCGCTGGTTTCGCTTGGCACAGACGGTTTCGGGCGCAGCGACGGCCGCAGCGGCTTGCGGGATTTTTTTGAGGTGGACGCCCGCTACATCACGCTGAACACGCTTTCCGCGCTGGCGCGAGAGGGCAAGATCAAAGCCGACGTGGTTCGAAAAGCAATGAAAGATATGGGCATCAATCCTGAAAAGCCCGAACCGGTGGTTTCATAAAAAGAGGAAAGAGATTGCTTATGGCGACTGAATTCAGACTTCCGGAGCTCGGCGAAAATGTGAAGGACGGGGACCTGATCAAGGTCATGGTCTCCGCGGGCGATAAGGTGGCCCAGGACCAACCGGTGCTCGAGCTCGAAACCGATAAGGCCACCATTGAGGTGCCTTCGCCTGTGACTGGCACGGTGAAGGAGATTTTCGTCAAGAACGGCGACAAACTCAAGGTCGGCCAACTTATCTTCACCGTGGATGGCGGCGATGCGGCGCCGAAGAATGGCTCAGGAGAAGCTAAGCCCGCCGAAGCGGCCGCGCCGGCTGCCCCAGCCGCTGTGACTCAGGCTCCGGCCCCTCAAGTTCCTTTGGCGGAAGCTCCCGCGCGACAAGCCGCGCCCGTTACACCTGCGCCCGCCGCTCAAGCGAGCGAACCGGTTGGTCCCGCTCCTGCCGCTCCTTCGGTGCGGAGGATTGCGCGCGAAATCGGTGTAGACATCAATCAAGTGACTGGAACCGGGCCGGGTGGACGAATCAGCGTGGAAGATGTAAGACGTTATACGGAGCAGGCAGCGCGCGGAGGGCTCCAGGCCGGTACCGCGCTTGTGGCCGCTCCGCTTCCCGACTTCAGCCGGTGGGGCGCGATTGACCGCCAAGCCATGACCCAGATTCGCCGCAAAACGGCTGAACACATGGCGCAGGCGTGGGCCAATGTTACCCAGGTCACGCAACACGAACTGGCCGACATCACCCACCTTGAGGCCGTCCGTAAGCAGTATGCTACCCGCGTGGAAAAAGCCGGGGGCAAGCTCACCATGACCGCCATCGCCGTGAAAGTGGTGGCAGCGGCCATTAAAGTCTTTCCGCAGTTCGCCGCCAGCCTGGACATGGCGCGCAGCGAGATCATTTACAAGAAGTACATTCACATCGGCGTCGCCGTCGATACCGACCGCGGATTGCTGGTTCCCGTAATTCGCGACGCGGACCGGAAAAACATCGTCGAGATTTCGGCGGAATTGTCGCGCCTGGCGGAAAAGGCCCGGAGCAAGAAACTGACGCTCGAAGAGATGGACGGCGGCGTGTTCACTATTACCAACCTGGGCGGCATCGGAGGAACTTACTTTTCCCCCATCGTGAATTATCCAGAGGTCGCGATCCTCGGCCTCTCGCGTTCACGCACCGAGCCGGTTTATACAGGGAGCCAATTTGAGCCACGCCTTATGCTGCCCTTATCACTTTCTTATGATCACCGGCTGATCGACGGCGCGGACGCTGCCCGCTTCGTGCGCTGGGTCGCCGAAGCGCTGGAACAGCCCTTCCTGTTACCCCTCGAAGGATGAAGCTCCTTCCGGAGCTTACACGTCAAATCCGAAACAGAAGAGTGCGAACATGAGCCAAGATGCGAACGCAACACAATTGGTGGTGATCGGAGGCGGGCCGGGCGGTTATGCAGCAGCGTTTCTGGCCGCCGATCTCGGCATGCAGGTGGCGCTGATCGATCCGGAGGTCAACCCCGGCGGCGTGTGCCTTTACCGCGGCTGTATTCCCTCGAAGGCCCTGCTTCATGTGGCCAAATTGATCGAGGAAGCTCACTTGGCGGCGAACTGGGGCGTCAAATTTTCCGAGCCTAAAGTCGACCTTGACAAGCTGAGAGGATGGAAAGACGGCGTCGTCAAAAAACTCACCGGCGGCCTCGGTCAACTCTCGAAGCAGCGCTCGGTGCGCTACATCCAGGGCACGGCGAGCTTCGTGAATTCGAATACCCTCAGCATCCGGACCAACTCCGGCGGCGAGGAGAAGCTCTCCTTTCGTCATGCGATCCTGGCCACCGGCTCGCGGCCGGCGATGATTCCGGGCGTTCCGGCGGGAAGCGCTCGCGTGCTCGATTCCACTTCCGCACTCGATTTGGCCAGCGTTCCAAAGACGCTGCTCGTGGTAGGCGGCGGCTACATCGGCCTTGAGCTCGGCACAGTCTACGCCGCGCTGGGCAGCGCGGTCTCCGTGGTGGAAATGACAGACGGGCTGATTCCCGGCGCTGACCGCGACTTGGTGAACGTCCTGGCAAAGCGCCTGGAAAAAATCTTCCACTCCATCATGCTCAAGACCAAAGTGGTTGAGATGAAAGAGACCGAAAAAGGCTTGCGCGTGAAGTTTGAAGCCGAGGGCGCGGCGCAGCCCGAGCAAACCTATGAGAAAGTGCTGATCGCCGTCGGGCGCAAACCCAATTCCGGCGTTCCGGGGATCACGAACACGAAGGTAGTGGTGAACTCGCGAGGCTTTGTTCAGGTAAACCCGCAGCGGCAGACCACCGACCCCAACATTTACGCCATCGGCGACGTGGCGGGCGAACCGATGCTCGCGCACAAAGCATCGCACGAAGGCCGCACCGCCGTTGAGGCTGTGGCCGGCCACAACGTGGCTTTTGAGCCGCGCGCAATTCCGGCCGTGATCTTCACGGACCCGGAGATCGCCTGGGCCGGCCTGACGGAAACAGAGGCGCGCGCCCAAACCCGCCCGGTTCAGGTGGCGAAGTTTCCGTGGGGTGCCTCTGGCCGCGCCACCACGCTCGACCGCACCGACGGCCTCACCAAGCTCATTATCGATCCGGAAACTGAACAGGTGCTGGGCATGGGCATCGTCGGGGCAGGCGCGGGCGAGCTGATCGCCGAGGGCGTGCTGGCCATCGAAATGGCGGCGCTCGCGAGCGACATCGAGCTTACCATTCATCCCCACCCAACGCTCTCTGAAACCGTGATGCAAGCCGCCGAGGTCTTTTCCGGCACCGCCACGGACTTCTACCGCCCCCGCAAAAAGTGAGATGCAGCCACCGCACGATTTCCATGCGGTGGCCTACCACGCGATCTGGCATTACGGGCTGGATTTCAGCGGAATACCCAGCGGTGCAAGCTGGCTCCGGATCACCCGTGCGTCTCCAACCGCCACGATGGACATGCGATGGGGCGAAAAATACCGCGCCCCAATGATCTTCACCTGCCTCGGAGTCACGGCCTCGATTTCTGCGCTCTCGCGCTCGATTTCCCCAGGCAGCAATCCTTCCATCCAAAGCGTGGCGAGCCGCTTCGCAAAATTCGCCTGAAGTTGGTAACGGATAGCTTCGGTCCCTGTGAGAAATTGCTGGGCGCGCAAAACCTGCTGCGAACTCGGAGCTGTTGCAGCCATGCGATTGAGTAGCAGCAAAATCTCCTTCATGCAGGCGCCTGTGACGGCGTTGCGCACGTTCACAATCGTCTCGATTGTGCCTGCGGAGCGGCGCGAACGCAAGACTGAGTGCGGCGAATAGCTGTAGCCCTTTTGCTCTCGAACCACCGTGAACAGCAACGATCCGTACATGGTCCCGTAAATGGCGTTCGCCACTTCGACGGCGGGAAAGTCCGGCTGCCCCTCGGTGGGAACGAAGGCGCCGAGTATCAGGTTAGTCTGCACCGAACTGGGACGCGCAACCACGAAAGCATCGTTTGGATTCTTCTCCGTAGGCGGCGGGGGGGCGGCAACGGGAAGCTCGTGCGGGGCAGCCCAGCCACCAAAAAACCGTTTCGCAGAACGCATGAAGCCTTTCACAGTAAAATCGCCCACCGCCACGAGCACCGTCTGATCCGGCCGGAATTCTCGCGCGTAAAGGGCGCGGATTTCGCTATCACTCGCGGCGGAAAGCGCTGCCTGCGTGGGGGCAACGGTACTGTATGGGTGGTTTCCAAAAAGCGCTCGCGCCATGGCGCGAGAAGCGGCGAACTGCGCGTCGGCTTCGCGCGCCTTCAGGGCATCCTCTTCATCGCGCCGGGCAATTGCGAACTGGGCGGCCGGAAACGTAGCGTTGCGCAGCACGCCGGAGAGCGTCCCCAGCGCCAGATCGAGCTTTGAAGCCAGCACGCTCACGGTCAAAAGATCGGCGTCGGATAAGGGCTGCCCATCGAGCGACCCGCCCGCGGCCTGGAAATCGTCCGCAATTTGCAGAGCAGTGTGCGCCCGTGCTCCCTGATCGATGGCGTCAAGCAGCAGGTCCGAAATACCGGGTGCGTCAGCCGGATCTGCAGCATACCCACCGCGGACCGCGACTGCGAGCGCCACTTTGGGAAATCCGGGCCGCGGCACGAGCCACAGCGTCATGCCATTCGCCAGTTTACGCACCACGACGCGCGAAACCTGGAACGCAACCATGCGGCCATAAGGCGGCAAACCCTGCGGCAGCGCGGGTTGCTGGGCTAAAAGCGCCCTTGAAAGTGTCATGAGGCTGCACAGAAGAATCGCGGCGGTTCTCGCACTCTTCACGGTTGCCCGCCTTTCTTTCCCTGCTGTGCCGGAGTTATGAGTGAAACCGGAACGCGATTAATCACGGTTCGATTTGTAGGCAAGAGATACTTGCGGACGAACTCCTGAACTTCGCCAGGCGTCACTGCGGAAATTTCCGCAGGAATAGCGTTGACCCTCTCCGGGTTGCCATCAAACAGCGTCACTTGGCCCAGGATCGAAGCGCGGTGCTCAGGCGATTCCAGTTCCCCATACCAGTTCGAACGCATCTTGGTGAGAACGCGTTCGAGCTCCGCTCGCGAGCAGCCACCGGCAGCGAGCCGGCGGATCACAGCATCGTAGGCGGCGAGCACTTGCCCTTCAGAAACGTTCGAAGGATACACGATGAAAGAAGTCATCAGTGTAGGGCCGCCGTATTCATAAGGACTGCCGAGAGGCCAGTTGACGCCGCCATACACGTCCACTGCCACTTTCTTTTCTTTCACCAGCGCCTGATACAGGCGCGAAGCGTGGCCGCCATGAAGTATCTGCCCCACCACCGCCCCGGCCATTGCGTCCGGCGCATCGTGCGGCGGCATTCGATAGCCCACGGCAAGCGCGGGTTCACGCGCCAGCTTGTCGTATTCCGTGACGCGGCGTTCGGCCTTCTGCGGCGATTCGGAGATGTCGGGCCGCGCGGACAACTTGCGTCTCGGAATGGCTCCAAAATACCTTTGAGCCCGCGCAAAAACCTCGGCTGGCTCAACGTCGCCCACCACTGAAAGCACTGCGTTGTTAGGAGCATAGTATTCCTGGAAAAATCTCTCTATTGTTTCAGGCGTTGCGCGGCCAAGATCGCTGAAGTCACCCAGGAAGTTGTGGGCGTTGGAAAATTTGTCAAACGCCCGCTGCGGCAAGTCCAGCCAGTAAAATTGCCCGTAAGGCTGGTTTAGAAAGTTAGTGCGAATCTCCTCCTCCACGACATGCCGCTGATTGTCCAAGTTTTTTTGCGAAAGATCGAGACCTTTCATGCGGTCGGCTTCCAGCCACAAAACCGGATTCAGGGCGGGAATGGGCGCGGTTTCGAAATACTCGGTGAAATCGAAGCGCGTATCGGCGTTGTCGGCGCCACCACCGTTCTCGATGACACGATCGAAGACACCCTTGGCGGCATCCGGAGTGCCCTCGAACATCATGTGCTCAAACAGGTGAGCGTACCCGCTGCTTCCTTTGGGCTCCAGGCGGAATCCAACGCCATAGGTAACGCACAGGCCAAAGATGGGCGCGGATTCGTCACGCGAAACGACTACCCGCAGGCCGTTAGCGAGCGTTCGTTCTTCGACAGGAACTTTCCATTCATGCGGCGCAGCGCCGCCGGAGGCGCTGCAGGTAAGCAGCAATAGGCCAAGCAGCCAGCCTCGTATTTTCATTCATAGCCTCGTGCCAGGTGCATCGCCATGATTCGATACCAATTTGTTCTGCGCCTATTGAGAATTACAAATTATAGTGACAACATCCGCTGGTGCGGCGCTGTCCTCAGCGCCGAAAGACGCCGGTGGGGACACCGGCGCTACAGGAAAAGCCGTCACTATAATTTGTAAACCTCAATAGGACGGCAGAGTTTGTTTAGACGGATTCTTCCAGGAGTTTGACGAGCGCGTGGAGCGTTTGGTTGACGGGCGCCGCTACGCCCAGCTCCGCGCCGCGCCGGACCAGATAGCCATTCAGCGAATCAATTTCCGTCTTCTTGCCGCGGGCGATGTCTTGAGCGGTTGACGACGTGGCGTTGCTCATGGCATCGGCGATTTTCATCCCTACTTCGATCATGTTGGTGTCCGGCAGTTGAATTCCGGCGGCGCCAGCGACGGCAACCGCTTCTTCGATTGCCTTCTGCATGATGTTACGCGCCCAAACATTATGCTTGATCCGCCCGTAGCGGGCGCGGCCCAAGGCCGAAATTGCGTTGAAGGCGCAATTCATAATCATTTTTCTCCAGAGCTCTCCTTCGATATTTTCCGAAGCTCGGCACGGAACATTCGCGCGCGCGAACAGCGCCGCAATATTTTCAAGTTGGCCCTGGCGGCGGGCGCGGCTCTGGCCGCGCTCAGAAAGATCGCCAATGATGAGGTCGCCGCGGCCTGAATGTTTCACGTGACCGGGACCAATCATCTCAGCGGCCACGTAAACAACGGCTGCGAAAGCTTCAATTCTGGATGCGGCGCGAATGCGTTCAACGTTGTCTACTCCGTTTTGAAAACTGATCACGGTGGCGCCGGGAGCAAGCTGGGATGCTATGGATCGCGCGGCGTCTTCGGTGTCCAGCGTTTTCACGCAGAAAAGGGCGATTTCGGCGTCATGCACCGCGCTGACCTCCGTGGTAGCCGAAACCGCAACCTTCTGCTGAAAATTTATGGTGTCAAGGAATAAGCCGCCCCGGTTGATGGCCTCGACGTGCTGCGGCCGGCCAATCAGAGTGACGGGAGCGCCCGCCCGGGCGAGCATCCCGCCGAAATAACAACCGACAGCGCCCGCTCCCAGCACCGCAATACGCGGCCATTGGTTTTCTTGCATTGTTGTCCCCCGGTTTTGTGTTGGCAACTGCTAACGAGCTTTCGCGCCGCTTCGCGGCACCCGTGAAGCATGGAAATTTTCAGGGCAGACTTCGCCTCAGACAGGCGAGCAGTCTTCCCCTCACCCGTCCCGCTACGCGGGCCGCGCCCCAAGTAGCGCCGGGCTTCAGCCCGGCACAGCCTTCAAAATGCCGACCTGAAGGTCGGCGCTACGGCAAACTGAGTCACTACCCCCATGCCATATGACTCCGCTGATTCAAGCTACCGGAATCAAGAACAGCAATGAAACGCCGAACGTGACTAGCCCGATTAAAAAGGTGATGACCATAAATCCCATCACGCGCCGCATGCCGATGCCCGCAATCGCCAACACGGGAAGAGCGAAAAAAGGTTGAATCATGTTAGCGACCGATTCACCCATAGCCACGGCCATTGTCGTCCCCCCCAACGAGGCATGAAGAGACATCGCGGCAGGAATCACGATCGGTCCTTGAACCGCCCAGTGGCCGCCACCGCTCGGAATGAACAAGGTGATCACCATGGAGGCGAGGTAGCTCCAAAACGGCAACGTCCGGGCAGTGGAAAAGGCTAAGAACGCCTTTGAAATTACACCCGCGAGGCCGGTCGCCGTCATAATGCCCATGATCCCGCCGTACAGAGGGTATTGCAGGATCAGTGGGCCTGTAACTCTGGAAGCGCTCTTCATCGCCTCGACGTAAGCAGCCGGCGTCCAATGAAACAATAGGCCCATGCACAGGAAAATCAGAATCACGGAATCCAAATCAAGCGAGACTCCTCCGTGCCACCATCGCAGCGCGACCGCGAGCAAACCGCCTCCCGCAAGCGCCACGTTCAGGATCCACGCGCGATCAAGCCGCGCGCCTATCGTATCAGATCGTTCTTTAGCTGGTTTTCGCTGGTCCTCGGCGCGCAAGCGCTCCGGATCCACCGCAATCGAGTGCGCAGCCGAGGGCTGAGTGTGCCGGAAGACCAGAGGCAAAATAATGAACAGCGCCGCCACGGGCAGCAGATTAAAACGCGTAAAGATCGTATCGCTCAGCGGCAAACTGTGGCCGGCCACCTTTTGGACCATATTGAGCGCCGATCCCGGTGTCGCTTGGGATAGCGCGATCGAGCCTGATAACCCTTCAACGGAGACCAGAAAGCCGGAGTAAGCAGCAGCTACCAGCCACCCGAAATCCATACGAATTCGCTTGGCGATCTCGCGCGCCAGCAGCGCCGCAGCAACCAGGCCAAAGCCCCAGTTGATCCAGCCGGCCGTCATAGAAATCACGATCATCAGAGAAACTGCGGAGCGGGGAGTGGTGGGCAGGCACGCAAGTTTTTCGAGCAGCGAATGAATAACCGGCGCATTCGCCAGGACGTAACCTGTCACCAAGATCAGCACGATTTGGAAGGCAAAGGCCATAATGTCAAAGAGCCCGCCGTACCAGCCCGATGCGATGCTCGCAACCGATCCATGAGGCGCCAGTAAAAAGGCGAGGATGGCGGTAATAAAGGTGAGCATCACCGCAAATACGTATGGGTCCGGCATGATCTTCTCGAAGAGAAGCACGAAGAAGTCGGTCACGCGGCCCAAAATCGAGCGGTCTTCTAGCTCTGTTACAACGGCAGGATTAGCCACTTCG
>Ga0307374_10013522_pt1 | contig 11273 bp, 10 predicted proteins | sample OX3MG_FD_202532 | JGI IMG/M metagenome (GOLD analysis project Ga0307374, IMG submission 202532) | Soil microbial communities from Risofladan, Vaasa, Finland - OX-3 | ecosystem: Environmental > Terrestrial > Soil > Coastal area > Acid sulfate soil | place: Finland: Risofladan, Vaasa | collected... | reverse complement strand
TGGGGAGTGCCTAGTCAGGCGTCGGACACCGTCTGGGTATTCATCCGTCACCGGGTTCGCCCGGCACCTCGCAGCGCACGACCCCATGAATGTCGCCTGGTCGTGACGTGGATGAGTTTCACCCGAGGTTGATCGTCACGCGCCCGGCGTGCCGGCCGGCGGCGTGACCGGCACAGGGTTCTTCACGCTCTTGCCCACACAGACGAAGACCTGCTTGCCCTTGCCGAACACCGGGACGTACTTCTTCTGCTGCACCTGGATGTAGGCGCTGCAGCTCGGCCAGGTGACCCCGGTGTGGAGGACCGTCCAGTCCACCGGCGCCGAGATGCCCGCACCGGTGAAGTTGGTGAGCTTGTTGGTGGCGCTGACCACGCTGGCCTGGGTGAGGTTGCTCCCGGCGGCCTTGACCCCGGCGGCGATCAGGGCCGCCGACTGCCAACCCTGGAGGGCGATCCCGTTGTAGGTGTAGAACGGCTCGTACTTCTTCATGGCCGCGATGTAGGCCTGCATGCCGGAATACGTGTTCCCGTACCGGGACGTGTTGGCCGCCTCGAAGGGCAGGGTCCCCGTGTTGTTCACGTAGACCCCCTGCATGAGGCTGCTGTACTTGTTGAGCAGGGTCTGGTCATAGCCGTTGAGCCACAGCTGCTTGATGTGCAGCCCGTACTGCTGGATGGCCCGGGCCAGGGTGACGTTGTCCGTGTCCTCCATGCAGCTCACCACCAGCTGGGAGCCGGCCTGCTGCATGCGTTGGGCGTCTGATGTGTAGCTGCCGCCCAGCTGTCCCCCGACGTCCACGAAGTTGACGTTGATTCCGGCCTTCTTCAGACCGATGGCGTAGGAGTTGCAGGCATCATAGGACGCGGCGATGGACGGGCCGTAGCTGATGAAGGCCACCGACTTGGCCCCGACCTTCTTGATGAAGTAGGCCATCTGCGGGAACCCAGCGGAGTAGACCTGGGTGGATCCGCCCACCGCGAACAGGTTGGGCGCCTTCTGCCAGTTGGCCGAGACGTTGTAGCCGTAGGTGGGCGTCTTGGTCGAGACGAAGTAGCCCGGCGTGAACCAGGCGGACGACGCGGCCGCCGCGAAGACGTGGTCCTGGTCGATGAGGGTGTGGACGTCCTGGGTGAACTGGCTGGGTGATCCCCCGTCGTCCAGGCTGTTGGTCAGCACGATCTTGCGACCGTTGATCCCCCCCTTGGCGTTGATGGTGTTGAAGTAGGCGATCATCCCGGGGGCCAGCCCGCCGAACAGGCCGGCCAGAGGGCCCGACTTGGTCGAGATGGCCCCGATGTTGATCTGTGTGGACGAGACACCCGGTGCCGAGTTGGCCGCTCCGGCTCCCGTCGCCGCCGCCGTCCCTCCGGCAGCGGCCATCCCCGCGGCCAGTATCGTCGACAACACCAACATCCCCCGGCGCTTCCCCATGTCACCCTCCCTAGTTGCCGACCTGCCCCATCGGCTCGCCGCTCCCGCGACTTCCCCCCTGGACGGCCGAACGTCGAGCCAGTTCTTAAGACACACTCGCAGCCGATGTCAACAGCTACCACCGGTGCCCTGCCTGCACGGAGCATGGTACTGGCGAAATCGTGACCTCGCTGTGCAATCCTTCAAAGAATGCCATTCTCACCCGAGGAACAGCCGGCGGCGGTCGAACTCGCGCAGCTCGCGCACCTCCCATCCGGTCACCGGGTCGAGCTCGCCCACGTCGGCGGCCACTTCGGGCTCCCACCCGCAGGAGGCGACCATGGCCCGCACCCGTTCGTCGAACGGGTCCGGCCCCGACGGCACTGCCGCCACCCGCAGTCGCCCGTCGATGCGCCGCAGCACACCGCGGTCGGTGACCACACTGGTCACCCGCGCCCCGGGGGCGGTGACGTACGCAGCAACAGCGGGCAGGCGACGTGGTCGCCCGAGGGTGACCACCACGCAGGCGGCGGCCCGGCTGACCACATCATTGGCCCCACCCGACCCGACCAGCACGCGACCGTCCCCCAGGCGGGTGGAGTTGAGGTTCCCGTGCTGGTCCACCTCGGCCGCGCCGAGGCACCCGATCGTGGTCGTCCCGGGGCCTCCGACCACCATGCCGAGCACGGTGGAGGCGTCGGCCAGGAGGGAGGTCCGGGGGAAGACGCGGTGGTTGAAGATGTAGGGATCGGCCGGCGTCGGGGTGTACCCCCACAGGCCGAGCTCGGCGGTGAGGTGGACCGAGCCTCCGGCCGCCCGGGCCCTGGCCACCGCGGTCCAGGCGGCCAGGTTGGCCACGCCGGCGCCGGCCAGCACGGCATCGGCCCGGTGCTCGACCACGGTGGCCTGGACTTCCCGGGCGCCGAGGCTGGCCGCCACCTCCCAGTCGCTGATCGGATCGTCGACCGGCACCGGACAGGCGTCGGCGTCGCGGCGCCACGACTCGGGATCGGCGAGCAGACGGAGGCCGGTCAGCCGGTCGTCTCCCAGGTGCCGGAGGTAGGCGGCGTGGTCCGGGGGCCCGAGAACGTGCTCCCGAGCCCAGGCGTCGAAGTCCTCCCGGGCCGCGGCGGCCGCGGCGATCCAGAAGGGGATGTCCTCGCCGTAGCCGGCCACCGGCAGCCCCGGTGCGTAGCATCCCCCGGGATGGGCACCGAACGGGGCCTCGACCACGGCCAGCACCCGGTGGGCGGGGATCCGTACCCGGTGACCCAGCCCGCCGAGGTCGTCGACGATCTTCTCCACAGTGGCCACCACTCCCCGGCGCGCCGCCCAGGCGCCCCACACGCCTTCGAGCAGAGGTTCGGAGACGGCCAGATTGCCCTCCCGGTCGGCCACCGCGGCGTGGAGGAGCGCCACATCGGGAGCCAGAGGAGCCACCAGGCCCACGGTGCCGAACGGCGAGTCGACGGTGGTGAAGGCCTCGTTGGCGGCCATGTCGGAGCCGGCCAGCGAGCCGGTGACCACCGCGGGGAGCCCCCGGGCGGCGGCCTCCAACCGTTGGCCCAGCGTGAGGATCGACCAGTGCTCGACCTCCACCCCCCCGGACTGGTAGCCGTGCTGGAAGATGGGATTGGGGGCATAGGACGGGAAGCTGTTCCCCGAGTAGGCGGTCACCACCCGGCGAACCATCCCTCCCCGGAAGAACAGGGCCGAGAGGGCCCCCAGGCTGGTCATGATGAGGGTCAGGCCGGCATCGGTCCCCCACTGCTGGCGGGCCAGCTCCCGGGCCCCGGCGGTCCAGCGGCTGTGGCCCAGCATCACGTGGACGGCGTCTCCTGGCCGCACGTGGTGCTCCACGGCATCGTCCAGCCGGACACCCACCTCGGTCACCGCCGGGCTCCCGTCAACGGCTGGCAGCCACGTGGCGGGCGCAGTGGGTCGGCGGGGGGAGGCGTCATGGAGGGGCAGGTTACCGAGGAGCCGGGGACCGGTCAGTCGGCGAGCACGTCGACCGGGGCACCCAGGGCGACCAGGTCCACACTGTCGTTGTCCTCGGCGTAGCGCAGACCCTGCACATTGAAGAGCTCCACGGAGTCGGCGCCGATCGGATAGGGACCCCAGTGCCAGGTGCCGCGGTGCAGGACCACCGGCTCGAGGGTGTCGAGCAGGAACGCCCTCACCTTCTCGACGTCCTCGGGCGACCGCATGGCCACGTCGGCCGGAGCCACCACCACGACCGCCCTCACGTCCAACGGCATGACCACCTGCGTGTGGGTGGCGTGGCGGAAGAGGACCTCGCAGCGCAGGCCACCAGCTGCGGAGGGGACCTCGTCCCGACGGTGGCCGATGCGATTGACGTGGGCGTCCTGCCAGGCGAACTCGAGTCGATGGTCCCCATCGCTCGGATCGGTGTCCGCGACCGGCAGCCAGCCGAAGGGGGCCCACCCCTCGCTGGTCAACGGAACCGGATGGATCTGGCGGACTTCGTCACCCATGTCGCACGCTCCAGAGGGGATCTACTGTGTCGGTGCAACCTAACATCGGCACCGGTAGCCACGAAGACGAGGAGGCCCCATGGCCATGGACGTACGGAACATCGAGGAGGTCGCACCCGTCGTCGAGCACAACGGGACCGTGCCGGTGTGGTGGATGGTGAACTCCCAGGAGATGAAGGAGGCCACGGACGGAGGCTTCCTCGAACTGGTGAACGAGTTCGTGGTGGAGGGCGGCAGTTACGTCTTCCCCCACTCCCACCCGACCCACGAGTTCTACTACGTACTGCGTGGTCGGGGCATCATGACCATCGGGGGGGAGGAGCGCCCTGTGCACCAGGGCGACCTGGTCCACATTCCACCTGACGCCGTCCACAGCCTTCGTCCGATCAGCGACCACGCTTCCATCCACTGCTTCTGCTTCGCCATCGGCGTCAAGGGAGCCGGGCCCATCGACTACACCACGCACTGAGGGCCGTGGGTCTGGACACGGATGCCTCGGGGGGCGCGGGAGCCGAGGTCGCCCCGATGCTGGATTCGGACTCGGATCGAGTCAGGTCGATCCTCCCTCTCCCACCTCGACGAGGGATGTGTCCAGCTCCAGGAGCTCCACCGTGGTCGAGCCCTGCCGTAGGGCGGCGAAGTAACCGGCCTCGGCAGCGGAACGACGCTGCCCGGCGGCCAACGTGTCGTCGAGCGTGCTGCCGGGCAGTACCACCACGCCGTCGACGTCCCCCACCACCCAGTCCCCTCCACTGACGGGCACGCCGGCCACCGTTGCGGTGAGGCCCACCGAGCCGCGTGCGAGCTTGGTGGCGCCCGGCAGTGCGATGGTGTTCGAGAACACCGGGAACGCCAGCGCCTGCAGAGCTCCGACGTCGCGGACCCCACCGTCGATGACCAGGCCGGCCAGACCCCGGGCCACGGCCCCGGTGGTCAACACCTCACCCCAATAGCCCCGATCGGCCACTCGTCCCACGTCGACCACGAGCACCGAACCGGCCGGGGCGCGGGCCACCGCCACATGGATGGCGAGATTGTCACCCGGCGTGCAGCGCACCGGATAGGCCGGCGCGGCCAGCGTGGCGCCTGGCCATGCCGGTCGGATCCTGGGGGGCATGGCCAGTCCGCCCGACTCACCGAGTGTGGCGGCACCCAACTGGCCGAGGATCGCCGCGCGTTCTGCACTGTTCATCTGGTACTCCTTGTGGTTTGCAGGCGAGCGGTCGCCGGCTTGTCGTTTGCCGGCGAGGTGTCACCGGCTTGTCGTTTGCCGGCGAGGTGTCGCCGGCGGTGAGAGTTGGCGTTCCCACCGTCGTCGGAGGGATCAGTCATGGAGGGACACCGTCACTTCGATCTCCACCGCACCTCCCCTGGGCAGCGCAGCCACACCGACGGCCGAGCGGGTGTGGCGGCCGGCGGATCCGAAGACATCGGAGAGCACGGCGCTTGCCCCGTCCACGACCGCTGGTTGCTGGTGGAAGTCGGGGCTGGAGGCGACATACCCCGTGACGGTGAGGACCCGCTCCACCCGGTCCAACGTACCCAGCTCCTCCTCCAACACAGCCAGGGCGTTGAGGGCACAGACAGCGGCGGCGGCGGCGCCCTCCTCGACGGTCACTGTCAGTCCGAGCGTACCGACACAGGTCAGACGGCCGTCGATCCGGGGCAGCTGGCCGGACGTCCGGGCCACGCCGCCGTGCACCACCACCGCATCGAGCGGGTCGTGGGGGGGATGAGGTCCGTGCAGGGCCAGCCCCAGCTCGACCAGCCGGTCGCGGATCCTCCCCCCACCCGCGACCGCTCCGGAGTCCTCGGGCGTCACAGCGGCCTCGGGGGCGTTGTCCACGGATCGGGCACGAGACGGGGAACCTCCAGCGGCAGGCCGGGGCATCCCGGCGGAACGCGCTGATGCTACCGCCGGCCGGAGCCGTCCGTAGTCGGCCGGTCAGGTCGGACCGGCGCCGTGCGGTTCGCGTACAGTGGCCGGATGAGTTTGCTCGAGGGACGGGTCGCAGTGGTCACGGGAGCCGGTCGCGGCATCGGAAGGGCCATCGCCCTCTGCCTGGCCGACGAGGGGGCCAAGTTGGTGGTCAACGACATCGGGGTCTCGCTCGGTGGGGAGGGTACGGACGAGGACCCCGCCGCTCTGGTGTGCAAGGAGATCGTCGACCGGGGCGCCGAGGCGGTGGCCAACCGCGACCGGGTCGACGACTTCGACGGTGCGGGTCGGATCATCTCCACCGCCGTGGACACCTTCGGACAGATCGACATCCTGGTGAACAACGCCGGCATCGTCCGCGACCGCACTCTGGTCAAGATGGACGAGTCCGACTACGACGCGGTGGTGGCCGTCCACCAGAAGGGGACCTTCAACACCGCCCGACATGCCGCACCGCTGATGAAAGAGGCCGGGTACGGTCGCATCGTCAACATCACCTCGTCGGCCGGCCTGCGGGGGAACTTCGGCCAGACCAACTACGGAGCGGCCAAGGCCGCCATCATGGGGATGACCTTCGTCTGGGCGGTGGAATTGGCCCGCTACGGCATCACCGTCAATGCCATGGCCCCGGCCGGCGCCACCCGGATGACCCAGGGACTCGACGACGAGGTCACCGAGGCGCCGGCCGACCAGGATCCGGCCCTCAATGCGCCCCTGGTGGCGTATCTGGCCTCCGAGGCCGCGGCCGAGGTCAACGGCCAGGTCTTCGGACGGACCGGGTTCGGGTACACCGTCTTCCAGACCCCCCGACAGGTGGCCACCATGTGGCAGGAGGGCGGATGGACCCCCGGTCAGGTGGCCGAGCACTTCCACGAGGTACTGGGGCAGCACCTCCAGCCTGTGGGCATGCCCGCCCACCCGCTGCTCGGCAAGAAGTAGCGTCGGCACTCGGCTCCACCGGAGCGTTGCCCGGCCCCGAGCGGCCCCGGCACACGGCGGACGAGGCGCTCGATTGACCCGACGCGACCGCTTCGGCCATGCTGCTCCCGCAGGTTTGGGGCCGAGTCGTGTCCACACCCTGCCGCGTGCCATGAAGGAGCCGGGGTAGCAGAGGTAGGGACAGGATGGACAGGAGGCACAGGTCGTTCAGCTCGAGATTGTCGGGCCCCGTCGCGCCGCCGGTGGTGGGACACCGATGAGCTCCCCGCCTCAACTGCCTCCCGAGCAGGTCCACGCCATGGCCCTGGCCTTCGGAGGCGAGACGGCCTACACCGTGGTGAGGGGATCGTCGCTGACCTTCGACCGGTGGGACACCTCGGCGAGTCGGTTGGCCCGGGGGCTCATGGCCTCCGGGGTCGCTGCCGGGGACCGGGTGTCGATCCATCTCGAACCGGCCAACGCACTCCGGTGGGTGATCGCCTACTGCGCCATCCACCGGGCCGGGGCGGTCGCGGTGCCGTTCAATCCCCAGCTCACCCGGCCCGAGGTCGAGCGGATGCTGGCCCACTCGGGGGCCACGGCGACGATCGCCGAGGCATCCCTCCTCTCACGCTACCGAGACCACCGGCCCCCATTGGTGGTGGCGGTGCCGGAAGCCGGCTCCGCGGACGGAGACCGCTCACTCCCCGACGACGCCCCGGACGGTGTGGTGGCGTGGTGTGACGTCCTGAGCGACGACGACTCGTACTTCCAGGTGCCACGCCGGCCCGAGGACCTGGCCGACATCCTCTACACGTCGGGCACCACGGGCCAGCCCAAGGCGGTTGCGGTCCGACATGACAACTACTCGCTCATTCCGTTCGGTGAGCCCCAGTGGAGCGGCGGGGCCTGGATGCACGCCAGCCCGCCGTACACCTTCGCCGGTATCGCGTTCGTCTACACGCCGCTGAAGCTCGGCCTGCGGGCGCTCTACATGCCGAGATTCGACGCCGAGACCTGGCTGGACACGGTGGAGGCCGAACGGCCCGGTTCGGTCTTCCTGGTGCCGGCCATGGCAAACCTGCTCCTCGAGCACCCCCGCTTCGATACCGCCGACCTCGCCTCGGTACAACTCTGCAGCGTCGGAAGCGCCCCCCTGGCCCCGTTCGTTCTGGAGCGGCTGCAGGAGCGGATGCCCACGGCCCTGGTCTCCAACAACTACGGCATGACCGAGGCCGGGTCGGTCTACTGCCTGATGCCGCCAGGCGAGGCCGTCAAGCGGCCCGGGTCGGTCGGGAAACCCGTCCCGCCCGCCGAGATCCTCTGCACCGGTGCCGACGGCAACGCCGTGCCGGCCGGTGAGGTCGGCGACGTACGGATGAGGATCCCAGGACGACCCCGCGAGTACTTCGGCGATCCCGAGGCCACGTCGCGCACCTGGATCGACGGCTGGTTGGTCACCGGAGACCTGGGCCGGATCGACGAGGACGGGTACCTCTACATCGTGGGCCGGAGCAAGGACGTGATCATTCGGGGTGGCAACAACATCCATCCCACCGACGTGGAGCACGCCATCCAACAGCACCCGGCCGTTCGCGAGGCCGCAGTGGTGGGGCTACCCCACCCGGTCCTGGGAGAGGACCTGCTGGCCGTGGTCACGATGCGGCCCGGCCGGAGCGCCACCGGGGACGAGCTCCACCGGCACACGTTGGAGCTTCTGGCCAAGTACAAGGTGCCGCGGCGTTGGGAGTTCGTGGATGAGCTGCCGCGCAATGCCACCGGCAAGGTCCTGAAGGAGGAGCTCCGACGCCGGTACGCCGACAACGACCGGCCTGGGTCCGCCGCTGGGGCGGTGGACCGGTGACCGTCATCTCGGGGTCCCGCAGTGTCCGTACAGGCCGCAGTGTCCGCACGGGCCGCAGTGTCCGCACGGGCCGCAGTGTCCGCACGGGCCGCACCGAACACACGAGAGGAGCCTGACAGCATGCCGGTGAAGGAGAGCGACCAGGGGCCCCGCATCGCCATCGTGGGGACCGGCAACATCGCCGCGCTCAACGTGGCCGGTTACCTCGAGGACGAGCGGTGTCGCGTGGTGGCGGTCTGCGACACCAACGGGAGCCGGGCGGCCGAGGCCGCCGAGGCCTGGAGAGTCCCGTCGGTGTACACCGATCTCGACGCGCTGCTGGCCGATCCCGGCATCGACGCCGTGGAGATCCTCACTCCGACCTACCTCCACCACGACCACGTCCTGGCGGCCCTGGCCGCCGGCAAGCACGTGTCGTGCCAGAAGCCTCTCGCCAATTCGGTCGACGAGGCCGTGGCCATGGACCGGGCCGCTGCCGAGGCCGGCCTGATCCTCCGGGTCAGTGAGTGCTTCCGGCACTATCCCCCGCTGGAGTTGGTCAAGAAGCTCATCGCCGAGGGCGCCATCGGCCGACCCAATCACTTCCGGATGAGCACCGTGGTCGGTCAGACCGACTCGGCCTTCCAGGCCGGGCTGGAGGCCGACGGGTACACATGGCGATTCAACTCGACCAGCCCGGGGGGCCACCTCTTCGACGACATGATCCACAAGTACGCGGTGGCGTTGTGGCTCTTCGACCAGGACATCGTCTCGGTCCAGGCCGCGGTCCGCCGCCGGGACCTGTTCTTCGAGCCCTGTTCGGTGATCTTCGAGTACGAGGATCCCGGGCTCCTCGGCACCATGGACGTCGCCTACTCCCCGGGGATGTGGATGCGGAGCGGGTACTACGGCGCGGACGAGTTCTTCGAGATCCACGGGGACGAGGGGTTCCTGTGGGTGACCCGGTGCACCGGTCAGTTGCTCGACCTCCCTGCCGTGGTCCACTACGACGGAGCCCGGGACCGTCAGACCACCACGTCGTTCACCGCCCTAGACGCCGACTGGGCCTCCGGGTTCCGGAGGTCGTCCCGCCACTTCGTGGACGCCCTGGTGAACGGCACCCCGGCCCAGATGACCGCCACCGAAGCCACCAAGGCCCTCCAGCTCTGCTTCGCGGTCTACCAGGCCGGCAACTCCCGGCTTCCGGTGGACCCCCGTACCGTCACCGGAACCGTCACGCCCGACGGGTGGCCCGGGTGACCCCACCAGACTGAGAGCCTGACCGCAGAGGGCCGGACTTGCCCGGAAAGGGAGGACACCACCATGAAGGTCACCCGCACGCTCCACCACAGCCTGAACGTGGAAGGCCACCTAGCCGAAACCACCACCTTCTACCAGCGCCTCCTGGGCCTGGCCGACGACGACCGTCCGACGATCCCAGGCATCGACGGCCACTGGTTCGGGATCGGCACCGCCCAGCTCCACCTGGTGGACGCCGATGCCGGTCCGGGACCCATCCGCCCGGCCGGGCCTCATGTGTGCTTCGCCGTTTCCGACCTCGACGCCGCCGTCGCCGAGCTGGACCAGGCCGGCATCCCCTACGTGGAGGGGGCCCAGGGAACCACGGTCCAGATCTGGTTCACCGACCCCGCCGGCAACACCATCGAGATCCAACAGGACACCGACGTGCGCTGAGAGGCGCCAGCGGTCACAGCGGGCTCACACCCTCCGCCACCCGACGCTCCAACTTCCCTGCGATCCGGTCCCGGTGCCACGCCGCCGTGCCGAAGGCGGCGGCATCGTGGCGGGCTCGTTTGAGGAAGAGGTGCAGGTCGTGGTCCCAGGTGAAGCCGATGCCACCATGCACCTGCATCCCCGAGGCCATGACCCGCTGGGACGCGTCCGAGCACCAGGCCTTGGCCATCGAGGCGGCCAACGAGGCCTCGGGATCGTGGGAGGCCGAGCACCACGCCGCGAAGTAGGTGCAGGATCGCATGGCCTCCACGTCCACCAGAGCATCGGCCAGCCGGTGCTTGACGGCCTGGAAGCTGCCGACGGGATGGCCGAACTGACGGCGTACCTTGGCGTACTCCACGCTCATCTCGAGCACGTGGGCCGAGGCCCCCAACAGCTCGGCCGCCGAGCCGGTGGCGGCCCGGTCCACCAGACGTGCCGCCGCGGACCCGCCCCCGATCCGTCGGGCCGGCGTCCCCGCCAGGCGCAACCATGCCAGGGACCGGGTCCGGTCCATGGCCGGCTCGGCACTGGGGCGTCCGGTCTCTTCGAGGTCCACTGCGTAGACCGCATCCTCGGTGACCACGACGGCCACGTCGGCCACGTCGGCGTGGAGCGTGGGCTCGGGTCGACCGTGGAGGAGCCACCGGTCGCCAACCGGACGCACGGTGAGCGTGCCCGGCCGGGCCGCCCACACGAGACAGCCCACGGCGTCCCCGGCCGAGAGCCGGTCGGCCCACCTCTCGGTGGCCTCGCGCACGGCGGGAGCGACCGGCTCGTCGACGCCCGCCTCCTGAAGGGCCACCATGGCCAGGATGCTCCCGAGGAACGGGGCCGGGGCTGCCCGTCGACCCAGCTGCTCGCAGAGCACGGCCACCTCCACCATGCCCAGTCCCAGGCCTCCGGCCGCCTCGGGCCGCTCCACCCCCAA
>Ga0307374_10013521_pt1 | contig 11275 bp, 10 predicted proteins | sample OX3MG_FD_202532 | JGI IMG/M metagenome (GOLD analysis project Ga0307374, IMG submission 202532) | Soil microbial communities from Risofladan, Vaasa, Finland - OX-3 | ecosystem: Environmental > Terrestrial > Soil > Coastal area > Acid sulfate soil | place: Finland: Risofladan, Vaasa | collected... | reverse complement strand
GAACCAGAGTCTCGATCAGTTCTCCGATCAGTTCTTCTGATGCGTATTGAAACAACGATTCCACGGCCGGACTCGCCAGCAATATTCGGGCATCTTCGTCGACGACGATCACCGCATCGGGACTCGCAGAGAAGAGAGCGTCCAAGAGTTGGGCCGGATCGACGTTTGGCGAGATATTCATGCGCGTTTTATCTGGTGCTCACTCGTAGAACCTACTTTCCACGCTTCCGAAGGCAAGAATTAGGCGATTTCAGTGATGTACGAACCAATGAGCGTCGCCGTTTGTTGGTCGACAGCACCGTCGCGTCGACTCTCGTGCCCGTCCTGAAAGTGGGCGAATGCCGCCGTGGACGAAATGGGATTGGTCTCGTCATCTCGGTGATTGGAACGACACGTGGACGAAGGAGTCGTCGGCGAGCCGAAGCACTAGGTAACTGACGTTGTCAGGTTTCTTGACACTCAGTTCTTTAAAGACACCTTCGATACGCTGCTGATTCTCATCAGCCGCCGCATGAGAATTCGTCCGGTATCCGGTAACCAGTCGCTTCTCCATGCACTGACCTTTCGTCGTACTCCCGACCATATCGGTCACTTTGCGGGTCGCGTCGCTCCCACTTGTCAGGCGTCAGTGGCCTCGAACCGCCGCGTCTTGCAACGGTCGGCTCAATTCGGCGCAACGCCGTCGAACGCGAGTTCCACAAACAGTTGACTCACTGATCCGAAGTCGACATTGGCGTTCATTCCGAAGGACATTGGAGAAAGGTTCGAGGATATAAGTAGGCAAGAAAGGATGTCTTCATTGACGTCCCCGCGGATCTCTCCCGTCTCTTTGCCGCGACGAATTGTCGATCTCATTGCATCGAGAAAAGGTGCGACATATTCGTTGACAAAGTACTGATGGAGATCGGGGAAGCTACCTGCCTCAGCGTTGACGGCTTGTTCCATTCGATTGACACGTGGATCCGCGACGCGACCGGCGACTGCGTTCATCAGCGAAACGAGATTGTCTCGTGCACTTTGGGCGCTGAGAACGGGCACACGATGATCGATCGTCGTCAACACTTCCAAATACAAGTCCTCTTTTGACTTCCAGCGGCGATAAATGGCGTTCCTCGAAACTCCGGTGTGCTGGGCGATGCCAATCAATGTGAGCGAACCCAGCGAAGCGCCGCCACCGATCAAATCCAAGACGGCGTCAAGAACTACGCGGTCCAACTCCGCACTTCGGGGACGCCCGGATTTCGTCGAACCAGGATTGGTCTCAATCACTTAGTTAACGATACACCCGTGTTCCGTTAATGAGGATAATTTGTAAATCTATTTACGGAGCATCTCTGTATCGTTATAGAAGAGCTTTGAGGTACTGCGTATCGATCGTTGACGGCGCGAACGCAGCATGCAACGCAAACCACCTGCGTGGCCAAAACAAGGTGATAATTAGTAAGACTTCTCTATCGAGAGATACCTCTCGATAGAGTACGCTCGAAAAATGGCTCCCGAGAATCCCACAAGTGAACTCCCGAAAGCGCGTCTCGACAACCGTTCAGCAATGCGCGACGTCAACGATCCGAAGACTCTTCGCGCCCTGACTCATCCGGTGCGACTCGCACTACTTGAAGCACTGGCCTTGGAGGGCCCGCTCACGGCGACGGCCGCCGGTGAACTCATTGGTGAGTCGCCGACGACCTGTTCGTTTCACTTTCGCCAGTTGGCCAAATACGGCTTTGTAGAGGAGGCCGAATCCGGACCCGGTCGACTTCGTCCCTGGAAGATCGTCAACGTAGGGATGCGCTTCAGCGACGTCACCGAAGATGCTGAAACGAGCATTGCCGCCAAGAGCCTCGAGCAAATGGTGTTCGAGCGAGCCATGAGTCGACTCGCGAGCTACATCAATACGAAATCGAGTTTCCCCAAGGTCTGGCAGGAGGCGTCACAAAACGTTGAAACGATCCTTTGGGTGACGCCCGCCGAGCTGGAGGCGGTCACCCACGAGATCCTCGCGATCTTCAATCGTTTCCTCGACCGAATCTCTGATGCCTCGCTGCGAACGAAAGGCTCACTTCCCGTCGAGGCGCTCATGTTCACCTACCCCGTGCGACCGCCCGGGAGTCCCCAATGACCATGCGCGACCTCGCGAAATCCCGCGACGCGAGGGTGTATCTTATCGGCCAGAGCTTTTCGCTCTTCGGCGACACGGCGATGTTCTTGGCCCTAGGAATTTGGGTCAAGGAGCTGACACACTCCAATGCCGAGGCCGGTCTCACGTTCCTCTTCTTTCCACTGGCCGCGCTTTTCTCGCCACTCGCCGGCATGGTGGTCGATCGCGTGCGGCGACGCCCCACGCTCATCGTCGTGAACTTTCTCAGTGCCGCACTGTTGATGCTCTTGCTCTTTGTTCACAACTCATCAGGCGTCTGGATCATTTACCTCACCATGTTCCTCTACAGTTTCGCCGGCAACTTCATCGGCTCCGCCCAGTCCGCGTTCTTGACCGTGTTACTGCCGCCCGAGCAGTTGGGCGACGCCAACGGATTCCTGAGAACGGTTCGCGAGGGTCTTCGACTGGTCGCTCCACTCGCCGGCGCAGGTCTCTTCGTCATCGTCGGCGGTCATTGGATCGCCGCTTTGGATTCGGCCACGTTCGTCGTCGCTGGATTCACGGTACTCGCCTTGCACGTGCGAGAAGAGAAGCCAGTGCGAACGACCGAGCACTTCGTCGCTGAGATCTCGGCCGGATTTCACCACGTGGCACGAACGCCGATACTGCGACGAATGGCAATCTCGCTCGCCGTCGCACTCAGCGTGGTCGGCTTTCTCGAGACGGCAATCTTCGCCATCACTAGTAACGAGCTACACCGAAGTCCGAGCTTCATCGGCGTGCTCATGGCCGCGCAAGGCGTCGGCGCCTTGATTGGAGGACCGCTCTCGGCCCCGACGATGCGCAAGATAGGTGAGCGTTGGCTGTGCGGTGTCGGTCTGATTGGCATCGTCGCAGGCTCACTACTTCTCGAAGGCGGAACGTTGATCTTCGTGCTGATGGGCGCCGTCGTCTTCGGGATAGCACTGCCGCCACTGCTGGTCGGTGCCTACACGCTCCTCCAGCTGCGTACGCCAGGTGAACTACAGGGACGGGCGTTCTCGGCCTTCGACTTGATCGCCTCGCTCCCGCAGACGATGTCGATTGGCGTGGGTGCGATTTTGGTGACAGCGATCGGCTACCGCGGCGAGTTGACGATCATCGCCGTCGTGGTCGCGCTCGCCGCACTGATGTTGTTGCTGCCGATTACGGGCGAACCGAACTTCGGACCGCTGGTGACGATTGAGGAACTTGACGTCGCCGCCGCTGATTGACTATTGACGAGTTGGTCTCGGACGATACTCAACCATCCGAGGAGTCGACACAGACTTTGCTGCCGGTCTTCGTTCCGCCTGCGGCTCCGGACGGGAAGAAAGAATTCACGACGTGCCAGAACGGACATGAGCGGTCGTAGAGAGTGACATTGGTCTTCGCCGACGAAATCGATAGGGCGCCAGGGCATTCGTCCGCCGTCGCGGTCCAAATCACGTTTCCGTCGTTGACGATCTTGATTTTGAGTAGCAGTGAATCTTCCGCACAGAAACCGCTATTACTCATGTCCTTCAAGCTAGCGATGGCCCTGCGCAGTGCAAGAACTTGGTGGTGCGTCAGGACAACGGAAGTGGGATTGTTTGACGCATTCATCAATGAGATCTTGCCGAAGCCCGTGACGGTCACGACGCCGCTCGTGGGCATCTTGACGTTCAGGATTGGCAAGTAGATCACTTGCACATCGACGCGCATTTCCTGCTCACCGTTCTTCGCTTCAGTCGTGGAGTACGCGACACCGCAGTACGTGATATGGGGGCTCACGCAGGTGAGTGACAGGCCGAGGGTGTCGACCGTGGCGACGTTCGGTCCGCCACCGGTTCCCGTTTCCGTCACCTTTTCTCCGCTCGGCACATGCGCGCGCACGTATTGATCCACATCAACAGTCATTGGCAGGAGATACAAGCGATGCGCGAGACGAAGACCAACTCCACCGGCCACGTCGCCGGTGCCAGTGAGCGGCGTGGGCAAAGAGTCAACCTCGCGAGCACTCGGCGGAATTGGTTGCGCCTTGAGTAGTTGAAGTGCGTAGGCATTGCCCGCCGCGACGATGGTGGCGGGCAACGTAGTGGTGCTCGTCGCACTCGTCGCACCCGCCGCGGAGAACGTCGATGAGAAACCGAGCCACGCCGCGCCAAGCGCGACGATAATCCACGTTGTTCGGCGTGCGGCGCGCCGGGTTCGGTGCTCGCCCTCCCTTTTGCCGACGCGTTTTGACGCGCCGAAACGAAGTCTTGAGATTTGCCTCACATTGAATACTGTCCGGGCCGAGAAGATTCTTTCGTTCATGGATTAACGCGTCGATGTCGCGGAGAGATTTAAGGACCTCGTAATCCACGAGCGAATCAATCAATATTGTCTCGTTTAGGGTGGTGGAGGGCCGGCGAAGGTTGGCTCGACGACGGCTTCGACCAGGAGGAGAACACCATCAAGAAGCTCTTTGTCTTCGACCTCGACGGCACCCTCGCGCCGAGTAAGTCACCTCTCGGTTCAGACGTCGCCGCCCTCTTACACGATCTTTTGGGCGTCATGAAGGTGGCGGTGATCTCTGGCGGCGACTGGTCGCAGTTCCAGAAGCAGTTGCTCGCCAATCTCCCCGACGACGAGCGAATGAAGGACCTCTTTCTTCTCCCTACCTGCGGCACACAGTTCTACGAATACGTCGGTCATTGGTCGAAGGTCTATTCCGAAGACCTCAGCGACGAAGAGCGCGCTCGGATCAAGAAGGCGCTCCAAGACGCCTACGACCAGTCCGGCACCAAGGTGGACAAGATTTGGGGTGAGGCCATCGAAGACCGTGGCAGCCAGATCACGCTTTCGGTCCTCGGACAAGAGGCGCCACTGGAAGAAAAGGAGAAGTGGGACCCGGACTTCGCCAAGCGTCAGAAGATCATTGCGATCCTCCAGCCGATGTTGCCCGATTTCGCGATCCACATGGGCGGCACGACGTCGATTGACATCACCAAGCCCGGCATCGACAAGGCGTACGGAATCGCGAAATTGCGCGATCAGCTCAAGATATCCGTGTCCGAGATGCTCTTCGCCGGCGACGCCATCTTTCCGGGAGGTAACGACTATCCGGCCCAAGAGGCGGGCGTCGACAGTATTCAGGTGCGCGATCCCTGGGAGACGGCGCGCGTCATTCAGACGGTGATCGCGTGCCTGGGCGACGGGAAGGAACAGATCAAGTCGCCAGGAAAGAAGTCGTGACCGGCTTCAACATGCAACCGCTCGATCTGGTGATCGATCCGGAGCCGGGCAACGCGAACGAGGTCGGGGGCATCTTGAATCCCGCGGCCGCGAGAGGACGCGACGGCGAGCTCTATCTTTTCCCACGGCTCGTCGCCAAGGGTAACTATTCACGAATCGGCATCGCTCGAGTGCTATTCGACGCCAAGGGTGAACCGCGTGGCATCGAACGCCTCGGCATCGCGCTCGAACCTGAGATGCCCTACGAGCTTCGTCCGGACGGCGGCGGCTGTGAAGACCCCCGCGTCACTTTCGTCGAACCGCTCAAGCAATACGTCATGACCTACACGGCCTTTTCTCCCGAGGGGCCGCGCATCGCGCTGGCCATGTCGGAGGACCTCATGAACTGGGAGCGACTTGGTCTCGCCACGTTCGAACCCTACGAGGGGATCCATTTCGATGGCGTGGACAACAAGGACGCGGCAATGTTTCCACTCGCCGTGCCGAACCCCGCCCACCGACACGAACTTGCGATCCTCCACCGACCACTCTTTCCGGGCACGCTCCCGGAGGACACCATGATGATGGAAGCGGGACGTGACGTCGACCTGCATCGCGAAAGCATCTGGATCTCCTACTCCTCGGCGAGTTCCAGTGACCCGAAGTACCAACTACGTGAGTTCACTTCGCATCACCGTCTCGCGTCGCCGGTTTCCGATTGGGAGTCGCTCAAGATCGGCAGCGGGGCACCACCGATCATGACGAAGCATGGGTGGCTGTTCATCTACCACGGCGTCACCGACATCGCTCCACCCGGTAGCGATGTGCACCGACTCTCGTACTCGGCCGGCGTGATGATCCTCTCCGCGGATCATCCCCAGGAGCTGCTCTACCGTTCGACGCATCCCGCACTCTCACCTTCGGACTACACGGGTCCCCGCGGCACGCCGTCGAACGTAGTCTTTCCGACTGGTATCGACCGACGCGACGATATTGGCGAACCCGACCGACTCGACGTCTACTACGGGATCAACGATTATCAAATCGCCGTCGCCCGTCTCGATGTCCCCGAGGTCCTGCCCCACCCCGGCGTGGCCGACCCGCCTGAGCGGAAAGATCAGAGGGCGATCCTTTGAGATGTCTCAACTGTGCACCATCGCCTCGAATTCGTGTGTGTTCCAGAAAGTTGCCAAACTAAGAACGTGGAGAGTCGTCTCCGCCGATCTAACGCCGAGGTATATTCAATGACCGTTCCCCCCCTTCGCCAACGGAGCGCCTGGTTGGCACTCGAGAGTCACGCCCATTCATTGGACGCGAAGAACTTGCGACTGCTTTTCGCAGAAGACCCCAAACGTGGCGAGCGATTTCGCGCTGAGGTCGAAGGTCTGCACCTCGATTATTCAAAGCAACGAGTCACCGAGGACACGCTGCGACTCCTGTTCGAACTCGCGAATGAGTCCGGCCTGGCCGAGCGGCGCGATCAGATGTTCCGGGGCGAGCACATCAACGTCTCGGAGGATCGAGCGGTGCTCCACGTCGCGCTTCGAATGCCGAAGAGCGAGTCACTAATAGTCGATGGTGTCGATGTCGTGGCCGAAGTTCACAAGGTGCTGGATCAGATGACATCCTTCGCGAACCGCGTGCGAAGCGGCGAGTGGAAGGGCCACACCGGCAAGGCGATCAAGAACGTGGTGAACATTGGTATCGGTGGATCCGACCTCGGACCGGTCATGGCCTACGAGGCTCTGCGCCATTACTCGCGTCGCGATCTCACCTTCCGTTTCGTCTCCAACGTCGACTCGACTGACCTCGTCGAAGCCGTGCGGGATCTGGAGGCCGACGAGACGCTGTTCATCATCTCGTCGAAGACCTTCGGTACGCTCGAGACGCTGACCAACGCCACGTCCGCTCGCCAGTGGTTGATCGAAAAGCTCGGTGACGAGTCGGCCGTGGCCAAGCACTTCGTCGCCGTCTCCACCAACGCCGACAAGGTCGCGGCCTTCGGCATCGACCCAGAGAACATGTTCGTGTTCTGGGACTGGGTCGGCGGACGCTACTCAATGGAATCAGCGATCGGCCTCTCGACGATGATCGCCATCGGACCGGATCACTACTACGAACTGCTCGACGGCTTCCACGCGATGGACGAACATTTCAAGTCCGCTCCCTTTGAAGAGAACCTTCCGGTCTTGATGGGCCTGCTCGCGCTATGGAATCGCGATTTCCTCGGTTGCGCCAGCGTCGGCGTCATGCCCTACGAGCAGTACCTAAAGCGCCTGCCCGCCTACCTCCAACAACTCACGATGGAGTCCAACGGGAAACACGTGACCCTCGAGGGAACGAACGTCGACTACGAAACCGGCGCGATCTACTGGGGCGAACCGGGGACCAACGGCCAGCACAGTTTCTACCAATTGATCCATCAGGGCACGTCGATCATTCCGGTGGACCTCATCGGATTCGCCAAGAGTCTCAACCCGCTCGGTGCGCATCACGACATCCTCTCGTCGAACGTCTTCGCCCAGGCCCAGGCGCTGGCCTTTGGCAAGACGACCGAGGAGGTACGCGCCGAAGGAACACCCGAACACGTCGTACCCCATCGCGTCATGGAAGGGAACCGTCCGACCAACGTGCTGCTCACGGAGATCCTCACGCCTCGAGTCCTGGGACTCCTCATCGCCCTCTACGAGCACTCGGTGTTCACCCAAGGAACGATCTGGGACATCGACTCCTTCGACCAGTGGGGGGTGGAACTGGGCAAGGTCCTGGCGGTCGCCATCATTCCGGAATTGGAATCGGATGTCGAGCCCACGCTCGCCCACGACTCATCGACGAACGAACTGATCACCCTGTATCGACGACTGAAGAGGAATGAGGACACCCATGACAACTGAGCGACCGATGCAATTGGGGATGGTGGGTCTCGGGCGGATGGGAGCGAACCTCGTCCAACGACTAGTGCGCGACGGACATCGCTGTGTCGTCTATGACGTCAACGTTGCCGCCGTCGAGAAACTCGAAGGAGAGCGAGTGCTCGGGGCGTCTTCGTTGGAAGATCTGGTCAGCAAACTCGATGGTCCTCGTGCGCTGTGGCTGATGTTGCCGGCCGCGATCACCGCGGACACGCTCGATGAACTCCTCCAGTACCTGGACGGAGATGACGTCGTCATCGACGGCGGCAACTCGTACTACCGCGACGACATGGCGCGCGCAACGAAACTGTCCGCGCGCAGCGTGCACTACGTCGACTGCGGCACCAGCGGTGGAGTCTGGGGACTCGAGCGGGGCTACAGCCTCATGATCGGCGGCGAAGACGACGTCGTCGCTCGCCTGGATCCGATCTTTCGCTCCATCGCGCCTGGTGCAGACGGCACCGCCGCCACCCCGGGACGTACCCGCACCGACGGCACGGCCCAATTGGGCTACCTGCACTGCGGGCCCAACGGCGCCGGACACTTCGTCAAGATGGTGCACAACGGCATCGAATACGGAATGATGGCGGCGATCGCCGAGGGCCTGAGCATTCTGAAACACGCCAACGTCGGCACCACCGCCGTCGAAGCCGACGCCGAGACGACGCCGCTGCGTGATCCCCAGTACTACTCCTTCGACTTCGATGTGGCCGAAGTCGCCGAGGTCTGGCGACACGGTTCGGTCGTCGGTTCCTGGCTGGTCGATCTCACCGCCGACGCGCTTGCGCGCTCACCGGAACTCTCGCAATTCAGTGGTCGGGTGTCGGACTCCGGTGAGGGCCGCTGGACCGTTGAGGCGGCAATCGACGAATCGGTCCCCACGCCCGTGATCAGCGCCGCCCTCTGGCAGCGATTCGAGTCACGCGACCAAGGGGAGTTCACCGCCAAGGTGCTCTCGGCCATGCGCTCTGAGTTTGGCGGCCACGTCGAGAAGACTTCCTAGCGTGCTCCACGAAGTGCGCCGGTTCGCGGACTCAGAGGCAGTCGCCACGGCGGCCGCCGAGTACGTGGCGAAGTGTGCTCGACAAACGCTCGAGCAAAAACGGCACTTCACTTTCGCCGTGAGTGGAGGGCGAAGCCCGTGGGCGATGTTCGAGAAGTTGGCCCACCTCGACGTGGCGTGGGTCGACGTCGTCATCTACCAAGTGGACGAGCGGATCGCTCCCGTTGGCGACACCACTCGCAATCTCACCAATCTCGAACGCAGCTTCGGGGACAGCCGCGCGACCATCGTGCCGATGCCGGTTAACGAGGGCGATCTTGATGCGGCTGCGGCGTCCTACGCACAACTCCTGCCTGACCGCTTCGACCTCGTGCACCTCGGACTAGGTCCCGACGGCCACACGGCGTCACTCATTCCGGGCGACCCTGTGCTCGAGGTGCGTGACCGACTCGTCGCCGTCACAGGCGTCTATCAGGGTGAGCAGCGGATGACGCTCACCTACGATGCCCTGGCCCGAGCCGACCAATTGCTTTGGCTCGTGACGGGCGACGACAAGCGAACCGCCCTCGCAGAGCTGTTGCGCGGCGACACTTCGATACCGGCCGGCGACGTCACGGCGGGTGCCTCGATCGTGATGGCTGACGAAGCAGCGCTCGCATGAGCATCGACGAGGAAAAGCGCCTCGCCGCCGATGCCGCGGCAGCACTCATCAAACCGGGCACGAGAGTCGGTCTGGGCACTGGAACCACCGTGGCGTTCCTTCTCATGGCCATTGCCAGACTCGACGTCAAGGCCCGCTATGTAGTGACGTCGCCACATACCGAAGACGCCGCTCGCGTGCTCGGCATCGCCGTCGAAGCGTTTGACACTTTCGACGAATTGGATCTGGCCATCGACGGCGCCGATCAAATCGCGCCCGACGGTTGGCTCGTCAAGGGCAGGGGCGGTGCGCATTTGCGCGAGAAAATCGTCGCTACGGCGGCACGACGTTTCGTGGTCATCGCCGACTCTTCGAAGCCGGTTCCGGCGTTGCATGCACCGGTGCCCTTGGAACTACGTCGCTTCGGACTCGAAGCGACGCTGCGCGAGCTGGACTGGGCCACCCTGCGCGACGTCGAGCCCAGCCCCGACGGCGGTGTACTTGCCGATTATCACGGCGACGTCGGCGACCCCCGAGGACTCGCCGAACGCCTGGCGTCGATTCCTGGGGTCAGTGCTCACGGCCTCTTCGCGCCTGACATCGTGAGTGACGTCATTGTCGCGAGCGGTAAAACGGTCAGTAGAACAACCCCGGGAGGCCCACGATGACGAAGACCCCCGCCAGCATGCATTCGAAGGTGCCACCGGATCACATCTTCGTGATGTTCGGCGTCACCGGTGACCTGGCGAAGCGCAAAGTGCTGCCGGGCCTATTCCATCTCGCTGTGGCCGGTCTGTTGCCGAGGAACTACCGGATCATCGGTTGCTCACGCCACGCTTCGGCCATGTCGGACGACGATTTTCGCAAGCGCGCCTATGACGCGGTATGCGAATTTGGTTCGAACAAGCCGGAAGGTGATGACTGGGAGAAGTTCGAGAAGAATCTCTCCTTCGCCTACGCCGAAGAGGACGGCACGGGCGAACTCGTCGACGCGGTCGCGCGCGCTGAAAAGGAGATTGGCACTCGAGTGCAGCGACTCTTCCACCTGGCGGTGCCGCCCGGGGCGCTCCTGGGCATCATTCAAATGTTGGGTACGACCGGACTCAACGAGAACACCAAAATCATTTGCGAGAAACCATTCGGAACCGATCTCGCTTCTGCGCGTCGCCTCAACGCCGCGATCGCCAAGTGTTTTGATGAATCGCACGTGTTTCGGATCGACCACTTCCTCGGCAAGGAGTCGATCGACAATATTCTGGCGCTGCGATTCGCCAACGGGCTGTACGAACCGATCTGGAATCGCCACTACGTCAGCTACGTCCAGATCGACGTGCCCGAGTCCATCTCGATCGAAGGACGTGGCGCGTTTTTCGAAGAGACTGGAACTTTCCGTGACATGGTCGTCA
>Ga0307374_10013519_pt1 | contig 11276 bp, 11 predicted proteins | sample OX3MG_FD_202532 | JGI IMG/M metagenome (GOLD analysis project Ga0307374, IMG submission 202532) | Soil microbial communities from Risofladan, Vaasa, Finland - OX-3 | ecosystem: Environmental > Terrestrial > Soil > Coastal area > Acid sulfate soil | place: Finland: Risofladan, Vaasa | collected... | reverse complement strand
AAAAACGAATATTGGTGTAAATGATGGGGTTCACCCCATAATGTGCCCTGATCTCCTTCAGCCAGGCCAGTGCACTGTTTTGGATAATGCTATCTGGCTGATCATTCGATATTTCGATATCCAGGACTGGAGGAAGATCGCCTGGCTTAAGGCGCACTTCGGATTCAAAATTCTTAGCCTGAAGCACAGGATCCCTGGTGGAATAAAAATAATGATAAGCTCCCCTGATCAGTCCCGCCTTCCCGGCTTCCAGCCAGTTTTCCCGGAACCGGTCATCCTGGCGGCTAATCCCTTCCGTGGCCTTGATAAAGACAAACCAAATATGCACACTATCTATGTCCATGGCTTTCACCTGCTTCCAGTTGATTTTCCCCTGATATCTGGAAATATCAATACCATGAATATGATAATTGACCGGGATACTGATTCCAAAGGAGGGAAAGTAGACAAAATGAAACCGGTGATGCCGGTAATACCAGTAACCGGCCATAGCCATGATGGAAATGACAAATGCCATCCTTAACCGTATCCGATTGCGCCTTTTTCTTCCCGTATTTCCCAAGGGGTAATTTTTAAGTAATGATATACCTTTTGTGACTATCCGGTATTGATCCCTGTCCAAAAACGACACTACCTCATTTGTCCGTCCAACGTTTTTTGTGTGATCCCTGGTATTAAAATACGGTGACTTAATTTCGGTTTTGTCGGATAAAAAATAGGAAAAGTATGCAATAACTCCCTGGGTATTTTTGTTTTTTCCACGGATTAAAAATAAACTGGCTGGCCGGGTAAAGGCCTATCTTTGAACATTATGCCCCCGTTCAACAGGAACGATACCTGGAATATTCTTTCCGGGCTTACCCCTCGGAAAGCCTGGAATGCAGGAAAGGTATTGTCCAGTTACTGGTTTAGTAAATGGCGGAAAAAACCTGTTCAATGGGGATATCCACTTGCCGTCTCTATTGAACCTACCACATCCTGCAACCTTCGGTGCCCGGAATGTCCCAGCGGACTGCGGGCTTTTACCCGGCCCACCGGCATGCTGGATAAATCCTTTTTCAGCAAAACCATTGATGAACTCTCCAGCCATCTGCTGTACCTGACTTTTTATTTTCAGGGAGAACCTTACCTGAATCCTGAATTCCTGGACATGGTGAACTACGCATCCCGCCGGGGTATCTATACATCCACTTCCACGAATGCCCATTTCCTTACTCCTGAAAATGCCCAAAAAACAATAGAAAGCGGACTGGATCGCTTGATCATTTCCATAGACGGTACAACCCAGGAGACCTATCAAAGCTATAGGGTTGGCGGGCAGTTGGAAAAAGTGATCCAGGGGGCAAAAAATATTGTGGAATGGAAGAAAAAGTGCAAGTCAAAAACTCCTTTTGTCTTTTTCCAGTTCCTGGTGGTCAAGCATAATGAGCACCAGATCGAAGATATCCGGAAACTGGCCCGGGAAACTGGGGTGGACCAGGTCCGTTTCAAGACAGCCCAGGTGTACAACTATAAGCAAGGTAACCCCCTGATCCCGACAATCAGCCGGTATTCCAGATACCGGCAGCAGGGAGACGGTACATATTCTATCAAAAACAAGATGGCCAACCATTGCTGGAAACTCTGGCATGCCCCGGTGATCACCTGGGACGGTATGGTAGTTCCCTGTTGTTTTGATAAGGATGCCAGTCATCGCCTGGGCAATCTGAAAGAAATGTCATTTCGCGAACTTTGGCAGGGACCTGCATACCAGCATTTCCGGCAGCAACTGATCGGGGGAAGAGCGAACATTGATATCTGCGCCAATTGCAGCGAAGGAACCCGGGTCTGGGGCTAGCCGGTTTACTTGATCGTATAGCTGGTCAACTCCTCATCTATAGTGCCACCGCCAATAGCAGGCGCCGATTCCACGGATATCAAGCCCTTGTTTAGGGCAAAGTAGTCATCGACGGTTATAAATGAAGCATTAAACGGAAATATCGTATTGGTCAGTGAATATTCCACCTCAATGACATTATTGAACACTACCCCATTCACTGTTTTAGCAATTCCTTTTGCCTTAATAGAATAATTGTAAATATCGGTATACCCCAATAAACCCAGGGAATCCTGCCAGGTTGTACCTACAGGCTGGTTATCCTTAAGTACCAGCATGCTGGCTTGTTGATTGATCAGGATACCTGAAGTTGTGGTTCCAAAAAACTGTCCGATAAAAGTGTAATTGCCATTGCTTTTATTTAAATACACTTCGTTACCATTAGTAGTATAGATGGTATTGCTCTTTCCATTGATCATGGTATCCTGTCCGGTACAGTTTACCGTGAGCAAATAAGAGGTATCTGCCAGGGAAGTAAAGGAAGCAAACAAACTATCCAGGGAGCCGATAGAAAATCCCAGGGAATCGAGTCCGGCCAGGGTAAACCCCAGGGAATCCAGATACTGAATGACAAATTGAGAATCAAGCTGGACCTTGGATGTTACGGTATAGGTCCAGGTTGAACCTGCAGTGGATGGAAAATACGTACCGGAATCACTTCCACTATTATTTCCGGAAGGGAGTTCTACACTATATTGCTTTTTGCAGGAGCAAAAAATAAGCAATATTGCCAGGCAACCATAATACAGAGGGCGCATATCGGAAAGTTAACTTAAGGGATGCAAATGTTAAAGTTTATCCCTCAAACGGATAAACCCCCAGATTATTACCTGAAATGAACGGGTAAATGATTGGTAAATATTATACTATGGGACGGCATCCAGGAAATAGTTTGATCAATCCTTCTTTTTACTTTTTTTCCTGCCGGTGATCAACCGGACCAATTGCCTGGCAATGAGCATTTGCACTCCTTTACGCATGGCTCCGGAGGCAAATGAGCCAGCTGGAGTATTTCCCCAAATGCCGCTAATGAGATTCCTGGCTTTCCCAGCCACAGATTCCATGGTGATACTGCCCTTTGGAAATACAGAGTGAAGGGCCATCGAACCATAATGGTCTTTCAAATAGGTTGCGCGGGTTTCCAATTCTTTTTCCAGCATCCGGCATTCGGACTTCAACCGGAGTTTTTCCAGTTCCATGGTGTGATAATCCCTGATAGTTATCCTTTTACCCCTGTTCATTGATGTCGTTTTCTATAGAATCAGGCTCTTCTTCTTTCAGGATGGCAGCCAGGATAATATCCATAATAAAACGCTGGATGTACTTTTTGCGGAATAAAATGGCCAGTGTCAGCAATACAGCAAAAATCAGGGTGGATATCAGAAAACCGAGGGCATTACTGCCTGTCACAGAGCCCATCCAGAACCCTACTACCATCCCCAGGAATATAATGATAAAAAAGACCAGGAAAGAGGCCATGATGAGGGAGAAAAACACGCCCAGGGCATTAGCCAGCCTGCCGGATAGCTGGAGCCGAACCAGGTCCAACCTGGCTTCCACATAGTCATTAAGCAATTTTCGGGATTCGGTAAAAAAATCCTGGAAATTATCTTCCATTCATTTGATTTTAAAGATTGTCTGTCACCTCAGCTGTTTTATTGCCCAACTTTCCGATCAAATCCTTGCCCTTTTCGAGCTGCTCCTTCAGACTGTCCTTTATTTTTCCAGCTTTGTCCTTCAGGCTGCTGATCAGCTCATCTTTGTCGTCAGAATTCATGAAATACCCGATAGCTAAGCCTAATGCTGCTCCGAGGATGAATGTGGCTAATCCTTTTGAATTGGAACTCATAAATTTACGATTTAATTATTAATAATATGTGCTTCTTTCTGATAATTTCTCCTTCAGGAAGACTTACCTGGGTTATTTTACATTTTTCATGCCAACAATAGTTTACGAATTTATCTATTTTTGGAAATCTTCTTTATATTATTATCCATGAGCTATATTGACAGTGACCGACTTAGGCAAGTAACCTTCCTGACCCTTATTATTCTGCTGGGGATCCTTCTTTTCTGGAGAAGCTATGGGTTTTTACCGGGTTTTCTGGGTGCTCTAACCTTATATATCCTTCTTCGACCCCTTTTGTTTTATCTGGTTCACATCCGGAAATGGAAAAGGATCATTAGTGCAACTTTACTGATGATCGGTTCTTTTATCATAATCCTCATGCCAATTGGCTTATTGGTAAACCTCCTCTCTTCAAGGGCCGGGTACATAGTTTCCCATTCAACAGAACTAATTACTTCAATTAAACAATTCGCTGATAGGATAAGGCTTAGTAGTGGGATGGATATTCTGTCAGATGCCAATATTCAGAAAATTCAGGGGACACTAGCTAATTTTCTTCCACAGTTCCTGGGTGCAACCTTCAGTACCTTAACTTCCCTCCTATTCATGTATTTCATTTTGTATTTCATGCTGGTAAGCGGGAAAAGCATGGAAGCTTCTGTAGTTGAGTTCATTCCCCTGAAAAATGAGAATATTGGCCGGTTGGGCAAAGAAGTAAAAGGCATGGTGATATCGAATGCTGTCGGAATACCCCTCCTGGCCATTCTTCAGGGTATTTTCTCCTATATCGGATATTCCATTTTTGGTGTGGGTGATCCCCTGTTCTGGGGTGTGGTTACTGCTTTTATGTCCATTTTGCCTGTAGTGGGTACCGCATCGATCTGGATACCCATATGTATTTACCTCCTGGCAATTGGCCAGACCTGGCATGGAGTCGGACTGATCATCTATAGCCTGGTCGTCATTGTTAACCTGGATAACGTATTCCGGCTGATCCTGCAGAAAAAAATGATGGATGTGCATCCGATGATCACCATTTTCGGGGTGATCATCGGAGTAGAACTATTCGGGTTTGTTGGACTGATTTTCGGGCCACTGCTGATCTCTATATTCATTCTCATGCTCCGGATATACCGGGATGAATTCATGGTCAGGAACAGGGACATTGAAATTATTAGGAAATAGCCTTCCGGTAATAATTATTATCTGTTATATAGGTAGCTACCGAATCGGGAAGGAAAAACCGGATTGATTTACGTTCCCGGATCAGCCTGCGGATCAGGCTGGAGGAAATGTCCAGCAAGGGGGCATCAAGGATGATAATAGCTCCGGAGGTAGATGAGGGTAATTCGTGGTGGGGACGGTTATACACATAAATGGGGTAATTGGCCAGTATCTGATCGGTGTTCTTCCATTTAGCCAGGTTCTTAAAGCTATCACTTCCCATGATCACTGAAAACTGATGGTCGGGATATTTCTCCGAAAGAAAAGTCAGTGTGTCAACAGTATAAGATGGTTTAGGCAGACTAAATTCCACATTGCTTGCTTTTAGCTTAGGCTCATCCCGGACAGCCAACTCCACCAGGTGATACCGATCATGTTCATTCAACAGTGTAGCAGAGGGCTTGAGCGGGTTCTGCGGGGACACTACCAGCCAGACTTTATCCAAATCCGTATTATAAGCTGCATAGCTGGCAATAATCAGATGGCCGTTATGTACTGGGTTGAAACTTCCGAAATAAAGACCTATTCGCATACTCCAGATTCGGATTGGGAAGAACCAAAATTAGGCAAAATGCCAGGTTATAAGCCTCAATAGCGCAAAAACAAAATAGGTATTGCGGGAACTACCTTAAATTTGTCGCCTCAAATCAGCCTCCTTAGCTCAGTTGGCCAGAGCAGCTGTTTCGTAAATAGCAGGTCGAGGGTTCAAATCCCTTGGGAGGCTCCTAAATACATTTTAAAATTATTTGCATCCAGATTTTCATTGGTCAGGGGATATGTTTTTTAAGGAAAGAACTCATTATTTGCTTCATAAAGGTGTCCAAATAGTGTCATTCTTCATAAATTCTGTTGACCCATTACCAGTACTCTTTTCAAATAAAATAGTAATCAACTCATTTACTCAACAATTATATTTCCATCCTCAAGAGAGGATGGCGGATTCAAGTCACAAATGCAACTTCTGTACTAATTGACATTAAAGATTTATTCATATTTAAATAATTTAAATAGTATGTTTTTGGTTCTTAATTTTGAAAAAATGTGAGTAATCTGCTCTTAAAATAAAGTTGCATTTGTATGTTGAATTCTCTATTTCTATAAGAAGACGATAAGAAAAATACTTTATTTTATTTTATTGATACCTATATCCGTGATGCCAAGGTCCGGAAGGCATATGCACATTGATATCGGAGAGGGGGGTAATTCAAAAACTTTTGTAGAAAACAAATAACTCCAGTTGGTTAGAGTCGCAAATCTTTCACCCAACGATTTTCCTTTCCGACATAATAATCATTAACCCGTTCTTCAACAAGTTCTGGTTCCCAAACTACTGCCCGGTCTAACTCCATACATTCTTCCCTGGATGCCGAGATAATCTTACCATTGTCATATATGCTGAACTTATGGGGATTAAGGGCATCCTGGATGAACTTTTTCGGTAGTTTCTTAAGATTTTCCTGTAAAGGAATGGTTCCTAGCTTTTCCCACCGCCCGTCGTTGACCGCATGATTAAATACTGCTATGATGAACAATATGGGCTTTGAAATGATTTCATTGAGATCCAGGATCTCTTTGTTTTTGTTTTTAAATCATAGATGGCAAATGAAGCTTCTCCCAAAATCCTTCCAAAGGTGTTAACCTTTACCCAAATGGATTTTTACGATGGACCCAACAGTTCGCTTTTGTTTTTTCATAATGAGACTTATTTTAATAACCAAATTCCTTATCAGCCGAGTTTAAATACGAATGCCTCTCGGGTATTTTTTGAACTAATCCCATTAATTTTGTTTGACGATGTGCCCCCTGAGATTGAGCGCCTCCGTTTTTGTTAATTAGCTGCTCCATTCCACGGATGACACCACGATCAGTTGAGCTCTTATCTAATCTTGCTTCCCCATAGCTTTGATCATTCAAATAGTGACTCGCATACCGCTTTGCTACATTTTCCCTCGGATTTCCGGTACCACTTGTACTACCCACTTAATCAGGCTCTCCATTTGGTGAGCGTTTAGTATAGGCTTGATAGGTTTTTAAATCGGACATTAATTTATCGCCTTCCATTCCTTCAATGGGTCTTCCATCTTCTCCTACACCCCCTAACTGAAGAATATCGAACGAGGCAACTATCTTATCATCTAGAGAGGATTTGTATCTGTCTGGATTGTGGCATGCTAAAGTCCCAATATCATTTGCTATTGGGATTAGAATATCTTTAGTGATATTTCCTACTGGATCATTTTTCAGATATTTAGCTTGAGTAAGATATTTGAGATCCGAAGCCGGTACTTCATGCTGCAATTCGTCACCAGTCTCCGACCATTCATTGGTCGGGGATTATAGTAAGCCGGCATCATGCTATCCAAGTCAACATACTTAATAGGTTCATTTCCAGTAAACTGATATGAAGTCCACCATGGAAAATTAGTTGCATGGGAATCAATTTCTATGAACTTGCCGATCTGGGGATCATAGAAGTGCTTGTTATAATTATATTCCTCTAGCCCCGTTCCATCGGAGAACTCTTTGTACTGCAATTCTTTGCCATTGTATTTGAACATGTTCTCCGGCCTGCGCATTGCCTAATCGGAAAGGCAGTGATGAGCCTTTTCAAGAAGCCGGTAATGGTCATCGTGTATCACAAGGTTGTCAAAAAATACATCCATGCAACTTTCATTACTCACATAGATATAAATATACCCATTTTTCCATCCGGTGAACGAATCACTCATTGGTATAGTTGTCCTTCTTGAGATGATTGTTGGGATCTGGTCAGCACCAGCATTATTACCGACCATATTGAAATGTACGTCAACGCTACCAAATCCTGTAGCTCAGTTATTCTTCCAAAAGTTAACTGGAAAACGCTTATTATTATGTAAATTTTATTCATTTAAATTAACAAATTTAGATCTCCCAGACAATTAAAATGGTTGTTCAATTGAAATCCTACAAACGATTAATGAGGAGGCTGGTTTATGGGAATCAGAAATACTGGTGATGTAAGGAATTAATTCTTTTAGACCGTTGTAGTGGATACCCAGGTGAGAGAATTTAAAATACATGTCCCCTTAACGGCCCACTGACAATTATATTACTTGAACAGGTATAGTCACATTTAAACATTCTTTTGTAGGTAAAGTCAACAATTGTCTCTTTTATTCTTCGCTCAATTATTTATATGAAATGGATTACTGCTTTAATTATTCTTTTTTCTTTTACAAACTGTTCTGCCCAAAACAAAACGATAGACAGTTTAAAGGAAAGGCTTTCCATATCCAAGGAAGATACCAATAAGGTTTGGATCCTCGATGATTTAAGTTTTGGCTATGCCTTTTCCTTTGCTGATACTGGGGTGATGTATGGGGAGGAAGGGTTACAGCTTGCCCAAAAACTGGGATTTAATGAGGGAGAAGCTACATGTATGTCTGATTTATGTTATAGTCTAACCATTTTGGGTAATTATTCCACCGCACTAGGTTGGGGTTATAAATCCTTATCATTATTTCAATCCTTAAGAGACACTTCAGGTCTAGTGTTTGCTATTGGAGCACTTGGGGATTGTTATAGGGAACTGGGGGATTACCAACAAGCGCTCCATTTTTTTCATGAAGAATATAGATTAGTTCAGATAATAAATGAAAGTAGTACACACTTAATGAGAAGTGTTTATGGTAATCTTGCTTCTGTTTATGTGAGAAATAATCAATTGGATTCTGCTTTAATCTTTGCATCAAAATGCTACCGCCTTGATAAGGATTGGAGCGGAAACTTATATGTGCTGGGGGAAGTATATTATAAATTAGATAAGGATTCCCTTGCCCTGAGCTATTATAATCAGGCTATCCCTTTTGCTAAACGATATAATGTCCAAAAGGATGTCATAGATTGCTACACCGGAATGGCCCAAGTTTTTCTTAGGGAAGGGAAAAAAGATTCTGCCATTTATTATACTAAAGAGGCCCTGAACATACAATGGGGAAGAACCTATCCTTTGGGATTATTGAATGCCTCCCAATTGCTTACCAATATTTATGAATCAGAAAATAATACAGACAGTACCTTAAAATACCTCAAGTATACTTTAACCTTAAAGGATAGTTTATTTAATAAGCAAAAAACCAGGGAGGCTCAAAGCTATGCGTTCAATGAACAATTGCACCAGCAGGAATTAGCCGCACAGCAACAACAAAATATAACCAAAATGAGGACCTATGCCTTACTTTTCATTGTAGGCATCATTTTATTGATTGCCTTTTTTCTTTATCGGAACAATCGCCAAAAACAGAAAGCATTTGCTTTGCTTTCAAAACAAAAAATGGAGATAGATGTACAAAAACAAAAAGTGGAACAAACCCTTGAAGAACTCAAATCCACCCAGGCTCAGCTCATCCAGTCGGAAAAGATGGCTTCTTTGGGGGAATTGACTGCTGGCATTGCCCATGAGATCCAGAACCCCCTAAACTTTATCAATAATTTCTCCGAGGTGGATATCGAACTAATTGATGAACTCTATGCAGCCATCAGATCCGGAAATACCACCGAGGTTGAACAGGTCATGGATTCCCTTAAAAATAACTTACTCAAGATCAATCACCATGGTAAGCGGGCTGATGCCATTGTCAAAGGCATGCTTCAGCATTCCCGGGCCAGCACCGGCCAGCAGGAACCTACGGATATCAATGCCCTGGCTGAAGAATATTTCCAGTTAAGCTATCATGGATTAAGGGCCAGGGACAACTCCTTTAACACTGCAATGGAAAGTCATTTTGATGAAAATACCGGTAAAATAAATATCGTGCCACAGGACTTGGGAAGGGTCCTGCTGAATATCTTCAACAATGCCTTTTATGCCGTTTTCGAGAAGAAAAAATTACGAGGCGAAACATATTCCCCCCTGGTAATCCTCAGCACCCGGAAGGAGCCGGACAGGGTGAAAATAATGATCATAGATAATGGGGCCGGTATTCCCCCGCTAATAATTGACAAGATATTTCAGCCCTTCTTCACCACTAAGTCACCGGGACAGGGAACGGGCCTGGGATTAAGTTTGAGTTATGATATAGTGAAAGCACATGGCGGAACTATCTCGGTCGAATCAAAAGAAAACGAAGGATCCAAATTCATTGTAACCTTACCCCTTTGATCATGAAAAAAATATTCCTTCTCCTATTACTTTGCAACATCGCTAAGTTGGTAACTGCACAGGAACACATAAAAGATAGTTTACTGGCATTCCTTTCAAAAGCGAAGGAAGACACTTTGCGGGTAAATCTTTTATATGATTTAGGCAACTACTATGGCGAAAAATCGATGGCGGATTCAGCAATATATTGGGAAACGCAGGGATTGACCTTGGCGCAAAAAACAGGTTACAAAAAAGGTGAAATTGAAAACACAGCAGATGCTGCAAATAATTACTGGGATATAGGTGATTTCATGACGGCAATAAAACTGGGTACGTCTGTTTATAATTATGGTGTGTCTGTTAATGATACCGATATAATGGAAAGTGCAATGGAGCCTTTAATTAACGCTTACCGCGATGAGGGAGACTTCAGGGAATCACTAAAATTTGTATATAAATTCATTGCTTTAGACAGGTATCCTGATTCTTCCAATAATGCAATTGTTTACGCAGTTATTGGTTCTGATTATTATGGTATGGGAAAATATGATTCTGCAAACATTTTTCTCACAAGGGCAAGAAGTTTTGACAAGTATGATAATTATACTGCTGGATGGATATTATTAATGTCAGGGCGTTTATTTGAGAAATTAATTAATGACAGTTTCGCCTTGCGCTATTACAGGCAGAGTATAGTTAAATTAAAAGATGAGAATGACTTAAAGGATTTGGCTGGTGCCTATAACAGCGTGGCCTCATTGTACCGCAAGGCATCACAAACTGATTCAACAATCTACTATGCCAACCAGGCCCTGAACCTTGATGAACAATATAAATTTAATAATGAAAAAGCGGAGACCTACCTGATCCTTTCCAAAGTATATGAGAAAGTAAATACCGGCAAGGCTTTCGATTATTATAAACTCGCCATTAGCACAAGAGACAGTTTATTCAACCAGGAAAAACAAAGACAGATTTCCAGTTTTAAGTTCAACGAAGAACTTAGACAGAATGAAATTATTACCGCTAAGCGGGAATATGAAAGCAGAATCAGGACATACATTTTAGCAGGTTTGCTGGTTTTCCTTTTAGTCTCCATATCGCCGCGTCGATGTTTCGGCAAAAATAACTTGAGAAGTAATCCTGCCCAGCGTTCTTTTCCTTCCAATCCATTAAATTTACCGACAAATGCTTTTTGCAGT
>Ga0307374_10013517_pt1 | contig 11277 bp, 10 predicted proteins | sample OX3MG_FD_202532 | JGI IMG/M metagenome (GOLD analysis project Ga0307374, IMG submission 202532) | Soil microbial communities from Risofladan, Vaasa, Finland - OX-3 | ecosystem: Environmental > Terrestrial > Soil > Coastal area > Acid sulfate soil | place: Finland: Risofladan, Vaasa | collected... | reverse complement strand
GGGCAGCCGAGGGTGAAGTTGTGGCCCGCGGGCAGCACGGCGAGGTACACGGTCTCCGGCCCGACGCCGCAGATCTCCGCGCTGACCCGGACGTTGTAGCCGTAGTCGTCGTGCGTCCGCGGGATGAGCTTCGGCAGGGCCGTGGTCCCGCCGGACAGCAGGAGCACCGCGATGTCGCTGGAGGTCGGCAGCGGCGCGCTCAGCTGCGCCCGGCCGGCCGGCGCGCACCCGAGCCCGTCCAGAGCCAGCTCGCCGTCGGCGCCGCCGTCCTCCGGCTCCGGCCGGCGCGGCGCGTCGGCGCCGTCCAGCGGCCCGATGCGGAGCAGGTGCGCAAGCGAGGGTTCCGCGACGCGAAGCTTCTGGGCCCGGGCTAGCTGAGCCGGCCGACCGGGAACGGCGAGCGCCACCGCGCCCGACGCCCTGGCGATGTGCCGCAGCTCATGCTCCCGGTAAGCGGGCAGCGCCATGGTCGGGATGGCACCCAGCCGCCACAGCGCCAGGACCAGCAGCACGAACTCCGGGCGGTTGGGCAGTTGCACGATCGTCCGGTCGCCGCGCCGGAGGCCGGACCGGTGCAGGAGGTCAGCCAGCCTGTCCACTGAGCTGACCAGCTCACCGCAGGTCACCTGGCCGCCGTCCGCCGCTAAGGCGACGCGGTCCGGGCGTTCCTGCGCCATCCGGTCCAGGATCAGCTCGGCCAGGGTCTGGCCGGTCCAGTACCCCGCCCGCCGGTAGCGGTCCGCCCGGTCCGCCGGCACGGGCACGAAGCCCGGCAGCGCCAGAGGCCCGGCCGCCCGCGGCGGCCCAGCGGCCGTGATCAGGGTGTCCTCCACGCTCAGGGCCTCGTGTCCACGGAGCCCAGCAGCCCCAGCACCCGCTCGCGGGCCGTGCTGACCGTGAGATCCGCGTGGCCGCCGAACTCCACCCGCACACCCAGCTTCTTGGTCAGGTCCTGCTCGACCTGGACGATGTCGATCGAGTCCAGCTCCAGGTCATCGCGTAGGCTCGCCGCGGGCACGATAGCCTCCTCGGCCACCCCGAGGTTGGCCAGCGCCTCGTGGAGGGCATCGCCCACGACGTCGGCGGTCACCTCGGCGGGGCCGGGACCTACGGGCTGCGGCTCACCGGCATCCGGCATCGACTCACTCCTCGCATCGTTTCGGGTCACGCCCGGCGGGCGTCCGTCGGCGAGCGCCGCCACCAGGCAGCCAGCGGCAGACCGCAACTTGCTCGTCGTTTCCTCGTACTCGCTAGCCGGGTCGGAGTCCGCCACGATGCCCGCTCCAGCCCGCAGCCAGGTGCCGCTCTCGTCCTGAAAGATGGACCGCAGCACGACCGCCCCGTCGAAGAAGCCGTCACTGCCCGCGATGCCCACCATGCCCGCGTACAGCTGGCGCGGGCTCGATTCCATGGCCGCGATCAGCCGCAGGGCGTCCCGCTTCGGGATCCCCGAGGCGGTGACGGCGGGAAAGAGGGCCTCCACCGCGTCCCACGAGTCGAGGCCGGGCCGGAGGCTGCCGGTGACGGCGGACCCGAGGTGCTGGACGGTCCCCCGCTCCTTCACGTCCAGCAGCCCGCGGACCGCGACGGTCGCCGGGTCGCAGACGACGGCCATCTCCGTGGCGGCCAGGCGGACCGATATGACGTGCTCGTAGCACTCCTTGACGTCCCACTCGAGTTCCTCGCGCAGCCGCCGGTCCTCGTCCCGGTCGCGGCGCAGCGGCCGCGTCCCGGCCAGCGGCTGGGTGCGCACCTCGCCGTCCGGGCCGACCTCGACCACCGTCTCGGGGCTGAACCCGGCGCATCGCCGGCCACCGAGGTCCAGGAGGAACGAACGCGCAGGCATCTGGTCCTCCAGGCCGAGCAGGTAACTGGCCGGCAGGTCGACCGGGAACGGAACGTCGATCTGGCGGGAGATGATCGCCTTGTGCAGCAGACCTCCCCTGATGTCGTCGACGACCGCGGCTACGGCCGCCTCGTACGCCCGCCGATCGCCGGCCGGGGTCAGGTCCACCGCCGTCGGAGCGCCTCCGGCCGCGGCCCGCGGCGCCAGGAGGAGGTCGAGTATCCGCTCGGTCATCAGGTCGTCGACCGCCCTGATCACGGTCCCGTCCGCCGACCATTCCAGTTCGACTTGCGGCACCATCAGGTGCGCCAGGGTGGCCGGTGACCCTGCGGTGGCCAGGTCGGCGTCGGGCAAGCCGTCGTCCGCCAGGTCGGCGTCGGCCAGGCGGCCGAGCTCGAAGGCGAGGTAGCCGAACAGCCGGTAGTCTCGCAGCGGCAGGGCGCGGGCGACGTCGCCGAGCTGGCGCAGGGGGCGGCGCCCGACCGGAGCGCTGACCCAGTCGTCGTCCACGATCCGCCAGCTGATCGCTGTCTCGGTCATGATCAGCTCGGCGAGCACGTTCCCGGCGAACCACCGGCGGCCGGGGCACTCGTAGCTGACGTAGGAGCCGAACAGGCCGCTGGCCACGAGCGCGCGCAGATCGCGCCGGTCGTCACCCGGACCGGGACCGGGCATGACGACCGTCCGGTAGGGCGAGGAGATCAGGTCCGCCCTCCGCTGCGAACGAGTGGCGCTAGCCATCACCGATGCCACAGTCGCCTCCTGTCCTGTCCATACGTTCTCGTGAGCTGCGGACGCTCATATAGTGACGGGGCGGTGACCCGTATCACGTCTGTCCTCCGTCTGCGTGGTGTCCGCCTGTCCGGGGGCCACGGGCCGCTGCGCGCGGAGCTCCGCCGGCTCCGGATGCACGTCGACGAGAATCCCGTCCGCTCCCGCGACTGTCGCAGCGTTGCCCGCGGCCAGCACGTGCTCCGCGGCCACAGGGACGGGGGCCGGCACTCCTGGCGGAAGATCCGCAGCCCCGCCACCGAGCTCGGCTATCGCCACGGACAGGTTCAGCCGGGTCCGCCCTGGCTCCGTCCATCCGGCCGTCTCGCCCAGGTCGAATCCGGCGATCGCGCGTTCGGTGTCCAGGCGGCCGGCGGCCACGTCACCAGCGGCCGACAGCAGCGCGGACAGGTATGCTCTCGTGGCAGTCAGCGCCTCCGGGCCGCCCACCGGGCCGTGACCGGGAATGACCACCTGGGGCTGGAACGCGGCCAGCTGATCCAGGACCGCTATCCAGTTCGCGATGTCCGCATGCCGCGGCAAGGCCAGCGGCGTGACCTGGTTGAAGCAGAGGTCACCCGTGATGAGCACCCGGCACTGCGGCAGCCAGATCGCGACATCGGACCGGGAGTGCGCCGGCCCGAAACTGAGCCAGCACGCTCCCGGCGCGGCAGTTATGTCACCCGGGGTGATCGCGGTGGGCACGCGGATGCGCAACTCGTCAAGCTCGGCCGCGAACTCCGGGAACAGGCGTCCCAGGAAAGAGGTGTCGGCGGCAAGTTGCGCGGTCAGCGTCGCGGTCACCGGGTGCGCCACGACGGGCACGCCAGGGAAGGCGGCGTTGCCCCCCACGTGGTCGGTGTGGGAATGCGTGTTGACGACCAGCCTGGGCTCGGCACCCCGGCCGGATATCGCATCGAGGATCGCGCCGGCCATCACCGGCAGGAGCATCGTGTCGACCACCGCGGCGCTGCCCTCGGACAGGATCACCGCGGAATTCGAACGGCCGCCGATGCCCGCGCCGCCGATCACCGCGATGACCCCGTCCGCTACCTCGGCCACCTGAGCCGACGTGGCAGACTGAGTCACCACTGGTCGGGCCGAATCTCGCTCTGGTCCACCGGGTATCCCGCCATCTTGATCCGCTCGGGAAGATACGCGCCGCTACTGCCCTCCGCGTTCTCGCCTTTCTCGATAATGGCGAGCGAATGGAAGAAGTGAATAGCGACAATATTGCGGTCCGTATAGGACGGGGTACGATCCTCCTGCGGGACAAATTCTTCGTAGTTCAGTCCGTCTATCAGACTCTTCAGGAACCCTATCGCGGACTGCGAGCCGGACAGATCGCTGCTGCTTCCCCCGAAACCCGGCCAGTATGACGTCTGCAGATCCTCGATGAGATAGAAACCGCCGGGCTGCAGGTGCGGGAAAAGCGCCTGAAAGGACGCGATCTGATCCTGGCAGACATGACTGCCGTCGTCCACGATGATGTCGACGGGCCCGATCTCCTTCATGATGGACTCAAGGAATCCTAGATCCGCCTGATCTCCCTGGAATGTCCTGATCCGCTGCGCCTCGAGCGCTGATTTATCGGCCACGTCTATCCCGTAGACCAGGCCGCGCGGGAAGTACCGTTTCCACATCTGCAGGGAAGGGCCCCCCTGCTTCGGGTCACCGTAGCCACCGACCCCTATCTCCAGGATCTTCAGCCGCCGCTCACGCAGTCCGCCGAAGTATTGTTCGTAGCGATCGGTATACCAGTGCACGCCCCATTTATCGGCACCGAAGCGCACCGCCAGCTCCTTCAGGTCGCGACACTCCCGGCCGCGTCGCGCGAAGATCGCCGGCCAGTCCCCCCAATCCACCCGGGTCGCGCTGACCAGGGCGCGGGAGATGAAGCTGGGCCCGTCCTCTCCGGCCGCGGCGGCGCCCAGGACCGCCCGATAGAGGCCGGTGAACTCGAGCAGGGTGTGCCGCAGCCACAAGTGGGCCTGCGCGGCCAGGGCCTCGGCCTTCGCGCCGGACCGCCAGTCGCCGGGCTGAACCTCCAGGCTGCCATCCCGGAAGGTCACGAGGTGAGTGACCACGATGGGCCCGACGGTCAGGTCGTACTGCACGATGAGCGGCGCTTCCTCCTCTACGCCCAGGGCGGTATCTATGTCGAGGAACAGCTCGCCGAAGATTACTTCCAGGGTCGGCTGCAGCCCGACGCGATTAACAATCTGGACGATTTCCTCGTCACTCGCGTCCGCCGCCTCGATAAGAATCTCGACGACGTGGTGGTCTATCTTCCCCGACATAAGTTCCTCGCTTACCCTACTGCTTCATCGTTTCTGACGTGGCTCGGATAATCCGCCCGCCCGTCGCTGTATCCCATCTCCTGGTCTCATCGCGCCGGACGCCACGGTGCGGGGGCCGTCGTCCTGCGCATTTACTCTGACAGGCCAGCGGCTTCGGCTCGTCTGTCAGATGTCTGCCCGGAGTCTCCTGAATCACTTGTCCAGATCGGACTGAATCCCGGCCTGCCCAGCCGGGTAGACGTCATCCAGGAGCGCCGGTATCTTGAGGGCAACCCCTAGCCGCGTTTTCCAGATTCGATCAGACATTTACCCGGGAATGCCCGGCCCGCATGCTGATCAGCAATTTCGGAGGCCATAATGGAGCAGAAGACCTGGACCGATCCCGAAGTCCGCGACAGGGCGGGGCACGACCAGGGCGGCTGGCCGCCCGCCGGCGCCGGGCAGTCCCTCGTGCGGGGGCTCGTTCACGGGCGCTGGAGGGCCGAGGTCCTGCGGGCGGTGCTCGAGCTGGGCGTGGCCGACGTGCTCGCGGAAGGATCTGCGAGCACGTCGCAGCTGGCGGCGACACTCCGGGTGAGCGAAGAGGCGCTCCGTCGGCTGCTGACGCTGGCCCTGGAGTGTGGCCTGTTCAGCCGGAGCGAGGAGGGCGACTTCAGTAACAACGCGGCGTCGTCGCTGCTGCTGGCCGGCGCGCCCGGCTCGATGCGCACGGAGGCGGCACACCTGCTCGCGACCTGGGCCAGGATCGCCTGGGACAACCTGGAGCACGCGGTCCGCCACGGGTCCGGCGGATTCCAGCACGTGACCGGCGGCTCGGTCTTCGAGTACCTCCAGGAGCATCCGGCCGACGCTCAGGCCTTTCACGACTTCCAGGCTCAGGTCACCCAGCGGAACGCCGCGATGCTGCAGGCCAGGCGCGGGTTCCCGGCCACGGGCACGGTAGTGGACGTGGGCGGCGGCAACGGCGCCATGCTGGCGCAGATCCTGGAGCGAGAGCCTGGGCTCCAGGGTCTCCTCTATGACCGGCCAGAGGTGGTCGCGGCGGCCAGCAGCGCAGGGCTGGCCGCTGGCGTGCGTGACCGGCTGAAGTTGGACGCCGGAGACTTCTTCCAGGAAGTGCCGCCAGGCGGGCATGTGTACCTGCTCTCGCACGTCCTGCACGACTGGCCAGACGACCAGGCGACGGTGATCTTGCGTCGCGTGGCGGCGGCGATGACCCCGGACTCAGAGCTGCTCGTGCTGGAAAACATGCTGCCCGAGGTGGGGACCAGCCTGGTCCTGGCCTACCTCGACGTCCTGATGCTCACGGGATGGGGCGGCCGTGAGCGGACGCTGGCGGAATACCGGGAGTTGCTCGGCGGCGCAGGGATGGCCGTCACCCAGGCCTGGGCGCTGGCTCCCCGGATGGGCCTGACCGCGCTGAGCGCGCGGCGGGCCGCTACGGACTGAGCTAGCGGCCCGGTCAGGCGAGGCCGCTGAGCTTCGCGCTGAGCTGCCACAGCCGAGCCGCGGCCTCGTCATCCTGGGCCAGGGCGCTGGTTTTCGCCGACGCGCTTTTTTGGAAGTAGCCTCCGGTCACCTCGGCCACGTCGGGCGATGTGGCCAGGTAGACAGAGGTTGCCGCGCCCGCCTCGGGGGATTTCTGCAGTGGCCTGCTCAGCTTCAGGAAGACCGCGAACCCGCCGGTGACCTCGCGCCCGAGCCCGGTGTGGACGAAGCCAGGGCTCAGGCTGTTGGCCGTGACCCCCTGGTCGGCCAGGCGCCGCCCCAGTTCCCTGGTGAACAGGATGTTCATCAGCTTGGAGAGGTTGTAGGCCTTCAGCCCGTTGAACGACTGTGCCCCCTGCAGGTCGTCCCAGGGAATCTCCTTGACCTGCTTGTGCACGGAGGAGGAGACCGTCACGATGCGGGCGGGCGCGCTGCCTCGCAACTGGTCGAGGAGCAGGTTGGTCAGCAGGAAAGGCCCGAGATGGTTCGTCGCGAAAGTCATTTCGAGACCGTCGGCCGTCACCTCGCGCGCCTGCTTCGAGACGCCGGCGTTGTTGACGAGGACATCAAGCCGCTCGTACCGGCCCTGAATTTGCTCGGCCAGCTTGCGCACGGAATCGAGCTGGGACATGTCGGCGACGTGCAGCTCGACACGACCCTGGGGGGCATGCCCGCGGATGTCCGCGACGGCGGACTGGCCCCTGGCGGAGTCGCGGGCGACCGCGATGACGGTGCCCCCCGTGGCCGCTAGCCGGCGGGCTGTTACCTTGCCGATCCCGCTGGTCACGCCAGTGACCAGGTAGGTCTTGCCGCCCAGAATCGACTCGTTGTCAGGCATGACAGCTCCCAGTGGGATTTCGGCGATTCACGGCCTGGGTCTCAGGCCCGCTTTCCGGAGGATGCGCGGATGTGGTGACCCGCCGCAGCGGACCAAGGGCCATCCGTTAAAAATACAGGTACATCACCATGGCAATGAAGCATAGCCATGGTCTTGGCAAAGGGCAAGCGAAGCCCGCTTTAGCTCAGCCGACCGGTCACCAGGCCAAGACCGAAGCCACCCTGGCCGACATTCCGCGAATCGGTCACGGTGAATCCCGCGGTGCGTAGCAGTTCCTCGTACTCAGTCGCGGTCCGTTCCCGGCCGCCCAGGCCCACGAGCATCAGCAGGTCCAGGTAAGCCAGCAACCAGCCGCTGTCGTGCTCGGGCTTCATGATCTCGGTGACCAGGAGCGTGGCACCGGGCGTCATGGCCGCCGCGGTATGCTGCAGCACCTCGACCGCCCGGTCGTCGGGCCAGTCATGCAGCACGTGCGAGAGCATGTAGAGGTCACCGCCGGCCGGGACCGACCTGAAAAAATTCCCTTCGACCAGCTCAATCCGGGCGCCGGCGGCGCTGTCGGCGATCCGCTTCCGGGCCCGGTCGATGGCGAGGGGCAGGTCGTACAGCACGCCCCGCAGTTCCGGCTGGCTCTCCAGGATCGCAACAAGAGTGGAGCCGTTGCCGCCGCCGACGTCCACGATCATCCCCGCCTCCGGCAGGACGCCGGCGGCCAGCAGGCCGCCCACGTTCCACCGGGACGCCTCCGCCTGGAATTCGTAGACGACATCAGCTTCTTCGGGACGATCCTGCAGGTACTCGAAGACCGACATCCCGGTGGCGTGCGCAAAGCCGCTCGTCCCGTGCCGGACGCTGTATTCCAGGTTGTCCCAGGCGATGGACATGGACGGCGAGAGGGTGTGCAGGGCGTCGAGGCGCAGGCTGAACGGCTGGTCGGAGGCAAGCAGGCACCGGGATGCCTCGTTGTTCGCGAAGCGCCCAGCGGGTTCGACGTCGAAGACCTCCATGGCCACCAGCAGCCGCATCAGCCGGCCGAGCGCATCCTCATTCACCTGAAGGTCACGGGCCAGGCTCGCCAGGGCCAGGGCGCCGCCGGCCAGTGCTTCCGGGATGCCGAGCCGTACCGCGACGATCAGGGCCTGCGACTTCCAGCGTCCGTGCACCAGGTTCCTGATGACCTCCGCCGGTCCGACCTGAAGATCTGTCATCTGTCGATCCCTCCACCTGCCGGTAGTACGCGCCGATCGGCCAGGTCGGTCCGCTCCGTCCGCGCCGATCAGGCCGCCTCAGCCGAGGCCGCACGCCGCAGCATGACCCGGGCCCGACCACGGGACGCCATAGCGGTGTCTGCCAGCCGTCTCGCCCGGGCCGGATCGAGGCCCGTCGCAAGCCGACCCGGGCATGGGCCAGCGCACCCGGCCGGGGACCAGCCTGCGGTGCGGCCAGGGCCGCAGACGCCGCGCAGACTCTTACGGGACGCCAGGGAAACCGGACCGGGCCACCATGGCCGGCGTGACCCTCAGCGTTCGCCGACGCGCGAGTGCCGGGCTCAGCTCAGTTGCTGACGACCGGCGGCGCACCTGACCCAAGAGGCTGGACCATGACGACACGTTCTCTCCTGCCAGCCGCGTGCGCGCTCGTGATCCTCCTCGGCGGCTGCGCGGCCGCCCAGACACCGGTCCGCGCCGCCGGCCATGCCGCGACAGCGAGCCACGCGGCGAAGGCCGGCCTGCTGCAGGGCTTCGTGCTGAGCCATCCCGTCCGCAAGCCGTCCTTCACCCTGACCGACACCAGCGGCCTGCGGTTCCCGTTCTCCGCCGGTACGAGGGGAAAGCTGACCTACTTGTACTTCGGCTACACGCACTGCCCGGACGTGTGCCCGATCACGATGGCCACCCTCGCCGCAGCCGTGCGCGAGCAAAGCCCCGAAGCGCGCCGCCGGATCGCGGTGGTCTTCGTGACGGTAGATCCGACGCGTGACACCGGCCCCGTGCTGGCCGCGTGGCTGAAGAACTTCTATCCGGACATCATTGGGCTGACCGGCACCCGGGCCCAGATCCAGACGGCCGAGAAAGCCGCGGGAGTGAGCCTGGCCGCCGTTGAACACGATCCCGGCACCGACTACCCGGTCCGGCACAGCGCGACCGTGGTCGCGTACAGTCCGGACGGCCTGGCGCATGTCGAGTATCCTGGGGGCACGACCCCAGAGACGTTCGGCCACGACATGCCGTTGCTGCTGGGAAACTAGCGATCCGCCCGAGGCGGCCCGGTCTCTTACATGCCTCCGGTGACCCTGATGACCTCGCCGGTGATGTTGCCGTTCGCCGCCGAGCCGAGGAAGACCACGACAGCCGCGACATCCTCGGGGCTGGACAGACGGCCGCTCGCTGACTGGGCCGCCAGCGCGGTGCGAACCCCCTCGGGGACGTTCTCCAGGTTGCGCTCAGTGGTGGTAAGCCCGGGCATCACGACGTTCACGAGGATGCCGGACGACCCGACTTCCCTGGCCAGGCTGCGGTTCAGGCCGTGCAGTCCCGCCTTAGCCGCGCCGTACGCCGCCTCGCCGGGCATGCCGTACTCCACGGCCCCCGACGACATCAGGATAATCCGGCCATCAGGCCGGGGCCGCATCGCGGGAAGCACCGCCTGGACGACGTGGAAGGCTCCCTCCAGGCTGGTCCGCAGCATCCGCTGCCACTCGACGGCCGCCGCGTCCTCGAAGAGCTTCGCGCCCCAGGCCGGCACGTCCCACTCGACCGCGTTGCTGACCAGTACGTCGATACCGCCCCACTGATCGGTCACCGTGCTGACAGCAGCGCGGATGGAGGCCTCGTCCCCAAGGTCCAGCGGGGCGATCAGGGACTCACCGCCCGCCGCCGTCACCTCAGCCGCCGCCTTCTCCGCGGCCTCGAGGTGCTGGCGGTAGGTGACGGCAACGCGCGCCCCCTCGGCCCCGAAGGCCTGCGCGGCGGCCCGGCCGATACCGGACGTGCCTCCCGTAATCAGAACGACGCGGTCACGCAGGCCCAGGTCCATGTCGGCTCCAGTGGATTCGGGGATGATACGGGACACTCATATAACTTGCCATAAATATATAACATGACTATGGTGTCTAACCACGATAGCATCCTACCCAGCCTCCCGCTACCCTAAGAGACATGTCATCCGTCAGCCGGTCCGCGGACCCGGCCCGCCCTGACCTTGGCGCGGTCCAGGAAGCGTGCTGGCTAGCGCTGCTTCTCGCCGATCGCGTGAAGTCCAGCTTCTCGGCCCATGCGAGTGCTTTCGGGCTCACCGTCATCCAGGCCAAGGTTCTGCTGCAGTTGCAGCCCGGTGCGGGACTGCCTATGCACACGCTGGCCAGTCAGGTGCGCAGCGACCCGTCGAATCTGACCGCGCCGATCGACAAGCTGGAGGCGCGCGGCGCGGTCGCCCGCCAGCCGGGGAGCGCCGATCGCCGGGTGAAGAGCATCGTGCTGACCGAGGACGGCTGCCGCCTGCGAGACGACCTCTGGCACGAGATCACGAATGATCCGGGCCCCATTGATCACCTGAGTGCCGACCAGGTCGCGGACCTGCGCGGAATCCTCCGGGCGGCCGTCGGCGCGCAGGTCCCAGGCCAGTAGCGGACCCGCGGGTCGCGCATAACTTGCCGCCGCCTACTTGCTGCTGATCTCGACCCAGGACAGCAGCGCGTCCGGCCTGGTCCCCCACCGGATCGAGTCACCGGTACTGAGCGGGCGCTGGCTCGCCACGGGGACGCCGTTAACGGTAATTCCGTTCCTGCCCAGGTTAGTGATCCACCACTGGCCGCCGGCGAACGTGAACCTGCCATGCTCACGCGACACCGTGGGCACCTGCGGGAGCCCCAGTTCAACGGCCCCTCGCCCGGCACGGGCGCCCGATATCGTGGTTTCCGCCACCGAGTCGCCCGTCACCAGCCGCAGCAGCGGAATGGGCCGGCGGCTTTGCTCCGCCGCCGTCGGCATGCCGCTGGCCGCCGCCAGGAACGGCTCCGGCTCCGCCCAGGTGTT
>Ga0307374_10013516_pt1 | contig 11277 bp, 8 predicted proteins | sample OX3MG_FD_202532 | JGI IMG/M metagenome (GOLD analysis project Ga0307374, IMG submission 202532) | Soil microbial communities from Risofladan, Vaasa, Finland - OX-3 | ecosystem: Environmental > Terrestrial > Soil > Coastal area > Acid sulfate soil | place: Finland: Risofladan, Vaasa | collected... | reverse complement strand
CTGGCGCCGCATGAGGCAGCCGGCGTCGAGGCGCTGCCGCTCGGCCGCAACGGCGAGCACGTCTTTCCGCCGCTGCGCTAACGCGGCTTCAGAAATTCGCCCGCAATGGCGCCACTGCCGACGATGTCAAAGAGCTTGGGGTCGACGCAATCGGCCATCGCCGGCTGCTGTCACAGGTGCGCGCCGATCTGCCGGCGCACCGCGTTCTTTTCGGGGGGTGTCATGGAGTTCTGGACAGAACCACAGATGGCCTCGATCCACAAAATGCTCAACCCACGCTCCATTGCGATCGTCGGCGCGACGCCGCGGATGCAGTATGGCGGGCGGTTTCTGGCGGCGGCGCTCAAGGCCAAGGACCGGGTGCGGGTTTATGCCGTGAACCCGCGTTATGACGACATCATGGGGGTGAAATCCTACCCGAGTGTGACGAGCCTGCCGGAGGCCCCCGATTTGGTGGGCATCGTGGTGCCCTGGGACCAGGTGCTCGATGTCCTCCAGGAGAGCCACCGCAAGGGGGCGGGATCGGCGATCGTGATCTCGGCGGGCTTTGCCGAGCGCGCCGTCGACGACCGGCGTGATTTGCAGGGGGAATTGGGTGAATTTGCCCGCGCCTCGGGCATGCGTATCAGCGGCCCCAATTGCCTGGGGCTGGCGAATGTCAAAGACGACATCTGGGCCACCGCTTCCTCGCGCGGCGCCTCTGGTCTGACGGGGCCCATTGGCCTCGTATGCCAAAGCGGCGCGACGGCGTTCGGGCCGTTTCTGGTGCGCGCGGTGGAGAACGGCATCGGCTTCAGCTACATCATCTCGACAGGCAACGAGGCCGACCTCGACTTCACGGATTTCGCCCGCTATCTGCTGGATGATCCCGATACAAGGGTCATTGCCGGCTTTGTCGAAGGCTTCAAGCGGGCCGATAAATTTCTTGAAGTGGCAAAGCTCGCAGCAGAGCGCGGCAAGCCGATCGTCCTGATCAAGATCGGGCGTTCGGAACTGGGAGCCCGCGCTGCTCGCTCGCATACCGCGGCGCTGACGGGCGCGGACGCGCGCTACGATGCGATCTTTGCCCAATACGGGGTGATCCGGGTCCAGGATTACGACGAGCTGCTGGAGGTCGCGCACCTGCTGGCCCACACCCCCAAGCCCCAAGTGCCCGGCATCGCGGTGGTATCCCACTCGGGCGGCATCAGCTCATTGACCGCCGACATGTGCGGCCAGGCCGGTCTCGATCTGCCGCCGCTGGGCGAGGCGGCCCGCGCGGGCATCAACGGCATCCTGAAGGGCTTCGGGTGGGCTGCCAACCCTGCCGATGTGACAGGCTTTGCCAACAGCGAATCGTTCCCGCAAATCATGGAGCACATGATCAATGATCCCCGGATGGGGACGCTTGTCGTGGCGAGTGCCGGGGCGGACGCCCAGGCGCAGCAGGTCATCAGCCAGCGCGATCGGACCGACAAGGGCGTGGTGTTCTTGTGGACCGGAAGCCGGGACGCCAAGGCTGGCCTCACACAGCTCAGACACGCCCGGATACCGATCTTCTACACGCCGGACAAATTGGCCCGCGGCCTGCAGAGCCGCCTCGCGTATCATACTTGGCGCGAGCGTCGCCTGGCCGACGGCTTTGCCACTTCCCCGCCGCGCGCGGCATCTCAGGACGAGGCCATCGCCCAGGCTCTGGGCTTGGGGCGTCCGACGCTCTCGGAGTCCGAAGCTAAGCAGCTGCTCTCAGCCTGGGGCGTGGCGAGTGCGCGCGAGCACCGGGCAAATTCTGCAGAGGAAGCCGCCCTGGCCGCAGAAGAGCTCGGGTTTCCGGTGGCTCTCAAGGTCGATTCGCCGGATATTTTACACAAGACAGAGGCCGGGGTCGTTCGGCTGAACTTGCGCGATGCGGCCCAAGTGCGATCGGCCTACGCCGAGATCCTGGCCAGTGCCAAGGCCTATTTGAATGCCCTCCCCCTCGATGGGGGAGGGATGGGAGGGGGTGATGCCGCAGCACGCTCGCCGGATACCGGTGCGGCGGAAGCTTCACCCCCACCCTGGCCCTCCCCCATCGAGGGGGAGGGGGGAGATGCGCCACCGCAGGCCCGCATCAGCGGCGTGTCGGTGCAGGAGATGGTCGCAGACGGTGTCGAAGTTATCGTTGGCGTCTCTTGCGACCCGCAATTGGGCCCGGTGCTGCTGTTCGGCAGTGGCGGCGTGATGGTCGAAATCTACAACGATGTGGCCCTGCGAGCCTGCCCGATCACGCGCCCGGAAGCACATTCTATGATTGCCGAGGTCAAAGGCGCCCGGTTGCTCCAGGGCTTTCGCGGCCGACCGGCGGCCGACATCGCGGCGCTCGCCGATACCCTGGTGCGCGTGTCGTACCTCGCCATGCACCTCGACGGACACCTGGCAGAGCTGGACATCAATCCGCTGATGGTGCTGCCGCGAGGCCAGGGCGTGAAGGCGGTAGACGCCCTCGTCGTGTTTCGGGGCACATAGCACCGCACGCGGCTGGGAGCCCGACCCAAAAGATTAGTAGACGAGGCACTTTTGCGCAGACCCGCCCGAGCGGGAGTGATGTTGATGAAGGTAGACGAAGGAAAATACTCCATAGCGGAGTTGTTGGATTGGTACAGAGCTATCGCCGAATTTTGGTGATGGCCTGAGGGATCAGGCGGCAACGGTTCGGGATTGCGAGGACGCCGAGTTGGCGGCAACTTCGATCCCGTCGGTGAACCTGACACCCTGAATGAGCTTGGGCAACTGGTTGTGGCCATCGAGCCGGCGCCAGCTCTTCTGCGCCGCATCGACGAGCTTGAACACCATGGCGAGCGCCGTCTTGTTTGAGAGGCAGCCCTTCGCGCGGATCGTGCGGTGCCGCACGGTGGCGAAGGCGCTCTCGATCGGGTTCGAAGTCCGCAGGTGTTTCCAATGTTCGGCAGGGAAATCGCAGAAGGCGAGCAAGGCCTGGCGATCCTTACCCAGGCATTCGGCGGCCTTATCGTCTTTCAGCTCGTAGGCGGCGATGAAGGCAGCGCGGCCTCGGCGTCCTTGCTGGTCTCGGCCATCCAGATCTCCTGCAATGACCGCTTGGCTTTGGGCTGCTGGCTCGTTGGCAGTTTATTGAGGACGTTGGCGGTCTTGTGCACCCAGCAGCGTTGCTCGCGGGTGGTCGGCCACAGCTCGCCGAGCGCCTTCCAGAAGCCAAGCGCACCCCCCGCTTTCGCGAGGGCAGGCTTGGCGAGGGCAGGCTTGGCGACGGCGAGTTCGGGCGCGATAACCAGACCTCGGTTCTGCAAATCGAGCAGCAGCTCCCGCCAATCCTGGGCACTTTCGCGCGCGCCGTCGGTGAAGCCGAGCAGCTCCTTCCTGCCCTCCGGCGTTGCGCCGATGATGACCAGGATGCATTGCTTGGCGTCTTCAAGACGGGCCTCTAGGGAAATGCCGTCGGCCCACACGTAGACGTAGCGCTTGGACGTAGCGCTTGGCCGACAGATCGCGCTTCCTCCAATGCTCGTGCTCGTCGAGCCAGACCTCCTTCAGCCGCGCGATGGTCGAGGCCGACAGGCCCGGCGCATCCTTGCCGAGAGCGCGGCAAGCGCCTTTTCGAAATCGCCGGTCGAGATGCCCTTCAGGCAAAGGATCGGGATCAGCACCTCCAGGCTGCGGGAGCGCCGCGCGTAGGGCGGCAGGATTGCCGGGGTGAAGCGGATGCGCCCAGTAGCACCAGCGGCATCATCGGCAGCGCCACGGTCGCGCACGCGAGGCTGGCGCACGCCGACCGGGCCGATGCCGGTCATCACCTCGCGGTCAGGCAGGTGCCCGTGACGAACCACCCGGCGCAAGCCAGCCGCGGTCTTCAGATCGACATGCTTGACGAGGAATTCCGCCACCTCGGCCTCGATCGCTTGGGCCAGCAGGGCGCGCGCTCCGTTGCGCAGCACCTCGGCGAGCGGGTCGGCGAACGACCCTGGTTGAAGCAGCTTGACGACGTTAGCATCGGACACGGCGTATCACTCCTTTGCGGGAGACGTGGAGGCTCGAACACCCCCACGATACGCCGCCTTCTTCCCGTCAGCCCGTCACCAACTTTCGCGCATGGCTCCGATTCCGCTCACCAACCGGGCAGCAATCAGGCAACCGTTGGTGCCAGGGCCGTGCCGATGGCGCTGACAGTAAAAATAATACCGGCCAGTATTATCAGTTTGCGGCGCCCGTAGCGGGCGGTCAGGGCGCCGCCAATAACAGCACCGATAACGGCGCCAACCAAAACGGCGCTGACGACAATTTCCTCCAGCGTGACCGAAAGAGAAAACTGGCTTTTAACGAATAGGATAGCCCTGAGACAACACCGGTATCATAGCCAAAGAGCAGGCCGCCAATAGCAGCGACCCCGACCGCGATGTAGACAAAAGGCTACATCGCCGACCAACGCGCCGCCAACTCCCGGCGGCGCCAGGATCTCGCGCGCGCGCGTTGGACGGTTTGACCGACCCGCCTTAGAGGATGCGCCCCTTTCCCCCTCGCCTCGCCGAAACGCGCCGCAAGGCGCGCCGGCGATTTCCCTGTGGCAATCCCGCATGGGACAACACCACGGAAATTGGAACCGTCAGCCCCGATCACGCGGCGGTAAACTTGATGCCGTAATAGGTCAGGAATTTTTCGTCAAAGGCCCGATCGATCGTCACGGAGGGATCGTATGCCGGGCTGTCCTTGACCCGCTGACGATCGGTGTCGATGTTCACCAATCGATCGCTCCAATCGATGTCTCGTACCGATCGTGGCGAGATCAGGACCGTCTTCCCGGACCACCAGTTCGTCGTATCGACAAGAAGATAACGGATGCTCCAATCGGCATCTTCGATAAGGAAGTCCTCGACGTGACCGATCTCGCCGTCGGTGGCATGGATGTGGTACCCGGTGACCGCTTTGACGCTGCGCAGATGCACATCGTCGCGGTTGGCCTGGGCATCGGCAATCTCCGCCTCGTGCCGCCGCAATCCGGGAGAAATCGGCATCGCGCCGCCCATCCCGCCCATATAGCCGTAGCCACCCATGTAGCCGATACCGCCCATATAGCCGTAGCCGCTATTCCAATAGGGGCTGTAGCCGTAGTAACCATAAACATTGGTCTCCATCTGCCGCGACACCGGCCGATCGGTGTCGATCTCCGGGCTATCCTCGATTTGCTGCATGGTCAATTTGACCGAGCATTTCTCTTCCTTTGCATCGAGGCTTCCCAACGCGGAGGAAGGCAGCAGGACTTTGCGGCCGGAGAGCCAGTTGCCGGTATCGACAACCAGCCAACGCACCAGCCAACTGGTGTCGTCGAACAGGAAGTCGCTGACGGTGCCGATCTCACCATCGCTGGCCGCCACGGCGTAGCCATTGATCGCGGATGCATGCCACAACATTGCGGGGGCCCTTTCGTTCAGTGTTCAGCGGACCGAGTAGGAACGTTGAGATCAGCGTTGGTCTTGCCGGTGCCATTGTTCGAAAGGCGCGTCTTTCGGTAGCAATCCATCCGGACTTTCCGTGGCCGTTGACCGACATGAACCGAAAAATCCGGTCAATCGCGTCCCTGACGATCACTTCCGAAAGGGTAGCGCCGGGAGATCGGCGCCGGTAGCCTCGGAAACTACCCAGACGGGGCGGCCAGCCGAGATCCCGGTGCTTTGCCGCGGCGATGGCGATCGGCAGGTGTGGCGTCAGCTCCCTGTGGCGTCAGCTCCCTGTGGCGTCAGCTCCCTGTGGCGTCAGCTCCCGGTCATGCTCGCAGACAATGCGATGCTCATCCGTTCCACCACGTCGCGCTTGCCCTTCAGCACTTTGAAGACCGTCTCATTGCCGTCCCGCCAGAAGCGGATGTCGAAGCGGTGCCGCCCCAGCCGCAGATCGGTCAGCGTCACGTCCGGCAGCCAGTCCGGCAGCGCCGGATCGAGGTAGAGCTTGCCGCGCGGCGCATCCTGCTGCAGTCCCAGCATCGCCTGCAGCAGCAGGAACGAACTTCCTGCCGCCCAGGCCTGCGGCACATTGGCGCCGAGGTACTGAACCGGGAAGCTCGTCGGATCGCGCTGCAATCCGCCATACAGTTCCGGCAGCTGGTTCAGCAGGAAATGGCTCGCTGCGGCGCTGATATCGCGCGCCACGGCCGCCGCCTCGGCGGCAAACCCGTAGCGCCGCATGCCCAACGCGATCAGCGAGTTGTCGTGCGGCCATACCGCCCCGGTCTGGTAGTTGTAGGGATTGAACGAGGCATGATCCGCCGACAGCGTACGAATTCCCCAGCCGCTCCACATGTCCTTGCGCATCAGCCGCTTGACCACGGTCGCGGCACGGTCCGGCGCGATGATGCCGGACCATAGGCACTGCCCGACATTGGACGCGACCGACAGCACCTTTTTCTTCTCGCCGTCCAACGCATAGGCATAGAAGCCTGAATCCTCGTCCCAGAATGCCTCGTTGAACTTTTTGAACAGCACAGCGGCCTTCCGGCGCAGCGCGTTGGCGCGCCGCTTGTTGTCCAATTCGTCGTAGATCTCGGCCATGCGCAGCCAGGCATCGTAGACATAGCCCTGCAGTTCGCACAGCGCCTTCGGCCCGCGCACCAGGGTGCCGTCGGGATACATCACGGCGTCGCCAGAATCCTTCCACGCCATGTTCGCGTAGCCGGCGGTCGAGCGCGTCTGATATTCCTGGAACCCATCGCCGTCGCGGTCGCCGTATTGGTCGATCCAGGAGAGGCAGGCCTCGGCATTCGGCAAGTGCCGCTCGATCAGGGCGCGGTCGCCGGTGGCGCGCCACGCCGCGTGCAGCGCCACCAGATAGAGCGGCGTCGCGTCGGCGGTGCCGTAATACGGCGTGTGCGGGATCAACTTGAAATGCGCCAGCTCGCCATACCGCAACTCGTGCAGGATTTTACCAGGCTCGGCGTCGCGATAGTCGTCGCGCTCGGTCGCCTGAAGTCGCCCCAGCACCTCCAGCGTCCCGGCGGCGAATTCCGGATAAACGATCATCGTTTGCAACGAGACGATCAGCGTGTCGCGGCCGAACAGGGCGACGAACCACGGCAGCCCGGCGGCCGGCACGAATACCATGTGGTCCGTGCCCTTCAGCGGCAACCGCAGGGCGGCCATATCCTGCACGCCCTGATTGTAGCAGCGATAGAATTCCTCGTTGCTGCTGCCGATCCTCAGCACCCCGCGCCGCCATTTTTCCATCTTGATGGCATGGTCCGATGACGCGCTGGATTCGGTGCATTCTCGCGGTGCCCGGATGTGCTCGACGCCGTCGACCAGGTCGTAGGTCAGGCATCGATGCCACGCCTGACCCGCCTTTAGCGCGATGTCGAAGCTCAGCCGCCCGTTGGCATTCACCGTCGGCTCGCCGTCACCCTCGCCGGTGCGGACGATTACTTCGCGGCAGAAGTCCTTGTTCCGGTATGTGACCCGCAGCCGCTGCTGTTTCTCGGACCACGTTGTGGTGATGCGGCCGCGCCGCACGATGTCGTTGCTCTTCACCTCGAAGATGTCGGCGAAATCGGCGCGGATCGCGATCTCCAGGTTGAAGCGTACCGGGTTCAGGCTGTTGTTGGTAATATCGATGTCCTCGTGCAACCCGCCCTCGATATGGCGGCCGATCACCAGGCCCAGGGTGCGCGCCGCGATCGGCCCGTCCTCGCTCGCGAAGGCGCGGTTGGTCTGGAAAATGCGCGCCGCCTGATAGGCGATGGCACCGCCGTTCAAGAGGTCCCACGGCTCGCCGTTGGCATAGATCGCCCAGGCGCTGATCAGGCGGGTGTCGCGGAAGTACAGCCCGCGTTCGCTGGGCCAGTTCACCTGCCCATCGGGCTCGGTCACCAGCACCGTCTGGCCCTGATGGATCGCGATCTGCGCCGGTCCCACCCGAACCTTGAATGTCATGCGTGACTCCCCTTCCGATACCGGCCGAACCCAGCGCTTCCTGGTTCAGCCTCGCCGACCATGTCGCCGAAGGGGCTCAGCACGGCAAAGGTTCGCCCTGCTTCAGGATGCGGGTTCGCGGCTCGTGAAACGTGCCGGTCGCCTCGACGCGAAACTGCGAGTCGGCTTCGGTGCGCTGGTTGGTGGCGATCGCCACGTGGTCCACCGGTCGTCCACCCGTCCTGCGACGGTCAGCCGGCCGCCTCCTGCGCCTCGCGGCCGGTCGCGCTGGCGGCGAGCGGGAGGGGCGCTGGCAGGAGGGGCGCTGGCAGGAGGGGCGCTGTCCGGAAAGCTGATCGGTCGGACAACGCCCGCTCATAGAGCGCCAGATAATCGCGAGCCATCCGCTCGGCGGTGAAGCGCTCGTCGAAACGCCGGCGAATCACCCTGCGGTCAAGCCGCAGTGCCCGTGGCACCGCCGCGGCGGCGCCCTCGATGTCGGCGACAATAAAGCCGGTGACGCCGTCCTCGATGATCTCGGGGACCGAGCCGTGGCCAAAGGCGATGACCGGGGTGCCATTCGCCATCGCCTCGATAAGCACAAGGCCAAAGGGCTCGGGCCAGTCGATTGGAAACAAGAGCGCTGCGGCATCGCCGAGAAATGCCCCCTTGTCGGCTTCGTCGATCTCGCCGATGAACTCGATCAGCGGATCGCGCAGCAACGGCGCGATCGTGCCGTCGAAATAGGCCTGGTCGACCGGGTCCACCTTGGCAGCGATGCGCAACGACACACCGGCGCGCCGGGCAATCTCGATGGCCCGGTCGGGGCGCTTTTCGGGGCTGATGCGGCCGAGAAACCCTAGATAGCGGCCGCCGCCGTTGCCGAGCCGATGAAGCTCTCGCGGCAGGCCGTGCTGCACCGTCGCGGACCAGTTGGCCCAGGGCATCGGCGCGCGTTGCGCGTCTGAGATCGATACCAGCGGCATCGTCTTGTATTCCCGCATGATGACCGGCAGATCGGGCAGGTCGAGCCGGCCGTGCAGCGTCGTCAATGTTTTTCCCCAGTACTCGGCGAACAGAGGAAAGTGCAGGTAGTCGGTGTGGAAATGAAGGATATCGAACTCGTCGGCGCGACGCCGCACGCGATCGAGCATGATCAGATGATGGACCAGCGGGTCCTTGCATCGGCTGTCCAGCCGCAAAGCCTTCTCGCAGCCCGCTTCCAGCACGGCCGAGGTGCGCGAGTCGCCGCTGGCGAACAGCGTAACCTCGTGTCCCAGCGCGACCAGCTCCTCGGTCAGATACGAAACGACCCGTTCGGTGCCGCCGTAGAATCGAGGCGGACAGCTTTCCTGAAGCGGGGCAATCTGCGCGATTCTCAGCATGTGATTGATACCCTGCTAAATGAAAGTTGTGCCGGGGACGCGTCGTGCAAGGAAAACGCCTGGGGTCATATGTTGGCCCGCGGTTGCGACGATGCGCCATGAGTGGTGTCGACAAGGCAAATCCCTCCGGAAGGCTGGCCGGTTCATGTCGCAGCTCAGATTGTCTTTTGCGGCAGGTACGCGCCGGTCAGCCGCCCAGGCTGCTGCTTTCAACGATAGCGTCAGCAACGTTCGGGCCGTAGCCTCGGAAACTACGCAGGCAGCGGCACCAAGCGGTTCAGATCGCACGACATGGGACATCTCGCCGGAATGACGACATAATGACGACATAGGGTGCAGAGTGCGCCAAGCACCGAGGAGCGACGGAAATGCCCGAGCTGACTGCGGTCGATTACGACGGGCTGATCCCGAACAATGTCGGGCTCAATGCCGATCCGCGGCTGCGGCGCGCGCTCGAAAGCTGGCATCCGCGCTCGCTCGACTGGTGGAAGGCGTGCGGGCCTGTGGGCTTTCAGGAGAGCCTGGTCTATCTGCGCACCGCGGTGAGCGTCGAGCCCGAGGGCTGGGCCCGGTTCGGCTATGTGCGGATGCCCGACTACCGCTGGGGCATCCTCCTGGCGCCGCCGGTCGAGGGCCGCACGATCGGCTTTGGCGCGCATCGCGGCGAGCCGGCCTGGCATGACGTGCCGGGGGAGTACCGCGCGATGCTGCGCCGCCTCATTGTCGTGCAGGGCGACACCGAGCCCGCGTCGGTCGAGCAGCAGCGCCGGCTCGGCGCCACCGCGCCCTCGCTCTACGATCTGCGCAACCTGTTCCAGGTCAATGTCGAGGAAGGCCGCCATTTGTGGGCGATGGTCTACCTGCTACAGAAATATTTCGGCCGCGACGGACGCGAGGAAGCCGAGGATATGCTGCGCCGCCGCTCGGGTGATGCGGACAGCCCGCGCCTCCTCGGCGCCTTCAACGAGGCGACGCCGGACTGGCTGGCATTTTTCATGTTCACCTTCTTTACCGACCGCGACGGCAAGATGCAGCTGCACGCGCTGGCGCAATCGGGCTTCGATCCGTTGTCGCGCACCTGCCGCTTCATGCTGACCGAGGAAGCCCACCACATGTTCGTCGGGCAAAGCGGGGTTGGCCGCATCATCGAGCGCACCTGCGCGGCGATGCGCGCGGCCGGCATCGACGACCCGCACGACATCGAGCGGGTGCGCGCGCTCGGCGTCATCGACCTGCCGACCTTGCAGAAGCGCGCCAACCTGCATTTCTCGCTGACCCTCGATCTGTTCGGCAGCGAGATCAGCACCAACGCCGCCAACGCCTTCAACGCCGGCCTCAAGGGCCGCTACCAGGAAGACCAGATCGCTGACGACCACGCGCTGCTCGGCGCGAGCTATAAGGTGCTGCGCCTGCGCGACGGGCATATTGTCGAAGAGAACGCGCCGGCGCTTGCGGCGCTCAACATGCGGCTGCGCGACGATTATGTAACGGACGCGCTGTCCGGGGTCGAGCGCTGGTGGAACCGCATCATCGCGCGGGCCGGCTTTGATTATCGGCTGCGCCTGCCGCATGTCGCGTTCAACCGGCAGATCGGCGAATTCGCCGCGATCGAGGCCGACCCGGAAGGCAACATCCTCGATCCCGCCGAGTGGCAGCGCCGCCGCGCCGCGTTCCTGCCCTCGGCCGATGACGATGCCTTTGTCGCCGGCCTGATGCAGCCGTGCTACGAGCCCGGCCGTTTCGCCTCGTGGATCGCCCCGCCGCGCGCCGGCATCGCCGGCCAGCCCGGCGACTTCGAATACGTGAAATTGCACCGATAGCCCCTCTCCCGCATCGCGGGAGAGGGGCTGCTCCGGCGCGTCACACCGGGCGGTCGCCCTTTACCGTGACGCGGTTGCCCGAGCGGGTGTGGGGCCAGTAGTCCCACATCGCGCGATGCTGGACGCAGCGATTGTCCCAGAAGGCGATCGAGTTTTCCCGCCAGCGAAAGCGGCACTGGAACAAGG
>Ga0307374_10013513_pt1 | contig 11278 bp, 10 predicted proteins | sample OX3MG_FD_202532 | JGI IMG/M metagenome (GOLD analysis project Ga0307374, IMG submission 202532) | Soil microbial communities from Risofladan, Vaasa, Finland - OX-3 | ecosystem: Environmental > Terrestrial > Soil > Coastal area > Acid sulfate soil | place: Finland: Risofladan, Vaasa | collected... | reverse complement strand
CGGAAATGCGCGGCAGAATGATCGCCTTCGGACAAGACTCGGAGATAATCCTCGTCCCATACACTTGCTCGACGCGGACCTGCCTCTTGGTGAACCCATCGGTCTTGGGAGACTGCAACAGGAAGCTCAATTCGGGAAAGAAACGGATTGTTTCATCGCTTACGTCGATATCCTCAACGATTCCTCTCGCCGCGAGACCGTCCGGCCGCCGTCCCAGGAAAACCATGTCATCGGCGAGATAACCGAATCTTGCCCGAAGCAGAGCCACCGAGAGCGTCGATTTTCCCGCCCCGCTTGTGCCCGGAAGCAGGATTGCCCCGCCGTTTTCGCTGAACCCGGCCGCATGAAGGCTATACCAGCCATGTCGCTTGAATATCTCCACGAGCATAATCGTCAGCACGAGGTGCGAGGCCACGAACAGGTTCTTGGGCGCGGACTCGACGCAGGAAACGGAGACGCGGTTCAAACGGGGCTCGTACAGCGCCCGCACTCCATCCCCAAAACTCAGGTACACCTCATCCGTATCTTCGAAATAGGTCGCCTCGCCTTTGGGCATTTCATAGAAGGGCTTTCCGTCCCCTCGCGGCCTCTCAATGGCGTGCCGGTTTGGGGCCGGCGCGGGCTGGAAGTCGAAAACAACCGCCTTCGCGCATTGTTCCTCGGCGGGAAGCAGACGAAACCGGGCGTCGAGGTAGGCGGACATCGCCGTGGAGCAGGAAACCTGGAGCCTGGTTCCATGGAGGAAGTAGTTCCGCGTTTCTGGATGGTCGCTCATGGCTCGATCAAGCGTTCTACGCCGATTGCTCCGGTTCCTATCGCATGTCGGCTATTTTCCGGGCAGACGCAGTACATCTCGACATAAAGCGACCGCGGATCTTCCCTTTCCAGATAGGGCTCTCCTTCCCGCACGAGCCAGCAATGGCCGATGAATCCCTTCGCTGCGGCGACGCGCCCCATCCCAAAGCGCAGCGAGACGTCGAGCCCGGCGCGGCGGAGAAAGTAGTAACGCGTGAGACCGTGGGTCAGGCATCCCCTGCGGATCAACGGACCGCCTCGCCGGATCACGGTTTCTACATAGGCGAGAATTCTCGCTATCAGTTCAGGATCGACCGGATGGGGTTCCCGGCCAGGCTCCAGGATCGCGGCAACCCGCGCGATTTTGAGCCGCATGAGGACCGGAACTGCCGCGGCGAACAGAAAGACGCGCAGGAAGAGGACTGCCTTGGAACCAATGCTTATTTTCAGGTCTCGTTCCGTCGTCTTGTTCATCGCTTGGGTATCCGAGGGAAGCTCGAGCGGGGTCGGCGTGCCGAGCTGCGGCAACATTCAATCGAAACGCGTGGGTTTACCCGGCTTCGACGACCAGTTTTGCGCCGCGCAGTTCATCGAGAAGTTCCAAGGCGTCCTGCGCAAGGGCTTCAGCGGGCGCCTCATATTCCGCCGCAAGAATGTCGACGATCTGCCCGACGGTGTGATGTCCGTCGCTGAGCTCCCAAATCCTGCCGCCCACTTCATTCAAGGAGTAGTAGTTACCATCACCCATATTGAACAGCAGAAAATTGCTCGAGCCCTTCTGCGCGATGACCTGCCCGTTGCGCCGGGGAGAGCTCAGGCGCGTCATGACAGGGCACCGTGAGCGCAGCAGCGGAGGATGAGTTCGACTTTGTGATTCTCATTCATATGTGTTGTGCCCGTTCGCAAAGCAGCCCTGCAGGAAGCAGGCACTTGAAGGATGCCCTTCGCGAGTCCCTGCTTCCCGTTGCCCAAGGCCTCTAACCGCAGTCGCTAAGCGACTGAGTGACTGACCGCAGCAGGCCCAAGGCTTTGATGCAGGGCTTGGTGTAGGTTTTTCTCATGGTGACAGCCTCCTATCGCGGCTGTTTCCAGCCACAACGGCTCTTGTATGCAAGTTCGTCTCCAACCGAACCTTCCATCAAGCAAAAACGCTCTCCAATAGCCCTTTTAGTTTCAATTACATACGGAATCCGCCGTGGTCCTATAACGGCGGCCGATGGAAAGCCCCGCTGCGACGGATGTTCATTTTTGTGAACAAAGCTTCCTACCGGAACTTCATTGTCGGCCGATTCTCCTCATCTGCCGTTCCATCGGCAAAGGTGCGGAGCCGCAAAGGGTCCGGAGCATTCTGCGAAAAAGGACAGCTCGGAGGGAGAGAAGGTGCCGCGCCGGCTCACCGAAAAGCGATTGGCCGGCACGAAACCATGCACGAAACGGTGGGCACGGGCTGGAATCTGGAGCGTACGGTTTCGCTTGCGGCGGGCGCTCGCGCCGCGGCCGGCGCTGGCTTGCCGCTTGCATTCACGCCTGCTAAACTCGGCCTTGGTCCTTTGGACTCAGGCCTTTCCGGTCGAAGGGTAGCCATTTCTTCCCTCACTCGTAGATGCGGTCCTCGCCTTGCCGCTCCGGAGCAGGTGCCTGCTTTCCGGGCGAATGCTTTCCGCGTCTAGCGGGGCCGAGGGCCAATGACCGGGCCGGGAAACGAGAGGAGCAACTTGATGTCTGTTTCCGTCCAGATTCCAACCGCGCTTCGCCGGTTTACCGGGGGCGCGGCCAGCGTCGTATGTTCGGCAACCACGCTCGCCGAGCTGCTTGACGACCTCGGTCGCCAGCATCCTGACTTGAATCGTCATCTGCGCGACGATTCCGGCCAGTTGCGGCCGTTTGTAAACGTTTACGTCAACGAAGAGGACATCCGCTTCCTCGGCGGCGCGGCCTATCAGTTCCGCGAAGGCGACGAGGTCATGCTGGTTCCGTCGATCGCCGGCGGCATTTCGGTGATCGCGTGAGTCCTCGCTCGGGCGGGCGCGGCCCGCTATGCGTTTTGAAGTTCGGCGGCACTTCGGTCGGCGACGCCGAGCGCATCGCCTGGGTCGCTCGCCGTTCGGCGGCCAGTTCCCGGTCCCGGCGGACGATCGTTGTCGTCTCGGCGATGGCGGGCACGACCAATCTTCTGTTGCGTTCGGCCCGCTCGGCCGCCACCCGCGACCACTCCTGGCGCGAGGCCTCCCGCCAGATTCGCGAGCGTCATCTCGAAACCGCCAAGGCTTTGTTGCCGCCCGATGAGCAGGTCGGCTTTGCCCAACGCCTCGAGAAATCGGTGCGCGTTTTCGAGGATATCTGCCAGGGATTTGGGCTTGTGGGAGAGGCGACCCCGAGGGGCCTCGATAGCATTGCTTCTCTGGGCGAGCTCATGTCGACCGATCTGCTGGCTTCGACCCTCCGCGCTTCGGGAGTTCGCGCCGTGGCCGTCGATGCCGCCGATCTGATTGTCACCGACGACCGTTTCGGCGACGCCACCGTTTTGACCGAACCGACCAAGCTGCGGCTTCGCCGGCGCCTGCTTCCTCTGTTGCGAAAAGGTATCCTTCCGGTGGTCACCGGTTTCCGCGGGGCCACTCGCTCGGGCATTCCGACGACCCTCGGCCGCGGTTCTTCCGATTACACCGCTACGCTCATCGGCGCCCTGCTCCAGGCCGATGAAGTCACTATTTGGACCGACGTCGACGGCGTGATGACGGCCGACCCGCGCCTGGTTCCGGGCGCTCGCGTGATTCCGCGGCTCACCTATGCCGAGGCGATCGAGCTCGCCTTTTTTGGCGCCAAGGTCATTCACTGGAAGGCGATTCTGCCTGTCATGGATGGTGGTGTTCCCTTGCGCGTGCGCAATTCCTTCCGGCCTTCCAAGCCGGGTACGCGTATTCTGCCCGGCCTCACCAGCCGGGCCGGCGTGGCCGCCGTCACCGCCGTTCCGCGCGTTCATCTGGTGGCCGTTCGCGCCGACCGCGCCTACGGTCCGGTGGAACTGGCGACGCGTGTTCTCAGCTGGCTCGAGCCGATGCGCGCTCATCCCCTGCTTCTGCTGCAATCCTCGGCGGAAAACAGCCTGGCCCTGGCCATTACGCACGACGAAATGCCGGTCCTGGCCAACCTCGAGCAGCAGCTTTCCCATCGCGCGCAGGGACATGGCCTCGTGCTGGAGTCTTCCGAGGAAGTCGGCCTGGTCACCGCGATCGGCGCCCAGATTCGCCGCGCTCCCGGAGTCACCGCACGGGTTTTTGCCGCGCTGGCCCGCCGCCGCATTAACGTGCTCGCCGTCGCCAATGGTCCTTCCGGCCACGGCGTCGCCCTGGCCGTTGAGCCGGCCGCCCTCGGCCGGGCCGTGCGCGCGATTCACCGCGAGTTCCGCCTGTAATCAAAGGGATTTGAGGGCGAGATGGCTTCGGCTATTGGAAGCCGGCGTTCTCGCGGAAATACTCCGCAAGCACACAAATATGCCCCGGCCATTCGGTCAGTAGAGAATCAGGGACAGGTTGTCGAAGGGTCCCTTCTTCGGGGTCTGTTCCCTGCGGCGGACGCAGCCATACGGGTGGCCTAACCTCTCGATCAAAGTCCATTCCTCTTCACAGCCGAGACCGAGCACATCCGGATTTTCATCCGGCGGGGCCGGTTTGATCTCCGCATAGTCGGGATTGAGTCGAAGCCCCGGCAACCCGATCATCTTCGTCATATTGGCAAAGGCGTCCCGGGCTTCTTGCGGGGAGGGTGTTTTCGCGGGGGCATCCCAGACGTGAAAGTTGACGACGCCTTCCTGAATCACGGGGGTCCAGGCGAGTGGCCGAACCTCGAGGGGCGAAGTGGAATCGGGATGAGAGTAGGTGAGGGCGACAACTTGCGGAATGGCCGAGGGCTCAAGAATCGGTTGGGGAGAACCGGCGAAGAAGTTCCTCCCGTGCTCCTTGCGAAGCAGGCGAAGCGGAGTGAAAAGGTCGGGAAAGGGCAGGATCAGTTTGCAGTAGGAAAAACCCGGATCGATTTTGTGGTCCTTGTAGACCGCGTTCTCCTCCGGATGGATCATGCGCAGTTCGGGGCGCGGGCCGGTCATCACGCCGGAGAGGCGATAGGCGCCGCCGCGGGCCAGGGAAGCCTCCTGCATCCAGGAGCCGGCCAGGTAGGCGTAGTCGGACGGGGCCGACGGAAGATAAATGTAGACTTCATCGCTGGCGAACTCGATGACGGACATGCCATGGACAAGAACGTTGAGCTGTTGGAACGGGCTGCCGGTGAATTGACCGGATAAGGCCTGCGCCGCATGCGCTAGCGATCCGGCGACCGCCAGAGCGGGCACGGCCGCCAATCCCTGCAATAGTTCCCGCCGGGTGAGATGTGTCATCCGGAATGTTTCCCGATTCCGCCTGTCCGTCGGCTACCGCGCACCTGCCGCTTCCGGGTAGCGTGGGCACGGAAACGCGAGGTGCCCCGCGATGATCGCGCGCTTCCGGCAAATCGAAAGAAAATCCGTTTTTCGAGCCGGCCATTATAACCGGTGAAATTCATCGTGAGCGACGGAAAAGAAGTGTATCCTGTCCCGGTCAACTGAGGTGAGTGCATTCTCCGGCAAGGGAAAGGAGCAACCGTGGCGAGTGGATCGAAGGGCTTTGTCCGGGACGGGGGCGCCGGAACGATCGCTTCGGTGGCCACGGCCTTGCCCGCGTACACGATGGCGCGCGATGAAGTCAAACGGTACATGCGCGAGGTATTTGCGCTGGACGAGCGGAAACTGCGCGCGCTCTATGCCGTCGTGGACAATACGCGCGTTGAGACGCGTCATTGTATTTTCCCTCTGGACTATTTCATCAAGCCGAGACCGCTCGCGCAGCTCACCCGGGAATATCGCGAACATGCTGTGAGCCTGGGCCGGCAAGCCGCCTGCGACGCGCTCAGCGCGGCCGGACTGCGTCCGGCCGACATCGATCTGTTCATTACGGTGTCCTGTACGGGCGTCATCATTCCCTCCCTGGACGCCTACCTCATCAACGACATGGGTTTTCGCTCCGACGTGAGACGGCTGCCGATCACCGAACTCGGTTGCGCCGCCGGCGCCGCCGCCCTCGGCCACGCATGGCATTTCCTGCGGGGGTGCCCCGAGGGACGCGTATTGGCGCTGTCGGTCGAGTTGCCAACCCTGACGTTTCAAAGAAACGATCTCTCGCAGGCGAACCTGATCTCTTGCGCGCTATTTGGCGACGGCGCGGCCGCGGCGGTGATAACAGGCGAGCCCCAAGCGGGCCCGCGGATGATGGCCGCGGAAAGCTACCTGTTTCCCCATTCGCTCGATGCCATGGGATTCGACCTGCGGGAAACGGGATTTCACATCATTCTGGCCCGTGAAGTGCCCGATCTGATCCGGTCCCGCATCAAGCAGCTGGTGGGGGGATTCCTCGAGCGGCACCATCGCCGCCAGGAAGAGATCGCCGCCTGGGTGCTTCATCCGGGAGGTCAGAAGCTGCTGAGCTACATCGAGCAGGAACTGGGACTCGATTCCGGGCAGACGCAGCCCTCCTGGGACGTGCTGCGCGACTACGGAAACCTTTCCAGCGCCAGCGTGCTTTTCGTACTCAAAGAGTGGCTGAACAAAGAACCGATGCCCGCGGGCGCGTCGGGCCTGCTGGTCGGATTCGGGCCGGGATTTAGCGCCGAGATGGTGCTGCTCGAATGGCGGAACTGACGCGAGTCGGGTTTCTCGCGCTCCTCGGGGTGGTCGGTGTTCTGCGCCTGGTCGAGCTCCGCATTTCACTGCGGAACGAGCGGTTTCTGGTTGCCCGCGGCGCTCAGTTGCCACCCGACCCGAGTTTCCGCTGGATGGTGATCCTGCACGTCGGCGTGCTCGCGGGCGCGGGCGCGGAAGTCTGGTTCTGGCGGCGGCCGTTCGTGCCCGCCCTGGCGGCGGCGATGGGGGTCCTGTTCCTGGCGGCAAACGGTCTGCGCTGGTGGGTCATCCACACGCTGGGCAGGCATTGGAGCGTTGAGGTGGTCGATGCCGGCCGGCTGGGAGTGGTGGATACAGGTCCGTATCGGCTGATCCGGCATCCCAACTATGCCGCCGTTCTTGTGGAGATGCTCGCCCTGCCCCTCATTCACACGGCGTGGGTCACGGCAGCGGTGAGCACCCCGGCGCATTGGCTGGTTCTCCGCTCGCGCCTGAGGACCGAAGACCGGATGCTCCTGGCCAATCCCGAATATCGCCGGAAGATGGGATATAAGCCAAGATTCGTGCCACGGCTATTTTCCCGTCCCGAGGGAAGCGGGCATTCCGCACTTCCCGGAAGTCCAGTAGACTAGGGGTGACGTGGCGCATGTACATATGACCGGATCACGCTCGGTCGGTTCTTCGGCTGCGATTCTGCTTATTGCCCTGATGGGATGCGGGCCGGCGCTGGCCGCACCGAGGCAGGCGGCGACGCTGCAGGCCGGCTTCACGGAGATGTACGAGCTCCGGTTCTCGACTGCTCGGGCGTCTTTCGATTCCTACATACAAGAGCACCCGAAAGATCCCATGGGTGAGGCCTCGCTGGCGGCCGGCTACCTGTTCGAGGAGTTCAACAAGCAGGGGATCCTTACGCCTGCTTTTTTTCTCAACGACAAAAAACTGCTCGGCGGGGTTCCCAATCCCCAGCATGATGCGGCGCAGGCGGACTTCTTGCAGGTGGACGACAAGGCGCGAGAGATGGCCGAAGCGATCCTCAAGACCAGCCCTCGGGATCCGAACGCGCTGCTGGTGCTGACGCTGGCCAATGGCATGCAAGCCGATTACGACGCCTTGATCGCGAAGCAACACATTTCCAGCCTATTGTTGCTGCGCCAGACGCAGCAATCGGCGCGCTTACTTCTCCTGGTCAATCCGAACGCGAACGACGCCTACCTCGCGCTGGGCGCGGCGAACTACATCATCGGCTGCCTGCCGAGTTACAAACGATTCTTTTTGAGTTTTGCCGGGATTCAGGGCAATCGTGCGCTCGGCATGCAGCAGTTGAAGCTCGCGAGCGAAAGCGGCCATTATCTGAAGCCGTTCGCCAAAGTGCTGCTGGCGCTGGCGGCGCTGCGGGAACGGCAGCCCCGGCTCGCCCGATCGCTTCTCGGCCAGTTGCATCAGGAGTTCCCCCAGAATCCGGAATTCACCCAGGAACTAGCCAATCTCGACCGCAGTGGCGAACCGGCAAATCTCTCACGCTGATCCCGGATTCGGGGTCTCCGGCGGCCGCTGGCTGTAAAGCAAGGGGATGGAGGCCGCCAGTTCGGGCTCTGCCAATTTGCGCACCGGCAATTTGGCATCGATAGAATAGGTACAGGAGGCAACGACGATGCAACTCTCCACGGCAGTGGACAAGCGCATTCAGGGAACCATCCCTGGCGCCAGGCGGACTTTCTCCGTGCGCACGCCGATCGACGGCTCGGTCCTCGCTGAAGTGCCCGATTGCGGCCCGGGTGAAGCGCAAGGGGCCGCCGACCGGGCAGCGGCCGCATTCTCCTCCTGGAAACGAACAACTCCCTATGAGCGGGCTGCGATTCTGCGGCGCTGGTTCGAGCGGATTGGCGAACAGAAGGCCGAACTGGCCCGGCTGATGGTGATGGAAATGGGCAAGCCCCTGGCGGAGGCCGAGGGCGAGATTGGCTATGCGGCGAGCTTCGTCGAGTGGTACGCGGAAGAGGCCAAGCGCGTCTACGGCGAAACGATTCCCAGCCAGTTTCCGAATAAACGGCTCATCGCCCTGCGCCAGCCCTCCGGCCTGGTCTATGCCATCACGCCATGGAATTTTCCCTGTGCTATGGTGACTCGCAAAGTAGCGCCGGCCTTGGCCGCCGGCTGCACCGTCGTTCTCAAGCCCGCCGAACAGACCCCTCTCTCGGCGCTTTGTCTGGCGGACCTGTGGCGGGAGGCCGGCGGGCCGCCCGGGACATTTGAGGTCCTGCCCGCGCTCAATCCCGTGCCGGTTTCCGATGTTCTGCTTGGCGATCCGCGCGTGCGCGTGCTGACCTTCACCGGTTCGACGGCGGTCGGCATGCATCTCTACGAGCGCTGCGCGCCGACGATGAAACGTCTGGGCCTGGAACTAGGCGGGCATGCGCCGTTCCTGGTCTTTTCCGACGCGGACCTGGACGCCGCGCTGCCCCAGGTCGTCGCCTGCAAGTTTCGCAATGCTGGCCAGACCTGCGTGTGCGCGAATCGCATCTACGTTCACGAAAGCATTGCGGACGATTTCAGCGAGCGGCTGAAGACGGCCGCAAACGCCTTGCGGGTCGGGGACCCGCTCGATCCCCAGACGCAGATCGGCCCGCTGGTGGACGCCCAGGGAATGGCGAAGGTGCAGGCGCATGTCGCAGATGCCTTGCAAAAAGGGGCGCGCCTGCTGACGGGCGGAGAGCCCGCGGGCGGACTCTATTTCCAACCGACGGTCCTGACCGGGATCGGGCCGGATATGTTGTTGATGCGGGAAGAGACATTCGGCCCGGTCGCGCCCGTCGCGACGTTTCGAGACGAGGAAGAAGCCATTCGCATCGCGAATGCGACCTCGTATGGCCTGGCCGCCTACCTGTGGACGCGCGATCTGGGCCGCGCCTTTCGGGTGGCGGAATCTCTCGAATACGGAATCGTGGGCGTCAACGACGGCGTGCCTTCGACCGCGCAGGCCCCCTTTGGGGGCGTGAAGTACTCGGGAGTCGGGCGCGAAGGCGGCCATTGGGGAATCGATGAGTTTCTGGATATCAAGTACGTTTCCATTGCACTGCCCTAGCCGGCGAACTTCCCCCGGGACGCTCTGGCACGATGGCGAATCGGTAAGGCAGCCTTGACCGACTCACCCGAACAGGAATTTCGAAAATCTAAATCAAAGTTGGCAGGGTTCCAGGTGATTCGAGGCAGCGACGCCGGACGTTTGACCGCGGCGCTTGCGGGGAAACCAGCTTTTAGCGGAAATCCCGCCGGGAGCCACCGGACGGGTGGAAAAATCAAGGTTCTGCCGGCGTAAGAAGTCACATCGATGAACGGATAGAACAGGCCTATTCAATAAAAAGCCGCGTGCGCTTTCGGGGCCGGAATAGCACCCCGAGCGCGCGCGGCCTCTAACCGCTGCATGTCTGCAATCCTATCGCGAAGCCAATCGCTGCAACTTCCACGCCGAATCGATCTTCCGGCGCAACCCTTCGAAACGATTCACAGCGATCTAGGATACAGGTACGTTGATCGCTAGCAGGCGCCTGGGAGTCTTGCCCACCTTAAAGTTGGCAACCACTTTTTGAGTTTTCGTGTCGATAACGGAGGTTGTGTCGGGAATGCTGTTGCTCACGGTCACGTACTTGCCATTCGGGGTAATGGAAACCCAATTGGGGCAAGCCCCCGTGTGAATCTCCTGGGAGAATTTCTTCGTGGCCAGGTTGTACGCGTAGACGCCGCCATCGACCAAGCTCGTTACCCAGAGTTCCTTGCCGTCCGGGGTGATATCCATTCCGTGAGTCGGGGTGTTCTTCTCATATTTCTGGCAAGCCGCCGGCTCGGGCGGTCCCGGGGGAAGGGCCACGCGTTGGACTTCCTTGTTCTCCATGTTAACCACCGCGAAACCATGGAAACCGCCCAATGCGACATAGATTTTCTTCGTCTTTGTATCAATTACAAAGGGTCGCGGATCGGCGCCGGAGGGGAATGTTTCATCGAAGCTCATCGTCTTCAGATTCAGGCGGTAAATCTCGCCTTTGGCCCTTGTTTCACAGTACAGGAAATCATTGCTTTCCGCGCGAAAACAGTTGTGAGGAAAAAGAATGGGAAGGACTTTTACGACCTTTTTTTGGTGCATATCGACGATATCCATGCTGCCATGCGTCGGCTGCGCCTTGCCGTAGAAGCGCATGGGCACGGCGACATAATGGCCGTCGGGGGTCGAGGCGCATTCGTTCGGACGTCCTCCGAACGGATGGGAAATGAGTGGAATGGTGCCAAGCACTTTGTTCGTGGCAGTGTCAACAATTTTCAGCGTCCGTGTCGACATTACGGTAAAGAAAATGGTTCGCCCATCGGCCGGGGCACAGGCGCCATGAATTTGCTTGCCGAGCACGATGTTGCCCACAGTCTTCATCGTGTCCAGGTTGATTACGGTTACGCTGTCACCGCCGCTGTTTGTAACGTACAGCATCGTCTTTGTTTTACCGGCCGCGAAACTATTGCTTGTCAATCCAAAGGCGCCTACCAAAACCCCCAGCAACAAAAACCGAGTAAAGCCTTTCATCAAGACCTCCGAACGCGTCGCCGCGCTGACACAAAACAACCTAATTTTTAATTCCGCGTATCAATCTATTGCTGCGATTTGATTGCTGTCAAGCCTTATCCTCCTGCGGAATGGAAGGCTTCCGGATAAGATGTCGGCAGGACCGCGGCGATACGCATTGGCGCCGCGCCGCCATCCGGTATCGCCGGATCGGGTAGAGATCTCCC
>Ga0307374_10013510_pt1 | contig 11278 bp, 16 predicted proteins | sample OX3MG_FD_202532 | JGI IMG/M metagenome (GOLD analysis project Ga0307374, IMG submission 202532) | Soil microbial communities from Risofladan, Vaasa, Finland - OX-3 | ecosystem: Environmental > Terrestrial > Soil > Coastal area > Acid sulfate soil | place: Finland: Risofladan, Vaasa | collected... | reverse complement strand
AGTACGAGCATCAGAGCGGGAGGCAGCGTCGCCATGGTGATGGGAGAGCGTGGCTTTTTCGACCCGCTATTCATGCAACTGGTTCGCGTCGGCGAGGAAACCGGGTCGCTCGACCAGATGCTTCTGCGCCTTGCCGACCACCACGAGCGTGCGGTTGAATCGGCGCTCTCCACCGCCAGCAATGCGCTCGAACCGATCCTGATCCTCTTCTTGGGAGCCGTCGTCGGCACGATCGTATCCTCGATTCTTGTTCCACTCTACTCGATTATTGGGAGCATCAAATGAGCGCGTTAACGTCCGCTTTGGAGAGTTGGCTGGATACTCGCATGCCCGATTCGCGGGCCTATCTCATAGAGTCCCATCAATACTTATGCAGGCGCGCGGCGCGGAAATTTCTACGGCGTGGTGTCGACCGTGCCGATTTGGAGCAGGTTGCCGCGATCGGCCTCATAAAGGCGGTCGATCGATACGATCGTTCGTACGATACGCCCTTCGACGCATATGCGTGGAGGTTCGTTCTCGGCGAACTCATGCACTACGTGCGGGATTCCGAGCGCGTGATTCGGGCTCCCCGACGTCTACGCGAGCTCGACCGGCGATACGGACGCGCTGAAAGCGAGTTGTGCTTGGAACTTGGGCGTTCGCCAATGGAAGCGGAAGTGCTCCAAGCGATGGGTGTCACGAGCGCCGACAGCCGAGAACTGCAGATGTACAGGCAAGGCTCGGCCATGGTGTCCCTTGAGGCGATGCGATCCTTTGAGTTGGCGCAGGTGGCCTCGTATACCATGGACACATGCGTCGATGCGTTGACGATCGAACGGGGGCTTGGCAGCCTTTCGGTTCTGGAGCAAGAAATTATTCGGCACGTATATCTCCGCGAGACGCCGATGGCTGAGATCGCGAGCATCCTCGGATACTCGCGCAGGCACGTGAGCCGGCTCCATAACGTCGCCATCAAAAAATTACTGCGCGTCCTTCGTCCTTCGCAGAGCGAATAAGGGCACCGTTTATGGTATGAGGGACGAAGGCGAACGCGGATTTACGCTTATTGAGATGATGATCGTGGTGGCTATCATCGCGATTCTCGTAGCTATTCTCGTGCCGAATTTCATCCGCGCGCGCTCGCAGGCGCAAACCGCAGCCTGCGAGGCGAATATCAAAGAGATCGCCACTGCGCTGGAACTCTACCAAACGGATAATCTCAAGTACCCGTCCAGTGGGGAAGCGACCGCTTCGAATACGGATTTAAAGCCGTATCTCAACCAGACACCGATCGATCCTGCGGCCGGTCCCGGAGTTCCATACACCTTCGTCGTTTCGACCGATGCGCAGACGGGCGTTGAGTCGTACACGATCACGTGCCCGGGCTCCCACGACGTTGGAACGCTGCAGACGATCGCTCCAAATACAACCAACACGCACATACAATACAATTCCAATGGCGGATTTACAGCGTCCGCGGGCGGTGGGTAACGTGGACGTCATTCACGCGGCTCTGATGGACGTGGCGGCGCGCTCGCTGGCGGGACCGGCCGTATGCGCCGGGGCGGGTTTGGCCGGTTCGTTGGGCCCGTGCGCGGCGCCGCGCATGATCGCCTCCGCCGGCATCGGCAGCGATCGGATGCCGGTTTCGCTCCGGCTTCGTTCGATGGCGTCGTTGATCGCAGGGATCTGTTGCGGCTATGTGATCCTGGGCCTAGCGGCGACGGTGCTGCTTCGCATGATGCAGATGGTCGGCATCCTCTACGCGGCGATGTGTATAGTACTGATTGTTGTCGGGATCAAAAGCATCGTCGCATCGGATCGCGTGACGTCCGACACCGCCTGTCGCCACAATCGCGGGGTGAGCGGGGCGAGTTTTTTTGCCGGGATGTCGTTTGCATTGGTCGTCTCTCCGTGCTGTACGCCGATCGTTGCGGGGATAGCCGCCTTCGCGCAGGCGAACGGTGACTGGGTCTATTCCGGACTCTGCATGGCATGCTTCGCCCTCGGTCATTCCGCGCCGCTGGCGATCGTGGGATTCGCAAGCATGGCCCTGCGAGAACGGATGCTTCGCTACGCTCCAGCGGTGGCGGTCATCAACGGTGCCCTACTCCTGGGACTCGCGGGCTATTACGCGGTGTTAGCGTGATGGTCATACCGGTATGGCGCCGCTTGGCGTTGAGCGCGCTCGCGCTGATGATATCGGCGCTGCTTCTGCGCGGACAGATCTCTTCGGCGATCGTCCTGCGAGGAGATCAGGAAGCCTATGTGGGGCATGACGCACATGCGAATGCGCTGTATCTACGGGCGTTGTTCGTGGATCCGCACAACGCCGTCGCGGTTGACCGCTTTGCGTTCGGGAGCTTGAGCGGCCACCGCCCGAAGGTCATGCGGCGCGGCATTCGGGTTGCATCGAGCTACCTCACCCAGACGCCGCGCGATACGACCGTTTTGATGGATCGAGCGCTTCTTGAGGAAGCATTGGCCCGCTTTACGGACGCCGAGCGCGATTTTGGCCGCGTCGCATTGCTGCGCTCATCCGCGCAAGCATATACATTCGCCGGCTTCGCTGCGCTACGTGCGGGCGACCGAAAGGGCGCTGTAGCCTATTTGCATGGGGCGGCAAGAATCGATGCGTCGTACGTTCCCGCACGGGTAGCGCTAACGAGAATTGGACGCTGATGATGGTGCTGGTTCCCGGTGTTACGGCCTTGCTGGCCAGCGCGATGTTCCTTGCGGTCGCGCGTGGAGACGGACGCTTGTCGCCATCCGAGCATACGGGCGCGGCTTTGGGAAGCGCGCTTGTGGCCCTCGCGGCGACGTTCGCCGTGCTGTTTCGCGGGCCTCGGGATTATCCGCAAATCGAAATTCTGGCCGGTGCGCTGGTCGTCAGCGCTTGGACGGATCTACGCCTAGGCCTAATCCTCGATCGTGTAACGGCCCCGGCATTGCTTTTGGTCGTTACTTTTTGTGCCCTTGAGGGAGCGGCCGCCGCAAGCCTCTTAGGCATATTAGGAAGCGCGGGCGTTGTGGTTGCGCTGCACGCGATCACGCGCGGGCGCGGGATCGGTCTTGGCGATGCGAAGCTGGCGGCCGTGATCGGAGCCGGTTTGGGCGCGTATGGCGGCGGACTGGCGCTCGCATGCGCCTTCGTCATCGCCGCGCTCGTCAACTCGGCGCTCCTGTTCATGCATCGCGTTACAATGGGCGATCGCGTTGCGTTCGGACCGTATTTGGCGTGGGGGAGCGTTGTCGCGATCGCGCTGGGAGCGGCGCGATGATCGGTCGCATGCGGCCTTTGCCGCTCGGCATCGATATCGGTACAAAGCGCGTGCGCGTGGCCTACGCGGAACGGTCGCGCGCGAGCGAAACGCAAGTCCAAGCGGTTATTTCGCGCGATCTGCCGTCTGACGCAGTGAATCTATCGGGGGAGATTATGCTGCCGGAGCTGGTAGGTGCCGCGATCGAACAAGCGGTCGACGATATCGGCGCGCGCGAACGCCGGTGTATAGCGTCGGTGCGCGACGATGCATTGCGCTTCATGCGCTTACCCGACATGAGCACCAGCGAGCGGGTAAGAGCCATGCGCTATGAGGCGGAGCGCTTTGCCGGATGGAGATTCGACGAAGACCCCACCGTAGTGCGCGCTCATCGAGTGACCGATGAGCTCTATGCGGTCGGCGCCGTTCGCCGCCGAGTGTTGGACTCTCGGGTCCGAGCATTGCGCATTGCGGGCTTGTCTCCAAAGGCAATCGAGAGCGAGACCTTTGCTTTGCATCGCGTTGCAGCCCAAGCGGATGCGGTGATCGACATCGGATGCGAGCGCACCAGAGTGCACCTCCGGGTCGTAGAGGGGCAATGCGCCTTTTCCATCCCGGTGGGCGGCGCTCATGTAACGCGGGGCATCGCCGCGGATCTAGGTATCGACGAGCATGCGGCGGAGGCGCGCAAGCGGATCGTCGGATTGGCCGGCGCCGGCGTTGCGGAGCGCGATCGATTCCTCATGCTTCTCGCCGGCACGTTCGAACGATTGCGCGGGCACTCGCCCCTGTCATCGGTGGCGCTTACCGGAAACGGATCGCGTCTGGCAGGATTGGCGGCCGGTATTGGGGCGGCGATCGGCTGCACCGTGGGGATGCCCGTTCCGGAGACACTTCGAGGCGATGCATACCCGGATGACGTCTTGGAGGTCGCCGCGCCCGACTGGGGGCTCGCTGTCGGCTTAGCGTTATGGAGCGCGGCGTGATGCGATTCGATTACCTTCACGACCCCGAGATCGGGGCGATCGCGAAGTTACGCCGAATCGCCTCGGCGCCGGAAATGCGGGTCCCGTCGTTGGTGCTCCTGCTCGTAGTAGTCGTGGAATTATCGATTGGAGCGATGTTGAATTACCGCTGCTCGCTCGGGCGCGCGCAGCAACTGGCGGCCGAGCGCATGGAACGCGTCACCGCAAGCCGCCTGCAGCAACTGAAGATCGACACGTCGCGCGTCGAACGGCTGCTGGCGTTGGACGCCCGAATTCACCGCATTCGCGGCTCGGGCGCCGCGGAAGCGGCGCGAGTGCTCGATATTGCGAACCATCTTCCAGCGAGCGTCTGGCTACGATCGATCGCAGACAGCGACAAAGGCGAGGTCCTCGTCGGTCGTGCAGAAGGCCTGACGTCGATCGGTGATGCCGTTCGTGAAATGATGTCGGCCTCAACGGTCGCTTCACCGCAATTGGCGGAGGCTCGCTCCCTCGACATCAAGGCGATGCCTGATCTCATGTCGTTCCAGATGACTCTCGCGGATCGATCCAAGTGAAAGCGCTCGCCGGCCGTCTGCGAATACCGGCTCGGTGGATCGCCTGGTCGCTTGTCGTCACGCTCGGCGTTGGCGGCTACGTGCTGGGGATCGCGCCGAGACAACTGCAACTGCGCGCCACCCTTACGCTCGCGCAGGCCGCCTACGAACAAGCGGCGTTAAACCAGCGGGTTCTAGCCCGTAGCGCCGCGATCGAAAACGCACGCAGCCGCGTGCGGGCCGACCTGGCCCACCTCATCGGCCGCGCCAACGCGAGTTCGACATTGGAAGCCAGCTTGCAGCTCATCGCCAGAGAGGCGGCGGAACACCAGGTGCTCGTTCACGCAATCGTCCGGGGTTCGAATCCCCGCAAGAAACACGCGATTGAGAGCGTTCCGATAACGCTCGACGTCATCGGCCGTTTTATTCCCATCAGTACGTTCGTACGCGATTTATCGCGCCGCGAGGTGCTCGTTGACGTCCATACCGTTCGTCTCGAAGCGCTCTCGGGATCGTCGGAGGAACGTCCATTAGTTCGAGGCACGATCGACGTTTCGATCGATCGCATCCTTGACGTAAAGCAAGAGGAGTAGCCCGAAGATGCTGCCGCCGTTGTCCGATAGCCACCGCGCGACGTTGCTCCAGCTAGCAGCGCTGCTATGCGCGAGTACGCTGTGCCTGATTCCCTTTGCTTCGGTCTCATCATCGGTCGGTCCGGCGGAGATCGCGCAGCCATCGTCGCCGGGCTTTTCGCTAACGTTACCGACGGACTCCGCGGCGGCTCTTCCCATGGCGCTGCGGGACCCCTTCGTTGCGAGCCCGCGGGCAATGGCCCTGGAGAGCATGGCGACGTCGAGCAGCGTGGTGCGCGCGGTCGCTCTGGGAGCGGAGCCGCGTGCGATCGTCGATACCAGCAGCGGGACGGTCATGTTGAAGGTAGGCGATGCCTTGATGGGTTCCAAGATTGTCGAAATCGATGCGAGCGGCGTGCTGCTCGAAGACGGCATCCGGCTCAATCTCGGCAACGCGCCGCAGCGATGATTCGGGTAGCTGCTGCCTGCGCCATCGCGCTGCTGCTCCTTGCATCGTCGCAGAGTAGTATGGGGGCAGAGCCCCTCATTTCGATCAACGTGCAAGATGCGGAACTCTCGGATGTCATCGCGTTATTGGCGGCCGAGGGCCACGTCAATGTGGTCGTCGATGCCTCGGTACAGAAGCAGAAGATCACCCTGCGATTGCAGAGAGTTCCTTTCGAAGCAGCACTCGACGTTGTTCTGTCGGCGCACGGTTTAGAGGCGTATCGGGATCGCGGCGTCCTCGTCGTCGGATCCTCGTCGGCGATGAATTTACGTAACGCCGAGTCTGCTCCGAATCGCGCTGCTCGAACGCAATTGTTCGCGTTACGGCACGCGCGAGCCGGTGAACTTTCAAAAGAGCTTGAAGGGGCGCTGCCGGCGGGGACCGTCATTGTCGCCGATGAGCGAACGTCATCGCTCGTAGTAACGGGCGATGCCGCAACGCTTCTGCGAACCCGCTTGTTGGTGAGGTCCCTCGACGTCGCCAATCGCCGGCTTCTTGGCTCCGCCAACGTAACGCATCGGTTCCTCCTACGTTTCGTCAAGCCGGACGAGGTGGTGAAAGAGCTCAAACGCATCGAACCGGCAGGGATCTATATTGCCGATCCGCACCAAAATGCGGTCCTCGTGAGCGGTGGGGATCGTATTGCGCGGGCTGCAGGCAGCCTTATCCAAAGCGTCGACGTCGCGAGCCCGCAAGTGCTGTTCGAGGTGAAAGTTGCGGACGTCACACCCCGCAACGATCAAAGCAATTTCGGCTTAGAGTTCGGCGGCGAAACGCTGGATGGCCAGCCATCGCCAGGGGGTACCACCTATGCGTTCCGGGGCGGCTCGATTCCGATCAACGTGACGCTCAACGCTCTCATTACCGAAGGCCGAGCGCAAATTCTCGCAACGCCTCGATTGGTTACGCTCAATAATAAGGAGGCCGATCTCCTCATCGGTCAGACGTACCCCATCGTCTTTAATACCTCGGTACTCGGTGGACAAAACGTGCAATTTGTGGATATCGGCGTAAAATTACGGCTGACGCCTACCATCGGACCCGACGGAATGGTTACGGCGGAACTGCATCCGGAGTATAGCGAATTGCTCGGGTTTACCGGTTCCGGCTACCCGATCATCGCGAATCGCAAGATCGATTCCACGCTACGTGTCGCGAACGATCAGACGATCGTTCTGGGCGGCCTTATGCGCGATGTCAGCAGCCAAACGATCGCGCGGGTACCGGGCCTATCGAGCATTCCGATTCTCGGCGCGTTCTTCAAAAACAAACAGGCTCGACACGAACGGGACGAAATCGTGTTTCTGATCACCCCGCACGTCATTTTCCCCAACGGACCGGTTCCACAGCGTTAGAAGAACCGATCGGCCGATTGACGGCTCCGCCGCTTTCTGCTTTTCTCAGAGAGATGATTTCAGCCGTTCGTCCTTCGCGCGCCCGAATGTACGCTGCAGTCGCCGCGATCGCGCTCTCGGCGTTAGCCTTGTCGAACACCCGTCCCGCTCCGGCGCAAACGCCCGCCCCGGCTCCGAGTGCGAGCGTTCCATTCGGACCGATCGCCATAGACTCGTGCTCGAGGAAAATGCTGCGTAGCGGATACGGCCTCGGAAACCTCACGCTCGATATCGGGCACGGTTACAATTTTTTCAACGTGACGTTTACGAATCACGCTAAGGTAGCGGCGAGCCGGGTCGTCTTTCAGATCGATTTCGATGCGTCGCGCTACGTTATCGCCGACGTCGGTTCGTACGCTCCCGGCGTGACGGTAACGCACACGCTGCGCGATCACGGTAAGAGCGTCCAGGCGTCCGCGCGTCCCGGCGGCAAGGGTCCGACGCAGTGCGCGGTCCTCTCCGCGCATTTCGCGGACGGAACCACGTGGACGATGCCGCCGGCACCGGCTGCTCGCTAAGGGCAGGCAGCGTCGTCCCTCGTCCCTAAAGCTGGAGGGGTGTTTCGGTACCTTACTGCCGGGGAGTCGCATGGGCCCGCGCTCGTCGGCATCCTCGATGGGCTTCCCGCGAATCTCGCGCTCGATGTCGAGCGCATCAATCAAACCCTAGCGCGCCGGCAGGGCGGTTACGGCCGCGGCGGCCGCATGAAGATCGAGCGCGACGAGGTCGAGTTTCTGGCCGGCGTTCGCGGGAGCCGCACGCTGGGTTCGCCCATCGCGGTCCTGGTTCGCAATCGCGATTTCGAAAACGTCCGTGCCTTGATGGACCCCATCACCGGGGCCGGCAAAGAGCTGACGAATCCGCGCCCCGGCCACGCCGATTACGCGGGGGCGCTCAAATACCGTCACCGCGATCTGCGTAATGTACTGGAGCGCGCGAGCGCGCGTGAAACCGCGATGCGCGTCTGTCTCGGCGCCATTTGCGCGCAATTTTTGGAAGCCTTGGGCATCCGCACGTCCAGTTACGTTCACCGCATCGGCGACGTGGAAGCACCGCCGCTTGAGGGCTATACGGAAGAAGACGTCGAGCGCAGCGAGGTGCGCTGCCCCGATCCGCGCACCGAATCGCGCATGATCGAAGCGATCGATCGGGCGAAGGCTGCGGGCGATACGCTGGGCGGCCAATTCGTGGTGCGGATCGAGGGCATTCCGGCCGGCATCGGCAGCAACCGGCAGCCCGATACGCGCCTGGACGGTGTGCTGGCGGGCGCACTGATGGCCATGCAAACGGTAAAGGCGGTGGAAGTCGGCCTGGGCGCCGACGTCGCATCGCGCCCGGGCTCGGAGGCGCACGATAACTTCGCGATGGAAGGCGGCGATGTGGTGCGGGCGAGCAATCGCGCGGGCGGCATCGAGGGCGGCATGAGCAACGGCCAGCCGATCGTGCTGCGCGTCTCGGTCAAGCCGATTCCCACGTTGATGAAGGCACTTCCGTCGGTGAATTTGCACGAGGGCACGCAAGCCGCCGCGACCATCGTGCGCAGCGACGTCTGCGTGGTGCCTGCCGCCGCGATCGTCGGCGAAGCGATGGCGCGCCTGGCGCTGGTGGCGCCGCTGCTCGAGAAGTACGGTGGCGATTCGATCGACGAAACGCTCGATAATCTGCGGCGCTCGAACGACGTAGCGGCCGCACTATTCGCTCGCAAGGAGGGCGTATGAGGCGACACTTGGCCTTGGTAGGCTTTATGGCCAGTGGAAAATCCACGATCGGTAAAAAACTCGCGCGCAAATTACAATGCGCGTTCTACGATACGGATGATTTGATCGTGGAGGACCACGGCCAGATTTCGGATATTTTTTACAATGAAGGCGAATCGGCGTTTCGCCGCTACGAATTCGATGCGATTTCGCACGTCGTGGAAGAAGGCGAGCCGGGCGTTATCGCATTGGGCGGCGGCGCGGTAACGTACGAACCTACGCAAAAACTGGTGAAGAAGCGCACGCATCGCATCTTTATCAAGATCTCACCAGAGCAAGTGCTCGACCGTCTGCACCACAGCAAGCGCGTGCGCCCGTTGCTCGGCCCGACGCCGGCGCTCTCAAAGATCAAGGATTTGTACCTTAAGCGCATGCCTACGTACGCGCATGCGGACCTCGTCATCGAGGCGGATGACATGACGACCACGCAAGTGGTAGACGCGATCGTCGAGTGGATGCACAAGAAGAAGATCGAAATGTAGCCGGCGAGCGCGTCGTCAACCGCGATTTGGGGTACCCCATCGTGGTCGACGACGACGTTCGCCCCGCCACGGCCGATTGGCTCCGCGCGCGCTCCACTCCGTGGATCGTGGTATGTGACGCGCACCCCGAAGTCGTCCGGATTGCACGCAGCATCGCGCGATTGGTCCCGGGCTCGCTGGGTGTGTTCCCGTTCGCGCTCGGGGAGCGGAGAAAGCGCTTATCGACGCTTGAGGGCGTGCTGGAGGCGTTGGTTACCGCGGGCGCAGATCGGCAGACGCTCGTGCTGGGAGTGGGCGGCGGCGTCGCGAGCGATCTCTTCGGCTGTGCCGCCGCGCTGTATATGCGCGGCGTCGAATACGCGCACGTCGCGACGACGCTGGTCGCGATGGCGGATGCATCGATCGGCGGCAAAACCGGCGTCGATCTGCCCAGCGGCAAAAATCTTGCGGGCGTCTTTCGCGACCCGGTGGCCGTGTTCGGCCACGTCGACGCGTTGCAGACGCTCCCGTATCGGTATTTGCGCGAAGGTCTCGCCGAAATCGTCAAAGCCGCGATTATCGAAGGCAACGATCTGTTCGAAGCGATCGAGACGCTCTCGCCGCATCCGTTTTGGCGGTGGCCGTGGCTCGATCTCATCGGCGAAGCGATCAAGGTGAAGACGATGATCGTCGTCGACGACAAACACGAAGCCGGGATGCGCGAATTGCTCAACCTGGGGCACACCTTCGCGCACGGACTGGAAAAGGCGAGCGGGTATCGCATCGCGCACGGTGTCGGCGTTGCGCTGGGGTTGCGCGCGGCCGGATTGCTGGCCCTGCGCACGGGCCGCTTTTCGGAAGAAGAGCATCTACGCGTGCTCGCGACGCTCGCGCTCTTGGGCATGCCGTTGCAGACCTCCGTCTCACCGGCCCGCGTTTTCGACGCGATGCAGAGCGATAAAAAGAAGCGCGGAGGGAAGCTACGCTTCGTGGTGCCGCGCGCGATCGGCGATGTGGAATGGGGCGTTGAAGCTCCCGACCGCATCGTTCGCGACGTGCTCGCGCTGATGACGACGGCTCCCGAGGCCCTTGGCTAGCCATTCGCGTCGTTGAAGCGCTCCCCGCGATCCGCTCGTCGCGGTTCGATCTTCCGCTCACCTACGAAACGGGCGGCTTCCAGGTGCAGGTGGGCGATGTCGTGCGCGTTCCGCTCGGCGGCCGCGAAGTGCTCGCCTTCATCGTCGCGTCCGAGCGCGAAGCCGATGCGGATCCTCGCGTCAAGCCGTTGCTCGAACGGCTCGACGTGCCGCGCGCCTTCGATGATGCCGGGCTGCACATGGCGCGCTTTATCGCAGAATACTATCTGTGTACGCTCGGCGAAGCCCTCGGCGCCGTCGTGCTCAATGGAGCGTTACCGCGCACGGATGAGGCGTTGCGACGCTCGGCGGAACGGCCGCCGCGCGAGCGCTATCCCTCCGTCCCGGATCGCCTCATCGCGTTACTGTGGGAGACGCTGCCCGACGGATGCTCGCCGGGAGCGCTGCTGCGTCATCCCGAAGCGCGGCGCGCCGGCGACCGCGTGGCACTGCTGCGCCACATACAGACCTTGGTGCGTGGGGGCGCGTTAACCCGCGAGCGGCATTTTGTCGAACCTCGTATGCAAGCATACCGGGTTCGCGTGTTGCATCCCGGGGCGACGTCGATCTCGGGGAAGAAGGCCGAGGCATTGGTCGCGTTCGTGCGCGAACAGCCCGGCGTACCGCGCGCCGATGCGCTGCTCGCGGGGTTTTCGCCTGCGGTCATCGCGCGAGCCGTAAGGGCC
>Ga0307374_10013509_pt1 | contig 11279 bp, 8 predicted proteins | sample OX3MG_FD_202532 | JGI IMG/M metagenome (GOLD analysis project Ga0307374, IMG submission 202532) | Soil microbial communities from Risofladan, Vaasa, Finland - OX-3 | ecosystem: Environmental > Terrestrial > Soil > Coastal area > Acid sulfate soil | place: Finland: Risofladan, Vaasa | collected... | reverse complement strand
CCGTAGCCAGCCTGATCGCCGTAGCCGCCGGGCTCGGGGTAACCGCCTGGCTCGGGGTAACCGCCTGGCTCGGGGTAACCGCCTGGCTCGGGGTAACCGCCACGCGCGGGGTAGCCGCCGGACGCACCGTAGCCGCCGGGTGCGTCATAGTCGGCCTGCTCGCCATAGCCGCCCGGTGCGCCATAACCACCAGCCGCGCCATGGCCGCCGACCGGACCGTAGCCGCCGGCCGCATCGTGGTCAGCCTGGTCGCCGTAGCCGCCTGGCTCCCGGTAGCCGCCTGACTCGCCATAGCGAGGCTCGCCGTAGCCGGGATCGCCGTAGCCTTGGTCGCCGTAGCGGGATGCGCCATAGCCCGGATCGCCGTAACCGGCGGAGTCGCCATAGCCGGCGGACCGGCCGTAGCCTCCCGGTTCCCCGTAGCCGGGCGCCTCTCCGTCGCCGCCGGGCCGGCCATAACCGTCGCGGGCCTGATATTCGCCCGGCCGCCCGTAACCGCCAGCAGCGTTTCCGCCAGCCCCGTATCCGCCGGTCCCGTACTCGCCATTCCCGCCCTGGCCGGCCCGGTACTCACCGGCCGTGTACCCGCCAGCAGGGGATTCGCCGGTGCGGTACTCGCCAGCACTGGGCGGATAGCCGCCCGCGCGGCCGTTGTAGCCGGCCCGCTGGTCGTAGTCTTCCTCGTCACCGGGGTCAGGATCGGGTCCGCGCCGACCGCTGCGAGCCCAGTGCCCGCCGTCCGCCGTCATGAGTTGCCGCCCTGCCTCGCGCCGAGAAGCTCGCCAGGGGGGTTCCCCGTCTGACGCTCGGCATCGAGCGCTTCCTGAAGCAGCAGTGCCGCGGCAGCCTGGTCGATCACCGTACGGCGCTCCTTGGAATTGCGGCCGCCCTGACGTAGCGCGGCATGGGCGATGACTGTGGTGAAACGTTCGTCGACGAGCCTGACTGGCGTAGGCGCGGTGATGTCCGCGAGCGCTTCGGCAAAGTATCGTGCCTGGTCAGCGGCCTGTCCAGCCTTTCCAGAAAGGCTCGTCGGAAGCCCGACGACAATCTCGATCACATGCCGGTCAGTCGCCAGAGCCGCGATCTCGGCAAGATCGCCGCGACCGCGGCGCACCGTCGTCAGCGGGCTGGCCAGGAGCCCATCCGGGTCGCAGCCGGCGATCCCGATCCGAGCCGATCCGACGTCGACGCCAAGCCTGACGCCGGTCCTCAACGCGTCGGGCTCCAGGTGCCTGGTCTCAGAAGTGGCACAACTCGGCTGCAGCACGATCTCACGTTACGCTACCCGACGGACCGATGCCGTCAATAACATCCCGAACCGCACTAAACGCCGCCGCTAGTGCCTGAGCCGTCTGCGCGCCCATCGCCGCGCCCCCGCCCTGGGCGATATCGTCCCGGCCACCGCCACGGCCGCCGAGCACGCCGGTGGCCGTGGCGATCAGCGAGCCAGCCGCGAGGCCCCGCGCCCTGGCCGCGTCGGTCAGGGCGATCACGACCGCCGGCCGGTCCGCCGGAACTCCGGCGGTCACGACCACGCCCGGCCGGTCGGGCGGCATCTGGCCGCGGATGTCGAGCGCGAGCTTGCGGATGCCGTCAGGTGGCGTGCCGTCTGGCACCTGATGGGCGACGTACACGACGCCGTTCACGTTGTCCGCGCGCGCGACGAGGTCGGTGGCGACATTCGCGAGCTGCGCCGAGCGCATCCGGGCGATGTCGCGCTCCGCGTCGCGTAGCTTGGTCACGATCCCGGCGATCCGGTCCGGCAGGTCCGCGCGCGGCGCCTTGAGCTGCTCGGTGAGCTGGCTCACCAGCAGGCTCTCCCTGGCGAGGAAGCGGAAGGCGTCGATACCGACCAGGGCCTCGACCCGCCGGACTCCGGAGCCGATCGAGGACTCCCCGAGGATCTTGATCAGGCCGAGCTGGCCCGACCTCGCCACGTGGGTGCCGCCGCACAGCTCACGCGAGTAGTCACCCACCTCGACCACCCGGACCTGCTCGCCGTACTTCTCCCCGAAGAGCGCCAGCGCTCCCATCGCCCGCGCCTCGCTGATCGAGGTGTGGAACGCGCGGACGTCGAGATCGTTGATCAGGACCTCGTTCACCTCGTCCTCCGCGTCAGCGAGCACCGCGGGAGGCACCGCGCCGATCGCGGTGAAGTCGAACCGGAAGCGGCCAGGCGAGTTCTCCGAGCCCGCCTGGGCCGCCGACTCGCCGAGCGCACCACGGAATGCCCGGTGCACCAGGTGCGTCGCGGTGTGGGACCGGGAGACCGCCCGCCGCCGCTCGATGTCGATCTCGGTGTGCACCATATCGCCGACAGTGATCTCACCGGCCGTGACCCGGCACCGGTGCACGATCAGCCCGGGCACCGGCGCCTGCACGTCGAGCACCTCGACGGTCGCGCCGTCGCTCGCGCTGCTGCCCGCCGACCGGATGATGCCCATGTCGGCGAGCTGGCCGCCGCCCTCCGCGTAGCACGGCGTCCGGTCGAGGACGACGTCGACCTCGCTGCCGGCGCCCGCGGCTGGCACCGATGCGCCGGCCACCAGCAGGCCGATGACCGTTCCGTCGGACGCGATCTCGTCGTAGCCGGTGAAGATCACCTTGCCGGATCGCTCCAGGAACTGAGCGAAGACCGAGATGTCAGCGTTGCCGGTCTTCTTCGCGGCGGCGTCATCCTTCGCCCGCTGCCGCTGCTCGGACATCAGGCGGCGGAACTCGGTCTCGTCGACGGTCAGGCCCTGCTCGGCCGCCATCTCCAGCGTCAGGTCGATCGGGAAGCCGTAGGTGTCGTGCAGCTGGAACGCCTGCCCGCCGGCCAGCGTCCGCTCGCCCCGGCGGGTCACCTCCTCCACTGCCGCGTCGAAGATCGCGGTGCCGGTCCGCAGCGTGCCACCGAACGCCGCTTCCTCGGCGTCGAGCACGGTGTGGATGTTGGGCGCGTCCCTGATCAGCTCGGGGTACTGGTCGCCGAGCGCGCTGATCGCGACTGACGAGAGCTCGTTCAGGTAGCGCTCGCCCGATCCGCCGCGGCCGCCGCCGCCGCCGCGCTGGGATCCGGCGAGCAGCCGCAGGTTCCGCACGCTGCGCCGGACGATCCGGCGGAGCACGTAGCCGCGGCCCTCGTTAGACGGGATGACGCCGTCGGCGACGAGCATCACCGAGGCCCTCACATGGTCGGCCACGACGCGAAGCGCAACATCGGTGACGTGGTCGCGGCCGTACTTCTGCTCGGTCAGCTCGGCGGCCCGCTCGAGCACCTTCCACATGGTGTCGACTTCGTAGATGTTGTCGACGCCCTGGAGCAGTGCCGCCATCCGCTCCAGGCCCATGCCGGTATCGATGTTGCGCGACGGCAGCGGTCCCTGGGTGTCGAAGTCCACCTTGCTCCGGACCGCGCTGAGCTGGTACTGCATGAACACGAGGTTCCAGACCTCGAGATAGCGGTCCTCGTCAGCCTCGGGACCGCCTTCGCGGCCGTACTCGGGGCCGCGGTCGTAGTAGATCTCCGAGCACGGGCCGCCAGGACCCGGCACGCCCATGTGCCAGTAGTTGTCCGCCAGGCCGCGGCGCTGGATCCGGTCCGCCGGCACGCCGACCCAGTCGTGCCAGATCGAGTACGCCTCGTCGTCGCCGGTGTAGACGGTCGCCCAGAGCCTGCTCTCACCGAACCCGAATCCGCCGTCGGACTCCGGCCTGGTCAGCAGCTCCCAGGCCAGCGGGATGGCCTGTTCCTTGAAGTAGTCGCCGAAGGAGAAGTTGCCGAGCATCTGGAAGAACGTGGCGTGCCTGGTGGTCTTGCCGACCTCTTCGATGTCCGGCGTCCGCACGCACTTCTGCGCGCTGACAGCGCGCGGGAAGGGCGGTACGCGCTGACCGAGGAAGTACGGCTTGAACGGGACCATCCCGGCGTTGACCAGCAGCAGCGTGGGATCCTCCGCGACCAGGCTGGCCGAGGGGACGACGGTGTGCCCGCGCTGCGCGAAGTAGTCAAGGAAACGGCGGGCGATCTCTGCCGACTCCATCAGCGGCCATCCTTAGGGTTGTCGCTTGCCTGCGGTCCGCGCCGTGGCCCGGGCCTCGCTAGCCTACGAGCGTATTGCCTGAACCGACGGAAAGCCGATTCATATGTCGCGGTGCCGGTCCATGTACTCGGCCATCCCGGCCCGGACATCGCGAACGAACGCCACGGTTCCGGCACCGGCGTCGCTGGCCGGCGCTCGCCGCGCGGGCACCGAACCTCCTGCCCGGCGGCCCAGCGGGGCCAGCAGGTCACCGTGCGGCAGCAGTGACTTCGCTGCCCTCGTCAGCCGCCGGTAGCCGGTGATGCCGAGAACCGCGCCGATCGCCAGCCAGATCATCCGCCTGATCATCGCCGCGCCCGATCGGGCAGCGCCCTGACCTGTGCCGTCCCGCCCTCCGCACGGAGCTCAGCGACAGGGCGGCCTGCCCTGCGGATCGCCATCGCGCGCCGGACGCCATGGCCGGCCGCGGCGAGGCGCAGCACCGGAGCACCGAGGCCCGAGGCGATCAGCCGCGCGGTCCCGGCGACGGCGGCAACCTGCTCGGAGAGCTCGGACATGCTCGCGGCAACCTCGTCGACGCCGTCAGCCAGGGCACCTGTCCGCGCGAGCTGCTCGTCCGCCCGCTCGACCGCGGCGCGGGTGCGCTGAAGCAGATCGTCTGCACCGGCCTGATAGCTGGTCACCATCGAGGTCGCCGCCGTGATGAGCCTGGCCAGCTTGGCGAGCACGTAGACAGCCGCGCACACGCCGACCGCGAAGAACGCAGCAGCGATCAGCGCTGCCAGCTGCCCCGCGTTCATCGGCACCGCTCCCTCCTGGCCCAGGTCGCTGTCACTGGGCCTGACCCTACCGTCTGCCGCGCTATCGCTTGCCGCGCTGGCGGGTTTCAACCTTCACCCTCGCCTGGCGCTGGCTCGCGCTGGCTGTCGGCCGAGCCGTCGAGCACCGACCTGATCCGCTCGACCCGGTCGGCGTACCTGGCCTCGGCGCCGTGCCGTGACGGCTCGTAGTACCGCCGGCCGGCCGCGGCCTGCGGCAGGTAGTCCTGCCTGACGATCCCCTCGGCGAAGTCGTGCGGGTACAGGTACCCCTTGCCGTGGCCGAGCCTGGCCGCCCCGCGGTAACTGGCGTCCCGCAGGTGGGCCGGCACCGGACCCGACCGCCCCGACCGCACATCATCGGCCGCCGCGCCGATCGCCTTGATGACCGCGTTCGACTTCGGCGCCAGCGCCAGGTGGATCACCGCCTGGGCCAGGTTGATCCGCACCTCGGGCAGGCCGACGAACTCGACTGCCTGGGCCGCCGCCAGCGCCACGGACAGGGCCGACGGATCGGCCATCCCGACATCCTCGCTGGCATGCACGATCAGCCGCCTGGCGATGAACCTCGGATCCTCGCCGGCCTCGATCATCAGCGCCAGGTAGTGCAGCGCGGCATCCACGTTGCTGCCCCTGATGCTCTTGATGAACGCGCTGATCACGTCGTAGTGCTGGTCCCCGGCCCGGTCGTAGCGGACCGCGACCCGGTCCACGGCACGCTCGAGCACCGCGGTGTCGATCACGCCGCCCGCCGGCAGCCCGAGGGCGGCGGCCTCGAGGTAGGTCAGCGCCCGCCTGGCGTCTCCCCCGGCCAGCCGCAGCAGTTCCTCGGCGGCCTCGCTGGCCAGCGTCACGGCCCCGCCGAGCCCGCGCTCGTCCGCGACCGCCAGGTCCAGCAGCGCCCGCATGTCCTCGTCGGGCAGCGGCCGCAGGGTCAGCAGCAGCGAGCGGGAGAGCAGCGGCCCGACGACCGAGAACGACGGGTTCTCGGTCGTCGCGCCGACGAACGAGACCCACCGGTTCTCGACCGCGGGCAGCAGGGCATCCTGCTGTGCCTTGTTGAACCTGTGCACCTCATCGATGAACAGCAGCGTCTGGCTGCCGGTCAGGCCAAGCTCGGCGCGGGCGGCCTCGATCGCCGCCCGGACCTGGCTCACTCCAGCCGAGACGGCGGATAGCTCGACGAACCGGCGGCTGGTCACCTGGCTGAGCACGTAGGCGAGCGTGGTCTTGCCGGTGCCGGGCGGTCCCCAGAGCAGCACGGACATCGGCGCGGCATGCTCGACCAGCTTGCGCAGCGGCGAGCCCTCGGCGGTCAGGTGCGGCTGGCCGCGCACCTCGTCGAGGTTTCTCGGCCGCATCCGGACCGCGAGCGGGGCGACCGCCCTGGCCGCCTCCTCGCCCGCAGCGTCGAACAGGCTCGCGCCCTGCTGCGATCGTGCATCCTTTGCGGTCACGGCTTGACCATACTCTGGGGCACTCCCGATCAGCTGGAATCAGATGCCACCTTGACCGGCGGCGGAGGCGGGGCGGGCGCCGCGGGCGCCGCGACGACGTCCACGCCGGCCTCCTTGCGCTGCGCCACCGTGATCGGCGTCGGCGCCCCGGTCAGCGGGTCGTTGCCCGACGCCGCCTTCGGGAACGCGATGACATCCCTGATCGACTCCCGGCCGGTGAGCAGCATCAGCATCCGGTCCCAGCCGAACGCGATGCCGCCGTGCGGCGGCGGCCCGTAACGCAGCGCGTCGAGCAGGAAGCCGAACTGCGACCGCGCCTCGTCCCGTGACAGCCCGATCGCGTCGAAGACCTGCTGCTGCATGTCGGGACGGTGAATGCGGATCGACCCGCCGCCGATCTCGGTCCCGTTGCAGACGAGGTCGTAGGCGTCGGCCAGCGCACCGCCCGGCTCGGTGGTGAACTTGTCCGCCCATTCCCGCAGCGGCGAGGTGAACGGGTGATGCACCGCGGTCCAGCCGCCTTCCCCGTCCTCTTCGAACATCGGCGCGTCGACCACCCAGGTGAACGCCCACGCCGTGGGATCGATCAGCCCGCACCGCGCGCCGATCTCCAGCCGGGCCGCGCCGAGCAGGCTCCTGGCGGCGTTCGGCGTTCCCGCGGCGAAGAACACGCAGTCACCCGGCCCGGCTCCGGTCGCGGCGGGGAGCCCGCCGCGCTCGGACTCCGAGAGGTGCCTGGCCACCGGGCCCGCGTCGGAGACCGAGCCGTCGGGGCCGATCAGCACGTAGGCCAGTCCCCTGGCCCCGCGCGACCTGGCCCAGTCCTGCCAGCCGTCGAGTTCCTTCCGCGACTGCGCGGCGCCGCCCGGCATCACGACGGCGCCGACGTGCTGAGCCTGGAACACCCGGAAGCCGCTGCCGGCGAAGTAGTGCGTCAGGTCGATCAGCTCGCAGCCGAACCGCAGGTCAGGCTTGTCCGAGCCGAACCTGGCCATCGCGTCGCCATAGGTCATCTGAGGGATGGGGCGGGCAATCTCGTACCTGGCGATCTCCCGCCACAGCCGCTGGACCAGGTCCTCGGCGACCTCGATGATGTCGGCGCGGGTGACGAACGACATCTCGAGGTCGACCTGGGTGAACTCGGGCTGCCGGTCGGCCCGGAAGTCCTCATCGCGGAAGCAGCGCACGAGCTGGTAGTAGCGTTCCAGGCCGGAGACCATCAGCAGTTGCTTGAACAGCTGCGGCGACTGCGGCAGCGCGTACCAGCTGCCGGGCTGCAGCCGCACCGGGACCAGGAAGTCCCTGGCGCCCTCCGGGGTCGACCTGGTCAGGAACGGTGTCTCCACGTTCACGAAGTTGTGGTCCCGCATCACGTCGCTGACCAGGTAGGCCGCAGTCGATCTGGCGCGCAGCGCAGCCGCCATGTCGGCCCGCCTGATGTCCAGGTACCGGTACCTGAGCCTGACTTCCTCGTTGAGCTCGGCGTGCCCGTCGATCGGGAACGGCAGCGGATCGCACTCGGCGAGTATCTCGATCTGCTCGGCGGCGACCTCGACCTCGCCGGTCGGCAGCTCGGGATTCTCGTTCCCGGCCGGCCGGCGCCGCACCTCACCGGTGACCTGCACGCAGAACTCGGCCCGCAGCTCGTGCGCGACGTCCTCCTGCCGCACCACGACCTGGACGACGCCGCTGGCGTCGCGCAGGTCGATGAAGACCACGCCGCCGTGGTCTCTGCGCCGCGCGACCCAGCCCGCGAGCGTGACCTGCTGCCCCGCCTGTGAAGGGCGCAGCGCGCCAGCCTCGTGCGTGCGGATCATCTCTCGACCCAGCCCTTCTGTCGGCAACCTAACCAGCTAACCCGCGTTCACAGCCCCCTGGCCGGGCCCGATGCGGGCGCGAGCCCAGCCAGGAAGGGATTGGTCACCCGCTCCGCCCCGATCGTCGTCTGGGGCCCGTGGCCCGAGAGCACGACGGTCTCGTCCGGTAGCGGAAGGCAGACCCTGGCCAGGCTATCGAGAATCGTCTGGTAATCGCCGCCAGGCAGGTCCGTACGCCCGATCGAGCCGGCGAACAGCAGATCGCCGGTGAACACCGTGTCGGGCAGCCGGAACGTCACCGACCCTGGGGTGTGGCCGGGAGCGTGATCGACAACCAGGCTGACTCCGGCCAGGTCGAGCGTCGTCGCGTCGGCGAGCTCGAGCACCTCGTCCGGCTCGGCGAACGTGATGCCGCCGAAGAGCTGCTGGCCTGCCATCAGGGACAGTCCCCTGGCCGGATCACTGAGCAGCGCCCGGTCGGCCGGGTGAATGTAGGCCGGGATGCCCTTCGCGCCGCAGACCGGTGCTACCGACCAGATGTGGTCGATGTGCCCGTGCGTGGCGAGCACCGCGGCGGGCCGCAGCCGGTACCGGGAGAGGATCTCCTCGATGCCGTCCTCGGCATCCTGGCCAGGATCTATGATCAGGCACTCCTCGCCAGGTCCGGATGCCACGATGTAACAGTTCGCGGCGAACGATCCGGCGGGAAATCCGGCGATCAGCACGGTGACCTCCTGACCGGGCGCGAGTAGCAGATCGGATCGCAGTCCAGGTACGCCCGGCGACTGGTTCGCGACGCAGACCAGGCTAGCGCCAGTTACAAGACGGCTCGGTTGGTGCGTCGAACCGATAACACAGGGCGTAGGCACTTGCCTGGCCCGGATACCATGCGCGAAGTTTTTCAGTGGCATCACTACCGGTTGATAACGGGAGGGTTGGACGGGTGGCGGGTAAGCAGGAGCGCCAGCGCAAGCTGGCCAGGGAGCGCTATGAGCGCCGGATAGCCCGTGAGGCCGAACGGCAGCAGCGGGCCCGCAAGACGGCGCAGTGGGTGTCAGCGGGCCTGGTCCTGCTCGTCCTGGCCGGGGTCGTGGCCTTCACGGTCGTGCACCTGAGCAGCGCGAGCGCCAAGCCGTCAGCGGCGTCCTCGCCGGGCGCGTCGGCCAGCCCCACGCTCAGCGCCAGCCCGACGGCGACGCCCAGCCCGACGGCGTCCGGGGCGGCCGCGGCGTGCGCCTACACCAAGAGCCCGCCCGTGTCCAAGAACGTCGGGCTGCCGCCGGCCAAGCCCGACCTGAAAGCGACCTACCAGGCGACGATCAAGACCAACCGCGGCAATATCGTCATCAACCTGCTGAACTCCAAGGCCCCGTGCACGGTCAACTCGTTCGTCTACCTGGCCAGCAAGAGCTACTTCAGCAACACTCATTGCCACCGCCTCACGACCAGCGGCATCTTCGTCCTGCAGTGTGGTGACCCGACCGGTACGGGCAGCGGCGGACCCGGTTACAAGTTCAACGACGAGAACCTGGCGGGCGCGACCTACCACCAGGGGACGGTGGCGATGGCCAACGCCGGGCCCAACACCAACGGCAGCCAGTTCTTCCTCGTCTACAAGGACACGTCGCTGTCGCCCGCGTATACGCCGTTCGGCACGATCGTGAGCGGGCTGGGCGTGGTCCAGAAAGTGGCTGCGGCAGGGACTGACAACGGGACAGGTGACGGCCATCCTAAGGAAAAGGTCGTCATTGAGAGCGTGACCATCAAGAAGACCTGATTAGACATGCCAGACCGGGCATGCCCCTAGTCAGGTACCGAGCTGGAGGTAAGCGGTGAGCACCGAAAGCCATCAGTGGGGCCGGGTAGCCGACGACGGAACCGTCTACGTTCGCACCTCAGAAGGTGAGCGCGTGGTCGGGATCTGGCAGGCAGGCAGCCCCGACGAGGCGCTCGCCTTCTTCACCCGCCGGTACGACTCCCTGGCCACCGAGGTCATCCTGCTCGAGAAGCGGATCACGACCACCGACCTCGCGCCCGGTCAGGCCAAGGCGACCATCGCCCGGCTGCACGCCGCCATCGCCGAGGCCAAGGCTGTCGGCGACCTGGAGGGACTCAAGCGCAGGCTGGACTCGCTCTCCGAGCGGGCCGACCAGCGCCAGCAAGAGCACAAGGCGGCGCGGGACCGCGCCAGGATCGAGGCGATCGAGGTCAAGGAGCGGATCGTCGCCGAGGCCGAGAAGCTCGCCGCCGAGGCGACGCACTGGAAGTCCAGCGGAGACCGGCTCAAGGAACTGCTGGACGAGTGGAAGGCGGCGCCGCACGGCGACCGTCAGGCCGAGGCAGCGCTGTGGAAGCGGATGTCGGCTGCGCGCAGTGCCTTCGCCAAGCGCCGCAAGGGCTACTTCGCCGCACTCGAGGAAGAGCGCGAGGGCGTGCGGGAACGTAAGCAGGAACTCGTCAGGCGGGCCGAGGAGCTCTCCTCCTCGACCGACTGGGCCGCGACCGCGGCCGCCTACCGCGAGCTGATGGCGTCGTGGAAGGAGGCGGGTCGCGCCGACCGGGCTGCGGAAGACGAGCTGTGGAAGCGGTTCAGGGCCGCCCAGAGCACCTTCTTCGATGCCCGGTCCGCCGCGATGTCGGCGAAGGACAGCCAGCTACGGGAGCGAGCCACGGCCAAGGAGGAACTGCTCGCCGAGGCCGAGCGGCTGCTCCCGGTGACCGACCCCAAGACCGCCAGGGCCGCGCTGCGCTCGATCCATCAGCGCTGGGACAAGATCGGTGCCGTCGCCAGGGACTCGCAGGAGCGGCTCGAAGGCGGCCTGAAGAAGGTCGACGACGCGGTGCGCAAGGCCGAGGACATCCAGTGGCGCCGGACCAACCCCGAGGCACTGTCCCGGGCCAGGGACACGATCGACCAGATCCGCAAGACGATCCACAACCTGGAAGGCCAGCTCGAGCAGGCGAATGAGAAGGGCGACGAGGCCGCCCGCCAGCGCGCCACGTCGGCACTGCAGACGAGGCGGGCCTGGCTCGCCGAGGCCGAGAAGACCCTCGCCGACCTCACCAGCTGACGAGCGCGACCGACCGCGCCGACGCGGCTCACCCAGCCCGCCGAGGCCGCGCCGCGCCCAGCCCGCCGGCGCTGCTCCCGGCCCCGCA
>Ga0307374_10013507_pt1 | contig 11281 bp, 14 predicted proteins | sample OX3MG_FD_202532 | JGI IMG/M metagenome (GOLD analysis project Ga0307374, IMG submission 202532) | Soil microbial communities from Risofladan, Vaasa, Finland - OX-3 | ecosystem: Environmental > Terrestrial > Soil > Coastal area > Acid sulfate soil | place: Finland: Risofladan, Vaasa | collected... | reverse complement strand
ACGGTTTGGCCACACGGTTCTCTTTTGTTCTTGATCAGCATTCGATATCCTTGTGATTCAAGCTCGGCGGTCGCCTTCTCGACGCTATCCACTTCAAACTCCACCCAACTTTGAGGGACCGGAATACTGGCGGGCCAGGTATTTTTACCGAAGCAAGACTCCGCCGCCTGCGAGAGGGGCCACACGGCAAAATGCTTGGCACCTGCAAGAGCGGCTGTATAAAGATAGCCGCCCGTATCCTCTTTGAAGGAGATTCCCAGGACCTCACTATATAGCTTGCGACTTTCAGCAATGTCGCGGTCGATCGGACCAAAACCCGCAATGAACAGAACTTTTACGCCTTTCATCTTAGTCCGGTTTTGCATGATTACGTCTTGTCCCAGCCCCGCACACGCGGCCACCAGCGTCGCACATTGCGGCAATACTCCTCGTAGCCCGCTCCGAACTTCTTTCGCAGCGTCGGTTCTTCGTAGTAGACGACAAACGAGTGCACGCCGAGCATCCCGGCAATAGCGAAAGCGATACCCGTCCAACTCGCGCGCCCGAAAACAATCCAAAGCCCGATCCACCCTGCAGCGCCGCCTACGTAAATCGGGTTGCGTACGTGCCGGTAGAGGCCGACAACGACCAGTCGCTGCGGCGGAGCAAACGGGGCCGGAGAGCCCCGTCCTGTCCATGCGAAATCCCAGATGCAACGAAGCGCTACCGAGAATCCCAGCACAGAGGGTATTGCCGCCAGCAAGCGCCAATGTGCAGCACCCGCCATTTCCACGCGGAAGTCCAACCACTGGGGAACTACCCAGAACCAAAGTGCGAAGAATGCGCCGCCTGCCACTAAAGAGGCGACCGCCGTCGTCCATCGGCTCGCAGGGTTCCCAGGTGTCATGAAGTATGCCGGCGCCGTTCCCGCGACTTCGGTTAAGGCCGTTTCAAGTTTAGCAACAAAATCCCCTACCTTAAACACATCGTGAGAGTTCACGGCTGCGCGCAATCCGCAAGGGCCACGTACGTTCTGTTCCCACAAGGGCAGGATTTGAAGAGGATGGCGACAATGAACCAAGACAACAATGCAAAGGCGGTTGAGGAAGGAACTTTGCGCATTGGCGACCTGGACGCAGATACCAACACCGACTGGCAACACGACTGCGGTGACAAGACTCCTGCAAAATTCAACCGTCACATTTACGACAATCTGTTGGCAAATCTCGAATCGCAAATCGAAAGTTGGAACCGAAGCGCTGTTCGCAGCCCGAATCCTGAAAATGCCCACGCGCTATGGCTCAAAGCAGAAGGTTTAGGCTACGCGCTGCGATTGCTCTATGCCTTCGAACCAGAGTTCCGGGAATTGGTCGAATGTGCGTCAAGGTAAGTGGGACTAACCTTCGCGGCTTCCACATTCCAGCTTATCGAGAGGAAATCCATATGAAAGCATCCGCCATATCAGAGGCATTGGCCGTGCTCGTGGCTGCCCGTCAGCCCGTCTTCATTTGGGGCGGGCCAGGAATCGGAAAATCGGCTGTGGTCAATCAGCTTGCCGAAACGTTAAAGATCCCACTGCAAGACGTGCGGGCTCTCTTGCTCGATCCGGTTGACCTGCGCGGTCTGCCATTCTTGGGAAGTGACGGTCGGTCAAAATGGGCGACGCCAGAGTTCCTGCCGCAGGACGGATCGGGCATTCTCTTCCTGGACGAACTGAATGCGGCGCCGGCCATGGTTCAGGCCAGTTGCTATCAATTAGTGCTGGACCGCAAGCTGGGCGAGTACACCTTGCCCCAGGGCTGGGCCATTATCGCTGCGGGCAATTGCGACTCGGACCGTGGGGCTACGACCCGAATGCCCACACCACTGCGGAACCGATTTGTGCATCTGGAATTCGAGGTTGATCTGCAGGAGTGGTCCGAGTGGGCGATCCAGGCAGGAATTCGCCCAGAGGTGATTGCCTTTCTTCGCTTCCGGCCTGAGTTGCTGAGTGCTTTCGACCGCGACGCCAACGCCTTTCCCTCGCCGCGGTCCTGGGAGTTTGTCTCGCATATTCTTGACTCCCTCGACTCGAAGTGGAGCCAGGCGTTAGAGCACGAAGTCGTCGCGGGAGCGGTGGGCACAGGCGCCGCCACGGAATTCTCGGCCTTCTTGCGGATGTTCCGGGAATTGCCCAACATTGATGCCATTCTTTTGAACCCTCTCAAAGAACCCGTGCCGGAGAACGCTGCCACACAGTATGCGGTCGCTTCGGCGCTGGCCCGGTGTGCCTCCGACACAAATTTCGACCGCATCTGCCTGTACCTGAACCGCCTGCCGACCGAGTTTCGAGTGTTGTGTGTCCGCGACGCCACCCTTCGCGACCCAGCGATTCGTTCTACGGCTGGCTTCGTCAAGTTCGCAGTCGAGAACCACCACGCGATCGCGTAGCCTGAGTCCGGAGCGAAGTTGATTATTATTCGGCAGGGCAAGCACAGACGCTATTTTCCCGGCGTCGCCGCAGCCCGCCATGTTAAGATGAATCCACGAGAAACTCTTATGACCGCGAAGCGCAAAGGCGGAGGGTTCAAAACGACGATGGGTTACGTAGGCAAAGTCAGAAAGGGCACCGTTGTTCTGCCGCCGGAAGCTAATCTTCCGGAGGGCACTACGGTTCGAGTGGAACCGGTGGAAACGTTAGCGGCACGGCTTAAAGACGTGATTGGGGCCGTTCAGGAGATGCCGCCTGACTGGGCGGAGAACCACGATCATTACATCCATGGTGCACCCAAGAAGTGAACCTCATCTTCGCCGACACCTTCTATTTCCTGGCTTTGTTGAATCAAGAAGATGCCGCGCACACCAAGGCGCGCGCCGCTTCTGAAGAGATCACCGATCCTATCGTTACGACCGCGTGGGTGCTCACCGAAGTAGCCGATGCGTTGGCCGCGCCCAATCTGAGACACATCTTTCTGCGCCTGATGGAGAGCCTGCGATCCGATCCCAACACTACGATTGTCCCCCCAAGCCAAGCCCTTTTTGACCAGGGGCTAAAACTCTACGCGGAACGGCCTGACCAAGGCTGGACCCTCACGGACTGTACGTCGTTCGTGGTAATGGAGCAACAAGGCATCACCCAAGCTCTTACGGGCGACCGCCATTTCGAGCAGGCGGGCTTCAGGGCATTGCTCAGATAGCTGAAGGACCGCAAGACCCCGCAAAGATTTGCTGCCCCCTTCTCGCTTTTCAAGAAAACCTACCAGTAGGACCCAGGAGACGTTCCAATGACTTCGACCTCCACACCAGAACCATCCTTATCCTCGCGGGCCATGCTGTGCTCGCTTTCGATCAGTTTGTGGTCGGCGCGAAAACATGACCCCGAAGCGTCCGAGGAAATCGCCCAGCGGCATGGCGCGCAAGCCGACGCCGGCCGCTATCACAAGGTTCTTCTCCCCAAAGCAGCGCTCGCCGAGATCCAGAAGATCGTAAGCGATGCCCGGCAGGAACATTACTTCATGACCCTCCCTTGGGACGACAACGGCTATCGCGTACTCCCAGCCGCAGCTTATATGGACCACGCGGAGAAAATGCGGGACCTATCGAATCGGTTCTCGCCGGCCGTCGAAGCCCTAGCCCAACAGTTCGGTCAACTCGTGGAAAATGCCAAGGTACGACTCGGCGGCCTGTTCCGTCCCGAAGACTATCCGGCTCCCGAGGAACTCCGCTCCAAGTTTTCCTTCGAGACCAAGGTAATGCCTCTGCCCGATGCGGGCGATTTTCGTGTCACGCTAGGCGAAGAAGAGAAGGAGCGAATCAAGCGCCAGATCACCGCTGCAGTCGAGGCGTCGCTTCAGGTCGCGAGCCGCGACCTTTGGCAGCGGCTCTACGAAGCGGTCAGTCATTTGGCCGAACGTCTTGAAGCCTACAAGGTAACAGACGGGGGAGTGGAACATCCCTTTCGCGACTCCGTCGTCACCAACCTCGTGAAGCTAGTTGATGTCCTGCCGAAACTCAACGTCACCGGCGACCCAGAGCTCGACCGCCTGGCTGGCCAGGTGCGCGCCTCGCTCCTCGTCGATCCACAAGAACTGCGGAAGTCGGAGTCGGTTCGTAATGAGACTGCCAAGACTGCTTCAGCAATAGCAGACCGCATGGCCGCGTACATGGCTGGTTATGCCGTGCCAGTGCCTGCCGAAGGGAGGGCGGCGTGAAACCTCTTCATCAGACGACCACCGCAGAAAAGCTGACGCGCGCGCGCACTCGACTTGTCCTGGATCAGCCGTTCTTTGGCACGCTCAGCTTGAGGTTGAAACTGATACCTGCAAGTTTGCCGACGATGGCAACTAACGGCTCCCGGATCGTATATAACCCCGCGTTCGTGGATCAACTCAAGCCAGCGGAACTCGAAGGAACGCTTGCCCACGAGGTCTTACACTGTGCGCTGGGACATCACTGTCGCCGCGGCAACCGCGATCCAGGACTCTGGAATGAAGCCGCAGACTTGGCTATCAACCCAATTCTGATCGGAAACGGCCTCACGCTTCCGGCGGGGGCGCTGATCGATCCCAGGTTCGCGAATTTGAGCGCAGAAGAGATCTACGCCCGGCTGCTTCGAAAAGGAGGCGAGGGGAACGGAGCGTCAAAGCCAGGACCTCAACAGACGAAAGCTGCCGGGGGAATGGGTAACGGCCCGCAAGGAACACACGGCGCTGGAATGCCGGATTCGAAAGTTGACTCCTCTCACCAGCCCGGTTCAAACCAAGCTGGACCGACGACGGAGGAAGCTGTGGACCCTGGATCCATGCGGCCCGGAGGGTTCGGCGAGGTCTGGGACGCGACCGATGAGCAGGGCCATCCGGCTTCAACGGCCGACAAGCATCGCCAGGAGCACGAGTGGAACATCGCGGCGGAGCAGGCCCTCCGGTCGGCCAAGGCGTGCGGGCGCGAGCCAGGACATGTTGAAAGGCCGCTTGTCGACAGCCGTAAGTCTCAGCAGGATTGGCGCGCGATTTTGCGGGACTTTATTGCCTCCGCGACACCATCTGATTATCGCTGGACGCCACCCAATCGGCGTTACATCGCTTCGGGCCTGTATCTGCCCTCGGTCGAGCGGCGCGGCCTGGGTGAGATTGTCATCGTGGTCGATACTTCCGGTTCGATCGGACAACGCGAACTGGAACAATTTGCTGCTGAAATCTCCGCAATCTCCGAAGAGGCGCAGCCTGAAGCCATCCACGTCGTCTATTGCGATGCAGCTGTTCAATCCTCGCAAGAGTTCCGTGCTTCAGAACCCCTCCAACTCGAGCCAAAGGGTGGCGGAGGCACAGATTTCCGTCCAGCATTCGCGTGGCTCGCCGAAAACAATGTCGCGCCGGTCTGCGTGATCTACCTCACCGATCTGTGCTGCGATTCATTCCCAGAGACCCCGGATTACCCGGTACTCTGGTTGACCGAATCCCGCAGGATTGCGCCATTTGGTGAAACGATTCGCATCAGCCTCGATTGAACAATACGGTAAATCGCAGATTCCGCGGGTATCAACCTGCCCAACCTAAAGAAAGGAGCAATGCATCGCGCAGGCGTGCTTACGCAGGTCTGTGCGGCCATTTATATGCCCATGTTGAATAAAGTGATGTTAATCGGGTACGCCGGGGCCGACAGTGAAATGAAGTTTACATCTGGCGGGACTCCCGTGGCCAACTTCTCTCTGGCCGTGAACGAAAGCTTCAAGAACAGCCAAGGCGAGAAGAAATCAAATACGCTCTGGGTCCGTTGTGTGGCGTGGCGTCGCTGCGCGGAGATTGTTGGCGAGTATGTCACCAAGGGCAAATTTCTGTTCGTCGAAGGAAGACTCCAGTTGCGGAGCTACGAGGACCGCCAAGGCGAAAAACGCGATGTGACGGAAGTGGTCGTCAACACAATCCGATTTCTCGGGCCGGCAAAGAACGGAAACGACGCGAAACCGACTGAATCGCCGAAGGTCACCGAACCCGCTGACGAGAGCGATAACCCGTTCAACAATACGGCCGCCGAGGGTCAAGACCAAGACATCCCCTTCTGAGGCGGGTATCCCAAGATCCAAACCGACCAGCTTCTAGGGGCTGGTCACACTCAAGTCGAATCCTTCCCACGTTGTCCACCCAATGACTTTTTCTCCCACTTACCAGACCGTGGGTCATAGATGTAGTAGTCGTACGTGGAACTCATGTCGACGGACCAGATGTCACAAAACACCCAGGCTTGGGAGGTGGGATCCCACATCAGAGTGACCCGCTCCGCCTTTCGCGACGTGACCTCTCCAAATCCTTCAATAATGTACTCGGCTAATTTCTTGAATTGTCCTTCTTCATCCTTCCAACTCAGGAGAGATTCGGTGGGAATACTAATCCGCACTTCGACGTTCTCAAATTTGCCGATGTACAGACCAACTCCTGGAGGCTGGCGCCTTCCTCCCCTTCCGTAGGCTAAAACGGCATCTCTGAAACGATTACCAATCTCGTCAAGCAGCGGACCAAACGTTTTCTTGGCAACCCAGCCTCCAACCGCAATAATGGTCAGGACTATATAGGCCGCACCGAGCGCAGATTCTGTTAGATGAAAGACTGTACTGATGCTCGGCCGGATTTCCAAAGGGAATACCCTGACCATTGCATCGACTGTTTCCAGATCCCCACCGGACGCTGGATCTAGGGCGAGTTGTAATTTTATTTCTTGTTCGGAGAAAGTCATTGTTCAGTTCGGGCCGTTCAAACATGCTACGAGTGCACGTCTCGGTTGGTAGAAGAGTGAACCAGCCAATAATCACGTTTCGCGTTCAGCAGCACCTGTCAAGCGTCGTCCATCCACCACGCGCAGAAGATAGCTTGCGAGCATGATTAGCTCAGCAGCTTCGTCGGCTGGAATCTCTACGTTGCGATGACTCGGTGGATTCTTGCCCCACCCGATAGCGCCTGCGAATAGGTCTGAGAGCGCCTGCTCCTCAGACCGGTGGCCGCCGAGCTTCGATAACGGTCCGCGGTCTGGATTGAAAGCTTTGCGCATAAGGTCAGTGCCAATCAACTCCTGGGGGAGCCGCGCCGCTTCCCTGACTAGAACCTCCACTTGTTTGAATGCTTGGAACACAGCAGTGTCGTAATCACCACGCAGGAATGTAGCATAGACGTGTTCCAGTAAGCCCGGGTGCAGGACCTCCTTACGCAAGTATGCGCCCCGCCGATAGGCTTCTAAGGCCGCGGCTGAACTGGCAAGACGCTTTCCTCTCTCGGTGACAATGACCCAGTCACGATCTTGGTTCAAAGGGTCCGCCACGATCAGGCTTTCGCGTTCCAACCAATTCCAGGCAGTCGCCAGAGCCCTTCGAATCTTAGAATCGTAGTTAGAAGGATAATCGCCTGTAAGGCTTGGGTCGTGCGGGTTGAAAAAGTTCCCGCGCTTGAACGAAGTCGATGGGAACCTGGAGGCCAGATAACGAAGAAGTCCCCCGCCGAGCTCCTCCGGCTCTAGCCCGAGGATTACATCAGGATCAGGATATATTTCCGAAAGTTTCAAACGAATTTCGCTACGCGCTAATTATCATGCACCACAATGCTGACACGCCTAGACCCCGGCTCTTCAGCCCCTACGATTTCTCGAAGGAAAAGGTAGCCTCGATTTCCGTCCGACAGATACATACAGATACATACGGTGTCATGACACCCCAGACAGTCGAATTCTATCACCAATTAGCCCTGCTGCGGGCGCACCTGTTTGTCTGCGTCTCACCAATTGACAGAACTGATGGCGTGTGCTGAAGGAAGCTACAAATCAGCCCGCGCCGAGGAAGGAGGAAAAGTGTTCGTCGAACTCATGCCGCTTCTTGCCGGCCGCACCGTGCTCATCACGGTGGCCAAGGTGGATGATAAGACGCTGCGCGTCAACGTCATTCCCCACGCCAAGGCCGACGAGAATCCGGCTCTCTCTACCCCACTCACCTACACCGGCTCGCCCGAGGAACTCGATGCCGAACTTGGGAAGCATTTGGCCAGTTACGTCCAAACCCACCAACAAACCGCCAGCACCTTGGCCGAAGCAAAAGCCACGATGGAGGCTGCCGCCAAGGCTGCGCAGGAGGAAGCAAAGCGGAAGGCCGAGGAACGCAAGAAGGCAGTTCAGAAGCCACACGACAAAGGAACCACCGCGACGGCAGCTGAGCCTGGCTTAACAGCGTCCTCCGCATCGGGAACGCCGTCCGAAACTGCTCCAGCTCCGGCGTCGGCTGGTGCACCGGGGCTGTTCGGAACGACATCGCCCGAAGCAGCTTCAACTCAACCGAAGGGAGGTCTCGCACTCTAATGGAAAGCCACGTTCTTCAGAAAGTTTACGAATTCAATGGCGTGAGGCTTCCGGAGATTTCAAAAGACCTCTCGCCCGAGGAAACCCGCAACCTGTACAGCCAGCAATATCCCGACATCGCGACGGCCACGATCACCGGGCCGGAAGTCGTCGGGGACAAGCTGCTTTATAGGTTCTCGAGAGCCATTGGTTCAAAGGGGTGACCCGATGAACCGAAATCCCAAACGGAAGGAGGTAACGAAGCAGGCGGTTCTGGCGGAGCTTGAAAACCTTCGCCAGGGCCGCCATGCCCGTTACCAGACACTCGTCGGGAGGTTTGCAAGATGCCCGGAACTGATACGCGCCTCCGCTCTCTTCACCGCCGCCGTGGATGCGAGCGGTCGCGCTTACAGCCACACGCCACTCGATGCGCCGCCCGGCTGGCTTCCACCGGTCAGTTGATGGCACAAGGTAGCAGCTTAACACTTCCCCGACTCGACCGCGTCCCGCTGGTGCATCGTTTGGTTGCCGATGACTGCCTCGCTGTCCTGCTGGCCCAATCTCTCGTCGAGTTGAACATCGCGATCCCCACTGATTGGACGAGGGCGGTATGCGAGCCAACGTCGCTCATCGGGATTACGCTTGAGCGGTGGATTGACGCGCACGGTGGAGCTGCCATTCGACGCCGCTTTATTTTGGAAGCAAGGGTCAGCTCATCTCCTTGCGCCTGGGCCGACGAGGACGAAGCCAATCCGCAGAGGCTCTTTTTGACCGTCGAGCCGTCCCAGGCGGGTTGCGTCGTCTTTGGCCCCACGCTGAAATTGCTTGAGGGATTTCATCTGACACTGCCTGCAGCGTTCTTTTACCAGTTTGTCGCTGCCTTGAATCGTTGGATCAGGGTCTACGATTTGAGAGACGCTGAAGAACGAATCGAGAACTTGAAGGATTGGATCGCCAATGAGCCGGACGCCGACCAGTACGAACTGCCTGACGTGCAAGGCTCGATTCCGCCGTGCATGAAGCAGCCACCACTGGGTCGCAAAGAGCTTTCCCTCCTGGTAGGCCAGATCACCGAGCCACTTGCGGCAAAGTTGGTGGCAGGTTTGCTTGACCTCAAGAAGGTGTCAGAGAAGGCGGAGCGGCCGCAGCTTGATGACGGCATCGGCGAGCTGCTTTCGGACTGCAACCCGCCATTGCCCTCTCTCTTGGCGATCTTCGCGGAGTCGGATGGAATTGCGGCGGCGTTCGTTACGTTATCTCGGGAATTCGGAAATCTTGGATCGGGGATGTAGCAAATGGAAGGGGTTTGGGCAGCTAACGGAAGGAGGGCGTAGCCCGACTGAAGTTAGCTGCCCAAACCCCGAACCCCATGGTGGGCCTCCTCGCGGTTATGATGGCATCTATGCCTACATACAAGGTTGAGAGAACGTCAGAGAGTAGTCTCCCGTTTCAGGTTCGAGGCCCCCGCGGGCTACCCGCGGCCGAAATCAATGAGTTCTTGGGGTACCTGATGAATTGCGGGCGTTCGGGGTACACTCTGCGCTCGTACGCAGCAGGGCTGGCGCATTTCTTCGGATGGCTCCATGAATCCGGTGTCGCCATCAATGGTGTGAGCCGCACCGTGGTCGGCCAGTACATCGGGATTTTCAGCAGGGGTTCCAAGGCTAGAGCGTGCTTTCGTGCGAACAAAGCAGGCGAAGGCGGTGAGGCTGGCCGAGATGGGGTTGTTGGCGAGGAACGGCAACCGAAGACCGTAAACCACCGCCTCAGCGTGTTGGCTTCGTATTTTGAATATCGGATCAGACAGGACGACGAGCGAGGCAGCGGGGCTTGGTATCAACGAGCCAACCCGGCTTCGACAGAGGACGCTGGTCCCGACAGGCGCCATCGCCTGCGGGGTCGAGATGTGCCCCTCCGCCGGCGAATCGGGGAGTTCCGCCGACGTGTGCCCAGGAAAATCCCCAGGCAGTTCGACCCGGGGCTGGCGGAGCGACTTATCGATGCCGCCGTTTCTTGGCGGGACAAAGCTATCCTCACGCTTCTTCTTCGTACGGGGCAACGGATTGGAGACTGGAGCACGATTGCAGGAACTCACGGCGTGCTTGGGATGACGCTAGCGGATTTTGATAGGGCCCACGGGATGATCACAGTTCGGCTCAAGGGTGCTCGCGATGAACACCGCGTGCCCATTACCGATGACTTTTGGCCGTTGTTCGATCAGTATTTGGCCCAAGAACGATTAACAGACGTGAGGACAGAGGCGGCCTGGCTTGGTCTGCGCAGAGGCAGCGGACAGCCGCTAACCTACGCGGCTTTTGAATCATCCCTGCGATATACCGCCCGGAAGATCGGCTTGAAGGTGCACGCCCATATGTTTCGCCACACTCTGGCACAGGGGGTGCTGGATACAACTGGAAATTTGAAAGTTGCTCAAGAGATTCTCGGACACGCTCACCTGAGTACGACGGCAGATTTGTACATGCACCTCGATCATAGCGCTATGGTGGATGCTCTTGCAGCAGTCAAAGCCATCTCCGATGAGGAACGAAAAACAACGGGCATGCAGGCAACAGGCATTACTGTTCGTTATGCCTTTCCTTACGACGAAATCACCCTCGAAGAACTAGAGAAAGCTGCTACGCAAGCCCCATCGCCGCGAGGAGAAGAATAGATTGGTTGCGGTAAGACACCCAAAGCGGAACACGTCTAGCCGTCTTCGATCTGTGGATGCGGACGATGTTTATGACCGATTGGAAGTGCTGAAGAGCCTGCTTTCGGCTTTGGCTCTACTGAGGCAGATTAACAACCAAAGTAGAATACGCCTTGGGCGGGCTTGCCACATCCTCGTCGATGCGCTGGATACTTGTAAGGGGAGGACTCTCCAGGAGAGATGGGCTGCCTTTGAGAAGACAGTGTGGCCCAGGTGGAGGGCAATTCCGGACCATGCTCACCGGCGAACCTGCGGCGGCGCCTGGATTGCGGTTGTGACACGACACGTGCGACCGTCGGCGAA
>Ga0307374_10013506_pt1 | contig 11283 bp, 6 predicted proteins | sample OX3MG_FD_202532 | JGI IMG/M metagenome (GOLD analysis project Ga0307374, IMG submission 202532) | Soil microbial communities from Risofladan, Vaasa, Finland - OX-3 | ecosystem: Environmental > Terrestrial > Soil > Coastal area > Acid sulfate soil | place: Finland: Risofladan, Vaasa | collected... | reverse complement strand
CCGGCCTCGTTGATCTCGCGGTCGACACCGACGACGAGGCGATCGCCGCGGTCCGGCGCTTCCTGTCCTACCTGCCGAGCCACGCGGGCGAGGCGCCGCCGGTCGTGCCGGTGCCGCCCGGTTCGGACGCGGCCGGCGCCGCGATCCTCGACCTCGTGCCGGCCGAGCGCAACCGGGTCTACGACATGCGCAAGGTGATCGGCGCGATCGTCGACCGCGACAGCCTGTTCGAGGTGAAGCCGCGCTTTGGCCGCTCGCTGGTCACCGGCCTCGCCCGGCTCGACGGCCACAGCGTCGGCATCATCGCCAACAATCCGCTCTACAAGGGCGGCGCGATCGATGTCGATGCCTGCCTCAAGGTGACCAGCTTTCTGGTGCTGTGCGATTCGTACAACGTGCCGATCGTCACCCTGGTCGATCAGCCGGGCTTTCTGATCGGCCTCGAGGGCGAGCAGCGCGGCGCGCCGGGCCGCATCATCAACTGGATGAACGCCTTGCAGCTCGTCACCATGCCGAAGATCTCGGTGATCCTGCGCAAGAGCTACGGGCAGGCCTATCTCAACATGGGCGGCGGGCGAAACTCCGACGAGGTCGCGTGCTGGCCCTCCGCGGATCTCGGCTTCATGGACCCGGTGGTGGCGATGAACGTCCTCTACGGGCTGAAGGAAGCCGACGATCCTGAACGCTACCACACGCTCCATGCCGAGCTGACCCGCGACACCTCGCCCTATGCGCTGGCCGAATTGTACGAGGCGCAGGCGGTGATCGACCCGCGCGAGACGCGCGCCTGGCTGATCGCGATGCTGGAGGTGCACCGGTTGCGCCGGACCGGCGGCGTCGGGCACCACAGGCTGGCCAACTGGCCGACCAGCTATTGATCGACTGCCAGCTATTGATCGACTGAATGAGGGGCAGATGGCCGAAATACGGGTGCGCAGCGAGATCGCCGGCTCGGTGTGGAAAATCGAGGTGGCGGTTGGCGACGCCGTCGCCGAAGATGATTCGCTAGTGATCATCGAGTCGATGAAGATGGAGATCCCGCTATTGGCGCCGCAGGCCGGCATCGTCACGGAAATCCTCGTCATCGAGGGCGAGGCGATCGCCGAGGGCGATATCGCCGTGATCCTCGGATGAGCCTGCCGCCGCGGCGGGTGCTCGATGAACCGGCGGCCAAAGCGCTCGTCGCCGGGGCCGGGATCGCGGTGCCGCGATCGCTCGTCGTCGGCCCGGCGGAGACGGTGGCGCCGCACCTCGCGAGGCTGACCCCGCCTTTCGCGCTGAAGGCCATCGCACCCGGAATTTCGCACAAGAGCGACGCCGGCGGCGTGGCGCTCGGCCTCGCCGATGGCGGCGCCATCGAGGCGGCGCGCACCGCGATGCTGCGCCGGCCGGCGCTGGCCGCCGCCACCGGGTTTCTGATCGAGGAAATGGCGCCGCCCGGTCACGAGCTGGTGATCGGGGCGCGCCGGGAAGCGGGCTTCGGTCCGGTCGTGATGCTCGGGCTCGGCGGCATCTTTGTCGAAATGCTCGGCGATGTCAGCTTCCGCCTCGCCCCGTTAGGCGAAGACGATATCCGCGCGATGCTCGGCGAATTGCGCGCCGCGCCGGTGCTGCGCGGGGCGCGCGGCGGCATCCTCGCCGACGCGGCGGCGATCGTCGACGCGGTCCTGCGGCTTGCCGGCCCGCAGGGGCTCGTCATGACGATGCCGCAGATCGCCGAACTCGACATCAACCCGCTGATCGTCGCGGCGCACGGCGCGGTCGCGGTCGACGCGCGGGTGGTGCTCGCCGAAGCCGGCCCCGGCCACCCGCCTCATCCTCCCACGCCTGCGGCGTGGGCCCCTCCCTCTCCTCCCTTTCAGGGCGGAGAGGGAAAATTACATCCCGCTCCAGTTCAACCCTCTCCCCCCATTGGGGGGAGAGGGCAGGGTGAGGGGGGCAAGGCGGCGGATTTGCTCGCTGCCTTCGCGCCGCTGTTCACGCCGCGCAACGTCGCGGTGCTCGGCGCCTCGACGAGCGGCGGCGGGCCGGCCAGCAACCTCATTCGCCAGCTGCGCGAGATCGGCTTTGCCGGGCCGATCTATCCGGTGCATCCGAATGCTTCGGAAATCGACGGGCTGCCCGCCTATGCTTCGCTGGCGGCGCTGCCCGAGCCGGTCGATTACGCATTTGTCGCGATCGCCGCGCCGCACATTCCGGCGGCGCTGGCGGCCGGCGCCGGGCGTGTGCGGTTCGCGCAGGTGATGTCGAGCGGGTTTGCCGAAAGCGCCGACGGGCGCGGCCCCGAAGCGGCGCTGGCCGAAGCGGCGCGCGCGGCGGGAATCCGGCTGATCGGCCCCAACTGTCTGGGCACCTATTCGCCGCGCGGCCATCTGACCTTTCTTGACGGCCTGTCGGGACGGCTGGGTCCGGTTGGGCTGCTCGGACAAAGCGGCGGGCTCGTCATGGATGCGCTGCGCCGCGGCGAGCGCCGCGGCCTCGCCTTCAGCGGCGCGGTGACGCTGGGCAATTGCGCCGATCTCGGCCCCGCCGATCTGCTCGAGTTCTTTCTTGCCGACGCGGCGACACGGGTGGTCGGCCTCTATCTCGAAAATTCGCGCGACGCCCGGCGCCTGTTCGAGCTGCTCAGCGGCGCCGGGACCGAGAAACCGGTCGTGCTATTGCGCGGCGGCCGCACCGGCGCGGGCCAGCGCGCCGCCTTGTCGCATACCGGCGCGCTGGCCAGCGACGACCGCATCTGGAGCGGCCTCGCCCGCCAGGTCGGCGTCGCGCTGGTCGATACGCTCGACGGGTTCGTCGACGCGCTGCTGGCCTTGCAGCTGCTGATGCCGCGCGCGCAGCCGAGCGAGCGGGTGGTACTGTTCGGCAATGGCGGCGGCACCAGCGTCTTGGCCGCCGACGCCTTCGCCCGCGAGGGCTTTGCGGTGGCGCCGTTCGGCGCCGCGCCCGATGCGGCGCTGCGCGCGCTCGATTTGCCGGCCGGGTCGAGCATCGCCAACCCGATCGACGTGCCGGCCAACATCCTGCGCCGCGACGGTGGCGCGGTCGCCGCGAGAATCCTCGATGCGGTCTGCGCGCAGGGCGACGCCGACGCGATCGTCATGCACATCAACATGCCGGTCGTGCTTGCCTATCGCGATGCCGACCTGCTCGGCAACCTGCTGAGCGCCGCCCTGGCGCTGCGCGAGCGGCATCGGAAGGGCCCGCATTTCCTGCTGGTGCTGCGCTCGGATGGCGAGCCGGCGATTGAGGCGCGCAAGCAGGCCTACCGCGAGCGCGCCGTGCTGTCCGGCATCCCGGTCTATGACGAGCTCGACGACGCGGCCCGCGCGCTGGCCGCGCTGCGCACCGTCGAGCGCCGCCGGGCGGCCGGCGGCGGTGCGGTTGGCGGCGGTGCGGCCGGTGGCGGTGCGGCCGGTGGCGGTGCGGCCGGCGGCGAGGGCTCAACCGCCGCATTCAGCAGCAGCAGCCGCCTGCAGGCATCGTAGACCGGTCCCGGCATCAATTCGCGCAGGCAGGCGAGGGAGCGCGGGCAATCCTCGGCGCTCGAAAGGTAGCACGGCGAGCAGACGACTTCGCGGACGACGGCGATCGCATTGGGGCCGACCGGACCCCATTCGCGCACATCGACCGTGCCGGCGTGGACGCCGACCGTCGGCACCCCGAGCGCCGCGGCGAGGTGCTTTGGCCCGCTGTCATTGCCGAGGAACAGCGCTGCCGTCTCAAGCAATCCCGGCAGCTCGGCGAGCGACAGCTGGCCGACCAGCGAGGTCGCCCGGTCGCGATGGCGCAGGCGGGTGAGAATTGCGGCGACGACGTCGGCATCATCCTCGCCACCGATCAGCACGATCCGCGCGCCCTCGTTCGTCGCGAGACGGTCGATGACCGCGGCGAAATACTCGACCGGCCATTGCTTCATGGCATTGCCGGCGCCGGGGTGGACGCACACCAGCGGTCCGGACGCCGACCCGCCGGCCTCCGGCAGCGGCGCTGGGAGCGGCGCTGGGAGCGGCACCGCCGCGGGACGGACCGCGATCAGGCCGCGATCACCCTCGCACGCCGCGGCAATCGCATCCGCCAGGTTCACCAGATCGTCGCCGTTATGTTGGCGCTTGCGGACATAGATCTGGTCGCCGGTCCATTCCAGCGCGATGTCGAGCCACGGGAACTGCGAGCGGAAGTCGAACCCGGCAAGATGGCGCGCGCCGGTGTGCCGCAATACCGGGCGGGTCTCGGTGTGCTTGCGTAGATCGACCGCCAGATCGAACCGCTCGGGCGCCAGGCGCCGGCGCAGCGCCTGCCAATCCTCGTCCGACCGCTCGACCTCCCCCTCGGACGAACGCGGGTGGAAGAAATCGAACTCGATCGTCTCGTCGACGCTCGGCTCAAGCGACCACACCGGCCGCGACACGCGCGAGGTCAGCACCGCAATATGGGCCCGCGGAAAGTGCTGCTTTAGGCGGCGGAGCGCCGGAAATGCGATGATGCAATCGCCGATATGGTCGAGCTTGAGAACCAGGATCCGGCGGATGTCATCGCGCAACATCGCCGGCCGGCCGGTTAGCAACGCCCGGGTCGGCTCGTAGTCGATCGCCAGATCGTCCAGCGTTTTCGACAGATGCGGGCTGAAATAAGGATCGCCCGCCAGAAACAGCTCGCGCCATTTGCCGTCGAACGTGGCGGCGTCGTAATCGTCGGCGAGCGCGCCCCGGCTGACCGCCTCGTGATGGATCAGGCGGGCCTCGGGGGTATAGACATTGATCAGGCCGTGCCGCCACGCCCGCAGACAGAAATCGAGGTCGTTGTTGACGATCGCCTGCGCCTCGTCGAACCCGCCAAGCGCATCGAACGTCGCGCGCCGCGTCATCAGGCAGGCCCCGGTGACGGCGATGACGTTGCGCTGGGTCAGCGCGAGCCCGAAATAGCCGGGATCGTCGGCCGCCTTGTAGCGGAAGGCATGGCGCCCCTGGCCGGGCGCCGCGAGGAACATGCCGGCATGCTGGACCCGCCCGTCGGGGTAGAGGAGGCGCGGTCCGACGACTCCGACTTCCGGCCGCTGCGCCTCGCGCAACAGCACGTCGAGCCAGTCGGGGTCGGTGATCTCGACATCGTCGTTGAGGAACAGCAGATACCGGCCGCGCGCCTCGGCCACCGCGATGTTGTTGAAACGCGACCAGTTGAACGGCGCCGTCGTGGAAATCACCCGGTCGGCGTTGCGGCCCAGCCAGTCGCGCCACTTGGCGTCGTCGGGCGGGATGTTCTCGATGCAGATGATCTCGTAATCGCGGTAGGCGGTCAGCCGGCGCAGCGTCGCGATGCAGCGCTCGATCAGGCCGCGCGCCGCGCAGGTCGGGATGATGATCGAGACCAGCCCCGGTTCGCTCAGCGCGCGCTTCACTCGATAGCAGCCGGGCACCGCGCCCGTCAGGATCTCGCCGGCGACCCCGCGGCGGGCCAGCGCCCGCGCCAGCGCCCGTTTCGTTTGCAACGGACCGTCGATCGCGCCGTCGGCGCGCTCGCACAGCACCGCCGAGATGTGGCGAACCGCCTTAGCGGTCTCAGTGCAGCGCAGCAGCAGGTCGTATTCGCCGTGGCCGAGCAGCACGCCCGGGTCCGCGATCGACGCCAGCAGGTCGGCCCGGGCGCACCACAGTCGCCCGACGTAATTGCCGGAGAGCATCAGGTCGGGCGACCATTGCGGCTTGAAAAACGCCTCGACGGTGCCGGTTGCCGGATTGCGGCACCGCTCGTCGCTGTAGAGAAAATCCGCATCGGGATTGAGCGCGACCGCGATCGCCATTTCGAGAAAGGCATCGACCCCCAGTTCGTCGCCCGGCGCGAGCACCGCAAACAGCGTGTCGGCAGCAGCGTTCGCGAGGACGGCGCTCGGGTCGGCGACCACCTCGATCCGCTCGTCGCTCGCCGCCGTCCCGCCAAGCAGGCGCTCGCGCAGCCGCGCCGGCCTGCCGCCCGCTCCCTGCGGCACGATGAAGAGCCGCCAGTTCGGATAGATCTGGCCCAGCAGCGAGGCGATCGTGGCGATGGCTCGGTCCGGCGCCGCCTCGCCCTTGACCGGCAGGATCGCGGCGAAATTCGGCTGGCGGCCACCCTGTTTCAGAATCCGGCGGTCGAGGTCGATTTCGGCCGGCGTCATCCGGCGGCGCAGCGACCAGGGGCCCGGCGCGTCGGACAGCTCGTCGACATCGATGTCGAACTCGATGAAGATCGATCCGCCGGTCTTGTCGCGCAGGGTCACCGATACGATGTGGCGGCCGGTCGTCAGCATGCGGTGCGGGACCACCGCGGTGAACCCGCTGGCGAGCGAATCCGCCCAATCCGGATGGGTGGCCCGGATGTCGAGCCGCCGCAGGCCGTAATCGGCATGAGCGGCCAGCTTGCCGTCGATCGCGATGGCGATCTCCGCCACCCCGGCCTTGGCGAGCGCCCAGCCGGCGATCTGCAGATTGCCGCGGACCGGCGTCTCGCCGGCATCGATCTCCGGGCTGTCGATGTGCAGCAGCCGATCGGGATCGCCGTCAACCGCGATGCCGCGCGCGAACCCCGGGGGAATGGCGGCGACCGGCAGCCGCACGTCGCGGATCTGCCCGTCCGCCTGCCGCAGGTGCACGCTTACGACGTGCTGCCCACGCAGCGACTGGCCGGTCTCCGCGTAAAACGCAAAGCCCGGCTGGCGGGCATGCGGCAGGGCGGGGAACAGATTGCCGATCTCGGGGCGATCGAGGTCGATCTCGGCGCGGCCGATTTCCGAGCCGTCGAGCAGGACGCGGACCTCTTCAGTCGGCGTCGCGCCGACCGCCCAGCCCATCAGCGTCAGCAGCCCGGCGGGCGTCAGGGCGATTTCGTCGCAGTGGTAATGGAAGCCGGGATCGGGGATCGCCCGGCCGGTTCCGCCGCGCTCGGGAATTGTCACCGGCGCCGCCGCTTCCTGTGCAACACCGGCGCGCGCCGATGCCCTGATCGTGAGCGTCTTCCCACCCGGACCGTACCGGCTGACATCGCTGACCAGCCGGAAGCCGGCGAACCGCGCATTCGGATAATCCGGGCAGATCTTCTCGATGTCGGGACGGACCCGGCCGAACTCGACCCGGCCGATCGCCACACCGTCGAGCAGCGCGTCGACCGCCTCGATCTGCACCCGGCAGACGAGCCAGCCCTCGACGCGCAGGATGCCGCCCGGGTCGACCGCGGCCCTGTCGATGACGAGCCGCATCGCCGGGCCATCAGGGCGCTCGCCGGCGGCTGGCGCCGCCAGTTGTTGCGGCGGGATCTCGACGCGCAGCGGGCGCTGGCCGGCCTCACCGTCGGCGGTTCGCACGCTGAGCACCGGCTCGATCGTCCCGCCCGTGCCGCGCGGCAGCTCGCAGCCGAGGATGAAGCCGCTGCGCGGGGCGGCCGCGTCGTCGGGATAGAGGGCGGCGACATCGGGGCGCGCCAGCCCGTAGGCGGCGCTGGCGCGGACCGCGGCCCCCAGCGATGCGGTGATCTCGACGATCGGCGCCGCCGCCAAGGCCCAGCCGCTGACCGACAGCCGCGACCGGCCGCCCGGTCCGCCGGCAACGCCAAGCGCCTCGATCGCGACCAGCACCGGCGCCCGCGCCGCCGGACCCGCCGCCTGCGGCCGGGGCGCCTGCGGCAGGTCGCGATCACCTCGGTCACGATCCCCTCGGTCGCGATCCCCTTGGTCGCGATCCCCTGGGTCACGATCCCCTCGGTCGCGATCCCCTGGGTCGCGTCGCGTCTTGAGGCCCTGCGCTCGGCCGACGCGGATATAATGCAACAGCGGGTTGTCCGGCCGCTCCCCGTTCGAGCGGCACTGCTCCAGATAAAACCCGCTGTCGAAATCGGGATGCGGGTTGCGGGCTTGGTGCGCGCCTTCCTCGAGAAAATGGACCAGCGGATCGATGTTGCGCTGCGCCACGTCCGGGTAGCTCAACAGATAGTAGGCGGCGTCAAACAGCCCGGATTTCCTGACCTCTTCGTAATCGCTGAACAGCGCTTCCATCAGCCTGCCTGTGCGGTCAACCGGGCAACGCGAAGAACCCCGAGCGATCGTGATCCTGGGGCGCGGGAATGTCGCGGGTAAGGGCGCCCTTCCTTACCCGGGCACGGCTGGAGTTTCAAGGAAGGGCGCGGCCGATCCCGCGACCCAGGTGGCGAGCACCCGCACCCTTTCGGGGTCGAGCGCCACGATGTCGGCGCGGCAGCCGGGCGCCAGATGGCCGAGCCGCCGTTCCAGGCCGAGAAAGGCCGCCGGCGCCGCCGACGCAAGCCGCAGCGCATTGGGCAGCGCCATGTCGAGCAACCTCACGCAATTGCGCACGGCGCTCGCCATGTCGAGAACGGAGCCCGCCAGCGTGCCGTCCGCGGTCCTGCAAGATGTGTCCTGCACGCGGACCTCGCGGCCGCCGAGGCGGAAGCTCGGACGGACGCCGCCGACCGGCGGCATCGCGTCGCTGACCAGCATCGCTCGGCCGGCACCGCGCAGCGCCAGGCGCAGCATCGCCGGGGCGACATGCACGTTATCAACGATCAGCCCATAAAAAGCCCGCCGCTCTTCGAGCGCCGCCGCGATCGGCCCGGGATCGCGCGCCGCCATCGGGCGCATCGCATTGAACAGATGGGTAAAACCGGTCAGCCCGTCGGCGATTGCGGCGCGGGTCTCCTCATAGCTCGCCATCGAATGGCCGAGCGCAACGCGCACCCCGGCCGCCGCCAGGCCGGCGACAAAGCCGGGTGGTACGCATTCGGGGGCCAGCGTCACCAAAGTGACGCCGCCATGAGGCGCCGTCAGCAGATCGAAATCGCCGTCTCCCGGCGGGCGTATCATCGCCTTGTCGTGCACCCCGGCGCGCTGGCGCGACAGAAACGGCCCCTCGAAATGAATGCCGAGGACCTCGGGCATCAGCCCGGCAGCCGCCGCCACCGCTGCGCCGGCCGCGCGCATCTTCTCGGGGCTGTCGCTGATCAGGGTCGGCAGCAGGCCGGTGGTGCCGCAGCGCCGATGCGCGGCGACGATCGCGGCGATGCCGGCCAGGCTCGGCGAATCGTTGAACAAGACGTCGCCGCCGCCATTGACCTGCACGTCGATAAAGCCGGGCGCGAGCCAGCTTCCCGCCGGCATGTCGCGCACCGGCAGCGCCGCCGGCAAGGCGCGGCGCGGCAGCAGGTCGAGGATGTCGGCGCCCTCGATGACGACCGCGCAGCTGCGCCGCAACGCCTTCCCGTCAAACACCGTGTCGGCCGCGACCGCGTGCCGCCGCGCCGGACTCGGCAGGGTCATCGCACCGGGTAATGCGTCGTCAGCTGCTGGCCGGCGACGGCGACCGGATCGGCGTCGATCAGGATGAAGGCAAAGACGCACGGCACCGAGCCGTTATTGACCCAGGCATGCATCGTGCCGCGCTGCACGACGATGTCGCCCTGCTTCATATGCACGCTCTTGCCGTCATCGAGTTCGAGATCGCATTCGCCCGACAGCAGGATCGCGTAATCGACGGTCTCGGTGCGGTGCATGAATTTGGGCGCGCCGGGGGCAAATTCGGTGATCCGGACGACGCTGCCCTGGCCGCTGCCGACGTAATTGTGGCGGACGACGAAACCGTTGCGCTGCGCCGCCGCGGCCGATTCGGAATTGTCGACCGGCATCTTGTCGGTCGACCAGATCTCGCAGCGCGAGATGTAGGGGCGGTTGGCCGCGCTGGTGCCGGCCATGCGCTCGTCGCTCGCGACGATCGCCTTGCCGTTGGCATCATGCCCGGTGACGATGCGGCGGACTTCCAGTGTCATCGTTTCCTCCGTTGCAGAGACATCGTGGTTGCGGCGCCGGCGGCGGCGCATCGACCGCTTACTCCGGTTCGGCTAGCCTGCAAACGATGAAAGCTGCGCGAGCTTATCAGCGACAAGGAAGGTGGCGGCGGCGTTCCGATCGGGGGTGGCTCGCCGGGCTTGCGGTCTACCGCCAGCCGCGCCTCCTCGCCGTTCTCATGATGGGGTTTTCGAGCGGGCTGCCGTTGGCGCTGACCTTCGGAACGTTGTCATACTGGCTCGCCGAGGATGGCGTGTCGCTGGCCGCGATCGGCCTGTTCGGGCTGGTTCGGACATCCTACAGCCTGAAATTTCTGTGGTCGCCGCTGATCGACCGGCTGCCGATCCCTGTGCTCACCGCATGGCTCGGACGGCGGCGCAGCTGGGCGCTGGCGATCCAGCTGCTGCTGGCCGCGGCGATCCTCGCGCTTGGCCAGACCGACCCGCGCGTTGATCCGGCCGCAACCGCGCTCGCCGCGGTCGTCGTCGCCTTCCTGTCGGCCAGCCAGGACATCGTCATCGACGCCTACCGCATCGAATTGCTGCGCCCGGAGGAACAGGGCGCCGGCGCCGCGGCGACGCAGTGGGGCTACCGCTTCGGCATGCTCGCCTCGGGGGCCGGCGCGCTCTATGCCGCGAGCTTCGGCGGCTGGCCTGTCGCCTATGCGGTGATGGCGGCGCTGATGGGGGTCGGCATGCTCACCGTGTGGCTGACCCCCGAGCCGGACGGCGCGCCGCCCCCCGAGCCGCTGCCCGGGGCGAGCGCGGCGGCGCGCGGCAAAGCCTGGCTGACCGGCGCGGTCGTCGCGCCGTTTCGCGATCTCTTCGAGCGCGTCGGCGCGGTGCAGCTCGTGGCGATCGCGATGTTCATCGTGCTCTACAAATTCGGCGACGCGCTGGCCGGCTCGATGGCCAACCCGCTTTACGTCTCGCTTGCTTTCACCAAGATCGAGGTCGCCACGATCTCGAAAGTCTACGGTGTCGTCGCGACCCTTGGCGGGGTGGCGCTCGGCGGTGTCCTGGTGGCGCGGATCGGCGTCTTCCGCGCCCTCCTGTTGAGTGGCGCGTTGCAGGCGCTGTCCAACCTGATGTACGCGGTGCAGGTCTGGGCCGGCCACGATGTCGGCGTCCTGACGCTGGCCATCAGCAGCGAGAACCTGACCGGCGGGATGGCCTCCGCTGCCTTTGTCGCCTACCTCTCGCTGTTGTGCAGCCGCGACTTCACGGCGACCCAATACGCGCTGTTGTCGTCGCTCGCGACGGTCGGGCTCAACGTGCTGGCGGCCTCGGGCGGGGCGCTCGCCGAGGCGCTCGGGTGGATCCCGTTCTTCGTGCTGAGCACGCTGGCCTGCCTGCCAAGCCTCGCGCTTCTCGTGTGGATCATGCGCCGGGCGCCGGCGGGGGCCGTGGTTCAGCCGTAGGAAAACAGCTCGCTGCGGTGGCGCTTGAGCCAGGCGC
>Ga0307374_10013505_pt1 | contig 11283 bp, 7 predicted proteins | sample OX3MG_FD_202532 | JGI IMG/M metagenome (GOLD analysis project Ga0307374, IMG submission 202532) | Soil microbial communities from Risofladan, Vaasa, Finland - OX-3 | ecosystem: Environmental > Terrestrial > Soil > Coastal area > Acid sulfate soil | place: Finland: Risofladan, Vaasa | collected... | reverse complement strand
TGGGCGGGCTGCTGGGCGGGCGTCCGGGCCGGCGACTGGCGGGGCTGGTAGGCCGGGCCGGGGGCAATCCGCTGTATGCCAGGGAGCTGGCTGACGGGCTGGTCCGCGAGGGCGGTGTGGAGGTCGCGGGCGGCGTCGCTGAGCTGGCTGGCCGGTCGGCGCTGGTGCGGGTGCCGGTGTCGCTGGCCGCGGCGATCGGGGAGCGGCTGGCCGGGCTGGCTGAGGACGTGGTGGGGCTACTGCGGTGGGCTGCGGTGCTGGGCGTGGAGTTCTCGGTGACCGACTTGGAGGTCGTGTCGGGCCGGTCGGCGGGTGAGCTGATCGGGGTCATCGACGCGGCGGTGGGTGCGGGGGTGGTCGCCGAGGCGGGGCCGCGGCTGGGGTTCCGGCACGGGCTGATCCGGCAGGTTCTGTACGAGGGCGTGCCCACTGCGCTGCGGGCGGCGCTGCATCTGCAGGCCGCCCGCGCGCTGGCCGGAGCCGGCGCCCCGCCGGAGCGGGTCGCCGCCCAGCTCGCCGCGGTCGGTCAGGCCGACGGCGCAGCGGACCGCGGGATCGGGGCGGGCCACGGCCAGGGATCGCCGGATAACGGACCGGCACCCGGCGTGGGAGCCGGCGAGCTGGCGCAGGGCTGGATAGTGGAGTGGCTGGTGGCCTGCGCCCCGACGCTGATCTATCGGGCGCCGCAGGTGACGGCGGAACTGCTGCGCGGCGTGCTGGCCCAGCTGCCCGACGCCGACCCGCGCCGGGACGGGCTGGAGGCGAGCCTGATCACCGTCGCGTTCCTACTGGTCCGCCACGACGAGGTCAAGCGGGTCGGCGGCCTGATACTAGCCCGCGCGAAGGACCCCGGCATGGTCGGAGAGGCGGCCTGGCTGGTCGCCTACACGCACATGCGGACCGGGCATGCCGCCGAGGCGGACGCGGCGGTGACCAGCGCGCTGGCTCATCCCGGCCTGACTGACCTGCATCTTGGCCGGCTGCAGGCGCTGCACGCGGTCGTCCTGGCCGTGCTCGGTCAGCTCGAGCAGGCAGGCGAGGTCGGGCAGGCGGCCCTGACGGCCGCGGAGCGGGCCGGTGACCAGATCGGGGCCGGGTACGCGATGCACGCCTTGTCCTCTGTGTGCTATCTCCGGCCAGATCATGTCACCAGGCTTGAGTACATCGACCGGGCGCTGGCCACGATCGGCGATGATCCGCGGGCCACCGACCTGCGGCTGCTGCTGCTGTCCAACCGGCCGGCCGCCCTGGCTTACCTGGACCGGCAGGCCGAGGCGGTCGTCACGGCCCAGCAGGCGCTGATCCTCGCCGAGCAGGCAGGCACTCCCCGACTGCGGCTGACCCGCACGGCCCTGGCCCACCTGTACTTCGAGGCAGGCCGGTGGGATGACGCGGTCGCGGAGCTCGAACTGGTCGTCGACCTGCCCGGCCCCGACTACCACCAGCTCCTCGTGCACGGGCTGTTCGCGCTGATCGCCGGGCACCGAGGCGCTCGAGAAACCGCGGAAGAGCACCTGGCGGCCGTGCGGGACCACCAATTCCGCGACGTCGCTTACTGGTCGAACGCCTACGGCCTGCTCCAGGCGCAGGCGCTGGCCGCCGAGCAGGACGGCCAGCCAGCCACGGCGATGACCATCTTGGCTCAGTGCCTCGATCCTGACATTGCCCCGGACATGCGGGGCCGGTACGAACTAATGCCGCCGCTGGTGCGAGTTGCCCTGGCCGCCGGTGACCAGGCGATGGCCGTGACCGCCGCCGTTGCGGCGGCGCATGAGGCGCAGGCCGAGCCGCTGCGGGTCAAGACGGCGGTGGCGGAGATGTGCCAGGGCCTGCTGGCCGGGGAGCCCGAGCCGGCGCTGGCGGCGGCGGGGTACTTCGAGGCGACTGGGCGGGTGCTGGACCGGGCGATGGCGCTGGAGGACGCGGCGGTGCTAGCGGCCGGACGTGGTGAGCTGCCGGCGGCGCGGCAGGCGCTGGCGAGCGCGGTGGGGCTGTATGAGGCGATGGGCGCGCGATGGGATATCCAGCGCGCCAGTGCCCGGCTGCGGCCGTACGGGATCCGGCGGCCCAGGGGCGGGTACCGGGCTCGTCCGGCGACTGGGTGGGCGGCGCTGACGCCGACGGAGACGAAAGTCGCCTACCTGGTGGCGGGCGGGCGGTCGAACCCGGATGTCGCGGCGGCGCTGTTCTTGTCGCGCAATACCGTGCAGACGCATGTCTCGCACATCCTGGCCAAGCTGGGGGCGCGATCGCGGGCGGAGATCATCCGCGAGGCACTGGAGCACCCGCCTTCCCGCCGGCCGACGAGCGCGTAGGGCGTCTGCTCGCCGGCGGTGGGCTCCCGTCTGGTGACCCGCCGCCGGCCAGTCAGGGCACCCGTTGAACCGTGGTGAGGGCCGTTGTCGTAGCCGCAGTCGAGCGGCGCTAGCCACAGCCTGGATGTCGCTCCTGAGGGTGACCAGCCCGTCAGCCAGAGATGGAGACCCAGGATGACTAAGCCTTGCGCGCCACAGCTGCGGCGTGTTGACGCCGAGGCCATGGCCGCCCAGCTGTATCGCGATAACGGGGCCTTCGTGCTCAGCTACGTCACCGGCTTGCTGAAGGACCGCCACCTCGCCGAGGACGTCGTCCAGGAGACGATGCTGCGCGCCTGGCTGCACTGCGGCCAGTTCAGCGCGGAGAAGGGCTCGGTGCGAGGCTGGCTGCTGCGGGTCGCGCATAACGTCGCGATGGACAAGATCCGGATGCGCCGGTCGCGGCCTACCGAGGTCGCCGAGGATGCCGCGCCCGAGGCTCTGGTGGAAGACCACGCCGATGCCGTCGTGACGGCCCTGCACGTGCGGCACGCGCTGGCGCGGCTCAGCCCCGGCCACCGGGAAGTGATCGAGCAGGTCTACCTGAATGGCTGCACCGCACGAGAGGCGGCGGCCCGGCTGGGCATTCCAGAGGGGACCGCGTTCTCGCGCTCCTATTACGCGCTGCGGATACTGCGGCAGGAGCTGGGCGCGGTTCCGCCCGAGGCTGACCGGACGGCCGCGTGAACTGACCCGGGGGGAGGTGACGGCGCAGTGGCCACCGATAGTGGATTCACTCCGCAAGAGTCGGAGTTCTTCCTCGTCGCGACGGGGCAGAAGCCACCGCTGCTGCCGACAGCCATTCTGGCTATCGGGGCCGGACGATCCCGTCGTGCTGGTCGCTCCCAATGGCGCCGTGCTCGCAGTGCGGTCGCCCGCACCTGGCGCTTCCGCACTGACGGCGAGTGGATCTGGACCGACACGGTCGAGTACTACCTGAGCCGCCACGGCCTGGCGCCCGACGCCCAGCTGACCGCGCACATCGAGGCGCGGCTGCGCCGTGGCCAGACGGTGCCCGGCACCGAGCAGGACACCGCGATCCGGGCGGCCGCCTTCCTGCTGCATCCGCCGGCGAACCAGGCGCCCAGGCCAGACAGCGGGCACTGAACTCGGGCCGGTCCGGCGGCGTAGCCCTATGCGGGAAATGACTACCTACGTGACGGACGCCGCCTGACGCTAGCCCGAGGATTACCGGGCGGCGCCGAGTTCAAGGCAGCCAGGCAGGGGGCACAAATCTCTGCTCGCCAGGCCATCCAGGCCATCCAGGCCATCCAGGCCGCGACCTCGGTCACCTACCTGGGCACGCCTGCCAGCGTGCCGGTGGCGCGGCGGCTCCTGCGCGGCCTCCTCGCCGGGTCGCCGCGCGTAGACGATCTCGAAGTCATCGCCTCCGAGCTGATGACCAACGCCATCCGGCACACGCCCAGCGGGCACGCCGGGGGCACGTTCACGATCACGATACGGTCTGCGCCCGGACTGGCGCGGATCGAGGTTCGAGACCACGGGACCGGGCGTCGGCAACCAGGGTCCTGCGATACTTTCGCCGAGTACGGGCGCGGTCTGCTGCTCGTCGCCGCGCTGGCCGACGGCCTCGGCAGCGATGTCGACCTCGGCAGCGACGCCCTCGTCGGCCAGGCGCACATCATGTGGGCTGAGGTCACCTGGTAGGCGCGGTGCCACGTCCTGGCCGCCGTCAGGCCACCGGAGCGCTGGGGCCGGCCGTCAGAGCAGGTCAGGCTGTCAGGGCCGGCTGTCAGGGCCGGCTGTCAGGCGGGCCCGTGGTGAGCGGGGAGCGTGACGGCTGGTGGCGGACGCTGCTGGCAGGCGGCGGACGCCAGCGCCGGCTCCGGCCGCTGCGGACGATGTGCGCGCCTGCGATGGCGGCAACCATGCCGACGGCGATCACGGCGCAGGTGAGCAGCGCCGCCGTGACCGGCCAGGTGTCGGGGCGCCGCAGGGGCGGCAGGCGCATCGGCGAGGAGGCCTGCGCCGCGGGCGCGCGCCCGCCTGACTCTTCCGGAAGGATCGTCGTGACCGCGGTATACGGGGCGACGATGCCGTAGCCCAGCCGCGGGTCGGGCAGGGCGGTTCCCGGCGAGTCGGCGGTCACCTCGAGCCGGTGGACTACCTGCGCGGCGGACAGCCGCGGGTAGTAACCGCGGACCAGCGCCGCGGCGCCCGCCACGTACCCGGTGGCCAGCGCCGCCCCGTCGCCGGCGATCTCGCCGGGGCCGAGGGGCCCGATGCTCGTAATCTGCGATCCGGGGGCCGCCAGGTCCACCGCCGCCCCCGGCCCGGCGGCGGCGAGCGGGGCGCCGGCGGAGTCGACGGCCGCCACCGCGATCACGCCGGGGTAGGCCGCCGGGTAGCTGACCTGGTTCGCCCCGTTCAGCCCGGAGGCGTCCAGCGGCGCGATCACGACCACGTTCCTGGCGGCCGCGTTCGCGACCGCCGCGCTCAGCTCCGGGGACGGTCCCGGCGTGGTGGCCGCGGCGACGTCGATCACCGTGGCGCCGCGGGTGACGGCGAAGTTGATGCCGGCCGCCACGGCCGCGGACGTCACCGATCCGCTGGCGTTGACCACGTTCACCGGCAGGATCTGGGCCTGTGGAGCTAGCCCGGCGAAGCCAGATCCCGGCCACGGGCGGGCCGCGACGAGCCCGGCGACGAACGTGCCATGGCCCGTGCAGTCGGTGTCCGCATGCCGCCCGGTCCCGACATCCAGGCCGGGCAGCACGGCTCCGGACAGCGCCGGCGCGGCGGCGCTCACGCCCGAGTCCAGAACGGCGACGGTCTGGCCGGCGCCCTCGGTCATGCCCCACACCGCGGCGGGCTGAAGCTGCCGCTGCGCCCAGGGCACGGACCGACTCACCGTCGATGAGCTGGCCAGGCACTGGCTGGCCAGCAGCGACCCGCGCATGCCGTGCCGCGGGCCGCCGGCCGGCGCAATGGTGCCGGGCGCGGTGGTGCCGGGCCCGGTGGTGCCGGGCGCGCTGGTGCCGGGCGCGGCCGGAGTCGCCAGGGCCATCAGCGGCGCCAGCGCGACCGAGGCGGCCCCGGCGGCCCCAGCGGCCAGCGCCGCCGCCACGGCGGCCCGGATGGCGGGTGACACGTCGCGCTCGCGTTCAGGCGCCCTGGCCGGCCGGGGCGGCAGCCAGCGGGCTCGCATCAGCGGGGGTCAGCGTGCGCAGGTCGGCCTCGGTGGGGGCGGCCATCCCGCGCTGCCGTCCGGCCTGTCGGGTAATGACCTCTTCCAGGACCTTGCGGGCGTAACGGCCGTTGCCGAACGACTTGCCGCGCGGCACCCGGTCGAAGTGCGCCCGCAGGATGGCCAGGGTCTCGTCCGGGCACTCGTAACCGCCGGCGGCGGCGTGCTGGCAGAAGATCGTCACCAGCTCGTCGGCCGTGTAGTCCTCGAACATCACGTAGCGGGAGAACCGCGAGGACAGGCCGGGGTTGGCGGTCAGGAAGCCGGCCATCTCCTGCGTGTAGCCGGCGGCGATGACCACCACTTCGTCGCGGTGGTCCTCCATCAGCTTCACGAGCGTGTCGATCGCCTCGCGGCCGAAGTCGTTACCGGAGAGGTTGCGCGGCGCCAGGGTGTAGGCCTCGTCGATGAACAGCACGCCGCCCCGGGCCCGTTCGAACGCGTCGCGGGTGCGCTGGGCGGTCTGGCCGATGTACTCGCCGACCAGGTCGGCGCGGGCCACCTCGACCAGCGGGCCGCCGTCCAGGACGCCGAGCGCGGTCAGGATCTCCTTGTACAGCCGGGCCACCGTCGTCTTGCCGGTGCCGGGCGCCCCGGCGAAGATCAGGTGCCGGCTCACCGTCGGCACCGGCAGCCCGGCCTGCTGGCGCTGCCGGGCCGACGCGATCAGGTCGATGACCTTGGCGACTTCCTGCTTGGCCTGCGTGAGGCCCACCATGTCGTACAGCTGGCCCAGGAGCATCTCGATGTGCTGCTGGTCACCGGCCCGGCTGCTGCTGCCCTGGACTACGGCCACGCCGAGGTCCTCGGGCTGGAAGCTGGTCAGGTCGGCGATCGACGCGTCGGGCATCATCGCCAGCCGGCCCGCCTGCCGGCCCACCATCTCCTCGAAGATCTTGCGGACGGCGCGGCCGTTGCCGAACGAGGCGTCCCGCGGGACGTGCTCGAAGTACATCGCCAGCGCGGCGCGCGTCTCGTGCTCCAGCGCGTAGCTGTGCGACTGGCAGATCAGCTCCATGATCTGCACCAGCTCGGCCGGCTCGTAGTTCTCGAACTCCACCGTCCGGGAGAACCGCGACGAGAGCCCGGGGTTGGAGGACAGGAACTTGCGCATCTCGTGGGAGTAGCCCGCGACGATGACCACGACGTCATCGCGCCGGTCCTCCATCAGCTTGACCAGGGTGTCGATGGCCTCCCGGCCGAAGTCGGGGCCGCCGCCGGCGCTGCTGGACGACAAGGTGTAAGCCTCGTCGATGAACAGCACGCCGCCGCACGACTCCTCGAACTTCTCGGTGGTCTTCAGCGCGGTCGCGCCCACGTACTGTGCCACCAGGTCGGCGCGGGCCACCTCCACCATCTGGCCGGTGCGCAGGACGCCCAGCGCCGCCAGGATCTTGCCGTAGAGCCGGGCCACCGTGGTCTTCCCCGTGCCCGGCGGGCCGGCGAACACTAGGTGCCGGGCCATTGGCGGCGCGGACAGTCCGGCCTCCTCCCGGCGCTTGGACAGGGCATGCAGATGCACCAGCCGCGACACTTCCTGCTTCACCCCGGCCAGCCCGACCAGTGAGTTCAGCTCGCGCAGCAGCGGCTCTACGGTGCCGTTGCCGTTGCCGGGCGCCGACTCCACCACGGTCGGCGCGGCGGGCGCCGTGGCCTGCGCCATCATGACGGACTGCTCGAACGCGTTCGGCTCCGCGTTGCCCCGGCTGGTCAGGTTCTCAACCGTCAGCATGTCGCTGGTCACGATCCGGCGCAGGCCGGCGCCGCGGTTGTCGCGGACCGTGCAATCGCGCAGGACGACGGACTGGCTGCTGGCCACCATGATCCCGTCGCCCTCGTTGGCGGCGATCTCGCACGCGGTCAGGCGCCCTTGCGCGCCCTCGGCGAGCACGACGCCGGCGCCCCGGCTCTCATGCACCAGGGTCCGGCTGACCGAGATATCCCCGCCATCCTCGACCACCACGCCGTCAGTGCCCGCGCCGACGATCTCGCACTCCCGCAGCACCCCGCGGCCGCGGGCCGCCACCAGCACGCCCGCCGCCGCGCTGCCGACAAAGCGCGTCCCGCGCACGTCCGGGTAGCCGCCGGTGGCGGTGCGTATCCCCGCCGCCTCGGCGCCCTCCACCACTGAGTCCTCGATCCGGCCGCGCCCGTCCTCCAGGACGGTCAGGCCGTGCCCGCGGCAGCCGGTCACGGTGGCCTGCCGGAACAGCGGGTTGGCGGCCGACCGGATCTCGATCCCGTGCTGCCCGGTGCCCCGCACGTCCACCCGGTCGAAGGTGCCGGCCGCGGCATCGGTCACGATCAGCGCGGCCTTCGCCGTGCCGCGGAACCGGCACTTGGAGAACATCGGATCGCTGGCCTCGCCCACCAGCACCCCGGCCGCGGCGGTGTCGGCCACCGTGCAGTCGGTGAACGCGCCGCGAGAACGACCGACCAGCGAGATCCCCTCGCCCCCCGTCCGGGTGATCGAGCAGCGGCGGACGACCGGGTCGGCCTCCCCGGTCAGCACCATGCCATGCGAGCCGGTGTCCCGGATCTCGCAGTCCTCCAGGACCGGCCGCGCCGCTGAGGCGACGAGCACGCCTACGTCGTAGGTGTCGTGAATCCAGGCGGAGGTCATCCGCGTGGAACTGCATTCGCGGAACGCTACGGCCGCGCCGGAAATCCGGGTGATCTCGCAGCCCTGGACGACGCCCCGCGCGTTGTCGGCCGTCGCGACCCCGATGCCCTGGACGTCGCTGATCGTGCACTCCCGGAAGGCCGGGTCGGCCCCGGAGGAGATCGTGACCCCGTCCGAGCCGACATGCTCGATCACGGCCCGCTCGAACGTCCCGCTGGCCCCGTCGGTGATGACCACGCCGAGGCCCGCGGAGTTCCGCACCCGGCCGCTGCGCATGAGCACCGTCGCGCCGCTGCCGTGGACCTCGATCGCCGCCCTGGCGGTCGCCGTTACCTCGCACTGATCCAGGGTCAGCGATCCCCCGGCCACGTCGGTGACCGCCGTCGCCGGATCCCGGCCGCGCAGGACGAGCTGCCGCAGCGTCACCGATCCGCTGATCATCATCACCGCCGCCCCGGCCGGTGCGTCCACCACCACGCTGCCGGGCGACTCCGACGCCGCGATCGTCACGGCCCGGCGCAGCACCAGGCTCTCGGCGTACCGGCCGGGCTGCACGATGATGATGGCGCCGTCGGGCGCCGCCGCGAGGGCCGCCCCGATCGACTGGTGGCCGGCCTGGTTGTCCGGTGACACGGTTATCGTCACCGGCTCGGCGCTGATGCCGTCTATGACTCGCTCCACCGGTCCCCGTCCGCGGTCAGGGGGCACCGCCCGTGTGCGGCACCTGCCGTCAATACGCCTGCCTGGCCCGAAATCTTCACACCTGCCGCACCTCGACTCCGATCCTCGCGGGCTTGTGCCAGCGCAGGCGCACGCCGGTCAGCGCGGTCGCCAGCGATGCGGCCGCCAGTCCCGCTAGCACCAGGGCCAGGAGCACCCAGTGGCCCCAGGAGGCGGACCTGTCCGCGGGCCTGCCGCGCCTGTGGGCGCCATGAGCGCTCGCCATCGCCGTTGCCTGCGGGCGCGGCTCAGGAGGCGGCGGGCCGTCGGGCGGCGGGCCGTCGGGCGGCGGGTCGGCGCGGACGGACCGCGGCCTCGCGGTGGCCTGGCCCGGCGGCGCCCGCGGTGGCCTGCGGACGCCCGCCCAGGGTGACGGAAGTCCGCGGCGCGTGCGCCCGCGCAGTGAGCCCGATCATCACCAGCGCGATCAGCGCCACGGTAGCCAGACGATCAGGAGCAGCGCCGCGCGGAAGCGTCGCCTGCGCCGGCCGGTGGGGTCGTAGAGCACCGCCGCTGGCGTCCCGGCCTTAGATTTCACCAGCATGCGGTCTCCCTGAAACGGTTCGCCGGCCCGGCCGCGGCAGCCGCTCCTGGCAGCTCCCGCACAGGTGGCTACGCCCGGTGCCGGGGCCGGGTTCAGCCGCCGAACGGCGAGTGCCGCCAATGTCCGGGCGGGATTGCCTGCGCGGGCTGAACTCGCGCGCGGCGGATTGCGTAGGCTGGATCGTGGGACGCCGCAACCGCCCGGGCTCGATCGGGCTGTGCAGATGACTGTGGAGGCGCCGCCGGGTGCATCGCATCGCGGTGGGTTCCCAGTGAGCCCCGACCAGCGGCCGGGGCCAGCTGCGCTTGCCGTCCCGCATGTCGGCCCAGCCCAGGTCAGCGAGCCAGCAGGGACTGTCGGCCCACCCGAGACCACCGGGCTCCCGGCGGACACCGGGTTTCCTGAGACGGTCGCCGGATGGTCGGTGACGCGGATTAGCGCTGGCCTGTGGCTGTCGACCGCGGCGGGGGAGGTTCCCCCGGCCGTCCTCGCGCTCATGGCGGAACCCGGCCGGCCCAGCCTGGTCGTCGATGCCGCTGGCCCCGACCAGCGCACCGATGAGCTGATCGGCCAGCTGTTCCCGGTACTGTCGTCGGGCTCGCGCGCCGTGCGGCTCGTCCTGTCCGCCGCGGCGGATCGCTACGCGGCGGCAGCGCGCGCGAACGGCCTTGACCTCATCGCGGCGGAGGCCGCGGTGGCGATCACGCCGTACGGCTACGCGGTCGTGCGATCTGCCGAGCCGGTCAGCTCTGAGCGGCTGCCGCAATGGCGCCGCTGCCTGGCCGGCGCTGACCAGTCAGCGGCCGGCGTGCTGTCCCCGTCCCCTGACTGGGAACGACAACTGGCCGGCCGTCCCCTCGCCGTTCTCGGACGGGACATCACGGTTCGCAGGGTGCCCGCCGGCCTCGTGCTGGACCTGGCCGGGCCGGATGCCGGAGCCGCTCAGGCGGCAGACGCCGTGTGGCCCGACCCGGAGCGCGTCACCATCGTGATCGGCGGGGCCGGTCAGCGCAGCGTGCTGCGCGACGCCCTGGCGGACCTGCTGCCCCTGCTGCCGCTCGGTGCCACCGATGGCGTGCGGCTGTTCTGGCCGCGGGCCGGCGCCGGAGCCGGACCGGCGCTGCAGGCGCTCGCCACGAACGCGGGCACCGACCTGATAGCGCCGGCCGCGGACGTCTCGATCAGCGGCTTCGGCGGCGTGTGCCATGGTCCAGCGGGCGCCGCGCCGTGGCTGCGTTTCACCAGCCAGGGGGACGTCCAGGTGCTCGGATCGCTGTACCCCGTGCCAGCGTGGGAACTGGGGCTCGCCGAAGCTGACCTGAGCGGCCTGCCCGGCACCCTGCGCATCGAGCACATCGCGGCCGGGCTCTGCATCTGCTGGCCAGGTCCCGCCCAGCGCGGCCTGCTCGCGACGGCGCGCAGCATCATCCCCGACCCGTCCCAGGCCACCATCGTCATCGGCGGTGCCGTCCGCGACCACGACGTCAGGCGGGACGTCGAGAGCGTGCTCGGCCGTCTGCCCGCGGCCGCCGCGCGCCGCCTGCGGATCTTGCTGGCCGACGCCGGCTCCCGAGGGCAGGACTCGTACGCGCAGTTCCTGGCGGACACCTTCGGCGGCCAGGTCGCCGCGCCCCCGGGACGTTGGACGGCCACCCCGGACGGCCGGGTGCGAGCCCTCCCGTCAGTCGCCGCGGGACCGGGAACACCCGCTGCTACGTGGCAGCAATTCTGGCCCCGTAACGACCACGCCGCGCCGCCGTCGCCCGCGCCCGCCGGCTGGCCCGCCCCGGCAGCTATCCAGGAGCCGCGGCCGCATCAGCTGCCAGGGCCGCAG